>ENA-UOJG01000777-UOJG01000777.1-human-gut-metagenome-genome-assembly--contig:-C47-NODE-777-length-39886-cov-8.398233_pt1 | contig 39886 bp, 29 predicted proteins | sample MGYA00242340_ERZ723887 | MGnify/ENA metagenome assembly ERZ723887 | reverse complement strand
CCGTCACGAGCTGCGAGGGCGTCAGCCCCTCGCCGTTCCCTCCGAGATCCTCCACGGTGAAGCTCGGCAGCTTTATGTTTATAACCCTGTCGTTGAGCCCGACTTTCACGTCGCCGTCGGCGAATACGAGCTTGTCGAGGATTATTTTAAAGGGCTCTTTCTGGGCGCCGTCGGCCGCGGCGGGTTGCTCCTTTTTCTTCTGTTCCCCGACGAGGATTTTGACGATTTCGTTCAGGTTGTTGTCGGGCGAGGAGAGCAGCGATGCCAAGCCCCTTTTAGTCTTCATGTCGTAGGATATTTTGAGGCCTTCTATCCGCACCTCCTCGACTTTTACGAGCTTTTTGGCGAGGATGTCCGACACCCCGACGTCGGCGTCTACATACGCGGTCTTGAACTCGATGGCGTTGCCCTCCGGATAGTTTGGCGGATTGGTGATATAGAAATTTTTGACGTCGCACTTCTGCTCGGACAGGCTGAAAGAGACGGAGCCCACGCCGGCGTCTATGCCCGTGCCCTTGGTTATGGTTTTGAGGGCGTAGTCGGCGACATAGCCGGTGTAGCTCAGGGCGAAGTACGCGGCAGCTCCGATTATCACGAGCGCGAGGACCGCGAGCTTTACGAGGGAAAATATGCAGCCGCCGGAGCGGGCCGCCGGAATTGTCGGGATTTTTTCTGCGTTCATAGTCGGTATATTTTTATAAAGTATCGAGAAAACGGTTTTCGTTTTCAAGATTATTGAGATTCGGGCGAAAAACGCAAGGACTGATTGACGGCGCGAAAAATCAGTTTGTCCTCCGCCTTAAATGCGCGGGAATAAAATTCCGCAAAGCAAATCTTGAAAAAGGCGCGCAAATGTGAATCTTTTTCTACCCGTATGAATATAAGAAGTTTTAAAGGGCTCGTTCCCGCCGAGGGCAAGGCGGAGGCCGTCGCCAGCCTCCCCTACGACGTCGTGAATTTTGAACAGGCGAAAGAGCAGGCCGAAGGCAGGCCGCTGAGCTTCATGAGGGTCGTGCGTTCCGAAATAGAGCTTCCCGAAGGGACGGATCCCTATTCCGACGCGGTATACGCGCACGCGAAGGAGAATTTTGAAAAGCTCGTCTCCGGCGGAGCGCTCGTCCGCGAGCCCCAGCCGTGCATGTACCTGTACCGCCAACAGATGGGCAGGCATTCCCAGACGGGGCTGGTTGCGACATTCTCGGCGGAGGACTACGACGCCGACGTCATCAAGAAGCACGAAAAGACCCGCGCCGCCAAGGAGAACGACCGCTACCGCCTCACCAAGACTTTGCGCGCCAATACGGGCCCCGTCTTCCTCACGGTGAAGGACGGCACGGGCCTCGACGGAATCGTCGAAGACAAGAAAGACTCCGACGCCATATTCGACTTTGTCGCCGCGGACGGAATCCGCCACACGGGTTGGAGGATTTCCGACCCCGCGCGCCTCGCTAAAATCTCCGAAATTTTCGGCAAGATTCCCTGCGCGTACGTGGCGGACGGCCACCACCGCAGCGCGAGCAACGCCCGCTGCGCTCGCGACCTGAAAGCCGAAAACCCGAACCACACGGGAGACGAGGACTACAACTGGTTTTTGTCGGTCGTATTCCCCGCGGGGCAGCTGAAAATCCTGCCCTACAACCGCGTTGTGCGCGATCTGGCGGGAATGTCGGAGGAGGAATTCCTCGGCAGGCTCTCGAAAGTCTGCTCCGTTTCGGAGAGCGGGGAAAACTCCCCGAAGGCCCCGAACTTCGTGGACATGTATCTTGGCAAAAAGTGGCATTCGCTCAAATTCGAGAATGCGGAATCCCTCGGGGCGGTCGAGAGCCTCGACGTCTCCCTCTTGCAGGACAGGGTGCTCGCGCCGCTGCTGAAAATCGGCGATCCGCGCACGGACGAGAGGATAGACTTCATCGGCGGAATAAGGGGGACGGGAGAGCTCGAAAAGCTCGTTGACTCCGGAGAGTTCGCCGTGGCGTTTTCGATGTATCCCACGACCGTAGGGCAGCTCATGGCGATTGCCGACGCGGGCGAGATCATGCCGCCCAAGAGCACGTGGTTTGAGCCGAAATTGCGCTCGGGGCTCTTTGTTCACACCTTTTGACCGCGATGGAAAACCCGCCCGCGGACGCGCCCCTGATCCTCCCCGAACCCAAGTCGGTCCGCTGGGGGGACGGTTTCCTGCCGTGGGAGAGGGCGGAGTTTAAAATCGGCGTGGACGGGATGCCGACGGGCGAATTTCTCTCGGTAGAGTTCGCCGACATGCCGCAGGAAGCCCACGATATTTCGATTTCGGAAGTTGGGATAAAAATCCGCGCGGGCTCGGGGCGCGGCGCGAAGCTCGCCTTGCAGACGCTGCGCCAGATCGGAATGCAGTCCGACGGCAGGGGGTTCAGATTCGCCGAAATCTCCGACGCGCCGGATCTCGAAGTGCGCGGGTTTATGCTCGACATAAGCCGGTGCAAGGTTCCGAAGCTGGGAGAGCTCTCGCGGCTCGTCGACATGCTCGCTCTCTTCAAGTACAACAGGCTCGAGCTCTACATGGAGCACACTTTCGCGTTCGAGGGGCACGAGATTGTGTGGGCGGGCGCCTCCCCCCTCTCGCCCGCGGCAGTCCGCAAGCTCGGCGAAATTTGCGCGGTTGCGGGCGTGGAGCTCGTCCCGAACATGAACGGGCTCGGGCACATGGAGCGGTGGCTGCGCTATCCCGAGTACCAATATCTGGCGGAGAGCGAGGCTCCGTTCGTCGATCCCCTCGGGACCGTCAGAAAATATCCCACGACCCTCTATCCCGACGGGCGCGCGCTCGATTTTATGGACTCCCTCTACGCGCAGCTACTGCCGAATTTCGAGAGCGAAAATTTCAACATAGGCGGCGATGAGCCGTGGGAGCTCGGCATGGGCAGGAGCAGGGCGAGATGCGCGACGGAGGGCGGCAAATACGGCGTTTACATAGCGCACATGCTCGGGCTGCGGGAGCGCGCCGCCAAGTACGGCAAAAAAGTCTGCTTTTGGGCGGACGTGCTCATGCAGAGCCCCGAATATTCGGAGCTTCTCCCGTGCGATATGACGCCGATTCTCTGGGGATACTATCTCGACCACCCCTACGAAGAGCAGTGCTCTTACATGAAGGGGCTCGGCAGGGATTTTCTGGTCGCCCCCGGGACGAGCGCTTGGAATTCCTTCGGCTCGCGCTGGGATTGCGCGTTTAAAAACATTCAAACCGCGTGCGGATGCGCCAAGAAGCACGGCGCGCGCGGAATGATTCTCACGCAGTGGGGGGACGGCGGCAACCACCAGCCGTGGTGCGCGATGTATCCGGCGATCGCCGCGGCGGCGGCGTGCGCATGGGGCGCGGCTCCGGCGGAAGAGCGCGTCTGCGACGCGCTCGACAGGTTCGTTTTCATAGACGCTTCGGGCGAGTTTTCCCGCGCGCTGTGCGCGCTCGGCAGGGCGGATCCCGTCCAAAAATTGTTCTGCTTTTACCACAAGATGTTTTTCGCCTCCCCCGCGGACGCCGAAAAGCTCGCGGCGGAGTGCGGGTTCGACTTCGGGGCTATCGAAGGCGCGGCGGACTTCGCGTTCGCCCTTTCCGAAAATTCCTTCCCCCGCTGCCGCGACGCCGAAATATGCCGCGCCGAAGTCTCCCTCGGCGTCCAGATGATAAAGTGGGCGATGCGCAAGGCGCGCGGAGACTTCGCCGCCGATTCGCGGGAGCAGAGGAAATCGCTCAAACTCATAGCCGCCCAGTACGAGGACTTGTGGCTGGAGCGCGCCGCGGTCGGCGGGCTCGCCGAGTCCGCGGGCAGAATCCGCGCCCTGCGCCCTGATTTGTTTTCCTGAAAAGCCGTATGGACGCCTCAATTCTCGCAGCGTACATTGCGGCATGCGCCGCCCTGACTTTCATGCCGGGGCCCGACATCGCGTTCGTCATAGCCGAGAGCCTCGCCAGGGGCAGGCGCACGGGATACGTCTTGTCGTGCGGCCTGTGCTCGGGGGTTCTCGTCCACACTTTCCTTTGCGCAAGCGGGGTCGCGCTCGCAATCGCCGCCAGCCCCGCGCTGTTTTCCTCCATACGCGTCGCGGGCGCGGCGTACCTGCTGTGGCTCGCGCGGGGCGCCTTTCTCGAATATGTGCCCGAAGAATCCGCCCCCGCGGATTTCCGAGAGGCCGGATTCCAGAGGAGCGGCGGGCGGATTTTTCTGCGCGGGTTTCTGATGAATGTCTCAAACCCCAAAGTCATAATATTTTTCCTGTCATTTTTGCCGCAGTTCCTAACGAAAGGCGGGTGGCCGGCATGGGTTCAAATGTCGGTTCTCGGGCTTGTATTTATGTTCTCGGCGCTGCCGATTTTCCTGTGCGTGGCGTCTTTGGCTGCGGCGTTCGCGCGGCTTTTCAAATCCCGCAAATTCCGGCTCGCGATGAAGCGGCTGCGCGTTTGCGTGTTCGCGCTGATCGGCCTCTGCATGCTTGCGGAGACCGCCGCGGATTTCCTTCCGCCGCCCGCATGAGTTCCCGCGCGGCGTTTTGATTTAAAAAAACTTTACATTTTCCGCGCGGAATCCACTATTGTTTGGCTTTTAAGGGCGGAGCGCGCCGCTTAGCCGCGCCGCCCCGCGCGAAAGGAAATCCGCATTATGAACGAAGACTTACTCAAAATCAGGCACAGCGCCTCGCACATTCTCGCGGCGGCGGTCTTGCGTCTCTTCCCTGACGCCAAGCTCGACATAGGCCCCGCGACCGAGACGGGCTTCTACTACGATTTCGATTTGGATCGCAAATTTACGGCCGAAGACCTCGCAAGAATCGAGGCCGAGATGAAAAAAATCGTCTCCGAAAACCAGAAGTTCGAGAGAATAGAGCTCGACCGCGCCGCCGCCGAAAAGGCGATAAGGGATTCGGGGCAGGCGGAGTTCAAGCTCGGCAGGCTCGCCGACATTCCCGAGGGCGAAAAGATCACGATGTACCGCAACGGCGAATTTTGCGACCTCTGCGCCGGCCCGCACGTAGACTTCACCAAGCGCGTCAAGGCCTTCAAGCTCCTCTCCGTGGCGGGAGCCTACCACCGCGGGGACGAGAACAACAAGCAGCTCCAGCGCATTTACGGTACGGCGTTCGCCTCCAAAGAGGAGCTCGAGGGCTATCTCAAACAGATGGAGGAGGCCAAGCTGCGCGACCACCGCAAGCTCGGCAAGGAGCTCGGGCTCTTCGCCATATCCGACAGGGTCGGGCAGGGGCTCATACTCTGGAAGCCCAAGGGCGCGATTCTCCGCCAGAGCTTGCAGGATTTCATACTCGAGCTCCTGCGCAAATGCGGCTACCAGCAGGTGTTCACCCCGCACATCGGCAAGCTCGGCCTGTTCAGGACGAGCGGGCACTTCCCGTACTACAAAGACTCCCAGTTCGTCCCGATCGTCGAGCGCGAAGATCTCGCGAAAATGTCGGAAGAACGCTTGGACGTCGCGCAGTTTGAGAAGAAGATAGAGTCCGGCGAGGCCGAGGGTTTTTTGCTCAAGCCCATGAATTGCCCCTTCCACATTGAAATCTTCAAGAGCGACCCGCACTCGTACCGCGACCTCCCCGTGAGGCTCGCCGAATTCGGCAGCGTCTACCGGTGGGAGCAGTCCGGCGAACTCAACGGCCTCACCCGCGTGCGCGGCTTCACTCAGGACGACGCCCACATCTTCTGCACCCCCGAGCAGCTCGACGCGGAAATCCAGGGCTGTCTCGACCTCGTCAAGGCGGTCTTCAAAACCATCGGCATGAACGAATACCGCGTGCGAATCTCCCTCCGCGACCCCGCCAGCGACAAGTACGTCGGCGACGAGTCCAACTGGGAGAAGAGCGAGGCCGCCATACGCAAGGCGGCCCGCGGGCTCGGCGTGCCGTTTACCGAGGAAATCGGCGAAGCCGCCTTCTACGGCCCTAAAATCGACTTTGTGGTAAAGGACGTAATAGGCCGCGAATGGCAGCTCGGCACCGTGCAGGTAGACTACAACCTCCCCGAGCGTTTCGACCTCTCCTACATAGGCCGCGACAACAAGCCGCACCGCCCGATTATGATACACCGCGCGCCGTTCGGGTCGCTCGAACGCTTCACGGGCGTGCTCATCGAACACTTCGGCGGCAATTTCCCGACGTGGCTCGCCCCCGAGCAGGTGCGCATAATTCCGCTCGGCGAGGACGTGATGGACTACGCCGACAAGCTCTATGCCGACCTGCGCGACGGCGGCGTGAGGGTCGGCATTGACGCCTCCAACGAGAAGCTCGGCGCCAAAATCCGCAAGGCGGAAACCGAGCGCGTCCCCCACATGTTCGTGGTGGGCCGCAAGGAGGCCGAATCCGGCAGCGTCTCCGTCCGCAGCAGAATCCGCAAGGCTTTTGAGGGAACTAAGAGCTTTGAGGAGGCGAAGGCGCAAGTTGTTCGTGATGCCCTCGAAAGAACCCTCCCCGACGGATTCGGCATGGGCGCGTGAAAAGCGGGTTGATGCTCCGTTAGAAAGGCCGCCAAGACCGCTCGCGTATGTCGCGCCGCGCGCCCTCGACGGCTTTCCTATGCTCGCCTGAACCTACTTTTGACGCGCCCTTTGCGGGTGCATGTCTGCCGCCGATGTCCCGTTTTGAAAGATTCCGCCGCCGGTTACGCTATCGTAAACTGACGCGGCGCGTTTGCCGCCGCCCGCGCATTCTCTTAAACTTCGCTCTCCGCCGCGCTTTTGGGCGCAAGGCTAAGCCGTTCCTCGCCTATTCTTCGTCAAATTTGCGGTTGAAGAGGACTTCAATTTCGTCGAGCATTGCCGGTGCGTCTTCGCCCTGCGCCATGAATTTGAGTTCGGAGCCCTTGCCCGCCGCGAGCATCATGAGGCTCATTATGCTCTTGCCGTTGACTTCCTCGCCGTCCTTTTCCACCCAGAGTTCGGTGGACGGATATTTGTTGGAAATGCGCACAATCATAGCCGCGGGACGGGCGTGTATGCCCATCTTGTTTTGAACTGATAATACCTTGACTGTCTCGGTTTCCGGCATGATGTCGCCCCTTTTGAAAAATTAAAGGGAGCATTTTGCGCGCTTGTCATTATCCGTCAAGGGTTTTTTTAATGAAAATTCGGAAATGTTTGGCGGCGCGCCGGCGGATTTTTCTTTGCGTCCGCGGGCATTGCGCAAAAAAAGCCGCGCCCGTTAAGACGCGGCGCGGCGGGCACTTGCGGGCGGCTGCCTCAGAAGAAAATTCCGGCCTGAATGGACACCACCTGCGCGTGTCCGGTATACTTGCCGACCGTGCGGAATGCGCCGTTGGAGGTGCTGTGGTCTATGCCGGAATCGTTGTAAAAGAATATGTACATGTACGATATGTTGAAGTTCATGTTCTTGTACCTGTATCCGAGGCCGCCAGAAAGCCACACCCTGTCGGAGCAGGGGATTCTGGCGGTTCTGTTTTTCGCTCCGGTGACGGGGGATTCGTCCCAAGTCGCGCCGACGCGCACGACGAGGTTTTCGTCAAACTCCGGATAGTAGTGGAACCCGACCGAAATGCGCGAGACGTTTTTCCAATTTTCGTGGACGGCCTCGCCTCCGACGGTCTGGCCGTTGTTTGAGTTTTTTATGTCGAGCTCGTCAAACGAATTCCAGCAGGTGAATGAATAGTCGGCCATGACGGCGAACCTGTCGAGCGCGCCCCACAGCCTCTGGTAGATGCCGACGTTGAAAGTCTGCGGTAGCGTGACGTTGGCTTCTATGGGGTTCATGATTGTGTCGGTTATGCCCATTTCGAGGTGCTGGTTGCCCTCCAAGTCCTGCGAGACTTCGCTCCTCCAGTTGAAGCCTATGCGTCCGCCCTCGTCGTATTGGATGGTAAAGCCGACGTTTCCGCCCACTCCCCAGCTCTGCCCGCGCAAGCTGACGGTGGCGTCCATTCCGGGCGCCAAAGGCGTTGCCTGCGAGAGCTCCGCGTGCATGTATTGCAGCGACACGCCGCCGCCGATTGACAGCCAGTCGTTGACTTTGTAGGCGACGCTCGGGTTTATGTCCACGGTTATGAGGTCGCTGTTGAGCGCCTGATAGCGGCCCACCCAGTCGCCGTCGTAGTCGGTTTCAAGCCCGTAGGGGGAGGTTATAGAGAGCGTTCCGGCGAGCCTTTCCGTAAACTGGTGGACGAGGTAAAAGTTCGGCACGTATGAGAGTTCGCCGGCGTTTCCGCCGTTGGAGCCCGAAACCTCCTGTCCCATGGCGTAGCTCTTGCCGGAAAACGAAAACGACGGAATCACGAAATTCATGCCGCTGTCAATTACGGTGTCGCCCGCGCGCAACTCCATTGAGAATGAAGCGGAAGGGTTCCAGAATGCGGACGAGGCGTCCGAATTCGCGTTTGCGGTTGAGCCGGCCAGAGCCGTGCCGAGATTTGATGCGCCCTGTTCCAAAACCTGGAAACCTGCACCAAAACTCGCGCATGCGCCAAACAGTGCGCACAATGCGGAGGTTTGTCTTATCATGGCAATAATATGATTCGTTAGAAGGCGTTTCTATAAAAAAAAGAAACACAGGGGCGCATTATAAACGCTCTTGCGCATTTGTGAAGCGCAAAATCGCGCGCCCAAAAAAAGCTTTACAAAACGTTCAAATGCGATTCTATTCTAACGCAATTCTCATTTTCGAGACAACCATCCAACAAGACACGACATGTCAGATATCGAACAAAGAGTAAAAGAGATAATCGTAAACCAGCTCAATGTCAATGAAGAGCAAATCACCCCCGAGGCCAGCTTTATAGACGACCTCGGCGCCGATTCGCTCGACACCGTTGAGCTCATCATGGCTTTCGAAGAAGAGTTCAAGGATCAGATGGGCGGGGAGGAGATTCCCGAATCTGACGCCGAAAAGCTCACGACGGTCGGCAAGGTTATCGATTACATCAAGTCGAAGTCGAAGGCCGAATAGCGGCCCGCGATTTTGCCGACGACCCGCCGTGTTTCATACATTGGGCGGGTCGTTTTTTTAGAGGGGGGATTTTTCCCTTAAAGATCTGATGCGGACGGTCGCGCGCCGTCGCTGTGCCGGCAAAACGGACTTCCGGTATGCTCTCAAACGCCCCGCCGAGGGCGGCGCGGCTGAAAGCCGACCGGACGGAGGAAGTTTTTCGGATTGGCGGGCGCCCGCATCGCGCGCGGGGGGAGGCTTCCCGCGCGGCTGCGCGACGCAAACGCACAAACACAGAAAAAACTATGCCAAAACAACGCATTGTAATTACCGGTCTCGGGGTGATTTCCCCGTTCGGGGACGGAATCGCGCCATTCTGGGACGCCATATCCAACGGCAAAAACGGAATAGGGCACGTCACCCTCTTCGACGCCACCGAGCTCAACTGCCGGGTCGCCGCCGAGTGCAGGGACTTCGACGCCACCAAATACATGGATCCCAAGGAGGCGAAGAGGAGCGACCGATACACGCATTTCGCCGTCGCCGCCGCCAAGCTCGCCATGCAGGACGCCAACCTCAAAGAGGGCGACGTAGATCCGGAGCGCTTCGGCGTGCTTATCGGCTCGGGCGTCGGGGGAATGGACACCATCGAAAAGCAGTCGCGCGCGTTTATCGAGCGCGGGCCGAGGCGCGTTTCCCCGTTCATGATTCCCAACCTATTGGCGAACATGTCCTCGGGAGTGGTTGCGATAGAAGTGGGAGCGAAGGGCGTCAATTTCAGCGTCGTCAGCGCCTGCGCGACCGGTACCCACGCGATAGGCGAGGCCCTCTTGCACTTGCAAATGGGCAGGGAGGACATAATTTTGGCGGGGGGTAGCGAGGCCGCCGTCACCCCCCTCAGCTTTGCGGGTTTCTGCGCGATGAAGGCGATGGCCACCAATTTTAACGACGAGCCCCAGCGCGCGTCGCGCCCCTTCGACGCCGACAGGTGCGGGTTTGTAATGGGCGAGGGCGCGGGCGTGATAGTCCTCGAACGCTACGAGCACGCCGTCGCGCGCGGCGCAAAAATCTACTGCGAGCTCTCCGGATACGGCGCGACTTGCGACGCCTACCACATCACGAGCCCCGACATCGAGGGCCGCGGCCTCGCCCAGTGCCTTAGCCGCACGATGGAGGACGCCGGCGTCGCGCCCGAACAGGTGGACTACATAAACGCGCACGGCACCTCCACCCCCTACAACGACAAATTCGAGACCGCCGCAATCCGCAAGGTGTTCGGCGCGGCCGCCGACAAGCTGATGGTGAGCTCCACCAAGAGCATGACGGGCCACATGCTCGGGGCGGCGGGCGCCATCGAGGCGGCGGTTTGCGCAAAGACCATCGAGACGGGCATAGTGCCTCCCACGATAAACTATGAGCACCCCGATCCGGAATGCGACCTCGACTACGTCCCGAATGTCGCGCGCAAGGCAGACGTGAATGTGGCAATAAGCACGAATCTCGGATTTGGCGGGCACAACGGCGCGCTTCTTTTCCGCAAAAACTGACGGGCGAAGCTTCGGATAAAATCCGCCGCGTGCCGTTTGCACGCTCCCGCTTTCCGCGCGAATATTCCTTGGGAGCGGAGTGAATGCGGAAAGAGAGGGGGGATTCCCCCTCTTTTTTATTGGGCGGTTTGCCGTTTCCGCCAAGATAAATGCGCCCCGCGTCGGGCGCGCAGCGTTGGGTTTACGCTATAAAATTCGGGAGGCAGGCTCCGAATTTTATAGTCATTTTAACGCGTCCGTGTCGTATTTTACGGGAATGTCGAGCGAAAAGCTTGCGCTGTCGCCCTTGGAATTTTCGCCCATTGCGGCGGCGGATCACTCCCTTCTTTTCATGCGCGCAATTTTTATGTTCGCGGAAATTCCAAATCCGGAACGGCGGTTCGGCAAAGAAAAAATAAGATATTATTAGGCTAAAGAAGGCATTGCGGCGCGGCGGAGCGCAGGGGTTTTCGCTTATGCGCGCAAACGCCAAAACGCCGTCCGTAGTTTTCTCCGGACGGCGTTGTCCGGTTTGGAAATTTACCGCCGGCGCGCTGCGCCACCTCGATTTTTATCTCGGCGCTCCCGCCCTCAACGCATATCGGAACCGCCTCGAAGCCCGGCACGAAGTTGAAAACCCTTCCGGTTTTCGTCGGCAGGATTTTCATCGGCCTGTCGGAGGATATTTTCACGCGGCAGCCTTTCTTTTCAAGGCGCGCGGAAGTCGGTGAGTCCGCCGAAAATTTTTCTTCGGAGCTCGCGATCAGCGGGAAGATGATTTTTGCCGATTTCCCGGACTCCGACGGGCACGAGATTTTCACCGCCACTTCGTCCGCCCGAAATTCATAGCGGGCGCGGCATTCAACTTCGCCCGAATCGGGGGAGTTCTGGCCGGCGTCGCGCAGTTTCGACGCGGCCTCAAAGACGTAGGCTTCCCCGTCCTCAAAATGCGAAAGCCTTGCGGACAGGTCGCTGATATTTCTGTATTTTTTCCCGCCGGAATCGAGCTCCGCGCGGGGGGCGAGCGGCATGGAGTCCATTCCGGCGTCGGACTGCATGTTTGGCTTTTCTATTACGGCGTATTCCGTCATTCCCGCGGCGAATATCGGCCCGGCCTTTTCGTGCCACAGCATCGAGAGCGCGCCTCCCGTCGGGTGCCCGTTTTTGAGGTCGTAATATTCCGTGTCGTAGGCGGTGACCGTCGCGCGGAAGGGGCCTTTTGATACGAGGTGCGTGCGTATGTCGTCGAATGATTTTACTCCGTACCTTTCCTCGCGGGGGAGCTTCGGCGGCGCGGCCGGCGCTTTGGCGGGGGAGTCGAGCAGCGAGGCAAGCGGCTTTGCATGCGCGAAAGTGTGGTGTATGCACGCCGGTATGCCGCCGGAGCGAAAGTGCGGGCCGCCGCAGAGCAGGCCGTTTTCGGTGCACGATTCGAGGAGTTCGAGGTTTCTCAGGGCGGCCGTATACAGGCGCGGGTCCCTGTCGGCGAGCGCGGCGAATCCCGCCTGGCAGCCGTCGGAAGTCCTGCTGCCCCAGTACGTCCACTTGAAATTCCGCGTGCCCCAGCTGTTGTCCCACGCGCCGTCGGGCAGCATGAATTCTATGTGGGCTTTCATAGACTCCTCCGCGGCTTCGAGGACTTCGGAGTCTCCCGCCGCGAGCGCGTATCCTGCGAGCGACGGAAGAGTTTCCTCGACATTGTAGCCGAGGTCCACGCCCTTGCAACCATTGGGGCTCGTCTTTCCCGTTGGCTGGGTTTCGCCGAATACCAGGCGGTCTTTCGGCGTGATGTATTTTATCGAGCCCCTGCCGAACTTCCTTGCCTCCGCCATTAGCTTTGGGTCGTCCAAGACTTCCGCCGAGAGCGCGAGCGCATGGGCGGCCGCCGCGAGGTAATTTATGTTGGGGCCGTCGAATTTTACGTCCGGCCTTCCGAATTTTATGAAGGACGCTATGAAGCGCGCCGCCCTGCCGAGGCGCAGCCTCATGCGCTCCAAGTCGCTTTTTTCGAGGATTCCGCCGCAGTGTTTTACGGCCTCCGCAAGCGATATGGCGCCAAACACGCTCGTGCCCTTCCACGGGTTTGAGAAGTCGTTTATCCATGACCCGTCCGGCTGCGAGACGTTGTTTTCCATCCACCCGTAGAGCATCATGCCCGCGTCGAGCATCCGCGAGTTTCCGTCGCGCTTGGCGAGGGACAGGAAGGGGTATACGGCGTCGCCTATGCGCCCGTGTATGAAATCGCAGGCGGGGCACTTTATGCCGCCGAGCCTCTCGCGCGGGCCGCTTTTTATCTGCAGCCTCTCGAGCCCTCCGCACCATTCGCGCAACAGCGAATGGGAGAGGGCGCGCAGTTTGTCGGAGCCTCCGGTTTCGGCGCGCAATCCGGCGGCCCCGGCAAACGCGGCGGCGGCCGCCGCCTTCAAAAAGTCCCTTCTTCCGATGTTTTTCATGCGGAAAATTCTTAGGCGAAAATTGAAAATCCGTCTATCTTTTAATAAGATAAACGGATTTTCCGGCAATTTTCCCGCGGGGCGGGGATCCGCTTTGGGCGGGGAAGGCCCGCCGCGGCAAAGCGTCAGATTTCGGTCACTATCGCGTCGGCGAGGCCGTAGTCTATGGCTTGGCGGGCCGTCATGAAGAAGTCCCTGTCCGTGTCGGCGGAGATTTTCTCTATCGGCTGCCCCGAGGCCTCGGAGAGGATTTTATTCAGCTCCTCCCTCATGCGCTCGAGCTCCATCGCCTGTATGTGCATGTCAACCGCCGTCCCCGTCATCTCGCCCATTATCAGCGGTTGGTGTATCATGACGCGCGCGCTCGGGAAGAGGAAGCGCTTCCCTTTGGGAGCCGCGCTCAGGAGTATCGAGCCCATGCTCATCGCGATTCCCGTGACGACGACTTTCACGGGCGCCTTTATGAGCTTCATGGTGTCGTAGACCGACATGCCCGCGCTTATTGAGCCGCCCGGGGTGCTCATGTATAGGGTGATTTCCTTTTCATGGTCGAGCATGTCGAGGTATAGGAGCTTTTCGACGACCGCGGCGGCGGTCTCGTCGGTTATGGCGTCCCACAGGAAAATCTTGCGCTCGTCGAGAAATCTCTTGGCGATTTCGTTCGGTACGGGAGTTTTCTTCTCCTTTTTATTTTCGCATTCTTCTTCGTTCATATGTGCTTGTCTTTTGAAATTTCAAAAATGGCGTATCCCGCCATAAGGTTTGGGAGGAACGCGCACGGCGTCTCCCAGTCGGCGCGCAGGAAGTGGCGCCTGCGTATCTTTATATCGTTTTTGGCGCAGAATTCCTTAAAGGAATTTACGGAAATCTGGTTTGTCGGCCGAGAGCTTTCCCAACGCTCGGGATAGACCTCGTTGACGACCCTGTCGCCCGAGAGGGCGACGGCGAGCCTGTTGCGCCAGTAGCCGTAGTTGACGAAGCCCACCGCCACGCGCCGCGCGACCCGCAGCGATTCGAGCACGACTTCGCGCGCGTTCTCGAGCTCCGGAAGCGTGCGCGAGCACACTATCCAGTCGAAGGAGTCGCCGTCGAAGGAGCGCAGCAGCTCCATGATGTCTCCGTGGTATGCGTTTACTCCGCGCTTTATGCACCTCGAAATCTTGTCGAAGTCCATGTCGACCCCGACGGCGTAGACGTCTTTGAGCCTCACGAGCTCGGCGAGCAGAATCCCGCGCCCGCAGCCGAGGTCGAGCACGCTGTCGCCCTTCGAGACCCATTCGCTTATCGCCCTGAGCTCGATTTTCTTTTTGAGGCTCGATTTGTCTTCGCCCATGGTTCAGGAGCCGAGAAAATACTCGACGAGTTTGTAGAGTTTTGGGGAGTGGATAAGGAAGGAGTCGTGCCCGAGGTCGCTTTTTATCTCGGCGTAGGAGGCCGTTTTGTGCAGGCGCAGCAGGGCGCGGACGATCTCGCGGTTCTGCTCGGGCGGGAAGAGCCAGTCGGAGGTGAACCCCACGACGAGCGTTTTGGCCCGCACGCCCGCGAACGCGCCCTCAAGCGTCCCGCCGCCGTAGGCGCGCAGGTCGAAGAGGTCGAGCGCGCGCGTGAAATAGAGGTAGGTGTTCGCGTCGAAGCGGTTGACGAACGACTGGCCCTGGTGGTGAAGATAGTTTTCGATTTCGAACGACGGCTTGAAAATTCCGGAGTTTGCGAAGGCCGCCTTGTGCTCCCGCCCGAATTTGCCGTCGAGCCCCTTGTCGGACAGGTAGGTGATGTGCGCCATCATGCGCGCTATGCTCAGCCCCACGCTCGGGGTGCGGTCGAGCGCGTAGTTGCCGCCGTTCCAGACGGGATCCTGCATTATCGCCGACCTCCCGACCTCGTTGAAGGCTATCGCCTGCGCGTTGATGCGCGACGTGGTGGCGAGCGCGCAGATTTTCTCAACCCTTTCGGAGTAGTCTATGGCAAGCTGCAGCGCCTGCATTCCGCCCATGGAGCCGCCTATGGCCATTTTCAGCTTTCCGATTCCGAGATGGTCCACGAGCCTCATCTGGACGGCGACGATGTCGCGGATTGTGACGGCGGGGAAAGTCAGGTTGTAGCGCTCTCCGGTTTTCGGATTTATGGAGGACGGGCCCGTCGTGCCGCGGCAGCCGCCTATGCAGTTGGCGCACACTATGAAATATTTGTTGGTGTCGAGCGGCTTTGAGGGGCCTATGATGTTGTTCCACCATCCGGACTTTTTGTCGTCGAGCGAATAGACGCCCGCGCAGTGGTGGTCGCCGGTTAGGGCGTGGCAGACGAGTATGGCGTTTGACTTGCCGGCGTTGAGCCTCCCGTAGGTCTCGTATCTTACGTTGAAGGATTCGAGGCGGCCTCCGAGCTCGAAATCGAGGGGCTCCCCGCACGGAAAATCCGAGTGCGCCACGAGGCCGACTTCGCCCTCGTATTCGCCGGAGCGGAATGCGGAGCCTTCGGAGTCGTTCATTTTTTCTCCCCTTCGCCGCACGGGGTTTTGGGGCCGTCGGCCCGCGCGGGCGCGGCTCCCTGGTGCGACGGGGCGACATTCGCCTCCGCCGACTTCACGATGTCGCTGGCCATGCGCTCGGTGACGAGCTCGAGCCTGACGATTTTCCCGTTGCGGCGGACTTTGAACACAGCAGTCTCAGACGGGCGTATGAAGAAGGTCTGCTCGCGCAGCTGAGTGTTGTCGGACACCTTTTGGGAGTTTATCTCCACTATTTCGTCGCCGACCATGAAGCCCGCCTTTTTTGCGGGGGCGTTTTCGGCTACGAATTCCACTACGACTTTCGCGCCGTTGGCGGGGTCGCGCACGTCTTTGGCGAGCATTCCGAACCAGCTGTAAATCGGCTCGCCGCAAATCATGATGTCGTCGCGTATCTTGGCTGCGGCGCGCGCGGGCAGTATGAAGCTGCCGCCGATTTCAGGCAGCGATGCAACTATCATTCCCGCGAATTTGCCGTCGAGCGAGAATACGGGTCCGCCCGTGCTGCCGCGGGGGGCGGGCAGGTTTGTGCGCACGTAGACGGTCGGCAGGAACCTTCCTCCGAACTCGATGTTTCGCCCCGTGGCCATTCCCATTCTCGGCGATGCGGCAAGCCCCATCTCGTGCGAGATCGATACGAGAACCGTGGCGGGCTTCACGGGCTCCGCGAGGGGGTCTATCACCACGACTGGAAGATCCGCAGATTTGAAGCCGCCCGCGATTTTTATTATGGAAACCGTCGTGATCGGATCAAAGCCCACGCTCTCGGCGTCGAGCAGGCGGCCGTCGTACTCTATCCAGAGCTTCCGCGCCCCGCGCGTTATGAATGCGCTCGTCATGACGGCGCCCGTCTTGCTTGCGATGAATCCCGAGCCCACGTCGAGAATTGTGGTATGCGTTTCGTTGCCGGCAGTGTCCTTTGAGACCGCCTCCTTCCTCGCGTAGACTTTTACGACGCTGTTCCTGTTGTTTTCGAATAGCGAGTATATGCTCTGTTGCAGCGACGCGGCCTCGGGGGAATCGGGCGTCCGGTTTTGCGGAATCTGAGCGCGCGCGGACACCGCCGCCGCCGCGGTCGCGGCTGCGGCAATCGCCGTCATTGCGGTTTTCGGGATACGCATAAAAAACTTCCAGTCGATAATGGATCCGGCGCCGCGCGCAATCAAGAGAAATTTCGCCCCCGTCCGCGGGGTTTTGGGCGTGATTTCGGCGGATTCCGCCGGCGGTCAGACCGCGTGCATTCCCTCCCTTTCGACGCTCAGGGCGCAGAAATGTTCCTGGCATGAAAACGGAGGCTCGCCGTCGGGAATCTCGCGCTTGTAGTAGGCGCCGTTGGAGTGCAGGAACGTGGCGAACTTGTTGTCCGCGAGCATTCCGGATAGGATTTCGCCGCAGATTCTCTCCCTTATGTCCGGATCCTCCACGGGAAAAATGCACTCGATCCGCTTGAACATATTGCGCGTCATGATGTCGCCGCTGCCGGCGAACACTTCCGGGCTGCCCCCGTTTTCAAAGTAGTATATCCGGCTGTGTTCGAGGTATACCCCCACGATGCTGCGCACGGAGATGTTTTCGCTCATATTTTTTACGCCCGGCACGAGCCCGCATATCCCGCGCACGATGAGGTCGATTTTCACCCCCGCATTCGAGGCGCGGTAGAGCGCGTCTATCGAAGACTGCTCTATCAGGGAGTTTACCTTTATTATTATGCGCGCCTTTTTGCCCGCCTTGGCGTGGGATATCTCGCGCTCCACGAGGCCTATGAATTTTGAGTGGAAACAGAATGGCGCCACCCACAGCTTCTTAAACTTGGGGTCGAGCACCTTGCCGGTGAGCGTGTTGAAGAGATCGGCGACCTCGGAGGCGATTTCGGCGTTTGCGGTGAACAGGGAAATGTCGGTGTAGCACTTCGCCGTCTTGGAATTGTAGTTGCCGGTTCCCAGATGCGCGTAGCGGCGCAGCTTTCCGTCGTCCTCCCTCCTGACGATAAGGCACGTCTTGCAGTGCGTCTTGTAGCCCACTATACCGTAGAGGACGTGCACGCCGCATTCTTCGAGCTCGCGCGCCCACTGAATGTTGTTTTCCTCGTCGAAGCGCGCCTTGAGCTCTATGAGAACCGTCACCTGTTTGCCGTTGGCCGCCGCCCTTTTGAGGGAGTTCACAACGGGCGAGCCCTTGCCGGTGCGGTATAGGGTCATCTTTATTGCGAGCGTCTTTGGGTCGTCGGCCGCGGCGGATACGAAGTCCTCCACCGGCGAGAAGCTGTCGTAGGGGTGGTGGAGCATCCTGTCGCGCTCGCGGATTACGGCGAATATGTCGTCGCAGTTCTTGAAGCACTGGGGCGTGTACGGCTTGAAGGGCGGGAATTTGAGGTCGGGGCGCTCTATCATGTCGTAGGCGGCGGCGAGGCGCGCGAGGTTGAGCGGGCTGCCGGAAATTTTATAGACGAACGCGCCGTCGAGGTCTATCGCCGCGACGAGCTCCCTAAGGGCCGTCTCGCTGACGCAGCTTTCGATTTCGAGCCTCACCGCCGCCCCCTTCCTGCGGTTGTGAAGCTCGTTTTCTATGGTCTGCAAAAGGTTTTCCGTCTCCTCCTCGTCGAAGTAGAGGTCGGAGTTTCTGGTGATCCTGAATATCGCGGCGTTGCGCACCTTGTAGCCCGGGAAGAGCTCTTCGGCGAAATATTTCACGGTGTCGCTGAGGTACGCGAAGCGGTTTTCGCCCTCCTTGCCGAAATTGTCCATTTTTATGAAGCGCGGCAGAATGGGGGGAATCGGCACTATGGCGATGTCGCTCGGCGCGCGCTTGACGGCGGGGTTGGCGATTTGCAGCAGCACGTACAGGCCTTTGTTGCGCAAGTGGGGGAAGGGGTGGGCGGGATCCACCGCCAGCGGCGTGAGGGCGGGGTAGATGTTGTTGTCGAAATATTCTTTCAGCCACGCCTTTTCAGCGGCGGAGCACTCCTTCGGGGTCTTGAAAAAGATTTTTTCCCTCCGCAGGGCGGGCATGATTTCGGTTGCCCACACGCGGTATTCGTCGTCGTTCATAGCGGAGGTGATCTCGCTTATGCGGCGCAGCTGCTCGCGAGGGCCGAGCCCGTCGAAGCCGACCTCCGGAACGCCGGACTCGAGCTGCTGTTCGAGGCCAGCCACGCGGATTTCAAAGAACTCGTCGAGGTTGTTGCTGACTATCGAGAGAAACCTGAGCCTTTCGAGGACGGGAAACGAGGGCTCGGAGCACAGGTTTAGCACCCTTCTGTTGAAGGCGAGCCAGCTGAGCTCCCTGTTGAAGTACTTGTTTTCGCAGTGTTGGGCTGATTTCATGTCGTTTTCTTTGGAGATCTCGCGGAAAGGCAATGCCCGCGCGCGGTCGGAAATTGAGACGATTTCGCGCCGCATAAGTTCAAATTCGCGGCGTCGGCGGGCGTTGCGAATTTTCCGAGGGCAGCGCGCGCAGCGCATTTTCGGGATACCGCGCGCGCGTTAGGAATGCGTGCGAAAAGCGTCAGATTTTCGCGAGAGCCTGCTCAAAGTCGGCGATTATGTCGTCTATGTGCTCCAGGCCGACGGATACCCTGATGAGCTCGGGGAGGATTCCCGTCGCCCGCTGCTCCTCGTCGGAGAGCTGCCTATGGGTCGTGCTCGCGGGGTGCAGGACGCCCGTGCGCGCGTCGGCGACGTGGATTACGAGGGCGGCGAGCTCGAGCGAGTTGAGCAGCTTTTCCGCGGCCTTCCGCCCGCCTTTCGGGCCGAAAGTCATAACGCCCCCGCAGGCTTTCAGATATTTTTTTGCGAGTTCCGCTTCGGAAGAGCCCGGCAGCCCGGGGTATTCGACCCATTCGACTTTCGGGTGCGATGCCAGGTATTCGGCGAGCTTCATGCCGTTTTCGCTGTGCTTTTGCATTCTGAGCGGCAGCGTTTCGAGATTCATGTTCGTAAGCCACGCGTTCATTGGCGAAATCATCATTCCGAAGTCGCGCATGACGTGCGCGCGCGCTTTTGCGGTGAAGGCGAGATTCCCGAACGCTTTTGTGTAGACGAGCCCGTGGTAGCTCTCGTCGGGGGTCGCGAGCCCCGGGAATTTGCCGGAGGCTTCGTAGTCGAAGTCGCCCTTGTCAACCACTATTCCGCCGAGGCTGCACGCGTGCCCGTCGGCGTATTTGGAGAGGCTGTGGGTGACGATGTTCGCGCCGTGGTCGAACGGGCGGCAGAGGCACGGCGTTGGGAAGGTGTTGTCTACCGCGAACGGGATCCCCGCGCGGCGGGCGACGCGCGCGAATTTTTCAAAGTCGAGAACTTTTACGCCCGGGTTGGACAGGCTTTCCCCGAAAATCAGCTTGGTGTTGGGGCGCACCGCCGCGAAAATTTCATCCTCGGGGGCGTTTTGGTCTACGAACGTCGTCTCTACCCCGAATTTTTTAAAGGAGTGCGCGAGCAGGTTGGAGGTTCCGCCGTAGATGGTTTCCGCGCTCACTATATGGTCGCCCGCTTCGCACAGGTTCATCACGAGTATGGAGGTCGCGCTTTGGCCGCTCGAGCACGCTATCGCGCCCGCGCCGCCCTCGAGGGCCGCCATTTTCTTTTCGAGAACCTCCACCGTGGGGTTGGAGAGGCGCGTGTAGAAGTGCCCCGGAATTTCGAGGTCGAAGAGCCTGGCGAGCTCTTCGGCTGTGTCGTACTTGAACGTCGTGCTCTGGGCGATGGGCGCCACGCGCGGCTCGCCGTTTTTGGGCTCCCAGCCCGCCTGCACGGCGAGCGTTTCTATGTGCGGATTCTTTTTCATTGCTATCCTTCAAAACCGTATGTTTCCCGCAGGGTTTGGGCAAGCTTTTTGAAGTCGTCCGGCGGCGGGGCGGTCACGTCGATTACCTCCCCCTTTCGGACGGGGTGGGGCAGGCGCAGCCGGCGGGCGTGCAGCATCACGCGCGCGGGCGGCTCGATCTCCCGAAATTTGTTCTTCTGGAATTTGTAGGCGTAATCGCCCATTATGGGGAAGCCGAGATCCGACATGTGGACGCGTATCTGGTGGGTTCTGCCAGTGAATATCTTGCACCGCACGAGGGCGGCCTTTGCGCCGAACTTTTCCTCTACGAACCATTCGGTGTGCGCGTCGCGCCCGAGGGGGGCGTCGCACACGCACATTTTTGTGCGGAAGGCGGGGTGGCGGCCGATGTTCTTTTTTATGCAGCCGCTGCGGACTGTCGGAACTCCGGCGATTAGCGCGGCGTATTCCTTGTCGATTTCGCGTTCCGAAAACAGCTTCACGAGGGCGTAGTACGCCCTGTCGGTCTTGGCGAGCACCATCGCGCCGGAAGTTTCCTTGTCGAGGCGGTGGACTATGCCCGGGCGCATTGCCCCTCCCGCGAGGCTTAATGTGCAGTGCGAGAGCATCGCGTGCGCGAGGGTGTCGGGGCCCGTCCCGCTGCCCGGATGGACGGTCATTCCCGCGGGCTTGTTTACGGCTGCGACGTCATCGTCTTCGTAGAGTATTTCAACCGGTATGTCGGCGGGCTCCACGCGGTCGGGCGGGGGGTCGGGGAGCTCGACTTCGAGCGCGTCCCCCGCGCGCAGAAGCAGCTTTTTTTCGACTGGTTTTCCGCCCATCATGACCTTGCCTTCCGAAAAGCTCACAAGCAGCCGCGAGCGCGAAATCCTGCCCGACAGGAACGAGGCGAGCGCCTTGTCTGCGCGCGTGGGCTCCGACCCGTCGGGGTGGACGTATGTGAGGCGTTCCGGCATTTTCAGCGCGTCATCCGAGCAGATACTGCGGGTTTAGCTTTTCGATTCCCTCCCCGACGAACAGCCCGTCCCTGCGGACGACCTTCCCGTCGAAGCTTATTTCGCCGCCGCCCCACTCCGGCGTCTGTATGCACACCATGTCCCAGTGTATGCGCGAGCGGTTGCCGTTGTCGGCGTTTTCGTACGCCTGGCCGGGCGTGAAGTGGAAGGAGCCCGCGATTTTCTCGTCGAAGAGTATGTCGCGCATTGGGAAGGTTATGTGCGGGTTGAAGCCCATCGCAAATTCGCCTATGCGCGACGCTCCCTCGTCGCTCGAAAGGATTTTTTTGAGCGCCGCGGTTTTCGCGCCGGCCCTGGCGTCTGCGATTTTGCCCTTTTCAAATGTCAGCGTTATGGAGTCGAAAGATATGCCGTTATACACGGTGGGCGCGTTGTACGAAACCGTCCCCTCCACGGAGTCGCGGACGGGGGCGGTGAAGATTTCGCCGTCGGGAATATTGTACTGTCCGCCGCACGGTATGGCCGGCATTGACTTTATGGAGAAACTCAAATCCGTCCCCGGGCCGGTTATGTGAACTTTGTCCGCCGATTCCATCAGCCTGCGGGCGGCCTCCATGCCCTCCTCCATTCTGTCGTAGTCCATAGTGCAGACGCGGAAGTAGAAGTCCTCGAAAGCCTCCGAGCTCATCTGCGCCTGCTGAGCCATCGCCGGCGTCGGCCAGCGCAACACCACCCACTTGGTTTTATTAACCCTCCAGTCCACAGCGGGTTTCATCGCGGCGGCGATTTTCGCCATGTTCGCCTGGGGCACGTCGGAGTTTTCAAATATGTTGGCCGCTCCGCGTATGGCGATGTAAGCGTCCATTTTTTTGATTTTTTCAAGCGCGCATTCGGCCGCGACCGCGAGCCTTTCGGGAGTTGCCGCGAGCGCGAGGGCGCGGCTTATGCGCGGGTTCGAGATTTCGGCGTGCGGGTATGCGCCGCGCGCGGAGATTTCGGCGATGAGCGCCTCCGCCATCTCGGCGGGCGTTTCGGATAGGTCGAGCAGCACATGTTCGCCCTGCGCGATTTTTGCGGAATGCCCGCAGAGGGTCTTTGCGAGTTTTGAGTATCTTGGATCCATATTGCGAAATGCCGCCTGCAATGCTTTCGGAAGTTTTTGCGCGCGGCAAAAGGGTTTTTTTCAAATTTTTTCCATCGCGGGTTTTTTGGGCTGCGGCTCGGGAGAGCGCGCGTCGAAGGCCGAGGCGGGAATTTTCTCGGAAAAGTTGACCGACAGGAAGCGCAAAATGTCCTTGTCGCGGGTGGATTCGTCGCGCAGTTCGGCCTCGCGCATTATCCAGCGGGGGCCGATTTTTTTCACGGAAGCGAGCTTCAGCGTCTTTGCCGGCAGGGAGTCCGCGCCCAGAACCTGCGCCTGCACGGGCGAGGAAAACTCCCGCGAGAGCGCGAGCCTGACGGCGCCGACCGTCCCCTGCGCGCCTTCGGGCGGGTCGAGCCTGAAAAAGTGAACCGCCTGACCGATTCTGCCCGGGCCGTCGTATTTCGGCCTCCAGAATTTGTAGGGCATGAGCAGGTCGAAGGGCGAGTATATAAAGCCGTCGACAAAGGGCTTTGTCCAGTCCGCGCGGGGAACCTCGCGCGCCTTTCCGTTTTCCACCCTGTATACGCGCGGGGAGGCGGGGTCGTTTTCGAGTATGAAGTCCGCGGCGCACACGGGCGCGCCGTCGGGGGATTTTCGGGTGAAAATTCTCACGCGCGTGACGTCGAACCCCTCGGGAGTTTTCGAGCCGAAGATTTCGCCGAACGCGCGGGTTTCCTCTCCGCGGCGCGGGCGGTGGGCTATGGAAAACTCCAAGCAATAGTCTCCGGCGATTCCGGAGCGCGAAAATTCCGCCCACATTTCCGCAGCCGCGTCTTTTGTGAGCGCGCGCACGGTGTTCGTGTCTACCCCGCCGCGCGGGGCGGCGGGGGAGCTTAAAACAAAAATGAGCGCCGCGAGAGCGCCCACCGTTGCAGCAAAGAGCCTGCGCATACCGCTATTTCTTCTCGGCGGGTTTGGGCGCGGCAGCGGGCGCGTTTTGCGCGGGTTTGGCTGCGTCCGCCTTTTGTTCGGAGGGTTTTGCTTCTTCGGCTATCGCCTCGAGCGGATTGGGTTTTTTTGCGCCGTCTTTTTGCTCATCAGGCGCCACCGCCACTATCGAGGGCACCTTTTGCATCTGGGGCTTGCCGGAGGACGAATAGATGTAGCCGAGATAGAGCCCCGCCGATATGGCGAAAAACAGCACGCAAAGCTTTACGGTCGCCTTTGTGAGGACATTGGTGGTCTCGCCGCCGAATACGCTCTCCGCCGCGCCTCCGCCGAGGCTGGCGCCCATTCCGGAATTTGCGTTGGGACGCTGCATGAGAATCACCAGCACCAGCAGCAGGCACACGATGATGAGGATAAGCGTGAACAATCCTATAAGAATGGAACTCATTTATAAAATTCTCCGATTCGATTAAAAGCGCACAGTTTGATTGAAAATTCGGCTTTATCAACACTTTTTTATCGGGCGAATGCGCGCGGGCGGGGAGCCCGCGGAGGCGTCTGCCGTTTTGAAACCGGCATCCATTGCAATGGACGGGACCCCCCTTCGCGGCAATGTTCTCCATTAGAGCGCGCATTTGCGCGCCGGAGAGCGGCCAAATCTCAATCGTCGGGCTTGATTCCAGTGGGCATTTTCGCATATCGCGGCCGCTGCCGCGGCGCACGCCGCCATTTTTTTCGGGAGAAAGCCTGCGATGGTTTGACATTTCCGCAAGCGTTTATTAGCATTGCCATATGAATGCGCCGATTTTTCTATTCAAAGTTGCCGCAGTTTTTGCCGCGGCGTGCGTTCCCGCCGCGCTTGCGGCGCAGGTTTTCGAGCCCGTTCCGGAAGTTTCCGACGGCTTTAAGGCGGAGTATTCGCCCGCCGTTGCGGACGCGCCGAAAATGAGGGGCATGAACCTCGTGTCGTGTTTCAAGTACGGCGAGAAGGACATAGCGGATTTGGCTTCGTGGAACGCCAATCTCATCCGCTGGCAGATCAGCCGGAATTACAAGCGCCCGGGCGAAAACCGAGACAAGGCCGACTACGACAGGTGGATCGGCGGCGAAATCGCCAAGCTCAAGAATCTCGCCGGGCTCGCGCGCAAGTACGGCATAAAAATCGTGGTGGAAATGCACACCCCGACCGGCGGCGTCGACAAGGACAACAACATGATGATGTTTTACGAGCCCGAGTACGCCGAGCATTTCGTAGAAGTCTGGAAGAGGCTCGCGCGGGCGTTCAAAGGCGAAAAGGCGATATTCGCATACGACATTGTCAACGAGCCCGTTCAGGCGCGCCCGAATCCCGAGGTTGACTATCTGAAACTCCAATATGCCGCGGCGAAGGCGATTAGGGAAATCGACCCCGACAAGCCGCTTGTGGTGGGGAGCGACCGCTGGAACAATCCGGTGTCGTTTAAAGATTTGAAGCCGTTTCCGATGAAAGACATTTTGTATTCCGTTCACATGTACCGTCCCCACGAGTACACCCACCAGGGAATACACTCGGGAAGCACGATGGATGACATGCGCGCGGGCAGGACGGTAAAGTATCCATCGGAAAAGTTTTCAAAAGCCGACATTGCGCGCGAGCTCAAGCCCGTGACGGACTTTGAGGACAAATACGGGGCGAAGATATTTTTGGGAGAATTCGGGCTCGTCCGCTGGGCGCCGAACGGCTGGCGGTATCTGCGCGACTGCATGGAATTTTTCGAGTCGCGCGGGTGGAGCTGGGCAAACCACGCCTTTCGCGAGACGTATGACGGATTTTCTCCCGAACACTCCGACGACGTGAACAAGAGGGAAAGGGATTTGGGCAATCCCCGCCTGAAAGCGTTGCTCGATGGATTCTCAAAAAATTCGCGCCTGCGCTGAACGCGGGCGCGCGGCGGCGGCGCGCCGGATTGCCCCGAGGGGGGCGGACGCCTCCGGCATTGCGCAAAAAACCGCGCCGCCGGACGGCGCGGTTTTTTTTCGGGCTTAAAAGCGGTCTCCCGCGGAGGGGCGCTTTTGGAGGTCAACGCCCCATCAGCCTCGAAATTTCGGCGATTTTCGCGCGGCAATCTTCCAGCTGCCTTTTCGCACCCTCTATGACTTTCGGCGGAGCCTTGGATATGAAAGCTTCGTTGGAGAGCCTCGCCTCGGCGGATTTCTCCGCAGCGCGGAGCTTTTCGAGCTCCTTTTCGAGCCTTTTGAGGTCTTCGACGCCCGCCGCCGAAACTCCCGCGTCTATGTAGACGGTTCCGAGTTCCGTAATCTGCGCGGGGCCGTCGAAAGAATCGACTATCGAGATTTCCGAGGCTCCTATGAGCTTTTTGAGGTTTTCCGAATTTTCCAAAAGCAGCCTTTTCGAGTCGCCGGAGTCGCATACCGCGCGCAGCTTGGAGTCTTTGCGCGAAGCCTGCTTTGCCTGCGCTTTGAGCGCGCGGGACTTCGTGACGAAATCCTTGAGCTTTTCGACGTCCGCCGCCGCGCCCTCGTCCGCGCAGACGCCGAGGCTTTCGAGTTTTTCTGCGTATTCGGGGGACTGGTCCTGTATGAATTCCCCCTCGCGGCCGAAGCCCATCGAGTGCCAGAGCTCCTCGGTGATGAACGGCATGAACGGGTGCAGCAAAAGCAATGTCTGGCGCAGGCACAAATCCTGGACGGCGAGCACCGTCGCCTTTGCGCTTTCGTCCGCCATGCGCGCCTTGGAAACTTCGAGGTACCAGCCGCAAAAATCGTTCCAGAAGAATGCGTAGAGCTCCTGCGTTATGGAGTTGAACTGGTAGGCTTCGTAGTCTCTCGCGACGTTTTCGGAACACTTGCGCAGGTTGGCGAGTATGGCGTGGTCGTTCGCGTCGAGCCTGGAAGCGTCTATGCGCGCAGCTATCGCCTCTATCGACGAATTGTCCGCAGCGCCCCCCGCCATCTGCCTGAACCGGCAGGCGTTCCAGAGCTTGTTGCAGAAGTTGCGCCCCAGTTCCACGCGCTCTTCGCTAAACAGTATGTCCTGGCCCTGCGGCGCGCAGTTCATGACGCCGAAGCGCAGGCCGTCCGCCCCGTAGCGGGCGATTATGTCGAGGGGATCGGGGGAGTTGCCGAGGCTCTTTGACATCTTTCGCCCCTTCATGTCGCGTATGATGCCCGTAAAATAGACGTTTTTGAACGGTATGCGCGAGCTCATCGGCCCCGGGAGAAATTCGAGGCCCGCCATTATCATTCGGGCGACCCAGAAGAATATGATGTCGGGGCCCGTGACGAGGTCGGAGGTGGGGTAGAACTTGTCCATTTCGAGCTCGCGCATTTTGTCCTCGTCCGGCCAGCCCATCGTCGCGAACGGCCAGAGCCACGAGCTCGCCCAAGTGTCGAGGGAGTCTTCGTCGCGCGTCCAGTTCTCGGGGTCGGAGGGGCCTTCGACGGAGACGTGCACCTGCTCGGGGTCGTTTATGTCGGGGTTTTCGACGCCCTTCCTGTACCATACGGGAATCCTGTGCCCCCACCATATCTGGCGCGAAATGCACCAGTCGCGGATATTGTCGAGCCAGTGGGTGTAGGTTTTCTCCCAGCGCTGCGGCCAGAATCTTATCGCGCCCGACTTCACCGCGGCTTTCGCCTCCTTCACCTTCGGATAGCGCATGAACCATTGGTCGGAGAGGCGCGGCTCTATCGGGACGTTTCCGCGCTCTGAATAGCCTACGTTGTTTTCGTAGTCTTCGACCGCCACGAGCAGGCCGAGCTCGTCGAGCTTTTTGACCGCCTTTTCGCGCGCCTCGAACCTGTCGAGCCCCTCAAAATCTTTGCCCGCGAGCGCGTTCATAGTGCCGTCGGGGTTCATCACCTCTATCACTTCGAGGTTGTGGCGCAGGCCTATTTCAAAGTCGGCGGGGTCGTGCGCGGGGGTGACTTTCAGGACGCCCGTACCGAATGACATATCCACGTATTCGTCCCCGATGATCGGTATTTCCGCGCGCGGGAAGGGGCGTATGGCGCGTTTGCCGACGAGGTGCGCGTAGCGTTCATCCTTGGGGTTTACCGCCACCGCGCTGTCTCCCATGATGGTTTCGGGGCGGGTGGTGGAAATTTGCAGGTATGTCCCGGGCTGTCCGGCGAGCTCGTACTTCATCTTGTAGAGCTTGCTCTTGCAGTGGACCATCACGACCTCCTCGTCGGATAGGGCGGTTAGGTTGGCGGGGCACCAGTTGACCATGCGCTTGCCGCGGTATATGTAGCCTTCCTTAAAGAGTCTTACGAAAGCCGTGAGGACCGCCTTTGAGTAGCCGTCGTCGAGGGTGTGCACGAGCCTATCCCAGTCGCAGGACGCCCCGAGCTTTTTGAGCTGCTCTATGATTATTCCGCCGTGCTTGTCGCGCCACTGCTTTGCGATTTCGACGAATTTCTCGCGCCCGAGCTCCTTTGCGGAAGTGCGCTTTTCCCTGCGCAGATAGGCTTCCACCTTCGTCTGCGTCGCGACGCCCGCGTGGTCGGTGCCCGGAATCCATACGGCGTTTTTCCCGAGCTGGCGCGCGCGGCGTATGAGGATGTCCTGAATCGTGTTGTTGAGCACATGCCCCATCGTGAGCACCCCCGTGACGTTTGGCGGGGGGATTACTATCGAGAACGCATCGCCGCGCGCCGCCTTTCGGGCCTTGAAGCAGCCCGACTCGACCCACTTCCCATACCACTTGTCTTCTACTTCCGAAGGATTGTACGCTTTTGAAATTTCCATTATTATATTACAGCTGAACCGTAAAAGGATTTTCAAACGCGGCAAACTGTCAAGCCAATACTCCCCCCGCGAGGATGCCCCATATGCTTCGCTCTCCGGAATCGGCCCCGTTTGCACGCGCGGAAAAGCCCCGCTTTTGCGGGGCTTTTTTCTCTTTGCGGAGCGCGCGAATGGAATAGGGCGGGGGCGCTACGTCAATTCCCTTTGGATTTCTTCGAGCGACTTGTTTTTCGTCACGGGCAGCTTCATTGCGAATGCGAACGTAAGAGCCGCCATCAGCGCGAAAAAGCAGAATGTCGGAACCGACAGCCCGCTCTCGACGAGAATCGGGAAAACCCACGTCAGCAGCGCGCACCACGTCCAGTGCGTCATGCTCCCGAAAACCTGCCCTTTCGCGCGCACGCTCGTGGGGAAAACCTCCGAAATCAGAACCCATATCACCGCCCCGAGCGACATCGCGAACGCCGCGATAAACAGCATCAGCGAAAATAGCATGTAGTAGCCGCCAAGCGACTTGAATTCAAATCCGGCGGCGACGGAGAGGAGGGCTGCGGTCATGAATACGGAGCCGACGTAGAGCAGGTTTTTGCGCCCGAACTTGTCTATCAGAACCATGCCTATCATCGTGAACACGAGGTTTGTCAGCCCTATGAATATGGATTGCAGCAGGGCGGATTCGCGGAATACGCCGGCGGTCTCGAGGATTCTCGGGGCGTAATAGTTGATGGCGTTTATGCCCGAGAGCTGGTTGAAAGTGGCCACGAAAAACGCTATGAGGATCGGCTTCCAATACTTCTTTTGGAAGAGGGGCTCCGACTCTGCGGACTCGGATACGGAAGCCTCTATTTGCGCGAGAGCCCCTCCGACGTCGGAATCTCCGATTTTCTCGAGGACGTTCCCCGCCTCGGATTTGCGCCCTTTGAGCACGAGCCACCTCGGGCTTTCGGGTATAGTGTACAGCAGCGCGGCAAATAGCGCCGAGGGAATCGCGAGCACCCCGAGCATCCACCGCCAGTCGTCTTGCAGTCCGAGCCCGCTGAGCCACCAGTTTGAGACGTACGCCGTCACGAGCCCGAGGACTATGTTGAACTGGAAGAACGCCACGAACCTGCCCCTCCAGTCCGCGGGCGCGATTTCGGCTATGTACATCGGGCCCACGACGCTCGAGGCGCCGACCGCCACGCCGCCCATGAAGCGGAAGAACACGAGCGCCCACCAGTTTGTCACCAGCGCGCACCCGAGCGCGGAGAAGAGATACAGATACGCGATGGCTTTAAGGCTCGTGAGCCTTCCGAATGTTTCGGCGGGGCGGCCGCAGAAGAGCGCGCCCGCGATGGTGCCGAAGAGGGCTACTGCCATCGTAAAGCCGTGCAGCCAACCGGAGAGCCCGTAGTATGCCTGAATCCCCTTTTCCGCGCCCGACACCACCACGGTGTCGAAGCCGAACAGAAATCCGCCCAGAGACGCGACGAACGCGACGTAGAACATGAACCCCTTTGCTTTTTCCCTCATAATGCGCGCTCCCAAATTACAGGGCGAATTCAATCCGCCTTATCACGTGGTCCTGGTAGCATTCGTCGAGCTCGACGAAGTAGCCGCTCCACCCCCAGACGCGCACGATGAGGTGCGGGTATTTTTCGGGGTGCGCCTTGGCGTCGAGGAGCTTGTCCCTGTCTACGGTGTTGAGCTGAAGCTGGTGCCCGCCGAGGGTTATGAATGTCCGCACGAGCATCGCGAGCTTCCTGACGGATTCGTCGTTTCTGAAAACCGAGCTGTCGAATTCGAGCGTGAGCGGTCCGCCGTTTGCAACGTTTTTGAGGTGCGGCTTTGCGAAGGATTTCACCGCTGATATCGGGCCCTTTTGCTTTATGAAGAGCGACGGCGAGTAGTTTGCGGGCAGAACTTCGTCTTTGCGCCTGCCGTCTGCCGTGGCTCCCAGCCCCCTGCCGTGGGCGATGTAGAACATCGCGGATCCCGTCCCGACGCGGTAGCGGCCGCCCCTGTCGTTGCGCATATCCTTGAACGCGTCGGCGAAGGAGTCGAGCAGCCTGACGGCGAGCGCATCGGCGAAGTCGTCGTCCGTCCCCATTTTCGGGGATTGCTGCCGCAGCTTTTTGAGAAGGTTTTCGTTCCCCTCAAAATCGCTTTTGAGCGCGTCGATGAGTTCGCGCTTGCCGACCGACTTTTCGTCGAAGCAGTATTTTTTTATCGCCGCGAGCGAATCGACCGCCGTCGCGATGCCCGTCCCGTGCACGCCGTAGTTGTTGTATTTGAGCCCGAAGGAAATGTCGCGGCCGCTTTCGAGCGCGCCCTGCGAGAATGCTGACATTATGGGCGAGGGCTTCATGAATATGTTTTTGTGCCTTTCGCCCATCGCGGCGGCGCGCCTTCGGATTTCGCGCTCGACGAGCGCGTAAAAGTCGTCGAATTTTTCGCAGGTTTCGAGGTCGGCGACGCATTCGTTCACGCAGTCCGCCAGCGACATGGCGTCGATGTTCGGCACGTCGAGCGCGCACTTGGGTATGATGAACTCCCAACAGGCGGCGACGACGTATTCGCAGGCGTCGGCGGGGTCGTATCCCTTTTCCACGAGGCTGGGAATTACGACGTCGTCGTTCGAGTACTGGGGGAAGCCGAGGCCGATTTTCGTTAGCCGCGAGCCCATCTCGAAAATTTCGAGGGGGGTGTTCGCGTCGACCCTCATGTTGATTTTCGGGTCTATGAGCGCGAGCTCGTAGCTTGCTTTCAGCGCCATTTCGGAGAGCTCGTTGTACATGCTCTTCCCATCGAGGTTTCTGCCGCCGAGCACGACGCTCTGCCCGTTGTCGCCCTGCTGCATTCCCACGTACAGGTCGCTGTCGCGGTTGCAGGCGAGGAAAAATTCCTCCAAGAGCTCGAACGCGCCGCCGCGGTCGAGCCCGCCGGATTCGATGTCCGATTTGTAGAACGGGTACAGGTATTGGTCTATCCTGCCGAGCGTGTTGTGGTAGCTGCCCGACGCCCATATCGCGAAGTGGACTGCGCGCAGCAGCTGGAGCGCCTGGCGGAAGGTTTTTGGGGGATCGTTCCTGACGGCGCGCAGGGCGGCGGCCTCTTCGGAGAGCCCGAGCCTTTCGGCCTCGTCCGCGTATCTGCCGATGAGCCTTTGCAGGGCGGCGAGGACCTTTTCGACCGATTCCGCGAAAATCTTTTTCTCCCCGCCGGACGATTCGGCGAGCCTTTCAAATTCCGCCCTCCGCGCCTCCAAGCCCTTTTGCAGAATCCCTTCGTAGTCGGCGGAAATGTTGAACACCTCCCCCTTTTCGTGGACGAAATGCGCTTTTTTTATCTCCTCCCATTCGGAGGGCGTCACGTAGTCGGGGATGTCTTTTATTGTGCGGGTGAATACGATTTTCTCGCCCGGGAGAAACGCCGGCTTTTCGGCGTCGAGAAAAGCGGAGAGCATATTGCCCGCCCGCTCTTGAAATGGCATTCCCGCCGCCCTGAAATCTTCCGGCAGTTCGGCGATTCCCGCCTCCGCCGCGCTCCGGCGCAGGCCGCGGTGAAGCTTGTCGATTGTAGTGTATTTTTTCAGGTTTTTTATTCTGTCGTTCATAGGACTATGAAAGGTATGCCGTTTTTTGTGAATTCGTCCCAAATTTCGGGCGTCTTGTTTGCATCAAATCCCGGAAAATAGGTTTTGCCAAGCATATAATACTTGGCTCCGGCGATTTTATTGTACCTCAAAAGCTCCACGCGCCTCAGGTTTTTTGCGCCGCGCAGGATCTCCGAGAGCTTAGACATGTTTTCGCGCGTGTCGTTTACCGAGGGGATTAGCGGGACGCGCGCGACGAACTCCGCACCCGAGCGGCAGAGGTATTTCAGGTTTTCGAGAATCCGCGCGTTGCCGACGCCCGTGAATTTTTTGTGGACTTCCGGATCGCACGACTTGCAGTCTATCAAGATCAGATCCGCGAGCTCCGCCGCCCTTCGGAAGATTTCGGGCGGGGCGTGCGCGCTCGTCTCCAGCGCGATGTGGACGCGGCCTTTCAGCAGCTCCATAGTCTCAAACAGAAACTGCGGCTGCGCGAGCGGCTCCCCGCCCGTGAAGGTGACGCCGCCTTCGTTCATTCTGAATATGCGCTCGTTGCGCAGCAGCCTGCCTGCGAGCTCCCGCGGCGATACCCTCTCCCCGCAGATTTCCTCCGCGCCGTTTTTCTTTTTGAGGATTTGGGGCGCGAACGCCATGCCCTCGGGGTTGTGGCACCACCGGCAGCGCAGAGGGCAGCCTTTTAGAAAGACCGTCGTCCTGATTCCCGGGCCGTCGTTTACGGCGAACTCCTCTACGCTGAATATGGTGCCGTCCATCGCTCACTTCGCCGAGAAGTTGTACGAGCAGACGTGGCAGTATTTTTCGCCCGCGCGCAGGAGCGTTGACGGGAAGTTCGGGCGGTTGGGGCTGTCTGGGAAATGCTGCGTTTCCAGAGCGAACGCCCCCCTGAAAGAGTACGGCTTGCCGCTCTTGCCGATTTCCCCGTTGAGGAAGTTTCCGCCGTAGAACTGCATACCGGGCTCCGTCGTGTAGACTTCAAGCTCCCTGCCGCTTTCGGGCTCGAATACGCGCGCGGCCAATTCGAGCGCCTCGGGAAATTTGCGGTTGACGACCCAGTTGTGGTCGTACCCGCGCCCGAGCTTCAGCTGTTCGTCGTCGTCGCCGAGGCGCTCGCCTATCGCGTGCGGCTCGCGAAAGTCGAATGGGGTTCCCTCCACGCCGGCGATTTCGCCCGTGGGGATCAGGGTTTCGTCCACGGGGGTATACTTGTCGGCGTTTATCTGCATGATGTGCGAATTTACGTCGCCGTCGCCCTCGCCGCGCAAGTTGAAGAATGAGTGGTGGGTAAGATTTACGACGGTGTCGGCGTCGGACTGGGCGACGTGCTCGACCTCAAATCGGTTGTCGGAGGTCAGGCGGTATGTCATGCGCACTTTGAGCTCCGCGGGGAACCCTTCGTCGCCGTCCGGCGACACGAGCCCGAGTTTGAGCATGTCGGGAGCCGCTTCAAGTACGTCCCACACTTTCATGTCGAATCCCGCCGCGCCGCCGTGCAGGCAGTTTTTGCCGTCGTTTTGCGGCAGTTTGAATTCCCTGCCGCCGAGCGAAAAGCGGGCGTTCGCTATCCTGTTGCCGAAGCGGCCGATGGTCGCGCCGAAAAACCTTTCGCCCGTGAAGTTGACGTATTTGCCGAGTGTCGCGTGCCCGAGGACGACGTCGGCGAAATCTCCGTTTCTGTCGGGCGCGAAGAGCTCCACCACGCGCGCGCCGAAGTTCGTCACGGACATTTCCATGCCGTTTTCGTTTTGGAGGATGAAAAGCCCCGTTTTTTTGGAGCCGATTTCTGATTCGAAAGCGGCGGGATCGACTTTTGAAAAACGCTTTTTCATAGAATGCAATTTAAATCCCTCCGCGCGCGTCAGTCGAGAAAAAACAAAATTCCAGCGGCAGCCGCCGGCGTCGGTTCGGGAACCGCGCGCTATTTGTAGTATTTCACGAAGGCCTTTTTGCGCAGCCCTTCGACCCACTTGTTGTACGTCTCGCGCCCGTTTTGCTCGGCGATGGTCCATTCGATCTGCTCGCGCACGTCGTCGATGGGGCTTATGCCGTCGGGCTTTTTTTCCTCGACTTTCAATATGAATATCATGTCGCCGATTTCAACGGGCTCGGTGATTTTGCCCGCTTCTATCGAAAACGCCTGCCTGTCGAGGAGCGGGTTGAGCTCGCCTTTTTTGTACCATCCCCATTCGCCTCCCTTTGCGGAGCTGTCGTCCTTGCTGTACTTGCGCGCGAGCTCCGAAAACGTTTCGCCGGCGTTGTATTTTGCGACTATCTCTTTTGCGAGCTTCCTGTTTTCCTCCAACGTTGCGGTCCTGCCCGTTTTGAGGGTGATGAGGCTGATTTTCGCGCTCGCGGGGGTGTACCACTTGGACTTGTTGGCCTCGTAATAGTCCTTTATCTTTTTGGGGCTGATCTCCGCGACGGTCTGGCGCTTGTTGCTCTGCATGTACCCGACTATCAGATCCTTTTCCTGGTCTTGCCTGAACTGCTTTATCGTCTTTCCCTGCGCCTGCACGAATTTTATGAATTCCGCGCGGTCGCCGTTGAACTCTTTCTTTATATAGTCTTCAAAATGCGAGTCGAGGAAGCTCTGGGGGATTGTCATGCCCTTGTCGCGGAACTCCTTTACGATGAGCTCGCGGTCAACCATGTTTTGGACGATTTCCCTGATGTAGTCGCCGACCCTCTTGTTGAACTCGAATTCCGAAAGCGACTTCTGGCGTATCTGGGGAATGAACGGCGCGACTTCCCTCATAACTTCGTCGCGCGTTATGACGCGGTCCTCGACGACGGCGAGTATGCCGTTGGAGCCCGTTTCCTGCGATCCCGCGTTGCCGAGCAGCCCCTGCGCGCACGCCGCCGACGCGAGCGCCGCCGACAAAACGGCGGCGGCGATTTTAAATGCCGTTTTCATTTTTTTCTTATGCTTGGAAGTGCGTATTTCAAAAATTTTTCAATCTCCTGAAGTTTGGCGACGGCCCGGCGTTTCGTCAAGATGGGAAAATGCCCGCCGATTCTGGCGTATTCTCCGCCGTTGGGGGCGGGCAGCAGGACTTTTAGCCGCTCCCCCTGCGCCTCCACGCCGAGCGCGCCCGCAGCCTCCGCCAGAACCCTTATGCGCTCGACGTAGAAGCAGAATTTCACGGGGTCGGGAAGGGCGCCGAAGCGGTCTTTCGCTTCCGCGAGCAGCGCGTCGAGCTCCCTTTCGGAGGACGCCATCGAGAGCCTGCGGTACAGGTCGATTCTAAGCTGGGTCTGGGGAATGTAGCTTTCGGGAATGTAGGCGCGGACTTTCTCCGGATTCCCGTCTGAAATTTCCCTCATGCGGATTTCCTGAAAGTAGTTTTCAGCCTGCGAGGCGTCCACAGCCGCTTTTTCGCCCTCGCCGAGGTGCACGAAGTCGAGGTTCACGCGCGCGCGGAGGACGTTGGAGGTCTTCTCTCCGCGCAGCAGGGATATGCTGCGCTTTAACAGCGCGCAGTAAAGGTCGAATCCAACCCCCGCGATGTGACCGCTCTGCTTGGCCCCGAGCAGGTTTCCGCAGCCGCGCAGCTGGAGGTCGCGCGTGGCGATTCTGAATCCCGCCCCGGGCTTGTTGTACTGGCGTATGGCTCCGAGCCTCTTGCGCGCGCTCTCAACGAGCCCCGCGTGGCGGTGCAGCAGCAGCCACGCGTAGGAGCGGCGCGTAAACCGCCCCACGCGCCCGCGCAGCTGGTAGAGCTGGGCGAGCCCGAACTTGTCCGCGCCCTCTATTATTATGGTGTTGCAGTTGGGAATGTCCAATCCCGACTCTATGATGGTCGTGCAGACGAGCATGTCGTATTTGCCGCCGATGAAGTCCGCCATCAGCTTCTCGAGAGCCTGCTCCGACATCCGGCCGTGGCCGACGCCGATTCGCAGGTTCGGGAACATTTTGCGCAGCCCTTCGGCGGTTTCGGCAATCGTCTTGACGCGGTTGTGGAGGTAGAAAACCTGCCCCCCGCGCGCGACCTCGCGCTCCACCGCGCTCCTCACGGTCTCGGGGGAGTATTCCCGCACGAAAGTCTCCACCGGAAACCTGTCTTTGGGGGGCGTTTCCATAAGGCTCATGGAGCGCGCGCCCATCATCGCGAAGTAGAGCGTGCGGGGTATGGGGGTCGCGCTCATCGAGAGCACGTCGAGGCCGGCGCGCAGCTTTTTTATCTTTTCCTTGTGGCGGACGCCGAAGCGGTGTTCCTCGTCTATCACGAGCAGCCCCAAATCTTTGAAAGCCACAGAGTCCGAAAGCATGGCGTGCGTGCCTATGAGCACGTCGATTTTGCCCGCGGCAAGATGCGCCTTTATCTTGTCGGCCTCAGACTTGGAACGGAAGCGCGAGAGCATTTCGACGACTATCGGGTATCCCCCGAACCTCCGGCGGAAATTCATAAAGTGCTGCTGGCACAGAACCGTCGTGGGGCAGAGGACAGCCGCCTGCTTGCCGCTCATGGCGCACTTGAAAACCGCCCTCATCGCGATTTCCGTCTTGCCGAAGCCCACGTCCGCGCACAGCAGCCTGTCCATAGGCTTTTCCGACTCCATGTCCGCCTTTACCTCCGCGGCGGCGCGCAGCTGGTCGGGGGTTTCGGCGTATTCGAAGGAGTCCTCAAAGTCCCTCTGCCATTCGTCGTCCTCCGGAAAGGCGAACCCCTTTGCGATTTCGCGCCGCGACTGCATTTCCAGCAGCTCGGCGGCGTAGTCGAGCGCGGCGAGCTCGGCGGCGGTCTTGACTTTCGTCCACGACTTCGAGTCGAGCCGCGAAAGCTTGGGGTGGCGCTTGTCGAGGCCTATGTAGCGGCTGAGCAGGTGCGACTTGTGCAGCGGCAGATACAGCATCGCCCCGTCCTCGAATTCGAGCTTTATGGCCTCTTCGCTCCCGCCGTCGGTCTCGAGCTTCGCCACCCCGTGGTAGCGGCATATTCCGTGGCCGAGGTGCACGACGTAGTCGCCTTCGCACAATTCGGAGAAGTCGAGCAGCTGGTCGACCTGCGCCCTGCGCGAAAGCATTCTGCGGCGCGGCTCGAGGCGCGTTTTCTGCCGCCTGCCGAAGAGCTCCCGCGCGCTGACAAACGCCGCGCCCGCTGCGCCTTTGGAGAGGATTTTCCAGTCGGGGCGCAGTTCTCCGAAGTCGCGCACTACAAACCCCTCGCCGAATCCGGACGGAACAAACGCGCCCTTGAACTTTTTTCCGGCGGCCTCGAAAATCCCCTCCGCGAGCCGCTCGTCGCCGCTCCCGTCGGAGGCTATGAACACGTCGACGCCCTCTTCCGCCCACTCCGCGAGCTTCTCCGCGAACTTTATCCTGCTGCGCGTTTCGGACTCAAACCTGTCCCCGCCGATCTCCCCGTCGGCGTCTATGGCGGAGATTCCGGCGAGCCCGTCCGCGCGGAAAATCTTTTTTTCCGCGCCCTCGAACGATTCCGCCGGAGTTTCGAGCGACGATACCGCGAAAAATCCGTCTCCCGCGCGGGCGAAAACCTCCCCGAATCCGCGGTGGCGGATCTTTCCGTCCTCCGGTTCGAGAAACAGGTCGGGCGAGCGCGCCGCGATCGCGGATGGCTCGAAAAATATCCAGTCCGCCCGTCCTTTCCCGAGGTAGTCGAGCGCGTTCCACGCCCCGCCGTCCGCGCCGAATGTCTCGGGGATCGGGTCTATAGCGGCGGAAAAAATTTTCGCGTCCGCAAGCTGCGTGTCGGGGTCGAACTTCCGGATGGCGTCGATTTCGTCGCCGAAAAAGTCGATTCTGACGGGGGCGTCGGCGGAGACGGGGTAGACGTCCAGAATCCCGCCGCGCGCCGCGAATTGCCCGGGCGCCTCGCAGAGGGTCTCGTTGTAGTATCCGAACGCGGCGAGCTTTTCGCGGAGCTCTCGCGGCGAGATTTTCATGCCGGCGGATATTTCCAGCGGAACCGCCGCGGACGGGTTGGGGGCGGGCGCGAACAGCGCCTCCGCCGTAGCCACCGCAAATAGCTGCGGGCGGCCCTCCCGACCGGCGCTCGCCATTGCGCGCAACGTCCCGATCCTCTCGCAGGCGGCGTCGAAGCGCGCCGCGTCGCTGTCGGCGGCGCGCGGCGGGCCGGGCAGCATTCTTATCTCAAACGGCTTTCCGTCGAGCTCCAAAAAATATTTCAGCTTCGGATAGAAAAATTCGCACTCCGCCGCGGAATCCAAAACAGCTATCGCAAGCCCCGCGCCGTCCGCTCGCGCGATTCGCGCGCACAAAACCCCCCACGCCGCCTGAGCGACGTCGGGGTAAAAAGCGGAGCCTTTTCCGGGACGAGCTACCTTCATGTTTTTTCAATTCGATGAAAAGATGCCATCGGCGGAAATTTTCAAAACTATTGCTTTTTTTGCCGCTCGGCCTTTGGCTTTTTGCGCTCTGGTTGCGCTCCGCCTTCGGCGGGGACCGCGGGGGAATCGCCTCCGCCGGAAGCGGCGCAGTCTGCGGCGTAGTCTTTCAAAGACGCGCGCGCGGCCTTGGTTTCGGCGGATTTTTTTGAACTCGCCGACGCCCTTGCGTACGCCTTTCCGCCTACTTCGACCTCGACCTCAAAGACCTTGCTGTGGTCGGGGCCCGTCTGCCCGAGCATTTTGTAGACGATTTTGTCTCCCCTTTTGGCGGCGAGCTCCTGGAGCGCGCCCTTCGGGTTCTGCTGGCTCACGAGGTCGGGGAGGTCGTCGAGCTTCCTCTTGTACCACGAGAGCACGACTTTTTGCGCCTTTTCAAAGGAGCTGTCCATGTATATCGCCCCCACCACCGCCTCGAAAGCGTCCTCCGCAGCGCTCGCGCAGCTGCGCAGGCACTCGCAGCCCTTCGGCAAAATCAGGCATTCGGGAATCCCGATGTGCTCCGAAAGATCGCTTAAAAACGCGCCTTGCGTCAGCGCAATGCGGATTTTCGTCAGGTCGCCCTCGTCGAGCTCCTCGAATTTTTTAAATACCGTGTCGGTTATTATCGACTGCAATATTGCGTCGCCGAGGAATTCCAGCCGCTGGTTCGACTTTATCTTGCCCTTTGAAAATCCGACCGCCCCGGGGTGCGTTAGAGCCTCCCTCAAAATCGACTTGTCGGAGAATCTGTACCCGAGGCTCTTTTCCAACTTTGAAAAGGCCCTCTTTTCGGCCTCCGCGGCGGCGTTCGACCTCGCCTTTTTCGCCCGCCGCATGGCTTTCGCCCGGCGCGCCACCGACGGCTTGAACAGCCTTTTTATGTATTTTGGCAAATCCATACTCTCACGCGCGCAACCCGAAGCGCCTGTCCACTTCCTTCGCGAGCTTTTCGTAGGCGAACGCGCCCTCGTTCCACTTTGCGTACTCGAATATCGTCTTGCCGAAGCTCGGGGCTTCCGCGAGCCTCACCGTGCGCGGTATGAGCGTCTTGAACACGAGCGGGCCCATATAGTTTTTGACTTCGCTCAAAACCTGCTTGGAAAGGTTCGTGCGCGAGTCGTACATCGTCATCACTACTCCGCCGACTTCGAGCGAGTCGCTGACCCCCGCGCTCCGCAGCTGCTCAACGACCCCCATTATCTGCCCGAGGCCCTCCATCGCCAGATACTCGCATTGGAGAGCGATTAGCAGGTAGTCCGCCGCCGCCAGCGAATTCATCGACAGCAGGCCGAGAGACGGCGGGGCGTCGATTACTATCGCGTCGAATTCGCCGCAGTCCCTCAGCGGCGCGAGGCAGTCGCGCAGCCGCACGAGGTAGTTTTCGCTCCCCGAGAGCTCCACTTCAATCGCCGACATGTCCGTCTCGGAGGGAATCAGCCACAGATTCTGACGCTGCGTCCGCACGAGCTTGTCGCGCGCCGATCCCTCGCCGTGGAGAACCTGGTACAGGCTCGCTCCGCGCGTCTTTTCATATCCGAGCGCGCTCGTGGCGCTCGCCTGCTGGTCCATGTCGACGAGAATCGTCCTAACCCTGCGCCTCGCGAGCCCCGCGGCGAGATTGACTGCGGTGGTAGTCTTGCCGACTCCCCCCTTTTGGTTTGCTATTGCGAAAATTTTGGCGGCCATAACCCGATTACATTACATATTTCGCCGACTCATAAAACTAAAAAAATAGGATGGGCAATTTTTTTGCGCTTGCAAGACAACTCGGATTGCTTTGAGATTCTTTCCCTAAAATTTTGCGGTCTTCATTCCGCGTTTGCGCGTCTTTGTCCGCTTCCCCTTTTTTCCTACGCTCCCGTAGTTCAATGGATAGAGCAACGGTTTCCGGTACCGTTAATCGGGGTTCGAGTCCCCGCGGGAGTGATTTGGCGCAATGCTTTTGGGCTAAAAACGAGATGCTGCGCGATAACGGCGACTCTCGCGTATGTCAAATACGCTTCGACCCTTTGTTTCGCTTGCGCCCCGTTT
>ENA-UOJG01000771-UOJG01000771.1-human-gut-metagenome-genome-assembly--contig:-C47-NODE-771-length-40113-cov-6.696440_pt1 | contig 40113 bp, 28 predicted proteins | sample MGYA00242340_ERZ723887 | MGnify/ENA metagenome assembly ERZ723887 | reverse complement strand
CATTGCCTTGAAGGCATGGTGCATACCACCGGCTTAGCCGGTGGTTTTGATTATAGGAAAAGAAGATAATCAGCGCGTTTGGTTCAGCGGGCATTCCATGCGCAGGGTGCGCGCGGCGTAGCCGCAATGCTGATAAAAGGCAACGGCTTCCTGATTAAAGCACCATACGCTCAATTCCAGCGAGGTACAGCCTCGCTTCTGCGCCTCCGCGCGGCAGGCTTCCAGCAAGGCCTGCCCCACGCCCTGCCGCTGACAGGCATGCAGCACGCAGACGTCGTCCACATACAGGCAATCGTGATCCACATAGGTGCTGTGGTTGCGGTAGCTGAGCACCCAGCCGAAGGCATAGCCGATTACCTGGCCCGATGCATCCTGCGCAATCAGGTTGACATACTTGTCCTCGCTCAGGCGCTGCGCAAATTCCTCTGGGGTAAAATAGCGGGCTTCGGTTCTGAAAAGATCAGGCCGGCCGGCGTGATGAAGTTCGGCAATTTCCTTTTGCAGCGGGCGAAGCTGCTCCCGGTCAGTGGCTACGGCAGGGCGAATGGTAAAAGGCATAGGAGCCTCCTTAGACAAAAATATGCCTAAATTATAGCATTGGGCAAATGAAAAGTCAAAAAAACCATCCTCCATATGGAGGACGGTTTTTGCTTGAGAATGCTTGGATTACGCAGCGGGAGAAGCAACCACCTTGAGCGTGACGCTCATGTCGATGTACTCGCCGTCGCCGATATCGCTGATGTACTTGGCGTCCAGCACGTTTTCAGCGCGGTACACCTTCACCTGCACGGTGTCGCCTTCGGCATGGCTGAAGATGATCTCCTGCAAGCCTTCGGAGCTGGTGATGACCGTGCCGTCTACATCCACAATGATGTCGCCAGCCTGGATGCCGGCAGCCGCAGCAGCGGAATTATCTTCTACCTTGGTGACCAGGCAGCCCTTGGGCAGAATCTGGCGCGCAACGGCGTTGTTGGTGGAGTCCAGGGTCTGCACGCTTACGCCCAGGCGGGGCTTGCTGTCGACATCATCGCCGGTGGTGTTGATGTCGGCTTCCTTGGCCTTATCTTCCAGATACTTGCTGACGGATTCGCCGTCGTACTTTTCAAGCGCTTCGCGGATCAGCGGCTTGGCAACGTTGATGGGGATGCACATGCCGATGTTGTCAATGCTGGCCTGAGACATATAGCTGCTGGTGTACTTGAGGGAAGGAATGCCCATCAGCTGACCCAGCACGTTGAACATGCCGCCGCCGGAGTTGCCGGAGTTGATCGCAGCGTCTACCTGAATCATGGAATTGGTGGTAGTAGTCTTGCGGCCGTACTTATCGGTGCTGTCGGTTTCTACTTCACGTTCCAGCGCGGAGACAACGCCTACCGTGGTGGAGCGGAAGAAATCCTCGCCCAGGGGGTTGCCGATGACGATGGCCCATTCGCCGGCCTGCAGCTTATCACTGTCGCCCAGGGTTGCGGGGGTCGCCTTCAGCTCGGGGCACAGCAGCACGGCGACATCCTTGCTCTCGTCGGATACGACCACCGTGGCGTCGTATTCATTTTCGCCGTCAGATACGGTGACGCGGCTGGCGTCCTCAACCACATGATAGTTGGTCAGGATGTGGCCATACTCGCTGATCACGGTACCGGAGCCCGTGCCAGCCAGCTGCTCGCGGGAGGTGGTGCCGCCACGGCCGTTGCCATAAGGATTACCGTAGCCGTAGCCATAGAAGAAGCCATAGCTGTTGTTATTGTAGGTGGTGGTCTGATAGTTGTTTACCAGCACCACGCTGTCACGCACGGCGGCCACTGCGGCGGTGAAGGGATTGGCCACCAGGGAAGCGTCCGTCTCGGTGTTTACGATCTTGTCAATATCCGAAGAGGAAAGCGTACCGGCGGCCTGCGCGGAGAGGATGGCGCCGGCGATCATCACGGCTACCAGCAGAACTGCTACAAAGCCCATGATCTTGTTGTTCTTTTTCATTTTCATCTGCTCCTTTCGCATTGCTGCGTGGATTTTCTTTATCATGTACTCTCTTTCCTGAGTACGTGTATAGCATAACGTCAATATTTGACAGCGGTGTGAACGGATTATGAATTGTAATCAATAATCTCAAATTTTTTTTAGTTTAGCGGAAAACGCGCCTCGTGCGCGCGCCCGTCGTCGATTAGAGTGATGGAAGGCGCGCCTGTCTGCGCCCCATCCAGCGTGACAAAGGGTGCGTCGCGCGCAGCGGTCAGCTGATAACGGCTGCCGCCGTAGCGATACAGAACGGTGCATTCCTCCCAATCGCCGGGCACGCGCGGATTCAGCCGCACCTGGTCGCCCTGCTTGTCAAAGCCTAAAAAATCGCACAAAAGCACCACCCACAGCCAGGATGCGCTGCCGGTGTACCATGTCCAGCCACCGCGGCCCGTGCGGTAGATATCTGCCGCCAGCACATAGGGCTCCACACGGTAGTGCCGCGCCTGTTCGAGCGCTTGGGCGTGATGATAGGGCAGGCATTCGCGCAGCACCTCCCAGGCGCGCTCCACCTGGCCGGTTTGCAGCAGCGCGCGCATCAGCCAGGGCACGGCATGGGTATACTGCCCGCCGTTTTCGCGCACGCCGGGCAGGTATGCGCCGATATACCCGGCTTTTTCGGAGGGCGTAAAGGGCGGGGTAAGCAGCAGCGTAATGCCTTGATCGCTCTTATGCAGCGATTGCCAGGCGGCCTCCAGCGCCTGCGAAACCTGATCGCGCGGCATGCCGGCAAAGCAGGCGAAGCACTGGCTGATCAGGTCGATGCGCGGCACTTCGCTATCCGGCGCGCCCAGCGTGCGGCCGTCCTCATACCAGGCACGCAGAAACCACTTGCCCGTCCAGGCAGCCTGCATGGCGTTTTGCAGCTGGATGCGCTGCGCGTCCAGCTCCCTGCGCACGCCTTCCTCGCATAAGGGGGCAAATTCGCGCAGCACCACGATCAAAAAGAAGCCCAGCCATGCGCTTTCGCCGCCCACGTGGTCCATGCCATCGTTCCAGTCGCCGCCCTGCATCAGCGGAATGCCGTGCTCCCCATAGCGCACGCGCGCGATGGCGCGCAGGCAGTGCTCCATCAGCGGGGCTGTTTCGGCGGTTTGCTCGGGTGTTTCGTAGCGGTCATGCTCCGCATCGGAAAGCTCGCCGGAGCGCAGAAAGGGCGCGTGCGCGCGCAGAATATCCCGGTCGGCGGTTACATACACATACCGCGCTGTCACATAGGGCAAGAACAAAAGATCATCGCTGATGCGCGTGCGCACGCCCGCACCGCCCGGATGCCACCAGTGCTGCACATCGCCCTGCACATACTGGCGCGAGGCGCACAGCAGCAGATGCGCCCGCGCGCGCTCAGGCTGGGTATAGAGCAGCGATAGCATATCCTGCAATTGATCGCGGAATCCCCATGCGCCGCCCGACTGGTAGAAGCCCGCGCGCAGCATCAGCCGCGACGCGCGCACCTGATAGAGCAAAAAGCCGTTGGCGTAGCGGGAAAGCTGATCGTCGGGCAGATAGAACTGCAGCGCGTCCAGCTGCCGCGCCCAGCAGGCGCGCGCGGTGCGCTCGCGTTCACGGGCGTTGGACAGATCATGCAGCAAATCAGGGATGAGCTCCTTTTCACAGCAGCCTAAGATTATCGCGTATACGGCGGTCTGACCCGGTTCCAGTACGATATCGCGCTGCAAAACGCCCACCGTGCCGGGAGTTTGCGTATCCACCACGCGTAAAGCGCAGCTGTATATGCCCGTGCTGACTGTGTGCGCCTGCGCGCCGGGCAGGGTAAAGAAGGCTGTGCCGGGCATCTCGGGGCTGGCGGCGTAGGCCGTGCCCTCTTCCGCCCATACGCGTGTGCCGCGGCCATCCTCACCCATGGCAAAATGTACGGCGGCGATATATTGCAAGGTACGCTTTTCATTACCCAAATTATGCAGCGACAGGATGCGCAGCCCGGCGGGATGCTCGCAGTCCGTCAGGCAGGTAAGCGTCGCCTGCATGCCGGGCAGGGCGCATTGATAGACGGCAGCGCCCATCTCATAGCTCACACGCGTACGGGCGTTATGATAGGGCGCGGGGGTCAGCGACCAGGCGCGATCACCCTCGCGCAGCAGGTATTCCTCCGATAAGGCGGGGTGCACGCTGTCCTGGCTGACGGCAGTAACGCGCGCAAGCCGGCTGTTGCCTGCGCAGGAAAAGAGTATGCCGCGCTCGCATACCAGCGTGCCGAATACGTCATTGGCCAGAATATGGCACCAGGGCGCAATGCCGGCGCGGGATTCGCCGGGCAGGATCACATAACCGCCCTCCTGCGTAAAGCCGCCCAGGCCGTTTGCCTGGTGCAGGCGCGGCATGGCGGGCAGGCTTCCGCCCGCCTCCGCCCGGTGCAGCGGCGCGCCGGGGGAGGCAGGGGCAAGCTGGGTGCGCAGATCCTCTCCCGCGTGGATATGCAGCGCGCACAGCGCCCGTAGCGCCTGAGCACATAAGGGATCATCTTCCTGCAGCACACGCACGCGTCCGTGCAGCGCGCGCAGGGCTGGGCGCAGCAGCAGCGTATCGCAAAACGCGCGCAGCGGCTGCTCGTAGTCGTTTTCGGGCGGCAGCAGAATGACCATCTCGGCCTGCACGCCGTTTTCCAGCAGATAGGCAAACAAATGAGCCGCCTGGCTGACCCCGCCGCAGTCCTCCTCGCGCTCGGCCGTGACCAGCAGAATGGGCCAGTCTCCGCTGATGCCCTGCCGCCACAGAGCGCGCACGCCCGCGCTTTCCAGGATTTCGCGCGGCCAGCCCGTCAGCAGCAGGCGCGCGGCCATGCGGCAGGATAGGGTCAGCATGCGCGTATCCAGCTGCAAAAGCCGCCGGTTCACCTGCGCGCGATCGGCGGACAGGGCAAAAGCGCGGCGTGCTTCTGCTTCATCGGCGGGCAGCTCGCCCATGCCCAGGGCGAAAAACAGATTGGCCTCGTGGCTGGGCAGCAGCACAACCTCCGTCCGCAGAGCCAGGCAGGGATCTACGCTGTCCGTCAGCGCAAATTCGCGCGCGTCCAAGTCTATGCCGCGAGGATGCGACAAATCGCCCGATGCGCCCCAAAACAGCGCACGGTCGTTCATCATGCCGCAGTCGCCCTGCGCATCGATCAGCCCAAATCGCAGGCTGCGCTCGGAATTGCCATGGCGTTCATGACGGCGGGCAATCAGCTCATGACTGCCGGATTTGGATATGCTGATAAACAGATTGGAAAAGGCAATGTGCGCGCGGTCTTCCCGCTGCGTGGCCAGGGCAGGCACAATCATGCCCGCTGCGTATAGCCGCATGGGCTGCTCCGCGGCGCTGCGCAGCCGTAGATGATACACCGCCGCGCCCGTCAATGGGTCTACGCACAAGGATAAGCGCGATTTCAGCCCGCCCTCATGCAGGCTGCATTGTGCCTCGCCGGGCAGGAAGGTGTATTCGCCGTCCGTCAGCCGCAGGCATGCGCCGGTATCGCGATTGCTCAGGAAAAACTGTGCGCCGTCCAGCGCGCGGCAGTCAGGATCAAAGCGTGTAAGCAGTGTATCGCCGCGAAACAGCGCGCTGTGTCCTGTCGCGGAGATCAGCATGGTGGAGCCGCCGCCGGAGAGCGTCAGCACATCGGGCGGAACGCCCCTTTCGGCGCGCATGCGGAAAGGCGCGTCGGGCGCGGCATCCCGGTGCGCGCGCAGCGGACGCGGCAGGCGCAGGGCATGGCGCGGCGGCATTTCGCACAGCAGGGGCAGGTGCGCGGCGGCGCGGGGCAGGCTTTGGAGCACGCGCGGAAGGTAATCCCCGCACAGCGCGTTGCATATGGCGCACAGGATCATGCCCTGATGGTGCGCCATATGGCTGTATACCAGCGTTTCCTGCGCGCCCGCGGTGAAATCCGCCGCCTCGTAAAAGCCCTGATCGCCGTACCAGCCGCGCTGCTGCATGCGCAGCAGCGCCTCGCATGCCGCCTGGGGCGCACAGCGCAGAGCCAGCGCTGCCGCATAGGGGGCGATCACGTCGCCCTCACAGCGGCTGTCCAGCGCAAGCTCGCGCAGGCCGAAGGCCTGATAGCGGTAGTTGAGCTCCTGATCGTACTGCGCATAGCCGCTTTCAGACACGCCAAATACGCCCTCGCGTCCATGCTTTTGCTGCGCGCGCACGCAGGCGTGCTGCGCGGCGGACAGCGTGGAACCGGGGTAGCTGGGCAGCAGCAGCGCGCCCATCAGATATTCAAACATCGTGCCGCTCCAGGAAAGCAGCGCCTTCTGCGGCAGCGCCATCCACGCGCGGCCCAGATACCACCAGTGCTTTTCGGGCGCTTCCCCTGCCATGATAGCGGCAAAGGACAGCATCACCGATTCGCTGGCCAATAGATCGTAATGTCCTTCGCTCATGCGGGCGTTCGCGCCGTCGTAGCCGATAAAGAACAGATGGCGGCGCGCATCATAGAGCCTGCGCAGCTGCATGCGGCCGCGCAGCGCGTCCAGCCGCACGGGCACACTGCGGTATTCTTCCCGTGCCTGGCGCAGCTGCATGCGCGCGCACTGAGCGCATACGGTCAGCGCCAGCGCCAGATTGCCCGCGTCCACGGCGGATACAAATTCGCCGGGCATGGGGCGCAAGGTGGTGAGATCATACCAATTATAGGGCACGCCGTGCCAGGTGCGCAGGCGTTCCAGAGTATTCAGGGTATCGGCCAGGCGGGCAAACAGCGTGTCCGCATCCAGCAGCCCCAGCTCCCGCGCCGCGCACAGCGACAACAGATACATGCCGATGTTGGTGGGCGATGTGCGCATGGCAGCCCCGCGCGGGGGCGACAGCTGCACATTGTCCGGCGGCAGATGATGCGTGCGCGCGTTTACGTTTTCCAGGAAAAATTGCAGGGTATCGGCGGCGATGCGGCGCAGCGCGGCCTGCTGCCCGCTGCTGAGCGCCGCCTGCTGCGCGCGGGGACGATCCAGCCAGCGGGCCAGCAGCGGCTGGGCAAGCCAGATTGCCCCCAGCGCGAACCCCGGCCAGAATACGCGCCCCGCCGCGGCAAAGAGCATGAGCGCGCCGGGCAGCATGGCGGCAAAATCCAGACGCAGCGCGCGCAGATCGTTTTGCTCGGCCTGGGCGGCGGTGGTCCATTGCAGCAGTCGTTTATGGCTGACGCGCATACGCCACAGCACGCGCAGGATTGCATCCAGCCGGGTGACGGCCATCATGGGCAGCAAAAGCAGCGCGCCCAGCTCGGCGGGCGCGCGCAGCGGCAGCAGCGCCAGGATAAAGGGCAGCCACGCGCCCTGCATGGCGCAGAGAATCAGGGTAATCAAGCGCGCTGGCGGCACAAGCGCGCGGCGCAGGTTATCCAAAATCTTAAGCCTGGATAGAAGATCGAGCCGCTTGTCCTTCAAAAACGGCAATAGCTGCCAGTCGCCGCGCGTCCAGCGGTGCGCGCGCCGCAGAAAACCGTTTACCCTTGCCGGGTGTCCGTCATAACAGGCGATATCCTCGCAAAGCTGGGCATGGCAAAGCTCACCCTCCAACAGATCGTGGCTGAGCACGGCGTTTTCGGGCAGCGTGCGGCTGACGGCCAGCAGCGCGGCGGGATCATAAATGCCCTTACCCATAAAGGAGCCGCGGCCGAATACATCCTGATAGAATTCCTGCGCGGCGGCGCAGTAGCCGTCTGCCCCGCTCATGCCGCCAAGCAGCGCCTGCGCGTGCGTTTTCACATGCATGGGCAGCGTTTGCATGCGCGGCTGGAGGATGCCCGTACGGCCTTTTTGCAGGGGATGCAGCATCGCGCCCAGCAGACGCTCAGCCGCCCCGGCGGGCAGAATGGTGTCCGCATCCAGGGTGATTACATAGGCGTAACGGCCATGCAGGCCTTCGGGCGGCGTGCTGGCATAGGCCAGGGTATCCGGGCACGCTTCCCCGCACAGCAGGCAGCCCAGCATTTCCAGCGCGCCGCGCTTGCGCTCCCGGCCGATATAGCAGCCCTCGGCGCGGTTTCGGCTGCGGGCACGGTGCAGGCAGTAAAAGCGCGGGCCGTAGCTTTGATTGAGCGCGCGAACGCCGCCTGTTAGCGCGCTGAGAATGCGCTCGTCGCCCTCCGCGTGGGCGGCCTGAGCATCGGTAAAATCGCTCAGCAGCAGAAAATCCAGCGGCATATCGGCGTTGGCCAGGTATAGGATCGACAGTTTGCGGCACATTTGCAGGGCGTGCTTTTCATCCATCAGCACCGTTGGCAAGGCGACCAGCACGCGAAGCTCCTGGGAAAAGCACGCGCGCTTGATGCGCGGCAGCAATCGCGGCGGGAGCAGGCGCGCGGTGGCGCGCTGGGCGAAGCGGTGCGTAAGGGAGGTTGCGGTGAGCGTAAAGAAGGGCACGGCGTACCAGGGCAGCAGCAGTGCGCCCAGCACCGCGAAGGCCGCTGCGCTGACAAGCAGATAACCAAGATAAATTGCGGCTTTTTTGCTGCGCAAACGCTCCCCAAGCGGCGGCTTTTTATGCAGGTATTCGCAGATTTTGCCGCGCTGCTCCAGCAGGTAGTACCCGGCCTCGGCCTCCAGCCCCTGCTTGCCCTCGCACAAGGCCAGCGCGGCCTTGCACACGGATTCCTCCGATACCCGCAGGCTGCGCGCCAGGCGCGAGGCGTGCGTCAGGTACAGCGCGCGGCTGTCGCCGGTCATGCGGCGGAAGGTAGGATCGGCCTGCAGAATCAGGCAGGCGCGGCTGCTTTTTTCGATGACGCGGGCGAAATTGATCTGCGGCAGCGACAGGATCATGGTGATCAGCCCGCCTGCGCGCTCGGCGGTGGATAACAGCTGGGCGCGTGCCTGATGGGCGGCGGACTTCGGAATTTGATTGCCTGCACGCAGATGCACATCTAACTTGCGCGCGGCCTCGATATTGCCGGACTGAGACAGCACCTCCTGCGCGCGGCGAAGCGCCACGGGGCTTTGCGGCCAGCGCGCGGGAGCGCTATGCCCCAGCGCGGCGGCCAGGGCTTCCCCCGTGCGGTAATCCTGGCACTCCTGCACCAGCGTGGGCAGCAGCGCAAGCAGCGCGGCAAACAGCCGCGCGCGCAGCATGCCGTGCAGGGCGCGCAGCTCCTGCACGGTAAAGAGCGCATCCTTTTGCGCCTGCCGCAGGGCGCGCAGCAGCGCGCCCTCGTCGATGCGCCCGCTTGGTGGGGCGATGAGGGCATCGCAGAAATCACGCAGGCGGCGGAACGCGCGCCGCCCCAAATAGCGGGCTTCCTGCTGGGTCTGCGCGGCCTGGCCGTAAAGCGCGCGGGCGTTATCGCGCAGCCATTGCGCGGCGGGGGGCAGATCCTCGCGCTGGCTTTGGCAAAGCAGACGCTCTGCGCGTCGAATGGGGGAGATGATGGATACATTGCTGCGCGGGCTGCCGATCATGCGCGCCTCCGAAAAATCGCATGGAACCATGCGTTATTGCTGCGGTTTTACAGCGTTTATTGTGGCGCGCGGCGGCGGATTCCATACAAAAAGCAGCCGGATGAACCGGCTGCAATGGGCAGTGAAAAAATGAAAGCTGTTTTTACTCCGCGGGCTTTTCGGCCTTTTTGGCGCGGGGCTTGCGGGCGGGCTTATCGGCGGGCGCGTCCGCGGCTTTCTTTGCGCGGGTTTTGGGGGAGGGCTTTTCAGCGCCCGCGTCCGCAGGCTTCTTGGCGCGCGGCTTGCGCGCAGGCTTGGCGGGCTTTTCGGTGATTTCCTCTTTTTCCAGCGCCGGCATTTCCTCCGCAGCCTGCTCGGCCTGCACGGCGACGGGCGTGGGCATTTCCACGGGCAGCGCGTTCTGCGCGCCGGGCAGAATGCTCATGTACAGGGACAGGTAGGTTTCGGCCGAGGCGTTCCAGCTGTAATCGCCATTCATGCCGCGGCTCTGCAGCTCGCGCCAGACGTCGGGATGCTCGTGATAATAGCGCAGCGCACGGCGGATGGTAAAGAGCATATCATGCGCGTTGTAGTTAAAGAACGTGAAGCCGTTGCCCGCGTTGTTGTAGTGGTTATAGCTCAGCACCGTATCGCGCAGGCCGCCGGTTTCGCGCACGATGGGCACGCAGCCATAGCGCAGGGCGATCATCTGCGACAGGCCGCAGGGCTCAAACTGCGAGGGCATCAGGAACATATCCGCGCCGGCGTAGATGCGGTGCGCCAGCTGATGATCCATCTGGAAGCGCGCGGCCACGCGGCCCGGATACTGCTGCTCCGCCCAGCTGAACAGGTTGACATAGCGGCTTTCGCCCATGCCCAGTACCACCAGCTGTACGTTTTCTTCCATGATTTGGCCGATCACATGATCCACCAGATCCAGGCCCTTCTGCGAGGACAGGCGGCCCACCATGCCGATGATGGGCACGCTGGGATCAACCGTCAGGCCCAGACTTTGCTGCAGGGCGGCCTTGCACTGGGCGCGGCCGGACAGATCCTGGGCGCTGTAAGGGGCGGGGATCAGGGGATCGGCTGCCGGATCATACTCCTGCATGTCAATGCCGTTGAGCACGCCCGAGAGCGAATTGCGCCGTGCGCGCAGCAGGCCGTCCAGGCGTTCGCCGTAATAGGCGGTCTGGATTTCCTCGGCGTAGCTGGGGCTGACGGTGGTGATCTCATCCGCATAGACCAGCGCGGCTTTCATGAAGTTGGCGCAGCCGAAGCACTCCAGCTTGTCGTTGGTAAAGACGTCGTCGGGCAACTCCAGCACGTCCTTGACCTGCTCGATGCCGAACACGCCCTGATATTGCAGGTTATGGATGGTAAACACCGTGCGGATATTATGGTAAAAATCCGCCTGATCATATTGGATGCGCAGCAGCGCGGGCACCATGCCGCTTTGCCAGTCGTGGGCGTGGATGACGTCGGGCTGGAAATCCAGCCGGGGCAGCGCGTCCAGCACGGCGCGGCAGAAGAAGCCAAAGCGCTCGTATTCGTCCCCGCCCAGGCCGTAGATGTAATTGCGCTTGAAGTAATACTCGTTATCTACAAAGTAGAAGGTAACGCCCTGGCGCTCCAGCGCCTCGATGCCGCAGTACTGATGCCGCCAGCCCAGCTTTACATAGAAGTCGGTTACATGGCGCAGCTGCTGGCGATATTCCTCGGCCATCATGCCGTACTTGGGCAGGATGACGCGCACATCGTGCCCCTTGCGGGCAAGCACGGGCGCAAGCGCGCCCACCACGTCGGCCAATCCGCCGGTTTTGATGAAGGGAACGCATTCGCTGGCAGCAAATAATATTTTCATGGCTACAGGCTCCTTTTTTGTTTTTGATTTTCAATGAGGGGGTGCGACTGCCCTTATTTTACCATAAACAGAGCCGCACTGCAACCATGCGGAAGAAAAAGACAAAACAGGGTAAAATCTGTGCGCAATGTCAATAAAAAATCCGACCAAGCAGCGTTTGGCGCTGCTTGGCCGGCGGATAAAGCGAATTGTTCGATGGGATTATTTCACGTTGATCAGGCAGGCCTTGGCGTTTTTCCAGGCCTTTTCAATTGCGCCCAGAATATCGCCGTGGCCGTCGCGCAGAGACATGGTCGCGCCGCTCAGCGCATCCACTTCGGCCTGCTGTTCGCTGGTCAGGGCGTTCCACTTGGTTACGTCGGCTTCCTTATCGGAGGTGCCGCGCAGGATGCGGCCGTTTACATCGGAGCCGTAGGCGGTGAAGAATGCGCTGATTTCATCGGCCGTCTTGCCGGTAAAGTAGGCTTCAAAGGTCTCCATTTCCTGCTTCCAGGTGCCGGAGTTCATCTTATACTTGTCGCCCAGGGAACGCTTGGTGGTGTAACCCTTGATCTGCTCCACAAAGGTATCCTCGGTCTGCGCCAGCACGCCGTCTACCTTGCCGTCCGCATCCGCGTCGTTGTTGTAGGATTGTCCAGGCCAACCGGTGAACACGTTGTCATCCGCGCCATCATGGTTGGGGGTAATGATTTCCAGTACATCCGCAGCCAGCGCCACGGTCTTGCCCTCCGCGTCGTAGCAGCTGCCAGCCATGACTACATTGAAGGAATACACGGGCACGCCCTGATCATCCTTGCCGGGGCCCAGGCGAGGGGTGACGACGACGCCAAGCCCCATGCTGGCGATATCGCTGTCCACGGTGATGGGCTGCTGATTGTTGATCGCGTTTTCGATGGCGGCGATGATATCGCCGTGCGCATCGTTTACGGACATGGTGGCGGCGGATACCGCGTCGATGGCCGCCTTTTCTTCATCAGTCAGGGCGTTCCATTTGGTTACGTCGGCTTCCTTGGTCACGGTGCTGTGCAGCGCGCGGCCGTTCAGATCGGAGCAGTACTTGGCTACCCAATCCTTCACCTCGGAGATGGTCATGCCCTTGAAGATGCTTTCATAGGCGTCCATTTCCTGCTCCCAGGTGCCGGAATTCATCTTATAAGCGTCGCCCTTGTCGCGCTTGGTGGCCCAGTTGGTCAGGTTATTTACAAAGGTTTCGGTCGTTTCTTCGATTACGCCGTCTACCTTGCCGTCCGCATCGTGATCGTCATTATAGGTGCTGCCCGGCCAACCGGCGATGTAGTTGTCGTCTGCTGCGTCGTGGTTGGGGGTGATGATCTCAAGGATGTCCACTTCCAGATCCACAATGCGCTGCTCTGCATCGGTGATCACATAGGCAACCACTTCGTTAAAGGAATAGACGGGCATGCCCTGATCATCCTTGCCGGGGCCCAGGCGCGGGGTGGAGGCCAGGCCCAGACCATGGCTCAGCCCCGTGGCGGAAACAGCCTCGGCGGCCGTCTGAGCGGATTCTTCCTCAACGCCCATGGCCTTTTTGATGGCGGCAAAGGCGCCCTTGCTGGTCCAGGTAGCGCCGGTCACAACGTCCACGCCTTCCAGCGTACCACTGGCCAGGATGGCCTCGGTCAGCTTTTCCAGCGCAACGCCGCCCAGCGAGGGGGTTTCCTTATCGCCGGTCAGCTTCAGGGCTGCAATTTTGTCGCCGTCCAGGGTGACTTCAGCCTGGATGGGGCCGCCATAGCCGTCAGCTTCGCCAGTGAGCGGCTCAGCCAGGGCAAAGGATGCGGTGCATAGCATAGCCATGCACAGAAGGATAGCAAGCAGTTTTTTCATGTGTGTTGCTCCTTTCGCAGATAGAATGGGATAACGTTATTGTTATACCACCGAGAATATAGAATGAAACAGGGCGTTCGCCAATAAACAAATTTTAGGCTTTGCCTATCTGGCATCACAAAGCGTTTGTGCGATGGTTTGCTCGTCCTTAAGCGCTGGGGAGGAGGTGAAGGCGTTGAGCAGCTTGCCCTCGCGCAATGCCTGTTGGGCGGCGAGCAGGATGGGCTGATCCGCGCCGTACAGGGGGATTCCCTCGCGGGCGGGCAGCAGGCCGCGTGCGGCAAGCGCCTGCTGAGCGGACGCTGAAAGCAGAAAATCAAGCAAACCTTCGGCAGCGGGCTGCGCGCTTTGCGGAATCGCGCCGAAAACCACGCGGTCGGTGATATCCGCCGCAGCCAGCAATTGAAGCCCCTGACCGGCGGTCAGGCATTGCCGTGCCTGGGCAAGCGTCAATAGCGCGCCTTCCGCCTGTCCGGACAGCAGGGCGGCGGGCACCTGCGCGGTGGGTAGCCATGCGATTGATCCCGATACCCCCAGGCGATCCATTGCTACCGCGCCGAAAGCGTCGTCCGCGATCAGTCGCTCGGGCCAGTTTTCGCGCGGCAGGGCGGTTGCTTGCGGCAGCGCATGCGCATCAGGCGTGGGTGCTGCGCCGAACAGGCTGGTGGGGGAGGGCGTGGCGACGGCCTCGCGCGCGGGGCATACCAGCGCATAGCCGTCCAAGCACAGCGGTACGGCTAACTGTTGGCCCTCTGCCTGTCCTGCGGTGCGATAGGCTGCGCAAAGGCCATCGGCGGACAGGGCGCGCAGACAGTCCGCCGGGATATCCAGCCCTGGCGCAAACAGAATCAGATCGGGCGCGCCGTCCATATTTTCGCAGAGCGCTTGCAAATCCTCCCGCGCGGCAGTGCGTATCCACACGCGTACTCCCTTGTGAGTCTTGGCATAGGCGGCGGCCTGTGCGCGTACCCAGGGCGCGGCGTTTAAGCAATCGCCCGCCAGCCATACGGTAAGCAGCTGCCGTCGGGCCGCGTTTACGCCGGGCGGGGCGCTGGGGGCGGCAGCGGACAGGCGGGCGGAAAGCGCGGGATAGGCCAAAATCAGCGCGCAGGTAAGCAGAATACACAGTAGACATCCCAGCGCTTTGCCGGGTTTTAAACGCTTCAATGCGGATCCCCCCTTGTTGTTACAAGAATATGCTTGCAAACGGCGCGGTTATTTCATATAATTAAGTTGGAAATTTAAGGGGGTATGTAGCATGGCTGATATGAATTATCGCGCTGTATACACGCAGTGGCTGCACGATTTTGCCAATGACGACGCGCTGGTGGCGGAGCTTTCCGCCCTGACGGATGAAAAACAGATTGAAGATCGTTTTTATACTGAGCTGGCTTTTGGCACGGCGGGCATGCGCGGCGTGCTGGGCTATGGCACCAACCGCATGAACGTGTATGTGGTGCGCCGCGCCACGCGCGGGCTGGCCGCCTATATTCATACGTTCCCCGGCGGGGCGGAGCGTGGCGTAGCCATTGCCTATGACAGCCGCCACATGAGCGCGGAGTTTGCCCGCGAGACGGCGCTGACGCTGTGCGCGGCGGGAGTCAAGGCGTATCTGTTTGATTCGCTGCGTCCCGTGCCCATGCTCAGCTATGCCGTGCGCCACCTGGGATGCATCGCGGGCGTGGTGATTACCGCCAGCCATAATCCGCCCCAGTATAATGGATACAAAGCCTACTGGGAGGACGGCGCGCAGCTGTCGCCCGAGGCGGCCGAGGCTGTAACCGGTTATATCCGTCCGCTGCCCTATGCGGGCGCGCCTGTGATGGCGGAGGACGAAGCCAAGCAAAAGGGGCTGTTGCAGATCATTGGCGCCAAGGAAGTGGATGATGATTACATCGCCATGATCCGCTCTCTGTCCGTATGTCCCGAGCTTTTGCAGGCCGAGGGCAAGAACCTGCGCATCGTCTACACCCCGCTGCATGGCTCGGGCAATCTGCCGGTGCGCCGCATGCTGCGAGAGGTAGGCATCACCCATGTGAACGTTGTGGCCGAGCAGGAAGCGCCCGACGGTGATTTCCCCACCGTCACCGCGCCCAACCCTGAGGATCCCGCTGCGTTCAAATACGCCATTCCGCTGGCCGAGCAGGTGGGGGCGACGGTGGTATTTGGCACCGATCCCGACTGCGACCGTATGGGCGTGGCTGTGCGCGACGGCCAGGGGACTTTCCACACCCTGACGGGCAACCAGATTGGCTGCCTGCTGCTGTATCATGTGCTGTCCCAGCGTCAGGCGCACGGCACGCTGCCGCGCAACGGCGCGATTTGCAAGAGCATCGTATCCACTGAGATGGCGCGCGCCATCGCGGCTAGCTTTGATATCGCGTGCATCGATACGCTGACGGGCTTCAAATTCATCGGCGAAAAGATCCAGCAGTTTGAAGAGACGGGCGCGCATACCTTCCTGTTTGGCTTTGAGGAAAGCTACGGCTTCCTCAGCGGCACGCAGGTGCGCGATAAGGACGGCGTAAACGCCTCGCTGCTGCTGTGTGAGGCGGCGTGCGTGTGCATGCAGGAGGGCATCACCCTGTATGATCGCCTGCAGCAGCTCTACGCCCGTTACGGCGCGTATAGCGATCGCGTGACCAGCCGCACGCTGCCCGGCAAGGACGGCGTAAGCCGCATGCGCGCCATCATGCGCGGGCTGCGCGAAAACCCCCCGCAAGCGTTTGGAAACATCCGCGTGACGGCGGTGCGCGATTACCTGACGGGTGTGCGCACGCAGGAGGGTAAGACGAGCAAGATCGATCTGCCGGCCTCCGATGTGCTGTACTTTGAGCTGGAGGGCGGCAGCTGGCTATGCGTGCGTCCCAGCGGCACGGAGCCAAAGATCAAGCTCTATGTCAGCGCCCGGGCGGAGACGCTTGCCCTGTCTGATGCGATGGCGGAGGCGCTTTGCGCTTGCGCGGCGGAAAAACTGAACTAGATAGTTGATAAAATTACCCTAAATGTTTCATATTCTACTTGACTTTGTAATAAAAACGTAATACAATGCAGGTGGAAGATTCTGCGCAAGGGCGCATTACGAGGTGGGCTATGAACAGAAACACGAACACACATCATGCCATGCGGATTCGGGTATTGAGCCTGCTGGCTGCGCTGATGCTGGCGCTGGGCGTTTTGCCCGCTGCGCTGGCTGAAGACGGGCAGTACGGCTATGTCAATTTTGACAATGTGCGTTTCCGTAAGCAGGCCAACGATACCGTGGTGTGGGACAAGCTCAACAACGGTTGGGTATGCAAAATCCTGGGCACCAAGTCGGCCGGCGGCGTGAATTATTACTATGTATCCACCAATCTGCCCGCGTATCTGGATCGTGAGTATTACGGCTATATCAGCCAGCAGTACATCACCCTGATGAGCGAGGCCGAGGCGGACGCCTGGCAGAAGCAGGGCGGCAATGCCACCGTGCTTGGCGGCAGCACGTCCTCTTCTGGCGACAGCGGCACGGATACCGCCAACAATGTGACGGCGCTGACCAACTATGCCCGTCCCAATAACGCCAGCACCAATTATTATCATTATGAGGGCGGCGTGCTTACCAGCCTGGGTCTGCTCTCCGCGGGCGAGGCCTATTATGTGACCGGCACAGCCACCATCAACAGCACGATTTATTACATCATCACCGTCAACGGCGCGGATTGCTATGTGCGCGGCAGCAACATGACCATGTTGAGCAGCGATACCACCACCGCGCCCGCGCCGACTACTGCGCCCTCCGGCGGCAATGATCCGGTGGGCACCATCGTGATTACTCCCGAGGGCAATACCAACCTGCGCAAGTCTGCCGCGATCCTGGATAACAACAGCATCGCCAAGCTGCCTCAGGGCACCGAGCTGCCTTACTATTACACCGTGCAGAGCGGCGGAAGCACCTGGTATTATTGCTACAGCGCGGATAACAACGCCTTTGGCTATATCATCGCCACCTGCGCCACGGTGAAATCCACCGCCGGCACTACGACCACCCTGCCTACCACCACCAACGATCCTTCCAGCATTCTGGGCTATGTAAAGATGAATGTGAAGGGCCGCACCAACATCCGCAGCCAGGCCAAGGCCGGCACGGGCAACCGCGTGGGCTATGCCGAGGAGGGTCAGGTGCTGCCCTACTATGCGGTCAAGATCGTCAGCGGCGCTACCTGGTATTATGTGTACAGCAGCACCGAGGATGTGTTTGGCTATGTGCTGGGCACTTGCTGCTTTAAGAGCGACGCGTCGGGCAATCCCATCGCCGCCGCCCCCACCGCGCCCAACGTCACCGCCGCGCCCAGCGGCGCGCAGGGCTACATCAAAACCACCGATTCCGTCAACGTGCGCAAGAGCGCCAGCATCACCTCCGCCCGCATTGCCAAGCTGGATAAGGGCGTTGTGGCTCCCTACAGCGCGGCTGTGTCCGTGGGCGGCACCACCTGGTACAAGATCGTATACAACTTTGAAACCGGCTATGTGATGGGCGATTACTGCGCGCCCTGCGACGCCTATGGCAATACCTCCACCAAGCCCCAGAACGTCACCTCCGGCTATCTGATGACCACGCGCGACAAGGTGTATCTGCGCAGAGCCGCCAGCGCCTCCGCGGGCGTGTATGGGCAGGTGCCCGCGCAGGGTACCGTTCTGCAAATCGTGGGCAAGGCTCGCTATGCCAACGGCTACTACTGGTACAATGTCGCCTATAATGGCGATATCGGCTATATGCGCGGGGACTGCATCAGCGTGATGTCCCCCGAGCAGGTATCGGCTTACCTGAGCGGCAAGCCCATGCCCACCGCCACGCCCACCCCCACCCCTGTGCCCAAGGCGACCAAGTATATCCAGACCACCCTGGACAAGGTGTGGCTGCGCCAGTCGCCCTCCAGCAAGGCGGGCACCATCGGCCAGGCTGCGCTGGGCGCGGTATTCAAGTTTGATTCCAAGGTCAAGGTCAGCGGCGTGGAGTGGTACAAGCTCACCGTCGGCGGCAACGAGTGCTACATCCGCGGCAACTGCGCCAAGGTGATGAACGACGCTGAATACAGAGATTATCTGAACAACCAGCCCACGGCCAAGCCCACCGCTACGCCCACGGCTGTGCCCGATCTGTCCAAGCTGAGCACCACCTTCATCACCACCAAGGAAAAGGTGGTCGTCCGCGCCGAGGGCAATCCCAGCGCGCGTCAGGTGGGTCTGATCTACACCCAGGGTACGGGCGGCAAGATCAGTGGCGCCACCAACGTGGTGGACGGCGTAACCTGGTATGGCGTCACCATCAGCGGTGTGACCGGCTGGATCCGCGGCGACCTGGTGCGCATCCTGACCAAGACGGAAGAAGCCGAGTATATCAAGAGCGGCGATCCCGACTCCAAGCCTGAAGCCAGCTACACCACCCTGCAGCTGGGCTCCACCGGTGAGGCGGTGCGCAAGGTACAGGTCCGTCTGGCTGAGCTGGGCTACATGAGCAACAGCCAGATCAACAGCGTATTTGACAGCAACACTGCCAGCGCCATCAGCCGCTATCAGGAAGATCATGACCTGGTTGTGGACGGCATTGCTACCTCCCTGACCCAGCACTCGCTGTTTGGCACCAGGGAAAAGAGTGAAACCACCAATGGCTCCTCCACCACCGTCACCCTGCATATGCCGAAGCTGATTGACTGGTATACCGGCGGTATCCAGAGCATCTTCTACAAGGGCAGCACGGCCGTTGTGACCGATGTGAACACGGGCATCTCCTTCCGCGTAAAGCGCTGGAGCGGCGGCGCGCATGCCGACGTGGAGCCCTTGACCGCTGCCGATACTGCGGCCATGTGTAAGATCTACAAGGTAAAGACTGCGCAGGAAATCAGCGATAAGAACCTGTATCAGCGCCATCCTGTCCTGGTGACCATCGGTGATAATAGCTATGCAGCTTCCATGTACGGCGTGCCGCATAACTACCCGGCCGGCGATACCATCCCGGATAACGACTTCTATGGCCAGTTCTGTATCCACTTTGTCAACAGCAAGACCCATGGCTCGGGCCTTGTGGATGTGGGCAACTCCAAGAACGGCTGGTACGGCCATCAGGACGCTATCATGGATGCGTACAGAAACGCGGCCAAGAAGCTGAACATCAAAAACTGATGAAAAACAAATCGATTCTTATTCTCGGCGGCGGGGCGTCTGGCCTCGCCGCCGCTGTGCAAGCAGGGCAAATGGGCGCGCGCGTGACGATTCTGGAGCGCAGCGACCGCATGGGTAAAAAGCTGCTGGCTACTGGCAACGGACGCTGTAACCTGGCTAACATGGGTGAGCCTTGCTATTTTGGCGATACGGATTTTGCCCGCCGGGTGCTGCAAAGCATGCCCGTGGCCGATGTGCTGGGTTTTTTTGACTCCCTGGGCTTGCCCACACGCGCGGACGCCAGCGGCAGGGTGTATCCTGCCTGCAACCAGGCGGCGGCGGTGCTGGATGTGCTGCGGATGCACTTGGAGCGCGTGCATGCGCGGGTGATTAACGGCGCGCAGGCACAGGCCATCCTGCCTGAAAAGGACGGGTATTGCGTGCGCACGGCGGACGCGGCCTATCATGCCGATTGCGTGCTGGTGTGTTGCGGCGGGCTGGCTGCGCCCAAGCTGGGCGCTGTCAACGCCTATGGCCTGCTGACGGCGCTGGGCTGCAAGCTGGCGGCTCCCGCTCCGGCGCTGGCTCCCATTGAAACCGAAAAAGCGCCGCTGCGTGGGCTGAGCGGCCTGCGTTTGCCTGCCACGCTGACGCTGTGCGATGGTGACCAGCCCATTGCTCGCACGCAGGGCGAGGTGCTGTTTGCCGATTACGGCGTCAGCGGTGTATGCGCTATGCAGCTGGCGCGCGACGCGCAGCGGCTGCTGTCCGCGCGCCGTCAGCCTATGCTATATCTGGATTTCTCCCCGACGATGGGCATTGGCGCATATCGCATGGCGCGCCTTGAGCCTGGGCGGTCCGATGACAATCTGCCTGCCGTGCGCGCCTTTCTGAAGCGCCGGGCGCAGATACTGCCCAACGATGCGCTGCTGCTGGGGGCGTTGCCAAGGCTGCTGCGCGAACGCATGGCGGCCTATCGCGGCGAGGAGCTTGCGCGCATGCTGTGCGCTTATCCGCTGCGCGTGACTGGCGTGCGCGGCTACGATCAGGCGCAGGTGACGCAGGGCGGAATCGATCCTGCGGATTTTGATCCTGCCACCATGGCGTGCAAAAAGCACCCCGGCCTGTATGCCTGCGGCGAAATCCTCAATGTGGATGGCGATTGCGGCGGCTATAACCTGCAGTTTGCCTTTGCAACCGGATTGCTCGCAGCCAGGGATGCGGCGAAGTGAATAACAAAAAAGAGCTGTCTTGCTTAGGCAGCTCTTTTAGCATGCGAAGCTTTTATCCAATCACCGCTACCAGCGCGATCATGGCGGCAGTAATCAGCGTGGCGACAGCGTCGGCGCGGGTCAACTTCAGGATGCGCAGGCGCGTGCGGCCCTCGCCGCCGTGATAGCAGCGGGCCTCCATGGCCATGGCCAGATCGCCCGCGCGGCGGAACGCGCTGATAAACAGCGGCACCAGCAGCGGTACCATGGCTTTGGCGCGCTGAATGATATTGCCCGATTCAAAATCCGCGCCGCGGGCCATCTGCGCCTTCATGATTTTGTCGGCCTCTTCCAGCAGCGTGGGGATAAAGCGCAGGGCGATGGTCATCATCATGGCCAGCTCGTGGGCAGGAAAGCCGATCTTGGCAAAGGGGCTGAGCAGCCGCTCCAGGCCGTCGGTCAGCACCACGGGCGGGGTGGTCAGCGTCAGCAGGCTGGCGCCTGTCACCAGAAAGATCAGCCGGGCGGAGAAGCGCAGCGCCGTCAGCAGGCCTTCCAGCGTGATCTGAATGCGCCACACATGCACAAGCACCGTATCGCCGGGGCTAAAGAACAGGTTGAGCAGGAAGGTGAAAATCAGGATGAACCGCAGGGGCTTTAGCCCCTTGGCCAGCAGCTTTAACGGCAGATGCGAGGCATAGGCGGCCAGCACGATAAAGGCGATGACGGGCAGGAAGCCCAGCAGGCTTTTGGCCAGGAATACGCCCACGATAAACGCGATGGTCAGCAGGATCTTGACGCGCGGGTCCAGACGGTGCACCGGGCTTTCAACCGGGTAGTACTGGCCCAGGGTGATATCCTTAAGCATGGGCGGCCGCCTCCTTTCCCAGCGCGTGGCAGATCGCGTCGCACAGCTCCTCATTGGTCAGGCAGTCGGGCACATCCATACCGCCCGCGCGCAAGGCCTGGCACAGCTGCACGGTCTGCGGAACATCCAGACCCATGGCGGCCAGCTCGTCTCCACGGGAGAAAATTTCCCTCGGCGTGCCAAGCATGGCCAGGCGGCCCTTGTGCAGCACGGCGGCGCGCGTGGCGATGCGCGCCACATCGTCCATGTTATGGCTGATGATGACCATCGTTACGCCGTCCTGATGGAGCTCGTTGATGATCTCGGTCAGCTCGTCGCGGCCGCGCGGATCAAGCCCCGCGATGGGCTCGTCCAGCACCAGCACGCGCGGATGCATGGCAATTACGCCTGCCAGCGCCACGCGGCGCATCTGACCGCCGGAAAGGTCAAAGGGGGATTTTTGCAGCGCATCCTCGGGCAGATGCACGCGGGCAAAGGCCTCGCGCACGCGGGCGTCCAGCTCGTCGCCGGTTAATCCTTGATTTTTGGGGCCGAAGGCGATGTCCTTGTATACCGTTTCCTCAAACAGCTGGTATTCGGCGTATTGGAACAGCAGCCCTACCCGCTGGCGCAGCGCGCGGCGGTTAGCGCCCTTCTGGTTGATAGCCTCGCCGTCCACCAGCACGCGGCCCGAGGTGGGGGTAAGCAGCCCGTTCAGGTGCTGCGCCAGGGTGGATTTGCCGCTGCCGGTGTGGCCGATCAGCGCCAGCAGCTCGCCATCCTCGATGGTAAAATCAATATCCTGCAGCGCGTCGGATTGGAAGGGGCTGCCGGGCTGGTAAACATGGGACAAGTGTTCAATCTTTATCGGCATTTCAGCACCTCCTGAGCCATGGCGCTTACATTCATGGCCTCATGCGCGATGGGCAGGCCGCGCGCGCGCAGCAGATCACCCAGCGCCACCATAGGCGGCACATCCAGGCGCATGGCACGCAGACGCTCCGCCTGGCTGAACACGGCCTTGGGCGTGTCGTCCATCACCACCTGGCCGTCGTCCATCACGACCACGCGGTCGCAGCGCGCGGCCTCTTCCATAAAGTGGGTAATCCATACTACCGTGATTCCCTGCTCACGGTTGAGGCGGCTGACGGTATCAAACACCTCGCGGCGGCCGCGGGGATCGAGCATGGCGGTGGATTCATCCAGAATCAGCGCTTTGGGCTGCATGGCCAGGATGCCCGCAATGGCGATGCGCTGCTTTTGACCGCCCGACAGGGTGTGGGGGGCGCGATCGATGAATGGGAGCATCTCCACCTGGCGCAGCGCGGTTTCAATGCGCGCGGGCATCTGAGCGGAGGGCTCGCCGATGTTTTCCAGGCCGAAGGCCACATCATCGCGCACGATGGAGGCTACCAGCTGGTTATCGGGATTTTGAAACACCATGCCCGCGCTGCGGCGAATATCCCAGGTGTGCTCATCCTCCTGGGTATCTATGCCGCACACGGTAACATGACCCTCGGTGGGAATATACAGCCCGTTAAGCAGCTTTGCCAGCGTGGATTTGCCGCTGCCATTGTGCCCAAGTACGGCTGTCATTTCGCCCGCGCGGAAGCCCAGGGTCACGCCGCGAACGGCCATACCCTCGCTGTCCTCATAGGCGTAGCTTACATTGTCTGCGCGTAGAATCAAATCTTCCATGAATCCTCCGGGTGACATAAAAATACAGCCTATTATAGCACGAAGATGCGCGGCGCACAACGGGCGGAAATGAAAGAAACGAGGCTGGGGCTATCAAAAATTCTTTTTGGCAGCCTGCAGATGAACTAAGATAGGAAGCAACCCGATGGATGCTCTTTGTGCCGTACACGCATTGCGTGGATTAAAAATGAAGGGGTTATACCCCTTCATTGGCTCTTGGATAAGATAGCGAAGCGTGTTGAAAACAAGAATCGTTTTATCAGCTTTGCGCTTGCAAAGCGCTTACGAGCGCTGCTTTTTTTCGCGCTTGGTTTTATACAGATCCGCGTCTGCGGCGCGGATGAAATCGGGAATGGTTACGCAGCCGGGATGCTGGATGGCGCAGCCAATGCTGACGTCCAGCTGATAGGGCACCAGCGCGTCGGCGTTTGCCTGCTGAAGGGCAAGATGGATTTGCTGACACAGGGAACGAATCTGCGCGGGGGTGGCTGCGTTGCCGATGACGACAAACTCATCCCCGCCATAACGGCCCACAAAGGCGTTGCGCGGCGCGGTACGCCGCAGCGTTTCGGCAATGCGGATCAGCGCTGAATCGCCCTCCATATGGCCGTAGCGGTCGTTGATGTGTTTAAAATTGTCCGCGTCCAGCATCAGCAAAAACAGCGAGGAATCCTCCCCCGCGCTGCGCAGCTTGTGGGAAAGATAGCGCACCATTTGCTCACGGTTATACACCTGGGTGAGCGGGTCGATGGTGATGCGCTGATCAAGGATGTTCAGGTAAACCACCAGCAGGGTCACGGTATAGCCCATGCACAGGGTGGGCACTTGCCCCAGATAAATCACCTGCAAGAGCACAAAGCCCAATGGCAGCAGCATGAACGCGGCCAGGGACAGCAGCTCCATGCGGCGCTCAAAGTGCTTTTTCTGAAAAGCCTTGCACAGCGCCTTGGCCGATGTGAGCAGCACATAGGCAAAGGACAGCCCCAACTGCCACAGATGCAGCGGGCCGCGCAGATAGCGATTATTTTCGTCAATGCTGAATACCCAGCCAGTGCGGCAGGAGGCGATGGTAATGCCGATGAGCCCCAGCGCGGGCAGCAGGACAAGCCAGGCATTGCGCTGCCGGCGGCTGGCCCATCCGCCCTGGCTGATCTCGGCATACATAAACCAGAAATAGCACCCCAGCGTGCCAGCGGAGAAATACAGGCAATTAATCAGATAGTTGAGCGAAATTGGCGTGGAGGCATGGTGGTTGTCAATAATTCGCCACACCAGATCGCATAGAAAGTTGATTTCAAAGCAGATTGTCATGCTGCAAAAGTAGCGGGCTTTGCGGCGTTTATCAATGCTGCGCAGGCAGCGAATTAGGATAACGCCGCAGATCAGCACGCACAGCAGATTGACTTCGATGTATAAAAAAGAAGCGGCGCTGGACAAGTGCATTTCCTCCGTTTCATCAAGAATACAAATATATACATTTATCATACCGCCATATGCGCCAAAAGAAAAGCTGAAAGTGTGATGTTTTGCTTACATATGGGCCTGATGACGGAAGAAAATGTAAAAAATAAAAGCGCGGGAAAGTTCCTGCGCTTGATGAACGCCTTGGCGCGATGGAAAATGTTACAGCACCAGCTCCAGCAGCAGCACCGTGCCGCAGCACAGCGCAGCCACTTTGGGCAGGCTGGCTCCGCGATAGGCGAAAAACACGCCCATAGCCAGCGCGGCCACGCCAGCGATGGGCGATTGCGTGGCGTCTACCATGGCGGGAAAGGTCATTACCGACAGGGTAACATAGGGCACATAATACAAAAAGGATTGCAGAAACGGGCTGGTAATCGGGCGGCGCAGCAACGTCAGCGGCAGCACGCGCACGGCATAGGTAACGCCTGCCGCCACCAGAATATAAAGCAGCATGTTAGGCATTGCGCGCCTCCTTTCTGGGGCAAAGCAGCGCCGCGGCGGCCGAAACAGCGATCGTCAGCACGATGGTACGTGTGCCCTCGGATAACGTTTTCAGCCCGGGTAGGCGCGAGAAGGCAAGGCTGAGCGCAAAGCAGGTGGGCACCAGCACGCGCACCACGCGATCCTTGCGCGCCTGGGGGATGATGATGGCCAGGAACATGGCGTACAGCGCCACGCTCAGCGCGCTTACAAGCGCCGCAGGCAGCACGCTGCCGGCCAGCACGCCCAGCGCCGTACCCAGCGCCCACATGGGCATGGCCATGATCATCGCGCCATAATAATAGGGCGGCTCCAACATGCCGGGACGGTTGATGGCCAGGCCGAACAGCTCGTCGGTAATATCAAAGCCGATAATCAGCCGATGGTAAATGGGCATATCGGGGCGCAGACGCTGGCTCAGCGCACAGCTCATCAGCAGATACCGGGCGTTGGCAATCAACGTTAGCAGCGCCATTTCCCACAGGGACGCGCGCGCGGCGATCACCGTCAGCGCGGCATACTCGCCCGCAGAGGCGTTATTGAGCAGGCTCAGCAGCGCGCTTTCCCATACGTTCATCCCAGCGTTTTTGCATACGATTCCCAGCGAAAAGCTGACCGCCAGATATCCAAGCCCCACGGGCACCGCGTCGCGCAGCCCGCTCAGAGCCAGCGCGCGCGTTTCACTTTTGCACGGCATAGATACAGTTTCTTCCTTCGTTTTTGCCTGCATGACAGGCTGCCCTATCCTATCAGGAATATGCCCGCGCGTCAATGCGCAGGGCGGCAAAATACCGACCGAACGGGGCAGGAAAAAAGCCGGAAATATGAATATGCCCCGCCGAATGAGAATTCGGCGGGGCGGATTGAAGCGTTGCTTTTACTTGGCTGCGTAGCCCAGGGCGACCAGCTGCTCGGCACAGATATCCAGATAACGCTGGAAGTCGTAGGTTTTGTACAGCTCATCGATGAACTGATCATACTCGGCTACCGGGCGCTCACCCTTAACAAAGGCAATCAGCTGCATGTTGACGTAGTTTTCAAGATCGGACAGGTAGAAATCCGCAGGGATTTCAACGGACTTGTTATAGATGATGTAGCGGGGCGTGTTCAGACAATAGGCGACCACATCGGCGGCTTCGGGAAACTTGAGGGCCAGATAGGCGGCTTCCTCGCGACCCAGAATCTGATATTTGTAGGCGTACAGGGTTTCGGTCTTGCCGCGTTCGGTCATGGTGATGGAGTTATCCGCGTTGCGCTGCCAGTGATCGCCCTCCAGGCCCACATAAACCATCATGGAGCCTTCGTCGGTGCACAGGTACTGCAGCACCTTGAAGATGGCCTCCAGCTTCTCCTCGGAGACGTTGGCGTTGATGACATACTTGTCGCGGGTGTTGCGATTGTAATCCAGAATGCCGTATACGCTTTCCGCGCCTTCGATTTCGCTGGCCATCGGGCCGCACCAGCCATATACCAGATCGGGATTGATTTCATGCGCCTGGGTCAGGTAAGCGGCCTTGGAAATGTCAGACCACTTCATTACGGATACGCCGAAGTTGCCCGAGAGGGTATGAGCTTTGATTTCGCTCTTTGCACCCAGAATATCGGGATCTACCAGGCCGGCTTCAAAGAACTTGCGGATCATGGTCAGCGCGTCCTTCATGCCGGGCTGCAGCAGGGAGCTGGTCACCTTGTTGTCGCGCACGATCACATAATTGCCCAGGCCCGCATCATAAGCATTGGCAATCGCGTCCAGCGCCTGCAGTCCATAGCCGGTGAAGCCGATGGTGTCCTTCTGACCGTTTTGATCCAGATCGGCCGCAGCGATTGCAGAGCAGAATTCAAACAGGCCTTCTACCGTGGTGGGAGCCTGCAGATTTAGCTTGTCCGCCCAATCCTGACGGAAATACATGGTGTAGTAGGCGTTATCCTGATAGTCGTTGGTGGGAATCATGTACATGCGATCGTTGTAGTACAGGTAGGGGGTATCCACGCTGTCGCCGAACTTATCGAAGATGCACTTGAGACCGGTTTCTTTGTAGGGGGTCAGGTCCAGCAGCATATCCTGCGCAGCGTAGGTGCGCATGGTATCGGCATTGACGATGAACATATCGGGCGCATCGTCATTGGCTACCAGCAGGTTCAGAGTTTGGGCATAGTTGTCCAGCGGGGACATGACGAACCGAACGCCTGTCTTTTCAAGAATTTGCTGCTGGATGAAATTCTCATCCTCGGATGCAGGCCAGCCGGTGGGCGTGCCGTTCATGGCGACGGTGATCTCGATGGGGGCCTCGGCAGCGGCGGATGCGGCCAGGCAGCACAGTGCCAGCACTGCGCACAGAATCAGGGAAAGTGTGCGTTTGAACATGGTGTTTCCTCCTTTTTTATCATTAAAGCAATTCGTGCTTTAAGATTCCTTTAGCCCTTGACCGCGCCGGCCAGAGTGCCTTTAACAAAGTACTTTTGGATGAAGGGATATACGACGATGATAGGCGCGGTGGCGTAGCACACAGCAGCCATTTTGAGAGTTTCGGTTGGTACCAGCTCCTGATCGGCAGCGTTTCGGCTGGCGTCCAGCAGGCGGCGCAGAATCACCTGCAAGGGCTTTAGCTGATCTTTGGTGATGTAGTAGATGGACAAGAGATAGCAGTTCCAGTGATCTACCGCGTAGTACATGCCGATAGTCAGGATGATCGGCAGCGCCATGGGCAGGATCAGGTGCCAGAGAATGCGAAACTCATTGGCTCCGTCGATGCGCGCAGCCTCGAATAATTCCTCCGGCAGTCCTTCAAAAAAGGCTTTCATGATTACCAGGTTATACGCGCTTACCAGCGTAGGCACGATCATGGCCCACAGGGTGTTGATCAGCCCGGTTTTGCGAACAATCAGGTATGTTGGCACAATCCCAGCGTCAAAGAGCATGCAGAACATGACGATTTTCATCATTGCCCCAGATAGCGGCATGCTGTGTCGGCTGAGGGGATAGGCCAGCATCAGGGTGACGACAAGGTTCAAGGCGGTGGCGATCACCGTCAGCTTGACCGTTACCCACATGGCGTGGCTCAGCGCGCCGTCAGCCAGCATTTCTACATAGGCTACATTGGTGAATTTGCGGGGAATGAGTACGAAGCCGCCGTTTTTAAGCAGCTCGGAATACGGCGTTACGGAGGCGGAGATGACGAACAGCACCGGGATCAGGCAGATCAGCCCCACCGTAAAGATGATGACGTATACCAGAATATTGAACAGCACATCGCCTTTTGATTTTACCATATTGCGCACTCCCACTTTCTGGCCAGCCGGTTGGTGGCAAACACCAGCATGAAGCTGATCACGCTTTTCAGTAGACCCACAGCAGTGGACAGGCTGTAATTGAGTTTGCCAAGACCCTCTGTGTAAATCCAAGTGTCGATAATCTCGCCGCTTTGGCGCACGCTGTCGTTCATCATCACGTTTACCTGGGTAAAACTGACGTTGAGGATTTTGCCTACGTTCATAATCATCAGCACCACGAATATTTTGCGAATGCCGGGCAGGGTCACGTGGATGATTTGGCGCAGGCGCCCGCAGCCGTCTACCGTGGCGGCCTCATACAGCGTAGTATCCACGCCCATGATGGCCGCGATGTAGGTGATGGCGCCCCAACCCAGGTTTTTCCACAGGTCTGAACCAATCAATACGCCGCGAAAGTATTTGTTGCTGGTAAGGAAGGGGATGGTTTTGCCGCCGAAGGACTTGATTAATCCATTGATTACGCCCGTGCTTTCAGATAGCATGGTCAGGCAGATACCGTATACTACCGCCCAGGAGAGAAAATGCGGCAGGTAACTGACCGTCTGGATGGCGCGTGCCACATATTTATTGCGGCATTCGCTGATGGCCAGGGCGAAAATCAGCGGCGGTAGTAGCCCCACCACCAGCTTACCCAGGGACAGTGTGATGGTGTTGGTGATGATGCGCACATTGGAGGGGCTACGGAAAAAGTATTTGTAATGTTGATACCACGGCTGCGCCCAGGGGCTGCCCCAAATCCCTTTTTTGATAGTGAAGTTTTTGAATGCGATTACTGCGCCGAAAATGGGCACGATTTTGTAGATGATAAAGTACAGCATGCCGGGGATAGCCATCAGATATAGCGGCCAGTACCGGCGCAGCGCGCGCAGTATGCGGTCGCGCAGCGAGCCGCGGAGGGCGGGGGAAACGGTAGAGACGTGCATCATGCCTGGCCTCCTTCGCTGCCGTATACGCGCACCTCATAGATGCGTGCGGCGGGGAGTCCATTGGTGGCTCGGATTTCGATGCGCACGGCGTCGCAGACGACGTTGTCAAAATCAATGCGATTGAGACGCTGGCAGTTTTCGCGCACCGCCCTGCGGGCAACCTCCTGACCGTCTCTGAGCAGCACAACGTCATAATCCCGCAGCAGTTCGGGCGGCACGCCGGGCAGCTGCTCCGCCTGACGCTTGGGGGACATGGTGATTTTCAGAGGCCGGGAAAGGTTGGTGTCCAGCGTCAATTGCACCTGGGCGACGGCATGTGCCTGCGGCAGCGTGAGCATCACGCTGGGCAGCCCCTCGGAAAGCGGAGCCGATTGCCACACGTTGGAGTGGCCATCCACCATGCGGGTAACGCCGCTGAGCAGGTTGATTGCCTCGCAGCCGGGCGTTTCGCTGCTGGCGGATACCTGTGCGCCGTGAGCCAGGTCGTTGGGATCCTCATTGCCAAAGCCGGGCAGGTAGCAATCGTCCCGCAAAAGCTGCTGCTGCACCTCGCGGATATACTGCGAAGGCAGATCGCTCAGCTCACATCCATGCTGCAGAGCGATGGCTGCTGCCGTGCCCATGGCCTGGCCGCCCACCGCGCAGGTGGCAATGACGCGTGCCGAGGACATGGCCAGCTTGCTTGCGCCCAATGCGCGGCCCCCGGCCAGTAGATTGGGCACGTTACGCGAGATAAAGGAGCGAAGGGGGATGGTGTAGCAGCCGGGGAAGGCGTACATGAAGCTGGGGGGATTATCAAAATTGAACAGCCCGCCTACATGCACGTCCATGGGCCAGCCACCATAGGCGACGGCGTCGTCAAACACGCGGTTGCTGAGCACATCGTTTTCATTGAGCATGTATAGCGCCTGCATGCGGCGGCTTTCGCGCATGCCGGGCAGCATGCCCACCCAGGCCAGCTCATAATTGTCCGCGCCGTGATCGCCCTCGTTTTTGATGTGATTCCAGATGCCGTATACGCACTTGAGCACTTCGTCGCGGATGTCCTCGTATTCCGAGATGATATCCTCCTGGTGGCCGGGTACCTCGATCCACCAGTAGCCATACTCCAGGCAGTATTTCTCAATGGCCTTGTCACCCGCTACCTGGTGCGTTTCATCCAGCAGAGCGCTGCCTGTTTCATGCTGATCTACACTGTACAGTGAGCCTACGTTGCCGTGATGGCGGAAGCGCAGCTGATCTTCGGTGAAGTGATATACCTCGATGGGCGGCGTAAAGGGCACGGGATGATCGCGGCGCACAGCTTTGAAAAACAGCGTGTTGCCCATGCGCTGGTTATCGGCCTGATCCTGGGCGTGGGGTTCGTTGTAGGTAGCCTTATCCTCGCGGCCGGTGGTGTAATCAGCCCCGGACATAAAGCCCAACGTCAGGTTGCCGGTGCAGTCAATGAAGATGCGGCCGGTGATGTGCCAGTGAATTTCAGTGGTGCCTTGATAACAGGTGATGCCGGTGATGCGCCCATCCTGCATGTCGCAGTCGTACATATCAGTATTCAAATAAACAGTCAGGTTCTTTTCCTGGCGCACACTGTTGTACAGCACGGCGTCCCAGACGGAAAAATTATAGTCTGGGTTTACGCGCTTGTTTTCCAGCAGGATTTCCTGAAAAATGCCGGTTTCTTCCAGATCGGGTTTGATATGATTGGCAGTTGCGCCGCATGCGCCTACGCGGATCTCGCTGCTGGCATTGCCGCCAAGCACAGGACGGGCGTGTATCAGTGCGGTTTTAACGCCCAGGCGCGCGCAAGCTTTAGCGGCGCAGATGCCTGTCATGCCGCCTCCGACAACCACCACGTCAAAATCCGCCGATTGATTTTTAGAACGTATCGACATAACTTACACCTCATAAGATATCAATTGCGATGCTGATTACGGAATATAAGATACAATTGTTTTGTAAATATGTCAATAGAAATGCAACATAAATAATGCATGTATCTAAAAATATTTGTTAATGATTTGTATGTATTTAAAATTGAATACTAAATATTGACAGCTATATAAAAGTCTGATACAATGACTGCATTCCATCAAGCAAAAGGAGAGAATCCCTTGGCTAAACGATATCAGGAGATTGTGGACTATATAAAAGAAAAGATTGATTCTACAGCTTGGCCTGTGGGGTATAAACTGCCGCGGGAGGTGGATCTGTGCACGGAGTTTGACGTGAGCCGCACCACCATTCGCCGGGCGCTGTCTGTGCTGGTGGCGGATGGACATCTACAGCGCGTTAAGGGCACGGGCACCTTCGTTACCCAGCCCAAGATCATCGAGAACACATCCATTTTTATTGAGAGCTTTGCCGAAGAGCTGCGCGAGCGCGGGCTGAGCGTGGTGACAGAGGTGCTTGAATTTCGTCCTATCGCGGCGGAAGGTTCTGTTGCCACACATTTGCAGGTTGCGCCGGGAGAGCAAGTGGTCAAGCTGTGCCGCTTACGTTATGCCGGCGGAAACTTTGATAAAGGCCCGATTGTGTTGACCACGTCCTATTTTCCCAATGATGTGGGCAAGATCATGATGCGTTATGATATGGAAAAGAATTCTGTGCGCCACCTGTGCCAGATGAACGGCATCATTCGCGCGCGCACGCAAAAGCGCCTGACAGCCGTGCAGCTGCCTGCGCGAGAGCGGCGGCTGCTGGGCGCGCAGGATAACGATTTGTTTATCTCTATTACCTCCGAAATCCGCGATATCAACGCTCGCTGCGTGGAGTATGTGGAAAGCTATTATCCTGTGGATCGTAATGAGTTCACCATTAGCACTCTATCGCATTGACGCGGTTTCGTGCTTGTTTACAAGCGCTGCCTGTGATAAAATACAGGCATGCCGGGCGAAGCGCCGTGCGCCGTCCGCAATGGGAGGAACAAAGGATGAAGATTTCTAAACGCGACGCGCTGCTGTGGTTTCGCTTTTTTGCTCAGATGCCTGAGGACGAGCCGCTGATGCCCCATCAGCGGGAGCTGGCATATGCTGTGATTGCACAGATTGAAACGGCGGCCGAGGCGCGCTTTGACAGCCTGATGCGCGAGATTCCGCATTTGAAATCGCTAAACGGCCGTACCTACTATGTGGGCAGCGATGAAAAGTTTTCCAAGGGCTGCCGCTCCTGCCTGACCGGCACAGGGCTGAGTGCCGTGCGAAAAACCAATAAATGCAATATGCAGTGCCCGTTCTGCTATGATTACGGCATGCTGGACTGCCAGGAGCCCATCGGCGAGGGCATGTGGGAGATTGGCGGCACCAAGTTCCGCGAAGACGATATGGAACTGCTGCTATCTATCCAGAAGAAGCCCACGGGTATCGCCTATGTGTATCTGGAACCGTTTATGGAAATTGAAAAGTACTACGGCGTGATCCGCACCTTCCATGCCGCGGGCGTGCATCAGCACATGTACACCAACGGAACCCTGGCTACGGAGGAGAATCTGCGCGCGCTGGGCGAGGCGGGACTGGATGAGCTGCGCTTCAATCTGGGCGCAAGCAACTGCGCCGACAAGGTGATCGAGGCCATGGCTATCGCCCGTAAGTACATTCCCTTCGTCGGCATCGAAACGCCTATGACGCCGGCCTTTTATGAGGGATTCCAGCGCAAAAAGGCGCAGATTTTCGCAGCTAAGTCTGACTTTATCAACTGCGCTGAGCTGCATCTGAACGATAACAATCTGCAAAATTACGCCGGGGAAAACCTGTATATGTCCCGTCACGGCTATGTTTCGCCCATTTGGAGCCGCGAATTGACGCTGAAGCTGATGCGGCAGGCAGATGAGGAAAACTGGGATATGCTGGTGCATGATTGCAGCAATCGCACCAAGTTTGCCCGTGATTTAAACCTGCGTGCCCATGAGGGCGGCTGGTTTGGCAGCAGCACCTATGGCTGCGAGTTTGAGCGCATTCCTTACGCCGCCTTCCTGCCCGTGCTGGAGGACGAGAGCTTCCGCTTCCTGGAGGAGGATGAAAAGCTGCCCTATGGCTATAATCCTGGGGATATTGTGCTGTAAGGGGGCCATGCATGACCGTTCAAAAGGATTTGAAGGAACGGCTGATTGACGATATTGAAAAGCTGCCTGCGCATACCAAGCTGCCCTCGCGCACCGAACTGAGCGCGCAGTATTACGTCAGCCGGCAGACAATGGACGTGGTGATTAACACCCTGTGCCGCGAAGGATATCTATATGCCCTGCGCGGAGCGGGCACCTATGTGGCGGATCCCGCGGCCAATATTGTGATGGGCGGCGGACTGACGCGCCGCACTATCGGCCTGGTGCTGCCTACCTACGGCATTAACATATCGCCGCAATTGGAAAAAGGCGCGGTAGAGGAAGCTGCGCGCCATGGGTTGAACGTGGTGTGCTGCGTAACGGATCATAATGATCGCAAGCAGATGAGCCATTTGCGCCGGCTGGTCAACAGCAACTGCGCGGGCGTATTGACCATGGCCCCCGACGGCTCGGATGGCCGGGATATGGCGGCGCTTTTGCATGCCGCGCGCGTGCCGGTGGTGTGGCTGCTGTCCAAGCCAAAATCCGAGTACGACGCGCCGGTGATTCAGTACAACGATATCAGCGTCAGCACCCTATCCGTGCAGCATCTGTACAACCAGGGGTATCGGCGCATCGGCTATGTGTGCAATCACATCAGCGCGCAGCCCGGCATGCCCAATATGGGGCTGGCGGCGGCGCTGCGAATGCTGAATTTGCCCATCGATCCGGCCTGGACGCTGCAAATGCACGCAACGGACGAAATCTTTATCGAGCAGGTGGCGCGCATGCTGTCCCATCCCAACCGCCCCGATGCGCTGACTTGTTTTAATGATACCGTTGCGGCCAGTGTGTATGAAGCGGCGCGGCGCGCGGGATTGCGCGTTGGGGCTGATCTTGGCGTGATTGGCAAGGATAAGACCTTTACCGTGGGCTTGCAGGCCTTCATTCAGGAAAATACCACCAACTGGGTCAACATGGCCGCTGCCACGGTGCTGGGCTTGATTCCTGTGCTGATCCTGTTTTTGAGCTTCCAGAAAACCTTTATCGCTGGCATGACCAGCGGCGCCGTCAAGGCGTAATCGTATAGAAAAGGAAAAAGTAAACCATATGAAAAAACTTGCATTGTACATGTCCTCTACCCACATGCCGCAAAAGGCGGATTGGCTCTCCTGCGTAACGGTTGCGGCGGACGCCGGCTTTGACGGGCTGGAGCTGTTTGGCGCTCGCTACACGCGCGAGGCCGATATGACCCCGGATCAGCTGGACGCGATTGCCCGCGCCGCGCGGGCGCGCAATTTGACACTGTCGGGCCATCCCTGGGTGGAATGGGGCGATCTGCCGCTGGCTGCGCTTTTGCCCAGGCTTGACCGGCTGTGCGATGACTGCGCACGGCTGGGTGAGCGCGAAGTGGTACTGCATATGGATTTTCTTTCGCACCGGCAAAACGGGGGCATGGAGCGGCTCTTTGCGGCGATTGACCGCATGTATCCTATCCTGCAAAGGGAGGGGATGACCCTGATGATGGAGAACGTGCCGGCGCACGGCATCCGTGAGCTGGGCTCTGAAACCGAAGATTTTACGCAGCTGTTTGCCCGCTATGCCGATGAAACTGGCCCGGTGCAGATGAACATCGACAGCGGCCATGCTTATATTATGAACATGGCGGAGACGCTTTCTCAGCGCTTTGGCAGCCGCTGGCGCTATACGCATATTGACGATAACGACGGCGTGGAGGATTCGCATGTTGCGCCTGGCGAGGGCACGCTTGACTTTGCGGCCTTTGCCGCCTGTGCCGCGCAGGCGGGCTATCAGGGGCCGCTGATGATGGAATATGCCATGGGCAAGGTGGCGTTTGGCATGCAGGCGCTGCGCGATGCATACGGCGCGCAAGGCTATGATCTGCATGCGCTCAAGCTGTAAGATATTGCTATTATGATAACTCCCCCGTCTGTTGCAATGAACGGACGGGGGAGCTCTTATCGCAGCCATTGGGCTGCGTTTTGCTTTAAAACGAGCCTGCACTGCGGCCAATCGGGCGCTAACCTGGACAGCAGGGCGTAAAAGCCGCTGCCGTGGTTGGGATAAATCAGGTGGCACAGCTCATGCGTAACGACCATGCGGATGCATGCTGGCGGGGCCTGGATCAGCCTGCGATTGAGGGTGATAACGCCCTTTTGCGGCATGCAGGAACCCCAGCGGCTTTTCATATCTCGAATGCGTAGCGCAGGCTTGGCCGCGCCTAAATGGGCGAATGGGGGATAGGCTGCGTCCAGCGCGGCGGAAAATACGGACTGACATTGGCTGCCGATAAAACTCTCCGTCAGGCGTTTGCGGGCGGCAGAGTCCGCCGGATGCCGCAGGCGCAGCAGCAACGTATCATCCTGCCATACTGCCTCGTCGCGCGTGCCCTGCACAGCGCGCAGCGTTACGCTGCGGCCAAGCAACTGGATGACTTCTCCATCTGCATATGTGCGCGGTGTGGGAGCCATGGCGGATTGCGCCTGCTGGATGGCAAGAATCTGCTTCGATTTGCTGGCTACAAAAGCATCGATCAATGTACGGCTTGTCCCAAAGGGCGCGGAAACATAGACGCTGCCGTCCGGGCGAATGCGCAGATTGACGTTCTTGATGGGCTTTTCTTCCAGCGTGTAGTGAAGGTGCTGATCCTGCACCCGTACGGTGCGTTCCGTTTTCACGCGTATTCATTCTCCTTTTTCCAGCGGAATTACGGCGTATTATAGCATGCGGCGTTAAATTGTGTCAAAAAGATAAAATGTATAATCCGTCCGACAAAAATACATCAAAGGGGTTTACAGAATCTTGCAGAGGGAGTATAATTGCCCCGTTCTGATAGAAGAAACGGAGGCAATGCAAGATGAAACTGCTGATTTACATCACCAACAATACGCAGCACGTCTATCCGATCCTGGCCTCCATGCTGGAGCAGCACATTGGCGGGGCGACCGTGGTGGACTGCGAGGGCATGCTGCGCGCCATTTCTGAAACGTCCAGCGAGCCGCCACCGATTTTCGGCTCTCTGCGCGCTTTCCTTAATCCTACCCAGCAGAACGGCAAGATGATCTTTGCCGCCCTGCAGGATGATCAGGTGCCTGTGGCTAAGCGCATTATCCATGCGGTGGCCGGCAACCTGACCGAGGCCAACCATGGCGTGCTCTTTACCGTTCCCATCGACGATGCGGAGCTGACGGATACGCACGAAGCGAGGCGCTGAAAATGACAATGCTGCTTAGTCTGGCTTTGGCCATGCTGGTGGGTCTGCTCTTTACCCGCCTTGCCAAGCTGGTGCATCTGCCCAATGTAACCGCCTACCTGGTGGCGGGTCTGCTGATCGGCCCCAGTTGCCTGGGGCTGGTGCCCTCGGGTGTGCTCAAATCCATGGATATCATTTCCACCGTGGCACTGGGCTTCATCGCCTTCTCCATCGGCGGCGAGTTTAAGCTTTCCAGCATGAAAATGCTGGGCAGCCGGGTGATTACCATCACCTTCTTCCAGGCCATGACGGCCGTGCTGATGGTGGATGCGGTGCTGCTGATCTGCGGCTTCCCTGCCGCCGAAGCGCTGACGCTGGGCGCGATTGCCGCGGCCACGGCTCCCGCCGCTACGCTGATGGTGGTGCGTCAATACCGCGCCAAGGGCCCGCTGACCTCCACACTTCTGCCTGTGGTGGCCATGGATGATGCGGTGGGACTGATCGTTTTCGCCATCTCGCTGGCGCTGGCACGCACCTTTGCCAATGGCAGCGCGCTGACGGTGAAGAATATGCTGATCGACCCGGTGGTGGAAATCGTGCTTTCCCTGACCATTGGCGGCGTGATAGGGCTGCTGCTGGCCGTGGGCATTCGCTTCTTCCATTCCCGCGCCAACCGGCTGATGCTGTGCCTGACGGCCGTGCTGCTGGGCATTGCGCTGGCCGAGCTGATGAGCCTTAGCTCCCTGCTGCTGTGCATGATGATCGGCGCAGTCTACTGCAACCTGGGCGCGGATACCGTCGTGGTGATGGATCTGTGCGATCGCTGGACGCCGCCGGTGCTGCTGCTGTTCTTCGTCGTTTCGGGCGCGGAGCTGGAGCTGTCGGTCATTCCCACGGTGGGTCTGCTGGGCATTATCTATATGCTCACGCGTTCGCTGGGCAAGTATTTTGGCGCGTATATCGGCTCGCTCATTACGCATGCGGATGCGAGCATCCGCAAGTATCTGGGCATTACGCTGCTGCCACAGGCTGGCGTAGCCATCGGTATGGCGCAGCTGGTCATTGCGCAGCTGCCGCAGTACGGCGCGCAGATTCGCGCGGTGGTGCTGTGCGCCACGCTGATTTACGAGCTGGTCGGCCCCTTCCTGACCAAGAAGGCGCTGCAGGCGGCAGGGGAAATCGATCCCAAGAACGCCTGAAAAGATCATAGACAAAAGCCGTCGGAGCGGATGCTTCGGCGGCTTTGCTGCTAATTTTCGGTGCCTTGTCTGCGGCGCATGCGGTGCAGCGCGCGGCGATAGCGAAAAAGCGGCGCGGCGGATTTGAAAATTTCCCGCTTCATCCCGTCACCTCCTGTTAAAAGTGTGGCAGGTTTCTGCGCAAAAATGCATAATTCAAGACGAAAATTGCACGCTTTCTTGCATTCCAAACGCAAATGTGATATGATCTGATCACGAGATACAAAGGAGATGGCAGCATGCTTAAGATGCACATTTTTCTGGTAGGCATGGCCGGCGCGGGCAAAACCAGCCTGGGCAGGCGTTTGGCTACCAACCTGAATATCCCCTTTGTGGATACCGATCAGCGCATTAGCGAAATCATGGGTATGTCCGTGATTGAGATTTTTCAAACGTTGGGCGAGCAGTTTTTTCGCAATGCGGAGGCCGGCGTGCTGATGGAGCTGATTGGCAAGCCCCCGTGCGTGGTGTCTACCGGCGGTGGCCTGCCCACCGTGCGCGAAAACGTGCTGCTGATGCAGAACCACGGCGTGATCATCCATGTGGATCGTCCGCTGGATCAGATTCTGTCCGATATCAAGATGGATCGCCGCCCTACCCTGGCCGGCGGCTCGCACGAAAATGTGATCGACCAGTACAACGAGCGCATCGGCCATTACCGTGCCTGCGCTGATTACCGGCTGGACAACTCCCACGGCTTCGCCATCGGATTGCAGACGCTGACCCAGATGGTGGAGAATATGCGATAAATCAAAACCGGGAAGGCTGAAATGGGCCGTTCCCGGTTTTTTATGCTTATATTTATGATAATCAATCAGTGCTTTTTTCTGCTTCCCGCCGCAGCAGCGGCAATCAGATAAAACGCCAGCACAGGCAGGGCGTACAGCAGCGCACCCGCGAAGGCGTAGTCCGTGCTGCTTTTGATGATATCGTTAAACGCAGTAGAGAGCGGGCGCAGGCGTGCATCTGGCAACAGGATCAGCGGCTGCTCAACCATGTTCCACACCTGGGCAAAATACACCAGACCCAGCGCCGCTAACCCCGGCGTAATCTGCGGCAGCAGCACATAGCGCAGAATCTTGAGCGCGGAGTCCGTCTCCAGCGAGGCGGCCTCCCACTGGCTGTCGTCCACTGTGCGCAGCAGCATGCACACCGCCACCGGCCCGATGGGCGCAAAAACGTTCAGCAGTATGACGCTCCATGGGCTGTCGTACAGGCCGGTGAGCAGGCTCAGCTTGTATACCGGCAGCATAATGATCTGAAACGGCGACAGGAGCGACAGCACGTACAGCGCCAGCAGCGCGCGCTGCCAGCGGCGCGGCAGGCGCGACAAAAACAGCCCCGCCCCCAGCGCGACAGGCATTGCCAGAGCCAGCGATACGCCCGTCAGCATGGCCGAATTGTAAAACTGGCGGCCGTATTCGCGGTCGCTTAGCGCGCGGACAAACTGCTCCGTGCTCAGGCGCAGCCCGCTCAAGGCGGCGGGTTCCTGCTGGAAGATTGCCTGCGCCGTTTGCGATGGCAGAAAGGAGAGCAGCGTCAGCACGACTGCCGGCAGCAGAAACAGCGCCAGCAGCAGGGTCAGCAGCGCGCCGGAAAGCCTTTTCATGCGCGCCCCCTTTCCCGCCCCGCCAGCGGATAGGCCAGCATGTACAGCAGCAGGGACAACACCGTCAGGCTGACGGCGCTGGCCGCTACGTTCTGAAAGTTCAGCTTGTTGAAGTGATTGCTGATATAGTGCTGTATCATGTACATATTGCGGCACGGATACGCCCCAAACAGCAGATAGCTTTCCTTGTACAGCTGAAAGGCGTACATCAGCAGCACCAGCAGCATCAGCCCGATATTTGCCTGCACGCAGGGCAGGCTGATGCGCAGATAGGTGCGCACCTCGCCCGCGCCGTCCAGCGCCGCCGCGTCCAGGATATCCCGCTCCACCCCGCGCAGCCCGGCATACAGCAGCGCTGCTCCTGCGCCGCTGTATTTCCACAGGTATAGGCTGACCAGCGCGCAATAAGCGCTGCCCGTGCTGCTGAAGGCCGACGTGTGAAACGCCGCCTGCCACAGGGTTGTGATGGATACCGAGGGGATAAACAGCGGCAGCACCAGAATGGACAGCGCCAGGATTCTGCGCCGCGCGCGCAGCAGCAGATATGCCAGAAGGCCAGCCAGCAGCGATGCACCGCCCACCGTCATCAGCAGGATGATCAGCGTATTTTTTACCGCCAGCCTGAAGTTGGGGTTGTTCAGCACCCTGGTGTAGTTCTGCAGCCCGACAAACTGCCGCGAAAAGCTGTTGCTCAGCAGCGAATACCAGCCCGTTATGCCAAAGGGTACAATGTAGAGCGCAAAGAACGCCAGCGCGGCGGGCAGACCCATCAGGCACAGCTTCAGATCGATCAGCCGCTTACTGCTTTTCATTCGGACAGCACCATCTCGGCGCGCATCTGGCAGGTCTGCGCGTATTCC
>ENA-UOJG01000769-UOJG01000769.1-human-gut-metagenome-genome-assembly--contig:-C47-NODE-769-length-40140-cov-16.210528_pt1 | contig 40140 bp, 51 predicted proteins | sample MGYA00242340_ERZ723887 | MGnify/ENA metagenome assembly ERZ723887 | reverse complement strand
TTAGGTGAAGCCGTTGGGCTTGGTACGAACGTTTACAACATGGATTTATTCAAAGTTGTAGACAAGATACCAGACAACGAGTATTTAACAGATATTATCTATGGACTAGATACCGGTTTTATGGTGTCTGCTACGGCTTGTGTAGCATTAGGCTTTACAAATCAATACAACGTTTATGTTTTAGATACGTTTTACTATGACCCAACTAAGTACGCTAGAAAATTAAGTGCACAGGAACAAGCAACACGTATTCATGATTTTATAGATGGTATCACTAATAAATATGGCTTATATCCAACTAACATGACTATTGATTCTGCTGACGGTGGTATTTATACGCAGTACTGGCAAATGTACAACGTCCAATGGTCTAAAGTGCGTAAATTGGGCGAACCCGAAATGATTGACCGTGTACAGGATTTAATGGCACAAGGTCGATTATATGCACTTAAAACACAAGGTAATGAAATAATGCTTGATGAACACAAAAAATATCAGTGGGATCCGGCAACTATTAATAGTGATCATCCGCGTGTTATTAAGGAATATGACCACAGTTGTGATGCAATTAAGTATGATGTGCTAGATAATGAACAATTGCTAGGTTTATCAGCATAGGCGGTGAAAATATGAGTTTTATGCGTAAATTAAAACGTCTTATGCACAAGGGAGGTGTGAAGTTAGGTTTGATTAAAACAAATTCATTAAGGTCTATTACTGATGACCCGCGAATTAAGGTACCTGCTGAAGAGTATGACCGGATTAGAACAACTAAGCAGTATTATCAGGATAACTTGCCTAAAGTCGAGTATTGGACCATGAGCGGTCAAAAAAAGAGATCACTCAATTCAATTAACATGGTTAAGCAAGTTAGTCAGCAGATGGCTACGCTTATGTTTAACGAACAGTGTTCTATCAAGGTAAACGATCAGGCATTACAAAGCCAGTTAGATGAAATCCTAAAGAATACTGACTTTTATCTTGATGCTGAAATGAACTTAGATCCGTGGATTGCATTAGGCTCTGGTGCTGTACGTCCTTATGTGCAGAACGATCAAATTAAATTGAGTTGGGCTAACGCTTTAGATGCTTACCCGTTAGAAGCAAACACAACCCACGTTGATCAAATTGCATTATCAAGACGTATCCAAAAAGTTGAAAATGATGTAGCGGTTTACTACACGCTGCTAGAATTTCACCAGTGGGGTAGTTATCAGCAAGACGATCAAGGCAATGTATACCGCCCTTATACGATCACAAACGAGCTTTACCGGTCTACTGATCCTAATGTAATTGGCGATCAGGTCCCGCTTGATTCGATCGATGACTATGCTGACTTGCAAAAACAAACCACATTCCAGCATCTCAAAAGGCCGCTCTTTGCGTTCTACCGTAATCCGGGAGCAAATAATAAAAACCTTGTTAGTCCGCTAGGCATGGGTATCTGTGATAATTGCAGAACAACCTTAGATGACATTAACCGGGTGCATGATGGATTTGCGTGGGACGTTAAAACTGGCTATAGACGTGTTACAATTCCACGGTCATGGATACGTAGACAGTCCAACATGAATGGCAAGCCAATTCCAGAAGATGCGCAGATGTATTGGGATCCAGACGATGCGGTATTTGTTCCAATTAATGCAAGAACAGACGATACATCAGCATTTAAGGACCTAGCTATTGAGATTAGAGTAGACCAGTATCAAGGCGCTATGGACTTCTTTTTAAAGGAGCTTGAAAATGAATTGCACCTCAGTGAAGGCACGTTCACGACTACTCCACAAGGTGTGCAGACAGCAACCGAAGTAGTAACTAACAATTCAAAGACTTATCAAACACGATCTAGCTATTTGACCATGTTTGAAAAGACGATTGACCAACTGATTTACGCGATTGCTGAACTGCTTGCTACGCCAGAGCTTTGGTCTGATGGTAAGCCACGTTGGAGCGGTGATGTTGACAAACTTGTTATCACACCGGACTTTAACGATGGCGTTTTTGTTGACCAAGAAGCAAAACGAGCAAGCGACTTACAAGCCGTGCAAGCTGGTATTTTGCCAAAGAAGCAGTTTTTAATCAGAAATTACAATCTGAGCGAGCAAGAAGCCGAAAAATGGTTGAAACAAGTGCAAGACGAACAGTCGCCAACGCCACCAGACCAAGAAATGAGTATGCTTCCAGGTGGTGAAGTAAATGATGAACAAGATAAGCAAAGATCAGATGATGCAGAAAGCTGATGATCTGATTGATTATTACGATTACACCAAGCAACAAATCTTTTATATTTTGATTGATTCATTTAAGCAAACGCGACCAGAACTGATGAATGCTGAAAAAGACCCTCAAAAAATAATGGAGTGGCGTTTAAAAGCGTTGTCCCAACTTGGTGGGCTAACTGATAAGGTAATTAACCTAATCAGTCGTACAAGCGGTATTTCTAAGAAGAAAATTTATGACTTGATTTATAAAGATGGTTTGAAAGTTACTAAGCAGATGAACCGCAAACTCTCTAAACAACTTAAAAAGCCTTATCACAGCGTTTCAAATCAGGCTAGGGCAATTATCAATAGTTACGTTAATCAAACGATGTACGGGATTAATAACTATGTAAATCAAACGTTATTAACTCGCAACTATGGTAAAAATGCTGTAGCAAAAATGTATCAAGATATTGCTAATGAAACCGTGCTTGATGTAGTTACTGGCAATAAAACACCGGAAAAGGCGCTTAGAGACAGTATCTATAGTTTTTACGACAAAGGTATTCAATCTACCTTAGTTGATAAAGGCGGTCACCGGTGGTCAATCGAGGGCTATATGAATACATTGATGAGAAACACGACTTCACGCGTTTACAATGATTTGCGTATTCAATCTATGAAAGAGTTTGATTCTGTATTGTGTAGCATGAGTGAACACAATGCAGCACGTCCGGCTTGTGCACCAATACAAGGAAAAGTTGTTTGTATTGTTCCGAAGTCTGATCCACGTTGTAAGCGTGAGTATCCTAATATTTACGATTACGGATATGGAACGCCGGCAGGAACGCAAGGTGTGAACTGCCAGCACGACTTGTCTGTATACATTGAAGGCGTGTCACAACCGGTAAAACAAACGATTGACCCAAAACAAGCCGTTAAAAACATGAAAATTCAACAAAAACAACGGTACTATGAGCGTCAAGTGAGGCACTTGAAGGGTAAGAAGTCTGCAGCATTAAAATTGAACGATCAAGACAGTGCAAGCCAATTTCAAGCCGGTATTCGAGGTTATCAAGCTAAACTAAGAAAAATTGTTAAGGATCATGATTTCTTAGCAAGGCAGTATTCAAGGGAGCAAATAGCGAAGGAAAAATAAATGGCATTTTATCAAGCTAAACCTAAAAATCAAGTTATTAAGAAACTAAAAGAAGAACAAAATATACTCAATAATAAGATTTTTGATATTGATAGTATCTTTTCAAACGATACGGACATTTCAAAGAAACAACTGGGATACATGGAAGTTCAAAGAGACATCATGGAATCACTTGTTACAATACTTGATTTACGAATTGAAGATTTAGACGCAGATAAATAATAAATCGACCCTAGCAAGTCGTTAAAAGGCTTATTTTTTATGCTCTGAGCGAGGTCGTCCCTCGTAAGAATTAACGTTAGGAGAACCAATATGGAAAGAGAATTTTTGGAGAAACAAGGCTTAAATGCTGATCAAATTAGCGCAATCATGGCGCAATATGGCAAGGATGTTAATGGTATTAAGTCCGACTATGATGCTAAGGTATCAGATCTAAGTGGCAAAGTTGAAGGCTTAACAGGTCAAGTAAGCGATAGAGATAAGCAAATTAAAGAGCTTAGTTCCGCTGCTAAAGACAACGCAGATTGGAAGGCCAAGTTTGATGATGCGCAAAAGACTATTGCTGAAAATGACAAGGCTATGAAGGCTAAGCTCTTAGATCAAAAGAAGGACTTCACCATTCAGCAAGCCTTAACCAAAGCCGGTGCTTATAACAATAGAGCTGTTATGGCAATCATGGACATGGACCAGATCTCTGTCGATGATAAGGGCAATATCTTGCATGTTGATGATGCCATTAAAGCAGCACAAGAAGCCTTCCCTCAAGGATTCAAAAGCCAAGAGGAACCAAAGCCAGCCCCACATGTCGTGTCCGGTGGCAACAATTCCTCTGAAACGGAAAAAGACCCACATGAAATGGGCCTGGATGAAATGCAAGAACTTTATACAAAGGATCCTGCAAAATATCATCGTTTATTTGGATAGTTAGGAGAAAGACATGGCAACAACAGATTTAACTAAATTAATTATTCCTCCCGTTTTCACTCAATGGGTTATTGATCGTTTAGACGATTCAAACAACTTATTAAAATCTGGTATTTTAACTCAAAATACTGGTATTGATTTACAAGCCCCTGGTGTAACTGTAGAAGTACCGTACATTAAGGCGGAAAAACATTTACCAATGCAATGGACTGACCAAGAAGACAAGCAATCATACAGCCTTGGATCAGGCAGCATGCGTGGTATGAAGTTTTATCAAACTCTTACTTACAGCTCAACTAAGCTTTCAAGAATTATTTCAGGTGCTCCAACCGCTGAAGCCATTGGTCAAGCAATGCTAGATGATTGGACTGCTGGTGATATGAAGGCTTTACTTAGCTTGTTAAAGGGTATTTTTGGAGTTCCAGATATTAAAGACGCAAAATCAATTGATATGACTGAAGTTTCACCAACAAACTCTGACTTCAATTCAGCTGGTTGGCTTGCTGCACGTACTTTGATGGGCGATAAGGCTAATGTATTGACTGGTATTGCTGTTAACTCAGCTACTGAAGCCATGATGACACAAGAAGACTTGAAGGATCATGGTTCACAAGTTTCATCACAAGTAGCCCCTTACGGTACTTTCCACGGCATGATTATTACTGTAGATGATCAAATTCCTATTGATTTATCTGATCCAAAGAAGCCAAAGAGTACTGCTTATATTTTTGCTCAAAACGCTGTTTCGTTTAACAGAGATATCATTTCAACTGATACTGACAAAGATACCCTTAAATTGGGTGGTATGAGTTGGGTAACTCAAGACAGTATTGGTGCAATGAACGTTCAAGGGACAGCACTTAAGCAAGACTGGACGCCAGCAAACTATCCATATGCCAAAATTGAAGAATTAACAAGCCCTGAAGCATGGGAAGTACCAGAAGGCAGAAGTGTTAGAAACATTGGTGTTGTTTCATATAACCACACTGTTGACCCTATTTTTGCTAAAGGTTTAATTGCAGCAAAGAAAAAGGCTGACGCAGCGGCAGCAAAAGAAACCGGTGATACTACCAAGGTAAAACAAGGACAAGGCAGCACTAGCGAAAAGAAGAGTGAAGGCTAGTTAGTAGGTGGTAAGCGTGATTAACAAGCCTCTATTAACATTTGAAGAGTATCATGATTTAGGCGGTATTGTGCCAGAACCAGACTTTGAAAAACTGGAATCTGATGCAGAAGACGTGATTAATCCTTTGATCAACTTCTTTTATCAGCATAAGGATATTGATACTGATTTAGATGAAGAACGAGTTTGGTTGGTTCGTAAGGCAATTACATTACAAATTGACTTTACTAGTCGTTTAGGTAGTTCTACACCCGATGAGATGACCAAAAACGATGTTAAAAGCGTCAGCATTGATGGAACCAGCGTATCTACTGATACATCGCCGCTAGATTCTACGACAGATGGTATTTACAAGGTCGCACTTGAATATCTTTATCGGTCTGGACTGTTATTTAGAGGTGTTCCATCATGTTAAAGCCACCTAAATCAATGTTTCCGAACTCAATTACTTTGATTAAGCAGATTCCTAAACAAGATGATCCTTATAACGATGACTACGAAGAAATTCGTGCAGACATCAATAACGTTAGATTTGATCTAAGAACGGTCTACAGTGGCAGCAACAACGATAGGCAAATCGTAGCAAATGCTACAGTTATTTTTATGCCTCCATATACTGATCCATGGATTGAGTTAGATGATTCATACATTGGTTCTAAAATCATTTTTAACGATAAAGAATACACGATTACAACGGTTAATCGTGATATGGAGCCTTTTAGTCGCAAAGTTTATCAATACAAGCTAGGAGTGATTTAAATGGGATTTAGTGTGAATGTTGATCTTTCCAACTTTGATAAACGATTTAGTCGTTCAAACCTAATCAGAGCAAGAAAAGCTGCAGCCGATGAAGCTAGAAAAATTATGAACAGTAAATATGTACCTAGTTCTACTAAAGGCGAGGATAAAAAGACCGGTGGTTCATTGAGAAGCATGAGCTATGTTTCAGATGATGGATCACAGATTGTTTACACCGCCGTGTATGCTAGGGCGCAATTCTACGGCTTCATCACTAATAAATATGGTGGACCCTTTAGAGTGCACAACTACACTACTCCTGGTACTTCAAGACGTTGGGACTTAAGACTAAAAGGCAACAACGAAGATATGAGTAAAGTTATGGATACATTTGCAAAGGGTTTGAAATGGAAACCACAGGATTAAAAAATAAAGAATTTAATTTGCAAACTGCTCTAGTAAATCTAATTAACAAATATGAAAAAGAAGGCTTTAAATACATCAAGAAGCCTATTTTTATAAAGTTTTTAGACAAAGATGATCAATTAGGCTTAGTTGCCTCACCTGGGGCACATATAGTCGATATGGATTTTTCAGGTCGAGCAAAGTGGGTATACAACTACGTTGCTACGATCAAAACAAAAAATAGAGCAAGTGCATACAACCAATTAAATGAATTAAGTGAATTTTTGCAACGCTTGAACAAAACGAAAGAGCTAGTTAGTCGGTCTAAAGATCATCCAATCACATCTTTTATATTTGATTCTATTAGCGTTTCTAGCGATGTTCACGAAATACAAGAAGATTTACAAGGAACAGTCACATATCAACTTGATGTGGCTGTTTTTGTTTACAGAAATGGAGAATTTTAATGGTAGCAGAAACACAACAAGCAGAAACACAACAAATTCCAGGCACCGAATTAGACACTAAGGGTGCCCCATTAAACGTAGTTAATAAATTATTTATTGATATTTACGGTTATACGACTTTAAACAACCTTGGATCGGGTAATTGGGGTCGTTTAGCAACAAAGATTCAAACAATTACCCCATCAGCCAACGAAACAACCAACAACAACAGTTACTACGATGGCGAAGGCTTCGGTAGTACTGAAGTTACTGGCAAACGTTATCAATTAGCTTGTTCAGGTCAACGCTATGTAGGTAATCCCGCACAAGATTACATTGCTTCAAAGCAATTTGCTATTGGTCAAGCATTGCACTGCCGTGTTATTTGGGTACAAAACGGTCAAGCTATCGTATCAGAAGCTACATTGACCAACATTGTTGCAACCGGTGGTGAAGCTTCAGCAAATCAAACATTTAGTTGCACTATTGAATTTAACGGCAAGCCTCGTACTGTTAATGGTCAATTGACTTTAACTGAAAATCCTGATCAATTGTGGACTTATAAGGCAAGCATTGATACTAGTGCTAAGCCTTCAACTTCAACTGAACCTGCTACACCACAACCTGCACAACCTCAACCAATTATTCCAGTTAAGATTGTTGCAGCTACTGATGCAGACGATACCGACAAAAAGACCGATCAAGATCCAAAAAAGGTATCCAGCGAACTTGAAGGCGGAAAAGCTTAATAATTAATCGAAAAGACAGAGACGATAGAGCATGAGACGTAATTAGGAGGTAAATATGACAGTTTATTCATTTGATAAGGAATTTGCGATTGAAACTAAGAAGTCAGTAAATATTGGCGGTCAAGTTCAAACTATTAATTTTACTGATAACTATATTAAGAAGCTCAATAAGGCTGAAATTTCTGTTAGCGGTATTTTGAATGACTTGCCTGATGATGACGGTAATATGTCAGCAAAGGAACAAGCAAAGTTGGCAGACAATGTTATGGATAAATTAACCAAGACTGCTATTGATTGGCTTAACAAGCTTTTAGATGGACGTGGTCAAGAGTTATACAACTTCTACGGTCACAATACCTATGCATTGCTTAACATCATTACATTTTTAACTGGCTTATCTAACGATGTAATCAAAGACAGAAAAGTAGCTAATAAAAGCAAATAAGCAAGGCTTTTTACTTGATTTAACTTCATCGTTTATAGATGCGGTTTCTTTCAAGGGTAAACAATACGGAATTAATTTAGCATTTGATCATGTTTTAAAATTCTTTGATTTAGTTTCTGATGATTCCATTGATAATGACTATTTAAGCCGGAAAATGATCGAATTATTTTTTGGTAGTCAGAAAATACCTCAAGATCCAGAATTTCTTCAAGGATTTACAAAAATGCTTAATAAATTAGTTAATGCTGAACCATACCTATCCGGTGGCGGTAGCAATACTGCTGGCGGTTCTATGGTTCAGTCTTTTTCATGGTCAAAAGATGCCGGAATGATTGAAGCTGCTTTTTTGCAGAACTATCAAATTGATTTGATGGAAGAACAAGGAAAAATGCATTGGACTAAGTTTAAAGCCTTGTTCGATGGTTTAAGCGATAAAACTAAACTTATTCAGATCATTAACATACGTCAAACCACACCTAGCGATGTTCCTAAAGATCAGTGGTCAAAAATTGCACAGCTTCAAGTCACATTTTCACTTGATGATCCTATGAAAGACGCACCCAAGGCTTCTAAACAGTCAGCAAGCTTTAATACTTCGGCTATGTTCCAGGCGTTACTTGATAAAGCTCACAGGAAAGGAGAATAGATTTTATGAATAACGCAGACGGTAGAGTGGTTATTAACTTTGAATTTCCAATCAATGAAGTTGAAAATTCTAAACGTAAAATCGACAAAATCCTTCAGAGCTTAGGTGAAAACGCCGGTGAAGATTATAAAAAGTCGTTTACTAAAAATGCTGATGCTGTAAAGCAACATGCTGAAAAGACTTCCAAAGAAATTAGCGACAAGCTGGGCAAAGATATTAAGGCTAAGGTTGATTTAAACACCAGTGATGCACAAGAACGAGCTAAAAAGGTAAGTGAGTTATACAAGCAATTAAAAGACTTGCTTAAAAATCCTACTTCCTTCAAAGTATCCGTTTCTGAAGCTGATGAATCTATCAACAAAGTTAAGAAGAATATCAAAGATGTTCCTTCTGACAAAAAGGTTAAATATACCGCTGATAGTTTTGACGCTACTAGAAAAGCTGATGAAATCAAGCATAAGACTGATAGTGTTCCTACCAAGCATAATACTGACTTTACGGCTAGTGATCACACAGGCGGAGTATTTTCAGCAATTAAGTCACATTTTGACAAAGTAAATAATCAAGGTGAAAAGACACACTCTATTTTTAAGAGTATTTTCCATGCTAATTTACTTTCTAATGCTGTAACTGGTGCATTTGGTTCTATCAAGAATGCTATTGGTGGTGTTATTAGCGAAGCTAATAAATATGCATTAGAACAACAAACTATGAACGCCACTTGGCTTACACTTACCAATAGTGCAAGTAAAGGCAAGGCTATGGTAAACCAAATTAATAGCATGGCTCTTGCTGCTCAAAACTCAACTGAAATGGTTGATCAGTTGTCCCAAAAATTCTATGCAATTAACAACAATGCTAAGCAAACCGGTCAATTAACTAAAGCTGTACTGACTTTACAGGATGCTTTTGGAGTTACTGATGCAGCAGTTGAAAATTTCGGCACACAGTTTAGTCAAATGATGGCTAATGGGAAAGTATCAGGGCAAGATATGTTATCTATTGTTAATACTTTTCCAAAATTGTTGCCTATGTTAAGAGACTATGAACGTCAAGTTCATCATAATAGTCAATTAACCGTTAAAGACGTTAGAGAGATGATGTCTAAAGGCAAAATAAGCTCACAAGATATGATTAATACTGTATTGCGAGCTGGCCAAAAGTATAAAAAAGCTACTGGGAACTTCACGGCAACTATTCCTGGCATGGTTCGAACTATTAAAGCTGAAATTGGTCCTTTGTCTGGTGCGTTATCCAAGCCTATTAAAAGCTTAGAAACACCGCTTTATGGTGGCATTGTTAAATGGTTATCTGCTAAGAAAACAAAAAAAGAATTTAGCAGAATGGGACAAATTGTCTCTACTGGCATGAGCAACGTAATGAAAGCTTTTGGTGCCGGTAAGTCAGTTAATGTCACTAGATTCCTTGATAATGCTATCAATGGTATTAACAAGGGCTTACAGGGCGTATTTGGTTGGGTGAGCGCTCATGCTAAGGACTTAAAGACCATTGCTTCAAGTATTGCGTCTATTGGCGGTCAAATTGCAAAGGCAGTTTGGAAAGACTTCGCAAGTATTATCACCACGATAGGTAACATGTTTGGCTTAACCGCTAAAAACGGTAAAAGCTCAAGCGGTGCTATTCATGTTATTGCTGAATTTTTAGATCATTTAGCTAAAAACAAGCTGGCTATTCAAGCAATTTCTAAAGCTATTGTGGCTATGGCTGTTGTAAAAGGACTTAATAAAGTCGGCGGTGGCCTATTTGCTATCGGTGAAAAAGGCTATGGTGCCTATAAGAAACTAAAAGCTCTTAGAGGTGGCATGAAAGGCCTTAAATTAGCTGATGAAGCAACCAAAGGCGAAAAAGCCTGGTTTAAGTTTGGTAAGACAGTTTCTTCACTACCTGATAAATTCAAAGGCGTTGCTAAAAGCATTCACAGCTTATTTGATAAAGACGTAAACCCTAATAGTAGATTTAGGGGCTTATTACAGTCTGCTCACTCTGTCGGTGGCTTTAAGAACTTAAGCACTGCCGGAAAAATTGGGACTGGCTTAGCTGGTGCTGGCGTAGCTATTGATGCCGGTGCTTCTTTTGTTAATGCTTATAAAGATAGACACAATGCAACCAAGCGTAGTCAAGATATTGGAAAAGGTATCGGTGCTGGAATTGGTGGCGGTATCGGTTTATGGTTTGGTGGCCCACTCGGTGCAGCAATTGGCGCAAAAATCGGCTCTATTGTAGGTAAATGGGGTGGCAATGCTGTCAACAAATTTACAAGAGGTTGGCAACGTAATAAACCACCTAAGAAATTCTGGAGTTTAGAAAACTTAGGCTGGTCAACCCATGATACATTTATAAAAGTAGGTAAGTGGGGATCAGATGTTGGCAAGAAACTAGGTCAAGGACTTCAAAAAGGGAAGTCATTTGCTAAAAAGAACTCTAAAGAATTAGCATTGACCGCTGTTTCTCCTTTACTTGGTATTCCTGCGCTTTTATACAAAAATAATCCTAAGTTCCGCAAATGGGCTAACAGTGTTGGCCACAATATTAAGAGTGGCCTTAAGACAGCCGGAAAAGCTGTCAATAATTTCAAGAACTCTTTAGGTAAGAACTTTAAGAAAGCCTGGGACACGGTATATAAGCATAGTTCAAAGGGAACTAGACAAATTATGCGGTCTACTTCCAAATTCGCTAAGAACTATTTAAAAATCAATTCTAAGGCTAATAAAGAAACACTAAAGAATTTCTCTTCATTTGGTAAACGTTTAAAGAAGAATCACGGTAATCTATTCAAAACTCTGGGACAAACCGCAAGAACTCAACTTGCAATTGAAAAGCGCCGTTGGTCATCTAACTGGAAAAATATCCGTTCTGCTGCAACTGGTATCTGGAAAGGTATCAATCGTAATGCTTCTGATATGTATAAGAAGCTTAATAGTGCAACACACGGTGGACTAGGCAAGGTCTTTAATGGATTTAAGAGCTTCGGCAAATCAATTAAGAGTTTTTGGTCTGGATTATGGAAAGGTATTGTTTCAACATTCCATAACACTATCAAAGGATTACAAAGTGCAGCAAGTAACGTTGGCAAGTTTTTCAGTGATAAGTTAAAAGTTGGTAGCCTACATTTGGCAAATGGTACTGACTGGCGTAGTCGCTACGGTGTACCTGCTATTGTTAACGACGCACCTGGTGATAACTATCGTGAAGGTTTAATTGATACTGACGGCAGTGTTAAGGCGTTTCCTGATAAACGTAATCTTCCATTCTGGTTGAAACCTGGTCAAGACATTATCAACGGTAAAGATATGGCTCGCTTCTTTAGTAAGCCTGCTAAATTTGCTGATGGAACACTTGCAATCGTTAATGACAAGGATTTGTTCAGTCAAAGCTTTAATAAGATTAACGATACTTTGAAGGGTATTCTTGATGAATCAAAGAAGACCAACAAGAAAAAGCAAAAAGGCAAGGACTACGGTTCTGTTATTTCTAATGCTTTACATAAAGCTTCATACACTACTAAGAGTGGTGCTAAAGTTCAATGGAATATTGCTAGTGAAACAATTAAGAAGTTAAGAAATACTACTTCAAGCCGTCGCAATAGTACTAGACGTTCAAGTTCCGAAAGACGTGAAACATCATCAAGACGCAGAACATCAGCTAGTTCAAGAGAAGGCGCTTCTACTTCAAGATCAAGAGTAGCTGTATCTGTTACCGGTGCAAGTAAGCTTTCTAGCTTAAGACGTGCGATTAGTGCTGTTGCTGGTACTCACAAGGTCAAGCTTTCAATTTCTACTAGCGGTTCAACCAAAGGACTAAAGAGTGCTTTAAGTTCAATCGGTAGCAAGAAAGCACGTGTATCTATTTCATTTAGAGCTAAGAACACCAGAGTTATTAGCAATATCAAGAAACAGTTATCTAAGATCAAGAATAGAAACGCTAAAGTTACTATTACTACTGGTAAAAGTGAAAAGACTTTAGCTAGAATTAGCAGTCAGTTTGGTAAAACAAGCAATAGTATCTATTCAAAGACTAGACGACTAGGCTCCGCAGTAGATAAAAGCTGGAAGCATATCTGGTCATCTGCTAACTCATCATTCTCTTCATTTAGCAGTAAGCAAAGATCAAGTCTTGATAAGTTTAGCGATAGATATATTAAAGGCTGGAAGTCACTCGGCTCTGGCGTTAAGTCAGCGCAATCTCATGCAATGTCAGACCTTGAAAATATCACTGGTAAAGGTCTTAACAAGGTTCTATCTGTTATTAACTCCGGTATTAGTAAGATTAATTCAGTAATTAAGGACTTCGGCGGTAATGGTGGTGCATTAAGCAGCATTTCACCTGTTAAATATGCTACTGGTACTGGCTATCGTCCAATTACTAAGCCAACCTTTGCCGTCGTCAATGATGGTAATGATAGCCCTGAAACTGGAAACCGTGAAGCTTTATACCGTCCGGCTACTGGTGAGTTTGGTATTTTCAACGGCCGTAACGTTCCGGTTGTACTTAATCCTGGCGATGAAATTTTCAGTGCTAGTGAGACTAAACCGTTTATCAATGCTACACACTTTGTAAATGGTACTGGATACCTAAAGCACCTATACGACTTAACGAAGAAATACTTTGCTAAGCCTAAAAAGACTTTAGGTTCAATGCTTAACTATGCAAATAGTACAAAGGGCGCAATTGGTAGACTTGCTACTGGTATGTTTAAACGTGCCGACAAACAAGCACTTAACTGGTGGTCACAATTATGGAGCATGGTCAACGATAAGATCAACGATGGTGAAGGCCCTGCTTCTGGTTTACTTAAAGCAGTTGAAGAGCTTGGACGTGGTAAAAAGTACGTTTGGGGCGCTTGGGGGCCTGATTCCTTCGACTGTTCCGGCTTGGTATCACGTGCGATTGAAGATTACTACCACAAACATTGGGGTAGATTAACAGTTGCTGGATTATGGCAACATGCTCACCGTATTCCACGTTCTGAAGCTAAACCTGGTGATCCTGTATTCTGGTTGCCTAACCACCATATTGGTATTTTTGATCATGGTGATCAATATTGGAGTGCATTTACTCCTGGCGGTAATCCTGATATTGGTATGCACTCTATCTCTGGCTCTGTTCCTGGCGTTAAACCTGTATTTGGTCGCTTTGATGGTATTGATGATCAAGGTAGCAAAGATAAAGACAAAGACGTTAAGGTAAAAACAAGCGGTAGATTACAAAAACTGATTAAAGGCCAAGTTGGTAAAGGTTTCTGGCGTACCATTCAAAAGATTGCTGATAAATACGGCGATGCTGGTTTGCCTAATATTTCTGGTAATGCTAGATCATGGATTAGTTACATTAAGCGTGCTGCACATCAAATGCACACCAATGTTACTCAATCAGATATTAATAAGATCGTATCAATGATTCAGGGCGAATCTGGTGGTAATGCTAAAGTACGTCAACAAATTGACGACATTAACAGTAGAGCCGGGCACCCTGCACAAGGTTTATTGCAATTTATTCCAACAACGTTCGCTGCATTTGCTGCACCTGGTCACACCAAGATTTTAAACGGATATGATCAACTTTTAGCTTTGTTCAACGACAGCAATTGGAAGAACGATATTCACTATGGCGGTGGTTGGGGTCCAACCGGTCACCGTAGATATGCAAACGGTGGCAAAATCTTGTTCCCACAATTTGCGACAATTGGTGAAGATGGCCCAGAATATGTAATCAATCCTGCTAAACCTAGCGCAGATAGATATTTGTTAGAAGCTATCAGAGACCGTGCTAGTCGTGCCCCTCAATCAACTGTAGCCGATTTATCTAAGATTTTAGACTTCAATCAATTTAGATATTCCGCTTCAAATGGTTGGAGAACTCGCAGTGATGCAAGTACTAATAATCAAGTACGTGCTGTAACTTCTAATGGAATGAAAGGCAATGGAGGAGATATCCACATGGTTGTTAAGCTCAATAACAAGACTATTGCACAAGGTGTTAAGCCTATTCTTGATGCTCAACAAGCTGATCAAATCGTTATTGCAGAAGGCGGTGGCTCTATCTAATGTCAAGCGTAATAGTTCAACACCAAAATGGACGTGTATTTGACCTAGACAAACTAGGCTATCATGTACAAGCCGATTTTGCCCCATTTGGGACGAATTGGACGCACACGACCACTTGGATAGGTAAGTACAAAAACTACGAGAGTAACGCTCAATTAGGTGATAAAACAATCAATATCAACTTTGTCTTTGTTTGTCACGATATGACGGAATACCAATTAAAGTGCCTAGACTTAACGAAATGTTTGTCAGGCGCTTTTTATTATTGGATTTATTTAGCGGATGTTCCGAATATTCGCTGGTGGGTCACTTGTGAAGGTCAACCAACATTTACTCCAGTTGGCAACTCCGGCTATGGTACGGCTTCATTTACTTTGAAGTGTCCTAAAGGCTTGGGTGAGAGTACCCACCACACTGGTGAGTTACACGGTCAACCGGTAAACCTTTACGACAACGGCTTTTTTGGCTTGGGTAATCATTTTCCTCATGATGGTGAAGCCCCACGTTATCAATTTAGTGAAGGCTCGTTTCAAGTATTTAATCCAGGCTCAATTAATCTTACTTGTGCCGGATTGCATGGAAAAATTATTTTTAGTAATGGTGGGCCTGTCACAATGACTAATTCAACCACTCAACAAACTTTTTCATATAAACAAAGTTTTGGCACTTTGATTTTAGATGGATATTTGCCCTTTGCTGACGGCAAGCTGGATTATAAAAACTCCAATCACTCGGGGATTGATCTTAAACGTGGTTGGAATGAAATATCTGTAAGCGGATGTAGTTCGGTTGAATTTGATGAGACCTTTTATTACTAGGAGGTAAAAATGCTAAGTATTATCTCACCAAGTGGAGAAGAAGCTCCAATAATCACTAAAGATTACAGTATTACTGAAAATCTAGGCAGTGCTATTACAATCAACGCTACTTTTCCATTGACCGATGAGAACAAGGTAGGAGCTGCAATGATTCAACCATTTGCTAAGATTCGTGAGCCAACAACTCACGAAGAATTTTACCTTGATTCTCCCAAAATTGACGATAGCGGAGAAGTTGAAGTGTGGACCTTAACTGGTACACAGAAAGGGCCAAAAGAGCTTAGCTGGCAATACATTAGCGGAACTGTTAAATCTGATAAGACTAGAGATTACAAGCTAATGGTTCAAGAATGCTTAGAATTTTTAGCGCAAAAAACTAAAAAGATAGCATTCCAATTAGGTGACACTGAGCAAGACGGCAAACCAATTACATTGAATTTAGCATTTGATCCGCAGAGTTATCCCGATGGCTTCGGTAATGGCAACGCTTTGGACTTGCTGAAGAAATGTGCTAAGGACTTTGGATTTGAATATCGATTTGAGAATTATAACTGTATTATTTCAAGAAAATTAGGTGTCAAAGATGCCTTTGTTTTTATTGATTCAGTTAACTGCCAAAAGATTAACATGCAGCAAACTTACTCAAATATAAAAACAAGGATTAACGTAAAAGCTAATCCTTACAAAACTACCCAAAATTCAGTTAATCATTCAAAAAAGAAATCAAAAAAGCGTAGTAAATCTCACAAGTCTGATTATGCTAAGTTTCATAAATTAAAAGAGCCAACTCATAAAACTGATAAAGTTCCAAAGTATGAAATTACAATAACCGCAACTAAATCGACTACTACAGATGAATCTAATAGTGATGGTAGCAAAGAGACTTGGAAAACAGTGCAAGTTTATAAGAAAAATGTTCCTATTGCTGTAAATACTCCAAAAACAGATAAGCCAACTACCGGTGACAATACTGATGGTACCAGTACTAGTTCAACTAAGAAGCCAAAAACTAAGAAAAATGGGCCAATTTATCAATTGCAGCTTACATATACTTCACCAATGGTTGCAAAAAATAATTATCCAGTAATTGACCATAAACCAGTGATTTTAAAAGGTACCTATACAAAAGCAGGACTTTTAAAAAAGGCAAAATCTTTACTAGATGATCAAGCAAAAATCACAATTACAGTGACTGGTGCTAATTTTAAAAAGTTCAGTCATCCTGAACCAGCTAAAATTCAAATAGGCAATCAAGGCTGGTTAAAACCGTTACACGGTGCAAAAGAACAATATTCACGTATAACCGGTTATGTTAAATATCCGGCGGATGATAGCAAAGAGGATCAGGTAACAATTGGTAATGTAAATCTCAATCCTGTCAGTTGGATGATGAAAGAACGTCAAGAGCGTCGAAGAGTTGAATCTTTATATGCTGATATGCAAAACGCAATTTATGATATTGACAGTCAACATGATTTACAAATGCAGTCAATTAATAACCTTTATGATATGACTTCATGGTTAAACGACTGGCAAGCTCAAAACTATCAATTGATACTTGAAAATAGCAAAGCAACTAATGACAAGTTTGCGCAGCTTGAAAAGAATGCAGGATCAGAAAAGAAGTGATTAAATGGAAGTTTTTAAAAATGAAGGCAATGTGTCCCAGGACGCTAATTTTAGGGCTCACCTTGATGATAATTGGGACAGTGGTAATCGTGAGTTTGACAAGATTGAAGATCAACTAAAAATTGCGTTAGTTGATATTCAGTTTTTTAAAAATGAAATTCCTGACTGTAAAAAAGAGCTGGAAAATTTAAAGCAACAACATAGTAGTGACATTGATGCTTTAAATAAAGTCATTGCAGCTCAAGATGAGCGGATTACCAAACTGGAGAAAGCGGTGTTCGAAGCACAGTACATTAATGATACGGACGATAAGCCCGAAGTTGATCATTCAACTAAGGTTAGTGAAATCAATGACGACATCGTGCCTGATCCTTCTACAAATGACAGCTCTGCTGTGGTTATTGAATCAGAAAATGATGCTGTTATTCCTGACAAGATTAATTAGAAAGGACATATTTAATGGATACAACAAGAATCAATCACAACAATAGCGGTCATAAGTACCGTATTGCTGTGGACATTGCCAAAGAAGGTTCACACATCTGGAACTTAACGCCATACGTCAAGGGACGTGTTGGCGATAACAATTTTGGTTTGCAGGTTACTTGGTACTATCAAGGTCAGCTGATGAACGTGGTTGGAATGAAGCCATATATCGAGGGTTTGGTTGGCCAATACTCATTTGGCAAAAATGGTGAGATCGATATGGATCCTGATGCTGTTCCTGTGCGCTACGATGGCTCACCAGATGACTGTGAAGAAGCTGGTAAGGCAACGTTCTATTTCCCTAGTCAGATGTTTCCCAAAGAAGGCATTTTCAAGGGCTTCATTGGTGTAAAAGATGATCGTGATGGCTCAAAGAATCCGCAAATTTCAGGCGTAACTATTTGGTTCAAGGTTTTGCCCGGCATTGCTCAAATGGGCCATGCTTGTGATGCTTACGTTGATGAATTGGACAAGGCGCTGCAGAATTTCAAGGATAAGTTAGATCAGCATGACAAAGACTATCAAACACAGCTTCAACAGGTTATTGATGATGCACGGAATGCTTATGAGTCAGAAACTAAAAATGTTCATGATGCAGCCATTGCAGCAAGTCAAGAAATTGCCGCAGTTAGAAGCAATACAAAGGATTTGGCTGATCAAGTTGGATCTCAACAAAATTATATTAAGGCACATAATATTGTTACTACAGATAAATTTACTAGCCTTAGCAATGATTTAACTAGATATGTTACAGAAAGCTTTGTACAGCCAGAAGCTTTTAATAGTTTAGATGAATTAAAACTAACATACCCATCTGGTAAAAAAGGAATTTTTGTGGCTATTGATACTGGGCATTTCTACGTTTGGCAGGATAATTCGTGGAAAGATTGCGGTTCTTTTCAAAGCGCTGGTATTGCAGACAATAGTATCAATATCGAAAAGCTATCTTCTAATTTGCAAAATGGTTTTTATCCAGAAGTAAAGGAAGTAAAAATTGATCATATTAATACGGGATTTATCAGCCATTGGGACGGTGCAGTTAATACAGATAAATCTAATGATTATGACCCAGTACATACTGATATGATTTCAGTTAAGCCTGACGAAGAATACTATGTCTGCACCCAGAATTATTGGGACGGCAAAGCAGTCACATTTTATAATCAGGATAAAGTAGTATCTTCATTACCAGTAGAAAATGATGCTCAAATAAAATACATAAAAATTACAATACCACATAATGTAAACGGGGTTATCTTAAACGGTACGCGACAATTTTTGCCACGTCTTTTTAAAGTGGAGTCTTACTTCGAAATTCCTCAACCTGTGAAGAGCATAGCCAATTTGATAAAAAATCAAGACTATAATTTTGAAAAAGTTGAACTGACTAAAAAAGCAGAAGTAGGCTATTGGGATATTGATCATGATGGCAATTTCTCGATAAAGCCAGTAGATAGAACCCGAGCACAGATAGCATATGAGCCAATTAAAGTTGAACCTTTTGAAGTGTATAGAATTTCTGGCTGTAGTGCTTGGAGCGCAAGACTATATGAGATAATTGATGCTAAAGGGCATCTTATTGACTACTGTTCTACGGTAATGTCTAATAGTATGACCGAAACAGTCATGATTCCTGAAAACGGTTCATATCTTGAAATAAACGAATTTTTATTGAACACTCAAACTACTTTAGAAAAGGCAATTTCTGTTAAGGAAAAACTTCCTTTAAGTGGCAAGACATGGACAGCATTAGGAGATTCATGGACTCAAATCTTTGCTGACCAAAATAAAAGCTATGTAAATGATGTAGCAGAACTAACTGGCTTAACAGCAAAGAACGGTGGAGCAGGTGGTACAGGCTTTATTACTGGTGGAGCAGACAACTGGAATAATCAGTTTTATAAACACCCAATAGATGCTAATTCTGATATTGTTACTGTCTTTGGCTCTTTTAATGATGCTTATGATGGAGATTTCAAGTTTGGTCAAGAAGGAGATACAGGTACCGATACACTATGGGGAGCTTTGCAACACGTACTTGATCATATTTACGAATCTGCTTTTGGAACCCAAGTTGGTATTATTTCACCGGGACCATGGGGAGCTATCAATCAGCACTTATCTTCTGATTTAAAGATGTCAACACTTGCTACGTTTAAAGATGAAACTGTAAATTCCATGTCTATCAGAGATTTTGCAGAACAATATGTGAAGGTTCTACATGATTTTGCAAAGCTTAATTCTTTACCATTTCTTGATCTATACCATTATTCTGGTCTTAGACCGTGGGACGATAAGTTCATTAACCAGTATTATCACGGAGAAAGTGATACTGACACAACACACCCTAATGCTGATACAATGAAGCAATTTATAGCTCCTAAAATCGCAAAATTTATTGAGAGTTTTGCATAAAAAGAGGCGGGTAAATGTGAAGAATAAACTAAATATGCTATTTCCATTAGCGCACCCACAGCATGTAATTCTGGGACTTGCCTTAATCGGCGTAGGTTTGATCCTAATTTGCAATGACTTTTATTTCTTTTGGCCACCGTTTGCGACAGCTTTTCTCAATGATGACTTGATTGGTGGCATCTTTCTAGCTGTCGGAATTTTGATTATCAAATGGGCGTTAGATAACCATAATAAGATTGCGGTTAATCGCAATCTGCTGGTCATTACAGCGGGACTGCTAGCACTAGAAGCAACTGCAGAGTTCTGCCATGGCTGGGTGTCAGGACATCCACACATGTTTACTGCAGGATTTCTGGAAGTAATCGTGCTGCTGTTTGATTTTTCCATTATTGGAAAAAGTAAGAAGCATGATTACTAGATAGGGGTGGTGCTTTATAGGCGATTTACTTAAGGCACTGCCTTATTTAGGTGGTATAGGTACGTTCTTGATTGCCATTTGGAAGTGGGTTTTTGACGCTCTAAAAGAAGAACGTGATCACTACCAGAAAAAATGCGAGAAACAAGAACATGAAGTTGATAGATTAAAAAATCAAAATTTAAAGCTTCAACGCAAGGTTGATCAGCAACAAATTTTGATTAACGAGTATGTAAAGAAGGCACCTGCTAAGGATGCTTTTTTTGATAGAAAGGAAAATCACGATGACAATTAAAGACTGGATTGAAGTGGGCTTTTTAGCTTCATGGATTGTATGCTTAATTGGTATAGGCGTTATGTCACATCTACACTTTAAAAATAAGAAAGCTGAAAATTACCGTATTGCCGCCCTCCATGCTATGCAAAAGTGGGTGGCATTCTATGACAAAGAAGACTTAGACAATCCTGAAAAAGCTAATGGTGCCTTAAATGATGCAGTTAAGGAATTAAACTCAAAGGGCTACAAGGTAACTGATCAGCAAGCTAGAGACTTAGAAGCTTTACGTGAGTGGGTATTGGCTCAATTACGCATGAAGCAGGCTCAGTCAGGTGTGGAAGATGCAGGAATTGCTAAAGATGTGCCAGCTGAAGATATTTTAAGTCCGGTTGACCAGCTCCCTAAGATTGATGCACTAGCTACAACCACTGAAGGTGATTCTAATGGCAAGTAGAGAATATCTGGTTGATGTGGCTGCATATCAGCCTAGTTCGATGACTGCTTATCACAAAGCTGGTGCCAAGGGCATGATAGTAAAGCTAACTGAAGGCATTTGGTATAAAAGTCCTGTAGCATTGGCACAAATTAAGTCAGCACATGCTAATCATATGTATGTCCATGCTTCCCACTATGCAGAGTTTGGGCACTCAGTAAGTAAGGCTAAGGCTGAAGGCAAAGTGTTCGTTCAACGCGCTGAATATGTCGGAATTAGCAAAAAACGCTATTTGGCTTGTGATTGGGAAGTAGGCAGTGGCAATAATGTAAATGGCAGTAAATCTGCTAATACTAAGGCCATTTTGGCTTTTATGGATGTATGTGCTAAAGCAGGCTATAAAGTTTTACTTTACTCAGGCGCTAGCTTGCTTAGAAACAACATTGATACTAAGCAAATTGTAAAGAAGTACGGCACCTGTATCTGGGTTGCATCTTATCCAACCGACTTGGCTTATAAGCCCGACTTTGATTGCTTTCCATCAATGGACGGTGTAGCCATTTGGCAATTCTGTGACAACTGGCGTGGTCTTAACGTTGACGGTAATATCTCACTGGTTGACCTCCACAAAGAAACTGCGACTGCACATAAGGCAGCCAAGCCGACTGAAAAGCCTAAGCCAGAAAAGAAAACTGGTGCAGTATATGCGCCTGTGATTAACCATAATCCTAACTGGATGATCCAGCTAATGGATAGCGCTGGTCATTATACTGGCAAGTACATCAAGACTAACTCACGCTGGAAGTACTTTGACGTGAAAGCAATCAAAGGTATGAAATGTTATAAGCTAGGCACTGACAAGCAATGGGTACCTGCAAAGTTTTTAAAAGTAATTGAATAAAAAGGAGTTGAAAAACTCCAAATATCGTGCTAAAAAGCCACTTTGTAGACAAAAGTCTATGAGGTGGCTTTTTTGCGTTATATATAGTGTTGAGACGGTGATTCTATGGTCATCTAATTTATTTTTGATTGATAATTAATTTACTGGAATGCTACAAAAGATCTGGAGCAAATCAAAAAAATGCATTGAACAAAAAGAAAAAAGATTAAAAATCAAGAGTAATTTAATGTAGTATATTGTTTGTGAGGTGAAACGATGGATTACTTGAACAGACTAATCGAAAAAGACAGATACGAAACTTATCTTACAAGAAAAAATATTTTAGAAGATTTAATTGAACAAACCTTCAAAATTCTTAAGTCTTCAACTGACTCTAATGAAGTCAAAGAAGAAGCTAAAAAAATAGTAGACTATCGTCTACAGCTGATAGATGTAAACGAATACCTTGAAAAAAGTAAATAGTGGTTTACTATCGCTGACAGAAAAGAAGCCATCTTAGAGGGATAACCTCTGAGATAGCTCTTTTATTTTTGACCGAAAAATGACCGAAAAAAGCAGAAAAAATAAAATTGCCGTGAACTGCTTTTTAGTTAGTTTTCTTAATTTGAAAAACCTAGAAAAACTTTGAAATATAAACTATAAAACCCCTCATCTCCATTTATCTAAAACAAAAGCCTTATATATCAAGGCTTCAAGTGATATTTAAGCTATTTTGACCGAAAAATGACCGAATAAAAGTCATTTAAGGTTAAAATAGCTTATTTATTTCTGCACGTGCTTTTTCTTGACCTTCGGCTGTTGAGTGAGTGTAAACATCTAAAGTCAGGTCAATGGTTGTGTGACCTAAAATCGCTTGTACGTCTTTAGGATTTACTCCAGCTTGATTTAGTAGAGTGGCAAAAGTATGCCGTAAGCCATGAATGGTTATACGCTTCAAATCTGGTTCGCTAGCATAAATTGCTCTTCTCCATTGATCTGGCTTGCTAGGTCTTAAAAAGTTTCCGTCAGCAGTATGAAAAAGCTTATCAGACAAATCAGTTCTATAGTGCTTTAACTCAGATGCTAGTTTATCATCAAGTGGAACATATCGCTTTTTATTACCTTTAGGTAATTGAGTGATATATTTATTGTTCTTACCATAAGCGGTTGTACGCTGAATGAAAATTCGATGCTTGTTAAACTCAATATCATTCCATTCAAGTGCTAAGGCTTCACATTTTCTCATACCGGTTGAAGCAAGAATAGAAAAGTAGATGTATGAACGCTCGCTGTAATTTTTAGCGGCTGTCAAAAAAGTTTTGATTTCGTCAGACCTATAAAAATTATGTGCTGTATCACGACGCTTTTTAACCGTTGTCTTTTTAGGTAAAAGGGAAGCTCTAGCAGGATTACGGTTAAGCAGATTAATGTCTATTGCATACTCAAAAATACGACGCATATACCAGAACAAAACCTTATAATTGACGTATTTTGCTGAAAGCTTTAGGAAGTAGTCCGCAATTTCAGCGGTTGTAATTTGATCGATATACTGATTACCAAAGACATCTTTTAAATGAGTTCTATACATCGTTTCGGTTTTCCATAGTGTTGACTCTTTGACATCACGGCTGTAAAAGGGCAACCACTTTTGGTAAAGCTCATCAAAAGTAATCTGCTTTTCTTTGATAAAGTCTTGTGCGTTTTGTGCAGCCATCTTTTTGTAAACAGCGTCAGCTTCTTCATAACTGCTAAAGCCACGGCGAGTCGTTTCAATTTTTTTAGTGCCTTTCATTCCTAAATACAGCTTAAACATGTACTTTTTCTTGCCGCTTTTAAGCTTGTATGGCTTAATTGCGGTGTTTTTTCTTTTTGGCATAATTCTCACCTCCTTTCAAATAAACTAATGTTCTTTTTGATTGCTAAATATAAGCTCACCAAGTAGGTGGGCTTTTTCATTATCCTAAAATACAGGTACTGTAACACCCATGAAAGGAATATTGACATCAGCATTTGTACTAGTTTCCATCATAAGCTTATTATGATCATGAGCATTTTTAGGACCATTGCTTGTAGCTGTAAAGTGTACGTGATCGTATGGTCCAACCGTTTGATTGGTGTGGAATTTTACATAATGATTGCCATCACCTAAATCAGAAGTGATTAACTGATAGGTAAAATAATTGTTGAGGTAATCATCTAAGTTAACCGTTTGGTTAGACAAATTTACAAAGTCACCCTCAATTTTAAAACCATTTGGATCATAACTATGGTAGAAAGCAAACTTCATGAGTCCTTTTTTAGGAATGTTTGCAAAATATCCATAAATACTACCGCCCAGGGCAGGCTTAGAAGTCATTTTTTCAACCTTTTTTAGGTCAGCTATATCTTTAGAAGCAGTAGTTTTTTGTTGTGATTTCTTTTTATTAGATTTTTTTGCTGTATGGTTTTTCTTGTATTGTTGATATGTTTCTTTCCATTTACGCTTGCTATCATTCATTACCCAGAATTTTTGGTTCTTTTTAAAGTAACCATTCGCATAACCGCGCTTAGTAACTATCCAGTCATAAGATGCTACGTGTTGAATTTTGATAGAAGTTCCGGCTTTTAAAAGCTTTTTTCTAATTTCATAGCTTTTATATCTAGGGGTAGTTCCTTGAATTTCATATATGTAACGTGGTCTTGTGAGTACTACAGTTCTAGGCTTTTTTGCCCACCAATACCAACTGTGAGCAGAAACGTTGTTGCTGCTAGTAGATAAGAAGCCACAAATCATTAATGCAAAAGTAGCGACAAATAATGTCAGACGTTTAAATTTCATTCTATTTATGTCCTTCAAAGTAGATATTGCCTTAGGTTTATAGTCACTGGTGTTGTGGACTAGAGAATTTTGCTATTAAATCATTCCAAAAATAGCAATTATAAGCATAAGTATTATTCCAATTGTTGCACCTATGCTTCCACCAATTCTTTGACCAATTAATGCACCGAAAATGACAAGAGCAGTAGCACATCCACATCCAATTTTATCGTTCGATGATTGATTAGCACGGCTATTTCTTCTTGATGTGGTTCTTTTCTTTACGGCTGGTTTGCTAATTTCTTCATGCTCTGGTTCTGAATCATCTACTTCATAATTTGTGTTATCTGACTCTTCTTGTTCTCTACTTAGTTGCTTGCTCAAATTATCAATATCAGTAGACCATTCTGCAACTTGGTTTAATTTAGGACCTGCTACCTGAACGATCCAGACTTTATCTTCACCAGCTATGGTTGATTTGTCATCTGAATAATGATTTTGAGCCATTTTTTCTGCTTTACTTAAGTTAGACTTTAGTTTTTCTTTTTCCTTATTGGTACAAAGGATAGAAAAGTCATCAAAAGTATGTAATGCAAACTCAGTAATATAAGCAGCATCTTTATATCGTTTCTCTCGTTGGTATAAAATTCTTAGCTTGTCTGCAAATCTAAAATTTAAAAAGAAAATTTGAAGATAATCTTTTTCTGCTTCATCATAATCACCAATTTTATAAAAGTAATCAGCTTTAAATTCATAAGGCGAGGTTAATGTGCCAATGCAAAAACGTAACTTATCATTTTTATCAAAATATGGATTAGTTAAATTAGCTTCAATGTCTTGATCAGATAAATGCGGCTTTGATAGATATAGAAGATCTTTTGCTTGCTGAATTTGTTTTTCTGTAGACATTGGATAACCAGTATCAGGGTTAATTCGCTGTGCCATTATTCAACTCCATATTTTAATAATTCTTCTTGAACCAGGTAATAATTGTCAGTGCCAATGTACTTAGCCAAGTTCAACCAGTTAGCACTTGTTATATCATTACCTAGGTCAACATATTTCTTTATCTGTTCATGGACTACAAAGTTCTTTGCACCGCTCTCACAGCATATGCGAGTTATAGGATTGTCTTTGTAGTCTTTTTGCGTATCATCATCAGCTTCAACATGACCCAGCTCATGCAAGATGACTTTTTCAGTTTCTTCATCTGATAGCCCATCTTTAACAAAAATAAAATCGGGGCAAGGATCAGGCATGTGACATATATATCCTTCACTTTCTATTTCCTTATATACAAGCTTCAAATGATGTTCTTTAAGTAAATCTTTTATACGATCACTCATAACGATTCACCTTACTCTTTGCCTTGAAAATATCCTTTTAAGTAAGACTTGATAATTTCACGGTCATGATCGTTCATAGGCTTGCCATTGTAAGAATGGACATTGTCTAGCAATGTATCTAAATCAGCATCAGAAATATTTGGACTAGATGTTTTTCTACCTAATAATTCATCTACAGATTTGTTAAAAAAGTTAGCTATGTTCAAAAGTGTCTCATAGCTAGGCTCTCTTTTGTCCGTTTCATACATTCCTAGGGTACTAGTGCCAATATCTAGTTTTTCTGCTAATTGTGCTTGTGATAAACCACGTTTTTTTCTTAGCATCGATATATTTTGACCTAACGAGTTCATTCTTGTGCCTCCTGTATCACTAATCGTAATAATAATATCACGATTAGTGATATTATTTAATAAATATCACAATTAGTGTTGACATATCACAAAACGTGATATATTATATAATCACAGATCGCGATAAGGAGGCGAAGCAATGAATAAAATTTTAGTTAAGTTACGCATTGATCGTGGCTTAAATCAAGATCAAGCTGCTAAAGAAATCGGCATTAGTCAATCAATGCTTTCAGCATTAGAACAAGGCTATAGATCGGGGAGTGATGCCACTAAAATTAAAATCGCTAAATTTTATGGGCAATCTGTAGAATCGATTTTTTTTGCTGGTAAAATCACGAAACGTGACAATGAAATGAGGGAGAAGAAAAATGAACAATCTGGTAATTATGAAAAGCAAGCAAGCTTTGACAACAAGCTTGAAAGTTGCTGAAACATTTGAAAAGAAGCATCAGCATGTTTTAAGAGACATCGATAGCTTGAAAAAAGATGTGTCCAATTTTGGACACATGTTTGAAGAGACCTCCATCAAAGATTCTTATGGACGTGAGCAACGTGCTTATTTCATGAATCGAGACGGATTTACGTTATTGGCTATGGGCTACACAGGAAAGAAAGCTCTTCAATTCAAATTGAAGTACATCGAAGCTTTCAACAAGATGGAAAAGACAATCAGAGAACAAGAGTTACCGCAAACACCTGAAGAAAGATTAGCACTTACGATGGAAGTTACTAATCGACTTGATAAACGAGTAACCAATGTTGAAGAAAAAATTGATTACTTAACTAACACGTCTGAAGTAAATGAAACTCAACGCTATCAGCTTTTACAAGCAAGAAAGCAAAAAGTAATTCAAGCATGTGGCGGTGCAGATAGTAATTACTATCGTGAAAAGAAGGCTAAAAAGGTGTTTAGCCAATTCGGTAGAGACTTCAAGAAAGCTTTTAAAATTCCACGATATGACAGCTTACAGAAACAATATTTTGATGAAGCGATGAAGTTCACTAAGAATTGGTATCCAGATTTTGTATTGCAACGTGAAATTCAAAACGCTAATGCACAAACAAGATTAGATGTCTTATAGGTGACCATCATGGACGACTTACAGCGTGGAATTTACCGAATGGTGGTGAAAGAAGTAGCAAGAACTCAACCTAAGAGAGAAAAAAACTTTCTTAGCAAGAGGGATGCTGAAAAGCTGATTAAGAAGTACACGAAAAGATACGCACTTCAAGAGTACTTAAATGCTACTGAAGCCGCCGATGTTTTAGGAATGAGCTTAACAACCTTTTGGCGATTCAGACAAGAACACAACGTTCCTGTCCACGTGATCGACGGTATTAAGCGATATAGGAAGTCAGAACTAATTGATTGTGTAGAAGATAACAGCGTGCGAGGGTACGCATAGGAGGATATTATGCCAGATTTAGGTACAACCAAACTTGATCATGTGCTAAGTCACATTTGTAAGGTATTTGAAAAAATCCTTGGCTTCTGTGCGGTGACATTTGTGCCAGCTGTCGTCATTGAACAGTTGTGCATTTATGGTGTAACCCATGCAGACCAAGTAATTTCACTGTTAGTTGTGCTTATGCTGATTCTTTCAGCATTTGCAGTAAGAGAAGTTAGAAAACTAAGGAGAAAATAAGTGATTAAAAAAACAGACTTGCCCTCAAGTTTACTAGAGATAATTGAAGAAATTAAAAAAAGCGGAGATTCTTACTTGCTAATTTCAATGCCTAAGGATGCAGGGTCTGCCTTAAAAAATACAGTGATTAAAGCAAGTGACATTGTTGACGAGACTAATAATGCATCTGCACTTGTAAACAGCAGATGTACAGACTTTCAAGCTATGATGATGAGCGCCGTGGCGGCTTTTACAGCATTGAATCAACTTGATGATCCAAACTTAAAGGAGCTTTGTGCTGACTTACTCCACGCGGTAATCGAAACATATGCAGATGATGAGGAGGATCTATGAAATTATGGCACAAGTTTATCAACCACATATGGGCTATCAACGAGCCGGTAAGTATAGCGAGCGCCAGCTTATCCTTGTTGCTCACTCTAATGCTATTGGCGGTCTTAGCGGTGCTAGTTTTGCGGAACTGCCAGTAAATGTAAAGGAATTTTTGGACATTAAAAAAGCCCTATGCTAGGCACAGCATGGGGCTACCAAAAAGATCATATCAAGGAGATTATATCATGAATAAAAACAAAAACGAATTAACTCAATTTAATATCGATTTTCCAGTAAACTACAGCCCAGCTCAAATCGATTTTAAGGGCTACGAAGAGTTTAAGGCACAAGTGGACCAAATCCACGCACAAGCTCAAGAATACGGCGTAACGCTTGATAATTTGAAAGAAGCTAAATCTATTCGCGCAAAGCTAAACGCGGCCAGAAAAAAGACCAACCAGCGAAAAATCGAAATTGTTAAGCAAGTAGATAAGCCAGTTAACGAATTCAAGGAAAAGATAAAGGAACTGCTTGTTGAAATTGATGAGTCCAGTGAGATCATTAGTACTCAAATCAAAGATTATGAGGAGCAGGCTCGTAAAGAACGTCGTGAGAAGCGTTTAGAACACATTAAGGCTATGTGTGAGTTAGCTAACATTGATCCTGATAAGATTGAATATCAATCAAGCTGGGACAACAAGACTTATTCAAATACCAAGTTTGAGAATGAAGTTGATCAGCAAATAGCGCTTATCAAAGAGCGACAAAGCCAAATTGCTGAAGCTATCACAACCGTTACTCAGAGAGCTGACAAACTAGGGCTACCAAGTGAACACTGGGTACATGAACTAAAGACACGCTCATTGCCTGATGTGCTAAACGAAATGGACCAGTACAAAGAGGAATTAACCAGCATTTCGAAGCAACAGCAAAAAACTAAAGTCCAAGAAGCTGAAAGCTTAAAGCAAGTAGGGAACCGCTATATTGACCCTGACACGGGTGAAGTCAAGGATAAGGTAATTACACTCAAGCTTGAAGTAAAAGGAACTAGCTGGCAAATGAATCAGCTTCACAGCTTTTTAAAAGATAATGGCATTCAATACCGTGGATTGGAGGGCTAGAAATGCAAGCAATTGAAGCACCCAAGACAAGTGGAATTGATAAAATTGGAAATTTTGCTGTCTACACAATCGGTGGACTAGATGCACAACAGATTGTAGAAGCTAAGCTAGCACTTATGAAGGACTTTTCCGAAGTACAAGCTAACATCAAGCAACCCAAGAAAGACAAGCAAGGTGCACAATTTAGAAATGGGCAGTCATACAAATATGCTGATTTAAATAGTGTTATCAGTGAGATTCAAGAGGCAAGCAAAGGTCACGATATAGCTTATATTCAACAACCAGTTATGGATGGTGGAAAGGCTGGAGTTGATAACTATTTACTAAACTCTAAAGGCGCAATTATGGACTTCGGAGCGTATCTGCTTGATGTCGGGGGTGCTAGTCCTCAAGATGCTGGCGGAGCTATGACCTATGCAAGGCGTTACTCCATTAGTGCAATCTTCGGAATCGCTTCAGAAGAGGATACTGATGCTCAAGAGTTTCAAGCAAAGCCTAGTTTTACTTCACCTGGTCAATTAGCTGGCTTAACCATTATGTACAACGGCAAACGTACAGACTTGACTACCGTTTATGCTAAAGCACTAGCTGGTGATACCTTAGCAAAACAAGTAATTAAAGACAAAGGCAATTCAGTTAACACCAAAGTAGCTATCAAGAGCATCAACTCGATTTATGAGTTTAATAAGAAAATAACGGATTTAGAAAAACAAGAAAAAGCTGCAATTCAAAAGGAAGATCAAAAAGCCAAAGCAAAGAAACAAGAAAAAATAGATCATGATACAGCTAAGATTGATCCGTTTGATGTAGCTATGCAGAAAGCTGGTGAGTAGTGTGGCACAAAGGAGAATGTTTTCTAAAAGAATCGTTGAAAGCGCCCGTTTCTTGAAAATGCCACCTTCAACCCAGGCTTTATACTTTCACCTTGGCTTGCATGCTGATGATGATGGCGTAGTCGAGGGCTACAATGTCATGCTCCAAACTGGATCAACTGAGGACGATTTAAAGATTCTGACAGCTAAAGGATTTGTAACCGTACTAAACGATGATCTTGTTACATATATCAATGACTGGCGGGAAAATAATCGAATCAGAGCCGACCGCAAAATCGACAGTATTTATAAAGACCTGTTGATAAAAATGATACCTGACGTGAAAATTCAGCATGCTAAAGCAAGAGCTGATACCGGTAAAAAGACCGGTGCAAAGGCACTTAAAGACAATGGACGTCCACTGGACAACCCATGGACAACCAATGGACCGCATAGGTTAGGTCAGGATAGGTCAGGTCAGGATAGTCTAGGTAAGGATAGGTCATCCTCCTCTATAGTCTCCTCCAGGGGAATTTCTGCGGAAAAGGATGAGGAGGATGACAGAAAAAATAAATTATTAGCCGAAATCAAGAGAGTAGCTACTGAGCCCACTGAATCGGAGTGGTCATCAGTCGTCACTTTAGCTAATGATTTAAGTTGGCAAGCACTAAGGCTTGTAGTCATGGACTTTGTCGTAAAGATGCAAGATGGGAAAATTGAGCGACCATACCCTTATTTGCTAACCGTTATGCGTGAAAGAATTAAAGAGGTAAACAATGACAGGATTTAAATTATCGGAAGAAGAGTTGAATTTGTATTCGGCAGATAAAAATGCAGCTGAATTTATTGAAGTCGTTAAGGACAAAATTTGCGATTGGATTTCATATCACAATGTATATGTTCCTAGCAGGGACAAGATTCAAGTGCTTTCCGTGACTTTTGAAGAAGATGAACCGTCAGTAGCTCTTGCACTGTTAATTGATAAAGATAGCAAATTTGATGGTTATAAATTTTCTATACATTTAAACGACTACAGGGGCCGTGGAGTTCATGTCGATGTCTTTAATCTCCGCAATTCTAAAGTTACAAATAATTGGGATGGGATGACCTATCTAGGCTTTGATAAAAAAGGCTATAGCTATGAGTTAACCCAAAAAGAACACGATTATTTTGAGTTGGTGCGTAATGCAAAGATTGATGATTTTCTTGGAAAACTTGGTAAAGCTGGAAATGAAATCGGCAATTCATTGAAAACGGGATTATCAGGTCTAGGAAATTTAGGGAGGTGAATCTATGCTTTCGATTGGAGTAGGTGAGACTGTTACAGATGGTTTCAAGACCTATGTACTTACAAGTGAGTTTGATTACAAGTTTGTATCTTATGGCAATCATGCACAGCATCATGTGAGTCCAGAGGTACTGAAAATGCTTGTGGGTGAGGAGGACCAAAAAAGATGAATGCAAGAGAATTTTTACAATTAGTAAATGATTCAACTTTTTTCGAAGCTAGATTTATTGACAAAAATCAGGTGATTCGGTTGTTATTTTGTAACATGCCAAATCAGTCAAAGCCAGATGTTGAAATTTTAGTCAACATTAAAACTGGTGACATTACTATTAATCAAACTAGAAAACTTGAGTTGTTTTCCATTAATCAATTGGATCAAGTGCTTAGACTTGTTTACCTATTTCTTGATCAAAATAGAGAATCAGCTTCTGCAATGTATAGTAATAAAACTAATACTGAGCAATTTTGGAAGGAGTATCAAATTTAGAAATTAAGGAGAAATAAAAATGAGTTTAGATATTATCGCATATGACCCAAAAGAAACTAAAGCAAGAAAAAATAAATTTAAGGCTAAATATGGCATTTCTTATGACAAGTTTGACGATGAAATAATTAAGCCTCGTAAAGATATGTTTTGCTACTATCTACATCCAGAATTACTTGAAAGCGATATTAAAAAGTATAAAGAAATGGATGATGACGCTGAACTAATTGCTGATGTGGATGAAGTTGATAGTTTTCATATTGGATATGGTCACTTTAATTTTCTTAGAAAAGAACTCAGTGAGTTAGTAGGTATTAGATATGACGATTCTGATGTATTTAATACTCGTATTTACTATGATGATTGCTATAAAAATACATCATTGCTTAACTTCTTCCTACATTCTGATTGTGATGGTGAATTTAGCACTGATGAAATTCAAGAGTCCTATGAGCAATTTACTAAGTATTGCGATGAAGAAATGCTACGTGAGAAAAAAGCTAGCAAATGGGCAGAAGAAATAAATAGCTTTTTGAAGTTTTGGAAAGAAAGTGCTGATAAAAAACTTCAATGGGAATTTTGCTAATAAAGGAGCATGAAGATGAGTAAAACAATACGAGTTCAATGGGAATATCCTGATTTTGCAAATCAGTTAGGCGACGAAAATTATGAAGACTTTGAAGTAGATGATGATGCTACTCCAGAAGAAATTCAAAATGAAGCTGAAGATATCGCATTTGAACATTTTAGCTGGTCGTTTTGGGATGTAACAAAGGAGCATGAAAATGACTGAGATGTTAAATCAAAATACGGATAAGAAATCATTTTTAGAAAAGAGAATCCATGAACAGGCCGTTGATCAATTTTATGCTGCTTGTTCAAAGGCGCTAGAGGGTTTAGGCCAATCTATTTTGGGCGAACTGAAATTTGAAAACGAACCTAAAAGTTTCAATTGTGAAGAGCTTATGTATGCTTTTGACGAAATGCGTAGTTATAAGAGCTATAATCATGATTTTGTCGATGCTTATTTGAAAGCCAATTTCAAAGGGTATGAATCCTTTAAAGCGAAAAAGATTAAAGAGTATGAAAAAGAGAAGACGGACCAAATTTTATTAGATGAAATTGGTGGCTTAACCGAGTTGCTTAGAAACAATGGGGAGCTTCCTTGGTAAGACCAAGGAGATAGTTACGAGGATGACGACAATGACTAAGCTTAAGTACTACGATGACGACGTCTTAACATACGTAGGCGGCAAAAAATGGGCTGTAGAGCAAAGAAAGGAGCATAGAGATGGAATTACACAAAGGTGATAAATACAAGGACGTTGACGGCACTGAATTTCAGGTGTTCGGTGCTTTGGATGACACGTATACATATTTTTTCATTGCTAACTTAAAGCAAAATATCGTAATTAGAATGCAACCGAAAAACGCTGCTGCATTTCTATCAGGGATGAAGAAGGTGAATTGATGGACGAATATCTAGTACTGCTAATTGCGTTCTGGTTTTTATGGATTGTTGAAAGTGCTAATGATAGCAGAAATTTAACAGCGTACACAGTTATTCTGGGATTGGGATTGTCAACCGTAACATTAGTATTTTTAAGATTATTTAAGTTGTTATAAGGAGATTAAGGGCGAATGACGGAGCGTAAGGACGTAAACGAGTTTTTGAAAAAAGATTTTTGGCGGTACATGTATCAAGGTGGTATTCATCCGGGGCAGTTAACCGGTGCTAGTTTTGATCTAGCGCCAAGTGGACACACTAACATCAACACAACAGAAAAGTCTTATATAGATGTTATGAGCAAGGCAGAACGAGCTGGATATTTAGCAGCAACTGTTTTATACGCGCTTAAGGACTGTACCGACTTTAAATATGGTGGCAAACACAAAACGATCCTTGAAGCATATTACATTCGGCATCTAAATAATCAGCAGACAATGCTGAGAGTGAATATGAGTGATGCGGAGTATAAGCGAGCAAAAAAAGATGCGCTAAAAGAATTTGTACAACGCTATACTCACTGGCGTGACGCACGCAAATGCCCTGAGTTACCGGAACTTTTCTACCCTCAAAAACCCAAAAATCGACCAAAAACAGCCCAAAAGTAACCCATTTTTCACCCAAAAATCGCCTAAAAAGCGACCACAATTCAACCATGAAGGGAAGTATATTGGTATTGTCGAAAAATTAGGAAAGCACGAGACCTAGTTTTCGACACGACGTGAATACTAAAGTTCATTAATTAAACCTCCTTTCAGTGTATAGAACGGAATCGTGAAAACTCTAACGAGTAAAAAGACACGTCCGACTATTGCAGTTTCGGTGGTGTTGGTGTAAGTCCAACCACGATTCATAGGCTCTCAAGTTGGGAGCCAATTAACAATTCTTATATTTCTTTATTATTTAAAAATTGTTGTCTGATAGTGAAGCGGCGTGGAAAACCGCAAATCTACGCTTTATACAGAGATATCGCAGTTCGACTCTGCTATGTCTCTTAGCTTGCGAAGACCCAAGGAAAACGGCGAGCAAGCACAAACATTACCTGCCACCTATCCTGTGGGTGGCATTTATGGGCTAGATGGTACCACATGTTTTCATCGTCTTAACATGTGGGCAAGGTTCAATTCCTTGCTAGTTCTTTGATCCTTCAGGATCACGTATTATTTCAGCATTTATATGCTGATCTGATCAGTCTTGTACCGTTGCTATCATTTCTATTTTTAAGTTTAATATCTTGAAAATGTTGCACAATCAATGTAGATTTCATATATTTCTTAGGCGTGCTAGTGGTATACACGTGAGTTCAAATCTCACACTGATCATTAGGAGGAAAAATTAATGAAAGCTTTATCCGTACGTGGTGACTATATTATGCAGATAATAGAAGGCACCAAGAAGATTGAATACAGGACATGGCAGACAAAATATCGTGGACCATTGCTGATGTGTTCAACCGCTAAAAAGGTGGCTGGCGCAGTACCAGGATACGCTGTTTGCGTAGTCAATCTAAAAAGCATTGAATGGAGTGATTTCGATGAAGAGTTTCATTGGAATATCGAATTGAGGGATTTAATTGAGCCTGTGCCCGTTAAGGGACAACTCAAGCTATTTAATGTTGATGATAGTATGATTACACCTGTTAAAGACAAAAAGGCTTGGAAAGCAAAAATAGAGCCTTTAATTTACAAGCCACGAAAACGAAAAAATAAGCGCTAAAAGGCGCTTTTTTATTTTGGTGAAAATTATGTATAAAACAAAAAGATTCGGATTGGTTAGCTCTAAGACAGAAAATCAAATTTTAGCAGAGCTGGAGCGAGATCTAAAAAGAGAAAGGAGTAGCAAGCATGAGTCTATTAGACCAAGTAAAGACACAAAGTCAGATCACAGATAGTGTGCTTGTATCTTTCAGCATGGGAAAAGACTCAATTGTTACCCTTGATCTGTGCATGAAGTACTTTAAACACGTTCAACCGTTCTTTATGTATTTAGTGCCTGGCCTCAAATTTCAAGAAGAGGCATTAGCAAAGTATGAAAAGCATTACGGCGTAGAAATTATAGAAGTGCCTCACTTTGAAAATGCCGATTTTTACCGTTACGGCTCTTTTAGAGATGCTGACTATAGTGTGCCACGTGTCAAAATTAGAGCTATCTATGAAGCTCTGAGACAAGATACAGGTATTTATTGGATAGCAGGCGGTGAAAAGATTAACGATTCAATTGTTAGACGTGCAATGCTGAAACATTCCGGCTCTATTGATGAAAAGCGTGGGCGTTTTTACCCCGTCATGTATTGGACTGATAAAGAAATTAAGCAATACATGAAGATGAATCACTTGTTTTATCCAAAATTCAACCAGGAGTTAGGATTTAGCTTTCATAGTTTAGCTGGTAAGGAATTGTCAGCAATTAAAAAGATTTATCCGGACGACTATCAGAGAATATTAAAATTTTTCCCTGAAGCTGAAGCCGGCGTTTTACAGTATGAGACTTATAAGAAAAGCGGTGAGAAGTGATGTCATGGGTTGAAGTACCAGATGGCGTAAAGATGCCAGAGACAACGACTTATAGGCGTTGGAGAAAAAGAAATGAAGCCAAATTCAGATCATGGTGGGATGCCAATCACACTGGTTCTCCAGAAACAAAGCCTACTAAAAAGAAAGGTAGATGGAATACCGATGACCCTATTGAATGGCGCATTAATCAAATTGCTAAAAAGCATCCTGATTGGAGTAAAGGCGGAAAGCTTAAAGCTAAAGCATGGACAAGAAAGCATGATAAGTACGGGAGAATGATTTCTCGATTGCAGGCGACACATAAGGTCCCAAATTTTGAAATTATTAACAGAATGAAGGCGGCTGGTGCAAAGCCTTCAAGTGGACATTCAGGAGGGTAAAGAATGGCTATTTGGAGTTCAAGATCTCAATTTGAGCAGTTTGCCCGACAGAAATATAATCGCGATAAAAAGCCTTCAAATGGTCAATATAGAGACAAACCTACTCCTCTAAATGACAAACAAGCAAGAGTATTTAGAAGAGCTAATCGCTTTGCAGGTAGTTTAAAACCCAATCAAGTAAAAACAGTGCCGGGCGTTAAGTATGATGGTGGTCCTGTAGTTGCATGGAAAACGAAAACGGGCGTTACTCATATTTATAAAAATCATCCTAGTACTTCAGCTGTGGGTAAAGGATTTGACGAAATACGTGCTGATGGCGGTAAAACAGTGATTGGAGCAGGGCGAAGATTTTCTATGCGTGACGTGATTACTAAGAAGATTTGGAAAAATAGTTCGTTCAAAAAAGGCTCTACTGGTAGTAAAGGAGGCTGATTAGTGTGCCAACAGATAATCAAATTAAGAAGCTTCAGGACAGCACTCGTCGTAAAAGAGAATCAGCCCGTAAGAAAAGAATTGCTGACCGCATTAAAAGACACGAAACGATGAAGTACACGCCCAAAGAGCGTGCAACCTATCGTAGAGCTTTGAGATACGGACGACATTTAAAAGCTGACAATAGTTTTCACCCTGTTCCTGGAATTAAATGGAACGGTGGCCGAGTAGCTGTTAGGCGCGATACTAGAGGCAATGTTTCAGTTATTACTAATCACCCGCAAGATAGAGAATCATTCTCATTGTTAGGTCCTAGAGGCGTTAAATACTCAACCAATCTCACGAGTGTAATAACGACTGCTAGTTCTACTGAAAATGCAATTAAAGCCGGAAAAATTGGCAAAAAGATTCTGTCAATTGTGACAAAAGGCAATTTCAAAAGAGGATCTACCGGAAGTAGAGGGGGCTAAGTAATGTCAAAGCAACTTCAGCATTTTAAATTTGGAACAGTAAAAAGATCACAAATCAAGTTTGCTGACTATAATCCTCGTATCATTGATGAATCTAATCAAAAGAAGCTAGTTAAGGCTATTCGAGAGAACGGTTTAATTGAGCCGCTAGTATGGAATAAGCGTACAGGTGTATTAGTAGGCGGACATCAACGTTTAACCGCCGCTGATAAGATTTACCGTAAAAAAGATTATGAAGTACCAGTGGCAATTATTGACGTTGACGAAAAGACAGAAAAGAAATTAAACGTCCAGTTAAACAACCCATCTATGCAAGGCGATTGGGACTTAGACGAATTAGCAAAGCTATCTGATGATGTTTCATTTGAGGATATGGGATTTAATAAAGCTGATATTGATTTCATGTTTGATGGCGAACTTGACTTTTACAGCAAAGAAAAAGAAGAGCTTCAACCGTCAAAGAAAGAAACACCATACGATGATGAAGTTGAGGACGAAAAGGACAAGTTAGCTGGTCTTGCTGAATTTAACGAAAAGAAAGCCGACTTTAGACATAAAGACAAGGACACAACCATTATCAATTTTTATACAAAAGTAGTGTTCCCGTCTAATGAAGTTAAAGAAGAGTTCTATAAAAAGGCTAATATTCCAGCCAACGAAGAATTTATCACGTTCGATCAGTTGAAACGGTATTTTGAAAAGAAATAGTTTGTGAAAAAAGCTGTATGGTCACGGTGAGCAAAGTTCATTAAAATCCAGTAGCATAACATTTAAAGTTTGTGAAAAGCGAGGTGATGATTTAAATGGTAAGAGGATTAAGTAGAGCCGAAAGATCATTCTTTGCAATGGCAAGAGAGCAAAGAGTACAGCGTAAATCAATTAGAGTTGATACAGCTAAACCCACAAGTTCAGGTAGAGATTTCAGTGAGCGTGTTAGATCTGTTAGAAGTAGACAACTAGCGAGGGCACGTGCAACAATGGCACGCTATGGCGTTAAAGCAAGTTCTGGCCACAGTGGTGGATAGAGTTAAGAGGTGGATTAGATGGCAAAGGGCAAATACAAAAAATGGCTAGAGCCTGATAATCTGACCAAACTAGAAGGCTGGGCTAGAGATGGCCTAAAAGACACCCAAATAGCCGACAACATGGGTATCAATGTATCTACACTTTACACATGGAAAAATCGCTACAGCGAGATAAACGAGGCTTTAAAAAAGGGTAAAGAAGTCGTTGACTACGAAATTGAAAACTCGTTAATTTCAACGATGAAAAAGCACACCTTAACAACTACTCAATACAAAATGGTCAAAAAAGACGAATTTAAACTCAAAGCAGAACGCGAAGAGTTCATGAACATCTATAAATTTGACCATCCTGAAGCTAGCAAGAATGAAATATTGATTGCTACAGCTAAAGGTGTTGAGGTGTATGAAAAAATACCAATCATTAGGACTGTTACTGAAGTTGATCCTAATGTTTCAGCAATGATCTTTTGGCTTAAAGCCCGTAGACCTGATGTATTTAGAGATCAGACATTCAAGAAACTTAATGAAGCCAATGCACGTAAGGCTATTGCAGAAGCTGGCATCAGTGAAGCACAGCTTAAGTCACTCAAAGAAGAAGACGATCCAGACAACCGCACCGTTATTGTTGACGATATTTCTAAGCTAAAGGAGTTGAAAGAACACGAAAACAGTACAGATAAGCAAGGAGATTAATCCACACTTCTATGATATGTGGACTACCGACAAGCCTTATATCGTGTGCAAGGGTGGACGTGGATCTTTTAAGTCCAGTGTTATTAGCTTGAAACTGGTAACAATGATGATGAAATACATCTCACAAGGCAAGCAAGTCAATATTATTGCTATACGTGAGAATCAGCAGTATTTAAGAGATTCCGTTTATAATCAAATTTTATGGGCTATGAGTATTCTAGGCGTTGAATCCGAGTTCCGGACTAGAGTTAGTCCTATGATTATTCAGCATATTAGAACGGGATCAACGTTTTACTTCTACGGTGCTAATGACCCGATGAAACTTAAATCTAATATCGTTGGGAATGTTATTGCGGTATGGTTAGAAGAGTTTGCTAACTTAAAAAATGTTGATGTATTTGATCAATCAGTACCGACATTTATCCGGCAAAAACCTGATTTTGTAGACCAAGTAAAAATCTATATTAGTTACAATCCGCCCCGTAATCCTTATGCGTGGGTCAATGAGTGGGTAACTCAACGAGAAACGGATCCAGACTATTTTGTTGATTCAAGTACTTATTTAGACGATGAACTAGGCTTTACCACTAAGCAGCAGCTAGATCTAATTGAGAAGTACAAACAAAATGATCCTGATTATTACAGGTGGTTGTACTTAGGTGAAGCCGTTGGGCTTGGTACGAACGTTTACAACATGGATTTATTCAAAG
>ENA-UOJG01000749-UOJG01000749.1-human-gut-metagenome-genome-assembly--contig:-C47-NODE-749-length-40790-cov-7.056389_pt1 | contig 40790 bp, 29 predicted proteins | sample MGYA00242340_ERZ723887 | MGnify/ENA metagenome assembly ERZ723887 | reverse complement strand
ATGATTTTGGAGCTAAAAACGGGGCGCAAGCGAAACGGCGGATTGAAGCGTATTTTGACATACGCGAAAGTCGCCGTTATCGCGAAGCAACTCGTTTTTAGCCCAAAAGCATTCGCCAAATCAGGCACCGCAACCGCCGTCTTTGTATCCGCAATCGCGGCAGGATCGGCACTTGCCGTCGAACACATACGCGTAGGAATGGCATTTGGGGCAAGTGAGGGCGCTGGACATTGCGATATCCTTTTTCTTCTTTTGCGGCGCGGGAGTCGAAAGCGGAAGTTCGGTCTGCAAGGGGGCGCGTTCGACCGATTTTACGGTCATGGTGCGCCCGTTGCTCGTGAACATTGCGGCGATGTAGTCCTGGTCGAGCTGGCGGAGGCGGCGTCCGTTCTCGGACGGGAACATCCAGTCGAGAAGCTGCATGAGCAGATCGACTATGCTCTTGCAAGTGTGGATTTCGGGCTTGTCGCCCTCCTCGTTGTAGTCGCCGATTCTCACCCAGCCGGAGGGATCGAAAGACATGTAGCGGAATGCTCCGATGAAGTCGTCGAACGGCACGCCGTACTGGAGGGCGATAGAGAAAGCCTTGCAGAAGGCGTCGAACATGCCGTTGATGAAAGAGCCGCCCTGCCCCAGCCTGCCGAAGATTTCGGCGCAATAGCCGGTTTCGGAGACGCCTACGGTCATGTAGCCGTTTATGTCGTCGCCGACCGTAAACTTTACGGTCTGCCCCCAGCGGCGATACGGGAGCCGCTTGCGGACGGGATTGGCGTGCTCCTGCTGCCTGATTTGGGCGGCGGTTTCGACGACCCTGCGCCATGCGTCCTGAATCTCGCCGGAGTCGAGGCGCGTGCTGTAAACGGCGTTCGCCTTCGAGCCGTCTCGGTAGATTGCGATGCACTTTACGCCGAGCTCGTGGCTTTCGACAAGGCTCTTGACTATGTCCTCTTCGGTGGCGGAGGCGGGCATATTGATGGTCTTGCTGGAAGCGCCCGAGATGAACGGCTGGAGGGCGCCGAGCATCTTGACGTGCCCGTCCACCGCTATGCAGCGCGTGCCGCCGAAAGCGGTGTTGGCGCAGTCGAATACTTTGAGGGTGCGCTCGTCCACCCATGGGACGCCCTCCATGTGGCCGCAGCCGAAGTAGATGGCGGCGTCTGAGAACGGCAGAGTGCCTTTCTCGGACTGGGAGCACATGCGCTTGAAGAGATCTCGGTACTCGGCCTCGTCGCGGACGGAAGAGAGGCGCGCGGAAATCTCGCGGCAGATCTCGCCGCCGTCGGCGATGGATTTGAGCGCTTCGAGGTGTTCGGAAACGTGCTTGGAATGGAGGAAATTTTCCGCGCCCGCAAGCCCCGAAACTTCGGCGATAATCGTCAAAATCTGCTCAAACGAATATCCGAGCTTTGCGAGACCCTGCGGGACGAGGCCGTTTATGAGGGTCATGGTTCCGCCGCCGCTGAGCTGCTTGTGCTTTACGAGCGAATATTCGGGCTCGGCGGAAGTCGTGCCCTCCTCGTAGATGCCCATGGGCGCACTGATGGTGCCGGTCGGGGCTATGCAGGTGACAAAACTGTTGCGGAAAACCGGCTCCTTTTTGAGGGAATCCCAGAGCCTGCCCGCCTCCTCCGCCACGTCGTTCCACTCGGAGCCGAGGGAAACCTTTTCGCCGACGCTCTTTTTAAAGCCATCTATCGCGTCGCGCGCCGTGAAAGACTCCTCGTTCGGAAGCTCCTCGTTTTTGTGCGCGTGCGCTTTTAGCCCGAGGAGCTTTTTGAGCTCGTCGTTCATCAGAGCGTGCATGTTGAGAACCCTGCGCATGCTGCCCTTTATGAGCGGGTATTTCGCAAATTCGCCGAGGGCCGCGCCGAGCTTCGCGCTCGTGGAATAGCAGACGGAAGTCAGCAGCGACGCGAGGGAAGCGGCTATCGCCCTGCCCTCCGACGAGTCGTAGGGAATGCCCAAAGACATAAGGAGGCCTCCGATGTTCGCAAAGCCTATTCCCGTAGTGCGGTAGTTGACGGTGTTTATCGCGATTTCCGGAATCGGGAAGCCGCCCTTGGTTATGTTCATGTCGGCGGCGACCATGGCGATTTCCACGGCCTTTTTAAATTTCTCTATGTCGAACTTCGAGTTCTTGTAGAAGCGGATAATGTTGAAAGAACTGAGGTTGCACGAGCTGAACACGGGGCCGAGATACTCGGAGCACGGGTTGCTCGTCTCAATCATGCACTCGTCGCGGAAAGTGCTCCAGAAATTGATGATGTCGTTGTTGTGCAGGCCGGGCTCGGCGTTGTTCCAAATGGCGTTTGCCATCTGCGCGAGCATCTCGTTAGGGAAGTATTCGCGCACGATATGTGAGGGGTCTTTCACCCAGCGGGTGGCATACTTCGTACCGTTTTTGTAGGCGAGCCAGAAGCCGCTCTTCATGGAGACCGTGTGGTTTGCGTTCTGGTTCGAGAGCGTCTGCCCGTAAATGAGGTCGTCCATCGCCGGACTGAAAGTCTTGTCGACTACGAACGGAGAGCTCAAAAGCATCTTGGCCGCAATCTGCTCTTCGGGCGTGCCGTCGGCGAGCTTCTGCCTAGCCAGCTGCCGGAGCCCGCAGATTACGTTGTGCTCCTGCAAAATCACCTTGGCGACTTCCTCCTGCCTGAACTTCGTCTTGACAAATTCAAAGACGTCGGGGTGGTCGGAGTACATCACGACCATTCGCGCGGCGCGACGCGTCTTTCCGCCGGACTTTATGGCGCCCGCCATTTTGTCCCAGCCCCTGTCGAAGGATAGCGGCCCCGAGGCCGACCCCTTCCCCGCGATGGGCTCGCCTTCGCTGCGGATTGAGGAAATGTTTATGCCCACGCCCGAGCCGCTCGAAAATATGCTGCCCTCGGTGTACTGGTGCTTTAAAATAGCCTCCATCGAGTCCTCGACGCCGAGGATAAAACACGCGCTCGCCTGCGGGTTTGCATAGGCGTTGGGCGATTTTTTCGCCTCCACGCCGTTCTTGGTCTCGACGCCGTAATATGCGTCGTTGCCCTTGTTGCCAAGCAGCTCGCGCAAATCCGGACGCCCCCATCTCCATTGCTCCCAGTGGCCGATGTTAAACCACACGGGGCTGTTGGGCGCCCACATCTGGTGAAGCAGCATGTACTTCATCTCCTGATTGTAGACGAATGCGGATTTCTCGTTTGCGAAATATCCGAGCTGGTATCCCCAGACCGTATAGGTATTCGCGATGCGGTCGAAAATCTGCTTTATTGAGTCTTCGTATTCGACGGTGCCGGGGTCTTTCCCGAAAATGTATTTGCTGACGGTGATTTTTAAGGCGTTGTCGCCCCAGTGGGCCGGAACCTCTACATTTTGGCGCGAAAAGACCATTTCGCCCGACGCGAACATTTTTATGTCCTTGCGAACCCACTTGGCCGTATCGTAGGCGAAAACGCCCTCCTTTGTAAAAATGCGCTCGAATTTAAAACCGCCCGGGCGGCCCTTTTTGCCCAAATCCAAAGTTTGGTTCCCGTCGACAATTATTTTGGCCATAATATGCTGATTTTATTGTTCTTAAAAAGAGGTAAATTGACGCCTCTCTCCCCGCCGAACGACGAAGAAAGACGGCTTTCGGCGGCGAAAAACGCCGGATTTGATCCAAGCCTCTCCCCCGCCAATCTTTATCCACACAAAAACGACAATCGGCGGGGGTTGTCAATTGAAATTTCCCCGCCTGAACCCCCTAAATTCCCCGAATGCGCCAATCAAAAGCCCCTGCGGGCGAAACTCCCGCGAAAAAAATTGACGAACCTCCCGCGGGCGCGTAAATGTCCGGAATGTTTTCCGCAAAAAAATTCAAATCCGCCGCGGCACTCGCCGCCATCGCGCTCTCACTGCTCCCCGCCGCCATCGCCGCGAAAGCCCCCGAAGCGCCCCGAAAACCCGAAATCAAGAGCCAGTGGGAATCCAAGCGCGTCGCATTTCTCGGAGACTCCATCACCGACAAATCCCATGTGGGAACGACCAAAAACTACTGGCAGTTTTTGGAGGAAATCCTCGGCATATCCCCGCGCGTCTACGGAATCAACGGCGACACGTTCCGCGGAATACTCAAACAGGCCCAAAAGCTGAAATCCGACGGGGCGGACAACATAGACGCGATAATCGTATTCGCCGGCACGAACGACTACAACGGAGGCGTAAAGCTCGGAGAGTGGTACGAATACGCCGACGCCGAAGCTCCGATAGCCGGCGGCAAAACGCAAGTCCGCAAGCGCAGAACGCCCTCGATGGACGCCTCCGCTTTCAGGGGCAGAATAAACGCCGCCATGTCGTTTTTGAAGGAAAACTTTCCCGAAAAGCCGATTATCCTGATTACCCCCATACACCGCGGATTCGCGCAATTCGGCCCGGACAATGTGCAGCCCGACGAATCCTTTCCGAACCGCATAGGGCTCTACGCGGACTCTTACGTCGACGCCGTCAAGGAAGCCGGGAACATATGGGCGGTTCCGGTGATAGACTTGAATTCGCTGTGCGGGCTCTATCCGAATGCCGCCTCCCACGCGCGCTTTTTCCATAAAAAGGACACAGACCTCCTGCACCCCAACGCGAAAGGCCATGAAAAAATGGCGCGCGCGATAGCGTACCAACTGCTTGGACTCTCCGCCGAATAAAAACGGCGGCAAGCGAAACCGCCGCGACAAAGACGGCAACGCCAACGCGCGTACCGAAAATAACGCCCAATAAAAACGACGCGGCGAAAAATCTCCCCAAAAACAGGCAAGAGAAAAAATATGTCTTTACAAAAACGGCATAAAATGGGATAAAGGCAGAATCAATCAAACGCGGGCGTAGCTCAATTGGCAGAGCGCGAGCTTCCCAAGCTTGAGGTTATGGGTTCGACCCCCACCGCCCGCTCCATTTTTCCGGCGCTGTTATAGCGCCTTTTTTATTGATTTCGATCAAATCGTAACAATAAAATTTATATTATTTTGTAATAATACGATATTTCGGCACAAGTCTGTGTCTATATTGAAAGAAAGATAAGCGTTATGTTCTTTGGGTCAACCTCCAAGTCAGTGAAATTAACGGGAAATGCCGCATTGAGAAAGACTTTATCCATTGCGAAAATCGCCCTGAGACGGTCAAGAAATCCCCTGCCGCCCCATTAAAAGAATCTTTACACTATATCACAGCGCGTAGATTTTCGTTTTTTTCCATCTTATCTAAGTCACTCAAAAGAATTATTTTGTCAATGCGTTTCAATAGAATCTTTCGCCTTCAATTTTCGGACAATATTAACCTCGCCATATTGCCGACAAATTTCATCTTAGAACTTATATAAATTCACAGGTTTTGTAATTCAAAACTGTTGAATTTTTGGCGGAGAGTTTTTTTATTTGGGCGAATGGAAGCAATGGACGAGTCGCGCCTGACGGAGGCGCTAAAAAAGTATTTTTCCCACGAGCGTTTTAGAAAGCCGCAGGGCGAAATCGTCGCGTCCATCGTTTCGGGAGCGGATACGCTGGCCATCATGCCCACCGGAGGCGGCAAGAGCCTTTGCTACCAGCTGCCGGCCATGCTGTTGGACGGGGTCACCATCGTGATATCGCCGCTCATCGCGCTGATGAAAGACCAGGTCGACGCCCTCAGGGCGCGCGGGATTCCGGCGGACATGATAAACAGCTCGCAGTCTTGGGCGAGGCAATCGGAGGCGTTGGAGGCTCTTGCAGCGGGCAGGCTGAAGCTTGCGTACATCGCGCCGGAACGGTTCAGGGCGCGGTCGTTCATGCGGGCGCTCGCGGGCGTCAAAATATCCCTGTTTGCGGTGGACGAAGCACACTGCATAAGCCAATGGGGGCACGACTTCCGCCCCGACTACATGCGCCTCGGGGAGGTTCTCGAAATCCTCGGGCGCCCCGTCTGCGCGGCATTTACGGCGACAGCCACACCGGAGGTTCGGGAGGACATCTCCAAACAGCTAATGCTCCGCGACCCCGCAGTCTACGTCTCGGGATTCGCGAGGCCCAATCTCTCATTCAACGTCCGCGAAGTTTCGAGCAAGGCGGAAAAGGTTTCGAGAATCTGCGAGCTCGCCGGCGGCGGCGGGGCGGGCATCGTCTATTGCGCGACGCGAAAGAGCGCGGAGTTTCTGTCGGAACAGCTCGCGCAGCGCGGAATAGCCCATACGCTCTACCACGGGGCGATGTCGCCGCAGGAGAGGGACAAATCGCAGGACGACTTCATAAGCGGAAGAAAAAACATTGCGGTCGCCACAAACGCGTTCGGCATGGGCATCGACAGGCCCGACATAAGGTTCGTCTGCCACTACGAGCTGCCCGGGAGCGTCGAGGCGCTCTATCAGGAGTCCGGACGCGCCGGGCGCGACGGGCAGGAATCGCGCTGCGAGATGCTGATGATGTATTCCGACAAGCGGGTTCAGGAATTTTTTATCGAGGGTTCCAACCCTTCGCCGGATTTTATAAGAAGCGTGTACCGCGCGATAAAAAACAACGCAGACGAGTCGGCGTCGTGCCTTCTGGACATCGAAACGATAGCGGACATTATAGCCGGAAAATTTTCCCGCCGGACGGGCGCAAAGAGTCCGATGCGCGCGGGAGGGGCGAACCCCATGGCGGTTTCGAGCGCGATATCCATATTGAGAAAGCGCGGGCTCGTCGAGCGGTTCGACGTCGCGGGCTCGAGGGTTAGAGGCACGCGGCTTCCCGATCCCGACATCGAGCCCGAAGACATCGTTTTCCCGCCCGGAATGCTGGAGGAGAAGCGGAGGCGCGACGAGGCCAAGCTGCGCGACGTAATCGCCTACGCCTACGCAAAAGACTGCCGCCAGCGGTGGATTTTAAACTACTTTGGCGAAAAGGACGCCGAATGTTGCGGAAAGTGCGACAACTGCGCGGCGGCAACCGGAACTTCGGACGCCAAAACGCGCGAGCTGTCGCCCATGGAGCTCACCGTCGTGAGAAAGGCGCTCAGCGGGGTGGCGAGGCTTTCGAGGCGCGCCGGGCCGCGGGCATGGCTGCCGCGCTTCGGCAGGGGAATGATAGTGAAGTCGCTGCTCGGAAGCTCCGACGCCAGAATCCGCCAGCTCGGGCTGGACAAGATTTCCACGCACGGAATCCTGAAAGTTTTCGGGAAAAAATTCGTCAACAGCCTGTTTGACGCGCTCGCCGACGCGGGGCTCGTGGAGACCGCGCTCGATGGCGAATACCCGCTCTTGGGCATAACCGACGCGGGCGTGGACGTTCTGCTCGATTCCAAAACAACCGTCAGAATGCATTACCCGAGAACTTCCCCCTCCCCCGCTCCGGAAAAGCGCAAAAAGCGCGCGAAAAACCCCGCTTTTGAAGGCGGAGAGGCTCCCGAAAAGCCGCGCGGCAAAAAAGCGCCCGAAGAGCTCGATTCCTCCGACGGCAGGCTCTACGAAATCATGGCGAAAGAGCGCATGCGCCTGGCCGTCGCGCGCAAGGTAAAGCCGTACCAGATTTTTTCAAACGCCACCCTCGCGGAATTCGCACGCCTCCGCCCCCGCACGCTGGAAGAAGCCGCGCGCATCAAGGGCGTCGGAGAGGCGAAGCTGCGCTCGACTGCGCCGGCGTTCGTCAGAATAATAGAAGAATACGGCGGATGACGCGGGCGCAAGCCCCGTCAGCAATGTCCGCGGCGGCAGTCGCCGCCGCAGGAATGTTCGCCGCCTCCATCGCGGCGGCCGCAATGGAAATCGGGATCGGTTTCGAGCTTTCCCGCGAGGTAGTCCTCGGCGCACTTGCGGACGTCGCCCGAAGCCCCGCCTACAACTTTTATGCCAAGTTCCGACAGGGCGGCTATCGCGCCTGCCCCTATGCCCCCGCATATCAGCACGTCAATCTTTTTGCCGCCCAATAAATCGGCGAGCGCCCCGTGTCCGGAGCCGCCGCAGGAAATGACTTCCGCACCCGTAATTTTTCCGTCTTCCGCGTCGAATGCCGCAAATTCGGGAGCGCGTCCAAAGTGTTGGAATACCGAGCCGTTTTGAGATGTCACCGCTATTTTCATACCTTTTGGAATAATGAAAGCATTTTGAAACGCGCCTGAGAAAAAATCAAGCCTTCGCAGCTCCCGCAGATTTATGCGCTCTCGCGGCCGCGCGAGAAGAGACTCCGCGCGCGCGGCGGGCAAATCCTCCGCTCCCGCGCATTGCGCGCCTTCCCCGCACTGCGCGCGATACAATTTTGTTGAATCGCGGACGAAAATTTTGTATTCTTTGCGAATGAAAAAACTGTTAGCATTCGGCGCGTGCGCCCTTTTCGGAACTTGCGCAGGCGCGGGCGAAAACGGTGCGTCGTGGATTTGGTACCCGGGGGATTTCGAGAACTTTTTAAGCGCGCAATTCTCTTCAAAAATAACCTACAAGGGGGCGTTGTCGCCCTCCGACTGGAAAATTTCCGGGCACTACCCCTGCGTATACTTTTTTAAAGACTACGACATAAGGGAGCCCGAGACCGTCAAAATCGCCTCTCAGGGGAAATTCGCAGCCTCAATAGACCGAAAAATGTTTTTCGCGGGAGAGCCGCCGGAGATAACTCTCCCCGCCGGCAGGCACACCCTCAAAATAGCGGCGTTCAACTACGAAAAAATCCCCGCAATCCGCGTGGAGGGCCCGAGCGTAAAATCCGACAGGTCGTGGCGCGTAAAGATAGACAGGGCAAACGCCGAATTTGAAGAAGTCGAGAGGGCGCGGGGCCTCCCGATTACGCGCGCGGCGACCGACTACGGGTTTTGCGGCCCCGACAATCCGCCCGCGAAATTCGAGCTCCCGAGGAGGGAAATAAAGCCGGCGAAAACGGAAAAGTCGCCCGGGAAAATTTTTTCGGATTTCGGGGAAGAGACTTTCGGGTTTGTAAAGTTCAAGGGTTTGCGCGGCAAGGGAACCGTCGCTGTGTACTACGGGGAATCCCCGGAGGAGGCGAATTCCGACGAGCGCTGCGAAGTGTTCGGGCAATACTCCTTCGACCTCGAAAAGCCAACGGATGTCGCCCTGCCCGACGCCCAGGGGTTCCGATATGCGCGCGCGGTGTTCAGCGGCGGGCTCGCGGCGGACGAAATGCTCATGGACTTCGAATACGCCGACATCGCAAAGCGCGGCGGCTTCAAGTCCTCGGACGAGCTGCTCAACAGGATTTGGGACGTCTCCTACCGCACGCTCTTTTTGACTGCGCGCGAATTTTTCGTCGACGGCGTAAAGCGCGACAGGTGGGTTTGGGCGGGAGACGCCGCGCAGAGCTACCTGATGAACTATTACAGCTTTTTCGACCTCCCCACGGCGCGCCGCACCCTGTGGGCGAACAGGGGCAAGGAGCCGGACACTAAGCACGTCAACCGCATAATGGACTACTCCTTCTACTGGCTGGACTCCGTGCGCGAATACTACCTCTATACGGGGGACTCGGCCTTCGTCAAAGACATATACCCGCGCATGAAAACGCTCGCCGACTTTTGCATTTCGCGCGCGGACGAAAACGGATTCGCCGTCGGGCGCAAAGACGATTGGGTGTTTCTCGACTGGGCGCCCATGCCGAAAAGCGGGATACTGTGCGCCGAGCAAATACTGTTCGCGCGCGCCCTCGATTCGCTCTCCGAGTGCGCGAAAATAGCGGGCGAAAGCGAAGACTGCGAAAAATTCGCCGCGATGTCGCGCGGGCTCAAGGGAAAAACCCTCAAACTCTTCTGGGACGACGCGCGCGGAACGCTGCGCCACAGCTATGAAAACGGAAAATTTTCCGAAAAAACCACGCGCTACGCGGGAATGTTCGCCGTGCTATTCGGGTTTCTCGACGCGCAAAAGGCGGAGAAAATCAGGGACAATATTCTGCTAAACGGCTCCGTGCAAAAAATCACCACCCCCTACATGCGCTTCTACGAGCTCGCCGCCCTCTGCGAAATCGGCAAACACGACTACGTTTTGAACGAGATAAAGAGCTATTGGGGCGGAATGCTAAAAGAGGGGGCTACCTCCTTTTGGGAGGTCTACAATCCCGACGAGAAGGGCGCGCAGCACACCGCAATGTACGGCAGGCCTTTCGGCCGCAGCTTCTGCCACTCGTGGGGGGCGAGCCCGCTGTTCCTGCTCGGAAGATATTTTGCCGGCGTGAGGCCGACAAAGGCCGGATACTCCGAGTACGAGGCGGCGCCCGAGCTGTCCGAGCTCGCCTGGTTCGAGGCGTCCGTTCCGACGCCCTTCGGGGAGATAAAAATTTCGATGGACAGAAATTCGGTCGAGATAAAATCCGACGGCGGAATCGGGACGCTCAGGCTCAAATCGGCGGCGGAGCCTATCTGCCCGGGGCTCAAATTCAAATCCGACGGCGGCGGGAAATACTCTGCGCGCATCGAGCCGAAAAAACCCTACCGCATACGGTACGAAAAAATCTGAACCCAAAGCCCAATTCGCAGAAATTCACCGCAAAATTTTTTTGCGCCCCGCACCCCGAAGCGTTTTAATTAAAAGGCATGAAAGTATTGGGAAAACAGAGAAACAGCAGAATGTGCTTTATCTGCGGAATGGAGAACCCTGTGGGGCTGAAATCGCAGTTCTACAACATGGAGGACGGAAGCGCGCTGACGCTGTTCACCTACCTTCCGGCGCACCAGAGCTTCCCGCAAAGGGTCCACGGAGGACTCATCGCCACAATGCTCGACGAGCTCACCCTCAGAGGCTACTGGGTTTTGGACGAGACGATGCTCGGCGTCACGACGTCGATGAGCGTAAAATTCCGCAAGCCCGTCCCGTACGGCGTGGAGCTCGTCGGGAGGGGGATAGTGGCGCGCGAGACTTCGAGATATTTTATCACCCGCACCGCGATTGCCGACAGGGAGGGCACGATACTCGCCGAGGCCGAATCGAACTACGTAAAGCTGCCAGCCGAGAAAATCGCGGACGGCGCAAGCTACCACGACGAAATGCGCTACCTCATCGAAGACGGCGTGACGGAAATCGACCTCGAAAAAATTTCCCCCCCCCCCCCCCAATTCGCAAAATTTTAACCTCCCTCACGCGCAAATGGACAACCCACCGCTCTCCGCACCACAGGCAAAAAAAATAACGGCGGCATATTTCAGCCCCACCGGAACGTCAAAACGGATCGCCCGGGCGATAGCCGGCGCAATGGCCGCCGCGCTGAATATGGAAACCGCCGATTTCCCGATCACCCTGCCCGCCGACCGCAAAAAGCCCCTTCCGGACTTCGGCGGGGGCGGCGCGCTCGTCCTCGCGCTCCCCGTGTACGCCGGAAGAGTTCCCGCCATTGCGGAGCCGATAATCAAAAAACTGTCAGGATGCGGGACGCCCGCCGTAGCCGCAGCAGTATACGGGAATCGGGACTACGACGACGCCCTGCTCGAAATGTCCGACATTCTGTCGGCGCGCGGCTTTCGGGTAGCCGCGGCGGGGGCGTTCATAGGCGAACACTCGCTTTCAAAAAAAGTGGGGAGCGGGCGTCCGGATGCCGGCGACCTGAAAGCCGCGGAAAATTTCGGGAAGGCCGCCGCCGAAAAGATTGCCAAAAACTCCTTTGAGAATTTTGAGATAAGGGGAAACAGGCCGTACCGCGAAAGGCCAACCGCCGCCCCGTGCGCGCCCAAAACCGATGAAAACTGCGCGGAATGCATGATATGCGCGCAAAACTGCCCCGCAGGGGTAATCTCCTTTGAAAATCCCCGCGAAATTTCCGAAGGATGCCTGCGTTGCTGCGCGTGCGTAAAAGGCTGCCCGTCCGGCTCCAAGTTTTTTGACGACGAGATCTACGCAAAGTTCAAGGCTTTTCTGGAAGCCAATTGTACCGCGAGAAAAGAGCCGGAACTATTCTATTGAAATTTCCCGCGCCCGCCGTTTTATCCCCCGAAAAACAGATTTAGAGGGACGGGTAGGCGGAAAAATTTTGCATGGAGGATTGGAGGAAAGCCGCGCCGCGCGGACGAAAATCGCTTTGCCCCGCCCGTTTCAGGCGCGCTTTGCGCGCCCGCCGCAAGATATTTTAAATAAGCCCATAGCCGAGGCGGGCGGATATAATGTCGGCATACGCGCGAACTTTCGCGCCGATTTCGCCGAACCTGCCCTCGCCTATGCGCTCGCGCGGGCCCGTTATCCATATTGCGGCTATGGGATAGCCGTGGGCGTCAAAAACCGGCGCTCCGACGCAGTTGACGCCCTCGATTTCCTCGCCGTTGTCGACCGAATATCCGCTGGCCCTCACCCTTTCGAGCTCAGCGGCGAGGGTCTTTTTGTCGAGGATGGTCTTTGCGTTGAACTTTTTGAACTTCATCGAGGCCATGCGCCTTTCGAGCTCGTCTTTCGGCAGGTAGGCCAGCATCGCTTTGCCCGGAGCGGAAGCGTTGAAGCATATCCGCATTCCGACCTCTCCGAGAAATTTGAACGGGTGCCTGCCGGGCGCCTGTTCGAGCAAAACGCAATCCTCCTCGAGCATGGTTCCGAGCATCGCGGTTTCGGCGAGTTCGTCGCGCATTTTCCTGATGACGTCCATGCCGCGCTCCACGATATTGGACTCCCCGAAGGCGGCGTACCCGAGAGCCGCGAGCTTGCGGGACATTCTGATTTTGCGCTGGTCCTTGTTTTTTACGACGTAGCCGCAATCTTCAAGCGTGCAGATGATGCGGAATATGCTGTTTTTTGAATAGCCGGTGATGCGGGATATTTCGGACAGGGAAATTCCGTCGGTATTTTTGGACAGAACCTCAAAGACTTCGAGCCCTCTCTTCAAATTGGGAATGTGATAGCGCTGGTGGGGCGCGGCCGCTTCGGTATGCTGCATTTCAAGAATACGGGATTGAATTTGTTATATATATCAAACTGATAAAAACAAACGCCTCCGGCGGGCGTCAACAAAAAAACCGCGGCGCAATGCCGCGGTCGCAAAGCCGAAAATTTCAATAAACGGAGCTCAGAACCCCACGGAGGGATTCGTATACCTGTTGTTGTCGTTGGAATGGTACGCGCCGTACTCCGTGACGACCGCGCCCTCGGGGCCGGCTATCTGGTAGTGCCTGGCGCCGATTCTGCCCATCCAGACGATATTGCCCTTCTTGGCGTCGGCGACGGAAACCTTGTTTACCGTCACGTATTTCCTCTGGCTCTCGGGAACCTTGACGTCGGGATATTTGGAGGCGTCTTCGCCGCTCTCGCCGAAGCAATAGGAAGTTCCCGCGCGCGCGTGCCAGCACTCGTTTTTTGCGGGCAGACCGTTGCCCGCAACGTGCCAATGCTCGATGAGCATCTGGTTGGGCAGCAGCAGGATTTCGTGGCCGAAAACGCCGTGCTCGTTTTCCTGCGCCCAGAATATTCCGCCCATTCCGACCGCGGGGAAATCGCCGAGGGCGAAGTCGGAGACCCACATGTTGTCGCGCAGATTTTCGCTTATCGGGTACCCGAGGTTTTCCATCATGTCGATGTAGGCCTGTTTTGCGGCCTCTTGGTCGAACTTTCCGTCCTTATAGAACATTTCTTTCGTGAGTTTCATATCTTTTTCGTTTTTAGCAAGCGCGGAATGGGAGTTCGGGCAGCCCTCGGAGGAGCCGCCGGAGGCGCACGCGCCGAGCGTTAGGGCGGCAAGAGCCGCGCAAAGCGGCGCCGCGAGTTTTAATGCCAAGCTGTTTTTTTCCATAATTTCTATTTGTCCGCCACCTTGAATTCAAGCGGCAATGGTTTTGTGTTTTTGGGTTTGTACTCCGGAAGAGGCTCCGCCTTCTTAAAGAGCTTCGCGGCTTTTTCAGCGTCGTTTACGACAACGCGGAAGCCGACATTATAAACTTTCTGCCACGGGCGGTAGTCGCGCCGCAGGCTGACGCGCGCCCACTTCATCCTGTCGCGCCATGAGCCGCCGCGGACAACCTTGCGGTCGGGGACGGACTCGCCGCCGAGGGTCTTGGTATAGTCGTCGAGCGTCCACTCCGCGACATTGCCCTGCATGTCGTAAAGCCCGAAGGCGTTCGGCGCGTACATGCCGCTCTGCACGGCAAGCAGATTGCCGTCGTCCACATGCCTGTCCGCGGGCATATTGTCGATGAACTTGTCGGGGCGGATGCGCGGCTGCGGGTCGATGCCGTTAACCGCGAATTTGCGCGCGCTGAAGTCCATGAGGTTTTCAAAGTTTCCGAAGTCGTCGCCGAGCTTTCCAAACCAGAAGTCGCCGGCGCTGCCGGATCTCGCGGCCCATTCCCACTGCTTTTCGGTCGGCAGCGAAACTTCTATCCCCGCCTTTTCGGAGAGCCACTTGCAAAAGTCGCGGGCCTCGTTCCACGACACGCGCACGACGCTCTGCTCCGGCAGGTTGGAGGGATAGCCCGGGTTGACGTGGTCTTTCCAAAGCCTGTCTTGGTGGCCGGAATCGTGCGACTTGTCAAAGAGCGCGTACTGGGCGTTGGAAACTTCAAACTGCCCCATGTAGAAGGGCTTTTCGACCTTTTCGAGCCTCGCGGGGCCCTCGTCGTAGAACCCGTCGTTGGAGCCCATTACAAACGCCCCCGCGGGGACGAGCGCAAGCCTCATGCCGACCCCGCCGCCGAGATCTGCGGAGATTTCCTTCGGCAATCCGGAGTCGGCGATTTTCTTAGCCGCCTCGCGGCTGTCGAACGGGAAGCCGTCCGCCTTGGGCGCGGGCCCGGCGTGTTTCGGCTCCGCGGCGGGGGCGGCAAATTCGCGGACTCCGCCGTCGTAATCTATGACGTTGGGGTCGTCGTGGCGGTTGGCATACTTGGAGAGGAAGAACTTCCTGCGCTCGTAGCCGTCGTACTTGACCTCGGGATAGATCTCCTTCCAAGTGCCCACGCACGGGACGTTCAAATCCATCCACGTTATGAGAATTTCCATCGACTGCGGGTCGAGCTTCACGCCCTTGTGCCCCTTTTTGAGCATTTGCGTCAGCTCGCTCGTGTCTGCGTGGAATTCCAGAGGCGAGAGAAGGCGCTGGTTGCTCTCGGGCCCCGAGCGGCGGACATACTTGGAAAGGTTCAAATACGATTCCGGAAAGTGCTTCCAGATCTTCGGGTTTTCGCGCGAGAAGTTCGGGATATCCTTGTTGGACTTCGGGTTGTGGCAGCCCGCGCAGTATTGGTCGAGAACGGGCTGGACGTCGCGCGCAAAAGAATACCCGCGGACGGGGGCTACGAACTGTTTTATCTCCGACGGACGCTTGCGCGCCGCCATTGCGGGCGCGGTGGAGGGCGTCATGCCCTGCCCCTCGTGGCAGCCCACGCAGCTTTGGGTTTCGCCGGGCATGACCGTAAACCAGCTGCGCATAAGCGCCAGAGCTTTGCCCTCGGCGTCGAGCGGCTGTATGGCAATCGGCCTGTTCGCAGGCGCTTTGAACATCGCCGAGCCGTCGGGCTCCACGGGAACCGTGCCGTGTATGCGCTTTACGTCCCAGGAGGCCTCGTTGCCTATTATGTCGTGGCCGCCTATGTCGCGGTAGCAGTAAAAGTATTCGAAAATGCGCAGGGCTTTGACCGTGCCGCGCGGAACGCCCTTCAATCCGGGCCCTTGGTAAATGTCGTTGAGGAACACATAGCCGTAGTCGAGGTCGCGGTCGGTCTTGTCCATTATGGCGGGCGGCAGCTTGCGCGGCTCTACGGGAACGGGCTCAAATAGGTATCCGCGGTTGATGTCCGTCTGCATTAGCGTCATGTTGTCAAAGGCGTCGACGAGGTATATCCCCTGCGGCCTGTCGCCGTGGTTGAATACGGAGGCGACCACGTACTTTTCGGAGAGCGGATACGGGTGTATGAGGTGCGGATATTTTCCGTCCACGAGCCTGTCCTTTATCTCCGCCTTGTACTCCCTACCGTAGGACGGGAATTTGTGAACCCTGCCCCCGTCCTCTATGGCGCCCTTCGAGACGTCGAAGAGGTGCAGTTCGCCCTTGCGCGCAGTGCCGTGGTGCCCTGACACTATGCCGACGAACTTGTTGGGATCCCCCGGGATCTGGCGGCAATAGAAGAGCGAGTTGGGCCAGTAGCTTGTCGAGCCGTAGAACGACGACTGCGCCGTGCCGTCGGGATTCATGTGCATTAAGATTCGGGAAAAGTAGTGAGAATTGTCGGTGTATTCCCAGCGGGTGTAGAGAACGCGGCCGTTTTCGAGCATCGTGGGCGTCCAGTCGGCGTCCTGCTCGAAAGTCAGCTGCCGTATGGACTCGTCCACCTCCTTCTCGGAGCCCGCGTTCGGATCCATGGAATAGAGGTTCGCAACCCAGTCTGTGCCGGATACGCAGGGAACGCCGACATGGGTCGCGTTCGAGCAGAAAATTATCCTGCCGTCGGGCGTATAGGCGCCGTCGAACACGTCTATATCGTCGTGTATGCGCGGCGAGACGGGGCGCGTTTTTCCGGTTTGCACGTCGAATTCGTCGAGCTGCCAGAGAATTTTGTCGTCCACGGTGGAATAGAGGATTTTGGAGCCGTCGTAGGACACGTCTATGTCGGCAATCGCGCTGTTCGGGGCGAGAACTTTTTTGGCGGTTTCGGGAGACGTTATGTCGTCGGCAATCCAGAGCTCGTCCTTGAAATTGTGGGAATCCGCCCTGCCCTTGAGCCACCCCGCGTTGGTCAGGACGCTGTTGCCCTGCCAGTTTTGCGGAAGCCCCATGCCGCACGTGCCCCACGGGCGGAATATGAACGCCCACTTGGGATGCTTTTTCAAGAGCGGATTTGCCAAGAGCGATTTCGCCGCGAATTTTCTGAACTCTTCCGCGCTCTCCTTCGCCTTGGAGTCCCCCCCGCGGAGGCCGCTTTTGATTTCGGGAATCTTTTTCTCCCACTCTGCGAGGGCGGCAAAATCCCCGCCGTATTCGGGGAAGGATTTTTTCATGTCCTCCATGGCGGCGCGGACGTTGGCGACGTCGTAGCCGAGGGCGTTCTCGACCGCGCGGGTCGTTATCATATCCTCCAACAGCGCGATGCGCTCCGCGTCGGCGGACGGGTCTTTCATCAGCTTTTCGAGGCGCTTCTCAAACTTTCCCGCCGAAAAAAGGGAGCGTTCGAGAGCCATCGAGAGGGCGCCCGCAATAATATCGCGGTTGTCGCGCGCGGCTATAAGCGACGGAATGAGCTGCCTGTTGGCGCCCGCCTTGAAAACCGCGTCGGCGACCTCCGGGAAATCGGCGGATATTTTGCGGGATATGCCTACCGCCGGATCGTCGCAAAACGACATGTAGAGCAGCACGGGAACCTTTTGTTCGTTCACGGAAAATTTCAGCGCGAATTTGTTTTCGCCCTTTTTGAGGTCAATATCCAAAACCTTGAAGTCGGTCGTCCTGCTTTCCCCGTTGAACGGGGTCACATTCGGGCGGTCGAAATAGCCCCTGCCCGAAGACTTGTCGTAGGCGTCGAGAACCGCGACGGGCTTGGAGTTTATAAATAGCTCGCACTTCGCGCCGCTCGAAATCGTAAGGGGAATTTTCGCATCCTTTGCGGCGTCCACGGTGAAATAGACGTAAAATACGCACCTCGAAAAATAGCGCGGATTGCAGAATTGCAAATCGACGCTCCTGCCGAATTGGAAGTCAAGCTTCTTCCAGACGTATTCGCCGTCAAAGGCGGTTTTGAGGTTGACGGGATTCGCGACGGGGTCGGCGGCCTTTATCTCCGATTTGCTCCATTCCGGAAAGGCGAAAGAAGCGTAAACGTCGGACACCTTGAAGTCCTCCGCGAACTTCGCGGCGGCGGCGGCCTTCCACTCGCGGTACTTTGCGCCGCTCTTTGCGGCGGAATCCGCGAACGAAGAACCCTTGACGTAGAGCGAGTCGGCGCCGGAAGCGGCAGCCGCGGCGGCGGCCATCAAAGCCGCAATGTGCGCTAAGAATTTTTTCATATTTTCCCCTCCTTCGCTTCCTCCGGCTATTCGGAGGACAAAGTTTTGTAAAGCTCAAAAGCCTCCGCCGGCTTCAATCCGCCGTGGACGACCCCCTTGACGGCTTCGAGCATCGCCGCGGGATTCTCCGCCTGGAAGATGTTGCGCCCCATGTCGACGCCGCGCGCGCCGTCGGAAATCGCCCTGTACGCGAGCTCGAGCGCGGCGCTCTCGGGAAGCTTTTTGCCGCCCGCTATAACTATCGGCACGGGGCAGCCCGCGACAACTTTTTCAAATCCGTCGTCGCAATAGTACGTCTTTACGAAATTCGCGCCGTTTTCGGCGCACACGCGGGCGGCTAGCCCCAGATAGCGCGCGTCGCGCGCGAGATTCTTGCCGACCGCCGTCACCCCGAGCGTGGGAATGGAGTAGCGCGCCGAGAAATCCGCGCACTTGGCGAGATTCGCGATGGTCTTGGCCTCAAACTCCCCGCCGACGGCAACCATCGGGGCTATCGCCGAGGCGTTGAGGCGGACGGCCTCCTCTATCGACATGAGGCACTCGTCGTTGAGCTCGGTCAGTATGGTCGAGCCCGCGCTGAAACGCAGCGCCAACGGCACGCGCGATTCCGGCGGAACCACGCTCCTCAAAGCCCCGCGCGTGCACATTATGCAGTCCGCCGACTTCACGAGAGGCACTATCGAGATGTCCATGCGCTCAAGCCCGCTCGTCGGCCCCATTATGTAGCCGTGATCGAAAGCCAGCATAACCGCGTTGCCGCTCTTGGGGTTGAATATCGACGCCATGCGCGCCTTGATTCCCCAATCGGCGTTGCCGAGCCCTTTCAGGAAGAAGGAGCCGGCGTTTTGCGCCGCCGTCCCCGCGTTGAAATTTTTCGCCTCGATGTTTCCTTCCGCGTCTGCCATTTTTCCGCCTTTCCACAAAAATAGAATCATTTCCCGAACGCCCGCGAGAACGCCGCAAACATAATCGCGTTCGAGACCGCCCCCGGGTCGAGCGTCCCCACGGATTTTTCGCCGAGATTGCGCGCCCTGCCGAACTTTGCCCTAAGCTTTTCAGTTGATTTCGCACCCTCGTCGGCGGCTTTTGCTGCGGCTGAAAAGAGCCCCGCCGCGTCCGCCGCGCCCTTCATTGCGCTCACCGCGGGAATGAGGGCGTCGAAACAGGTCTTGTCGCCCACGCCGCCCTTTACGACCTCGCGCATGGACGCGAGGGCGCCCTCGAACGCGGAGGCTATTTGCGCCGCCGAAAGCGACTCCGCCCCCGCAGGAAGAGCGTCGGAAATCCCCGTAAAGAGCGTCCCGTAAATCGTGCTCGTCGATCCGTTGGAATTTGCCATTGCCGCCATGCCGGCGTCGAAAAACGCGTCTTTGAGGTTCGACGCGGCCTGGACCGCCCCGCTCGCCGCCTCAATCGCCCCGCGCATGGCCACCCCGTGGTCGCCGTCGCCGCAGGCGGAGTCGAGGCGGCAAAGGTTTTGCTCTTCCGCCGCGATGTCGCGCGCGGCCTCGACGAACATTTTTTTCAGAATCGGAAGCGTCAGTTCCATGTCATTCCCCCAGCGAAATCCAGTAAGGGGCGTTCGAGCGCGCCCTGATTAGCCTCATCTCCTCCGCGTCGGCGACGCACAGAATCATCTGGAAGCCCGCCATCTCCTGCACCGTAAGAAGCTCGTCCACTATGCCGCCCGCTACCTTCGCGCCCGCGGCCTCGGCGCATTTTTTCGCCGCGCGGAATACTATCGCAAGCTCCATGGGCGTCGTCGCGCCCGTGCCGTTTATTATGATATAGACCGTTTCGCCGGCCTTCAAATCCACGGCTTTTGCGAGGTTTGAGAACATTATCTTCGCGGTCTCGTCGGCGGATAGAATTTTTCCCCTTCCGCCGCCGCCCTCGCCGTGCTGCCCCATGCCGATTTCCATTTCGCCGTCGCCGAGCTCGGTGATGGGCTGGCCCGTCTGCGGATGGGTGCAGCCGCTCATGGCGACCGCCAAAGTCGCAATCCTCGAATTGAACTTTTCCGCTACCGCCAAAACTTCGTCGAGCGTCTTTCCCTCTTCCGCGGCAGCGCCCGCCACTTTTATCAGCGGCAGGCAGCCGGCAAGCCCCCTTCTGTCGCCCTTCGGGGCGTCGAGACCGGCGGAGATGTCGTCGGCGACAAGCGCCGACTTTACGTTTATGCCCTCGCGGGCCGCCATTTTGAGCGCCATGTTCGCGCTCATTACGTCCCCCGCATGGTTGAGAACCACAAGCAGGATTCCGGCATAGTCCTTAAACTTGCGAAGGGCGGCGAGCACCGCGACGGCGTTGGGGGCGGCGAAAATATCGCCCGCCACGCTCGCGTCGAGCATTCCCTCTCCGACGAATCCGCTGAGGGCGGGCTCGTGCCCGGAACCGCCCATAGTGATTACCGCAACCTTTTCGCGCGGCTTGGGGACTGCGCGCACGACAATCCGGCCCTCTTCGAGCCTTATCTTGTCCGGATACGCGCCGGCGAGCCCTTCGAGAAGCTCGTCCGTCAGGTTTTCGGGAGAATTTAGAAATTTCTTCATTTTCATAATGTCGGGAAATGTCAATGTCTTGCCGATAAACGGAATGCCCGCTTTGGAATGTAAAACATTGTTTTTGCAATCGGGCGGCTTGTCAATCTTTTTTATAAAAATACTTTTGTTTTACATTTCAAACAAAGCGGTGAAAACAAATTCGACCTTCTTAGAAATTTTTCGCTTTGCACTGTTCCCTCGCTCCCAAAGCGAACATAACGAAATAACAACGCGCCGGCGGAACATAAGAATGCGGAAAACCGTTTTGGCGGCGGCAGGCGCCGGGCGAAATTTACGCGGTTCGGCAGAAAACTCCGCACCTCAAAACGCCGCTTTGACGGCGGAATGCCGCCCCTGCCGGAATGATAGCGCGCGTCTACTTGGAGCTTGCGAGCTCCCTTATCCGCCTCAGGGCGCGTTCCGCGCAGGAGTATCCCTCGCGGTACAAGGCCTCCAAACGCTCCGCCGAACGCTCGAGGCGGTTTACTTTCAAAGGCGACTCGGGGCGTATGACTACCGCCCTCCCCGCGCTCTCGAGCTCCTCTATATAAGATAGGGACGCATTGTAGCGCGCGTTTTTGGTCGCCAGAGCCTTCCGCAATTCCGGATATTTTGAGTACATGAAGCCGGGCAGTCGCGAAAACTTTTCGCTCTTTCTGTACCCTTTGTTGCGCGTGAGCACGACCGCGCACTTTTCGTACCCGTCGGACTGCGCCCTGCGAATCGGCAGCGCGTCCGCTATGCCGCCGTCGAGCATCGGAACGCCCCCGACGTTCACCGTCGGGCACGCGAACGGAAGGCTGCATGAGGCTCTGCACTTCAAGAGCAGATCGTCGGAGTCGCCGGGCGTATCGAAATACGCGGCCTTGCCCGTCAGACAGTTAGTCGCGACGAGGACGAAGCGCCCCGACTTCAAATAGGCGTCCATGTCGTAGGGGAGAATTTTTTTGGGCAGCTCGCCGAAGAGAAAGTCGTAATCCATGATGCACCCCTGCGAGAAGAGAAATTTCAGGCCGATATAGTTGCGCTCCGACAGAATGTCTATGTCGCACTTGCGCGCCCTGCCCCTCTGCCGCGAGGCGTACGAAAGGCCGTTCGACGCGCCCGCCGAAACGCCGATTACGTACGGAAAAAATATCCTGTTGTCGAGAAAGCAGTCGGTGGCGCCCGCCGTGAAAACTCCGCGCATTCCGCCGCCTTCAAGCAGTAGTCCGAGATTCATTTTCCGCTACGGCTATACGCTTGCAATGCGGATTTCAAACAAATTCGAGCGGCCATGACGCGCGGATTTTTCAATCAGAAAATGCTTGACCGCCTTCGCCCTTATAATAGGAAAAAATTATATTTTTCAACTTAACGCCCAAACTTTCTACTATGATGCAAATATTAAAATCTTCCGCAATCGCGGCGGCCGCCGCAATCTCGCTTCAAGCGTCCGCCGACGACTTGACCTTAATTACCGACGGCGGCGTTCTGCCCTCGTCGTGGGAATGGTCCGACGCCTCGGCGTGGTCGCCCGAAGGCGGGTCGCTCGAAAACGCGAACCTGACCGTAAGCGGCGTAGCCGAATCCGCCGTGAACTCCGCCATAACGGGCGGCCTCACGCTCGGCGACATTGATATACTTGCCGGCGACAACGGCAATTCCTCCAACGCGCTGAGAGTGGACACTGTCGACGCGGACGTCAATTTCGGAACGCTTACCATCGCCAACAACGGCTTTACGCAGACTGTGTTTGTTTCCACGCAATCCGACACTTCGGCAACGGGCAAATGGATAGGGGATACCATAAACATCATATCGGACGGCGTAAACAGGCAGACCGTCACCCTATCGCCGAACAATCCCCACTTAACCCTGAGCGGCGGCGTAAACATAACAAACAACTCCGCGATAGATTCGGCGATAATTCAAGGACAAACGCAAATAAGCGGCGCGATAACCATGAAAGCCGCCGGCTCCGCCGAAGGGGCGAGGCTCACGTTGAATATGTGGAATATGAATTTCGGCGGATTTTCCGACGGAGGCGCAGCCGCAAACCATGTGATAAGCTTCAACTGGGGCGGAACGATAAATCTATATAATGCCGCCGATTATTCATGGAGAGGCAGATTTGAAGTGGAGGGCGGAGAAAACATAAACATATCAAAAAACGGAGTCGGCTCGCAGCGCTTTGAAGTCACGGGAATCAAAAACCACTTCGGCAATATCAGGGCGAACGGGGGTCTGCTCGAAATCGACGCCTCCGCCATCTCGACGCTGTTTGCGAACAACCTTTACGTCAACGGCGGCTCTTTCAAGAATGTCGGCAACCTCAATGTCGGCGCGCTGATACTCATGGGCGGAAGCATCGTTCTCGGCAACGACACCGGCACGATAATCGTAGACGGCAACCTGAGCAAGGGGGACGCATCGGGAGACGCCGGAAAAATCTCCATCGACTTTTCCGGACTGACGGCTTCCGGAGAATATACTCTTATAGAAGTCCTCGGAGACATAATCGATTTCGACAAAGACGACGCCCTCTCTGACTTCGACTTGATAAATCTCGTCGAAGGCGCGAACGCCGAACTCATTTGGGACGGCAATTCGCTCGTGCTGTCCTACGCCGTTCCGGAGCCCGCCGCCGTAGCCGCGATTCTCGGAGCGGCCGTCCTCGGATTCGCCGCGCTCCGCAGGCGCAAGTAGCGGAAAAATCCCTCCGTTTTGAAAAATGCGCGATTGCGTTTGCAATCGCGCATTTTTTGTGCTTGGATATTTTCACTGAATCGGGGGCGGAACCCGCGCCCGCATGGAAGATTATGGCGAAAATCCTCGACTGCACCCTCCGCGACGGCGGGCTCGTGAACGACAGCAATTTCTCCGACGAATTTGCGCGCGCCGTTTTGCGCGCGTGCGAAATAGCGGGCGTGGACACCGTCGAAATCGGCTTTAAAAATTCAAAGAAATATTTTTCCCCCGAAAAATTCGGCAAATGGAGGTTCTGCGAAGAATCCTACATCAGAAAAGCATTCGGCGACGCGCCGCGCAGGGCAAAACTCTGCGCCCTCATGGACGCCGGAAAATGCGACATATCCGCCCTGCCGCCGCGTCCGGAAAGCATAGTATCGAAAATCCGGTGCGCGTTTTACGCCGACCGCGCGCGGGAGGCCGCCGAGACGCTCGGCGCCGCCTCCGAACTCGGCTACGAGACCTCCGCGTGCCTTATGGCGGCCCCGCAAATCGAGAGGCGGGAGCGCGAAAAACTCCTCGAACTGCTCGCCGCCTCAAAAGCCGGCACAATCTATCTTATGGACAGTTTCGGGACGCTTCTGCCCGCGGAGGCGCGGAAACTCTGCGCGGAGTATTCGCGCTTCTGCCGCGAATGCGGAAAAGCTTTCGGCGCGCACTTCCACAACAACCTGCAATGCGCTTTCGCAAATTCCATAATTGCGGCGGAAGAGGGCGCGGATGTTGTAGATTCCACAATAGGCGGGCTCGGCAAGGGCGCGGGGAACTGCCCCACCGAGCTTCTGGCGGGATTTTTGCTCGGAGCGGACGCCGCCGTCGCGCCCTCGGAGGCCTCCGAAAAATTCGCCGCGCCGCTCTCTGAAAAATTCAAATGCGGATTCCGCCCGCAGTACATGCTCACCGCCCTTTTGAAAATCCACCCGAGGCCGGCGATGGAATACTCCTCAATGCCCAACCCCCCGCCGCTATCCGAATTTTACGAAAAGTTAAAGGAAAATACGAAATGAAAAAGATAATAATAGCCGCAATAGCCGCCGCGTCGTTTATCGCCGCGGCATCCGCAAAAGAGCTAAAAGTGTTGACGATAGGCAATTCCTTCGCGGACAGCGTATTCGCTTACCTGCCGAAAATCGCCAAAGCCCAGGGGGAAGACCTCGTGCTCGAGCGCGCCAACCACGGCGGCTGCGAGCTCGACAGGCACTGGTCGTACGTCGAGAGGGAGGAGGCCGACCCCGACGTAAAACTCTACCGCGGCAACAGGAAAAAGCTGCGCGAAATTCTCGCCAGCCGCGACTGGGACATCGTGACAATCCAGCAGGCGAGCCACAAGAGCTGGATTGCGGACTCCTACTTCCCGTATGCCCAATACCTCTACGACTACGTGAAAAAGCACGCCCCGCAGGCGGAAGTCGCAATCCAGCAGACGTGGTCGTACCGCTGCGACGACGGCAGATTCGGAAACGGACAGTGGAAAATCACCCAAAAACAGATGTACGAAAAGCTTTCCGACGCCTACGCAAAGGCGGCAGAAAAGCTCGGGGTGCGCCGGATTCCCAGCGGGCTCGCCGTCGAAAAGGCGCGCGAAATGCAGCCGCACTCCTACAAGCCCTCCGACCCCGCCGCCCGCAAGTCTCTCCTGCCGCCGGATCTCCCCCCGCAGGCGGGCGCGATCGTCGGAAATTTCTACTGGAAGAAAAACCCGAAGACCGGCGAGCTCGAGCTCAAAGACGACTCCATACACCTCAGCAACCGCGGGCAGTATTTGCAAGCGTGCGTGTGGTACGGCTTCCTCTTCGGAAAAGATCCAAAAGACATAAAATACGTCCCCGACTCGATAGGCGGCAAAGACGCCGAAATGCTCCGCAGCGCTGCGTCCGCCGCCCTCAAAGAAATGAAACAGCCCGCCCGATAGAAATCGGAATGCGGAAAGGCCGCCCGCGAAATTTCGGGCGGCTTTTTTGCGCCGCAGTCCGGCGCGCGGGCATTCTGCGGGAATCGGGACGCGCGCCCGCGCAAACTCTTCCCCGCCCCGGCAACTTTCCCAAAAGCGGAGAAGATTTCAGCGCACAATGCGAAGCTCGAACTTAAGCTCCTTGCCCGCGAGGGCGTGCAAAATTTTTATGAGCCGCAGCATAGATGCAAGCCACGCGGGATTCTCCGAGCGGTTTTGCGCCCAGTTGAGCTTTTTGTCGCTCAGTCCCGCAGGGCAAAAGCGGTAGAGCGCCCTGACCAGCCTGAGAATCCGCGCGTCGTAGCGCGAGCACAGAGACCCGCAGTTGGGGAAGCGCAAATCCTGATGCTCCCTCGCCCATTCCATGCGCTCCGCAATCGGGTCGCCCGCGATGTTCTTCTTTGGGAAAACAAAAACCGCGCCGACCGCAAACAAATCCGGATTGTCCAGAAACGCGCTGCGGCGGTATCCGAAGCCAAGCTCGGACTTTTTAAAAGTCCGCACCCCCCCCGCATCAGCCGCCTCGACGCTCTCTATGTAATCCGAAACCGAAATCCCCTCCCCCGGGCCGGAGCCCGCGTTCATGGCTATCGCCCCCCCTATCTGGCAGGGCGCGCTCGCGAGGCAATAAAAACAGTCGCGCCCGAGCTCTTTCATTCTCCGCAAAAGTTTGAGCATCGGCACCGACGACGACACCCGGAACCTGTCGCCGCCGAGATGCTCTATCGCCTCCGGAAGCGCGTTTTTCATTACGAGCTGCCTTATTCTGCGCGACGCGAAAAATATGTTCGAGCCCCCTCCGAGAAAAACCGTCCCGAGCCCCCTTTCGCCCGCAATCTTCAAAAGCTCCGGAACGTCCTCCGCGCGCCTTATCTCGGCGAAATTCTCTGCGACGTGCCGCGAGCGGAAAAGGCTGAAATCCCTGCCCTCGCGCCGTTGGATTTCCGCTGGCATTCCTCAGATCCCCGCGCCGAATTTGCCGTCCGCGAAATCGGAGACAACCCCGACGAGCAGCCCGCGCTCGGCGGCGTGCACGCGCTCCTCAAAAGTTTCGAGAGTGTCGGACGGCAGTATGTCCACGGCTTTTTGGGCTATCACTCTTCCGCCGTCGAGCTCGCCCGATACGAAGTGCACGCTGCATCCGCCGCGCGCCTCCCCCGCCTCGAACGCGCGCCGTATGGCGTCCTTGCCCTTGTACGCCGGCAAAAGGCTCGGGTGCAAATTTATCATTTTCCCCTCAAACTCCCGCACTATCGAATCGGGAAGAATCCGCATAAAGCCCGCCAATACCGCGAGATCCGCGCGAACCTCCCGCATGGCTTTGATATACGCCGCCTCGCCTTCGCTCGAAAGGCGCGCCCCGGGCCTGCCGGGGTCGATGAAGCGCGCGGGCACGGAAAATTCGCGCGCCGCTGAAAGCGCGGGAGCGTCCGCGACGTCCGAAAACAGGGCGCAGACCTCCGCGCGGATCCGCCCGGACGCCGCCGCCTCCATGACGGCGCGCGCGTTGGACCCTCTGCCGCTCGCGAGAATCAAAATTTTCATTTCTTAAAAAAATTTTCCAGCTCCTTCGCGATGAACGGAGCCCTGCAATCCAAAAAGGCGTCCTCAATCTTGGAAAAAAACCTTCCGAAATCCCCTACATCCTCCGCGGAAAACGAAAACGGCTTGGAGGAGCGTATTGCGAGCGCCTCACGCCCCGACGATATATCCTCGTATTCCGCCTTGGAAATTTTCAGCGAAAAGCTCTTCAACACCCTCGCGCCCGAAGCGTCCGGCGGAATCTCGAGGATTTCGGAAATTCCCTCCAAAAACTCGTTAAAATTATAGTCGGAGTGGTTAATCCTCAAACAGCGCAGGCTATCAACCTCGGCCGAGAAAGCCGATACCGCCAATTTGCCGCGAAAGAGCGAAACGGGGCTTACGCGCATCCTGATTTTTTCCGCCTTCGCGAACGCCCCGACCTCTCGGGAATTTTCGCCGGCAAACGCCTTTTTATACGCGGGGGGGTTGAAGAGCGTCAGTCGGCTTATGGTGAATTCTCCGTTAAATACATTGAAAAAGGCATTTTCGTAAATCGGATAAAATCCCGTGGATGACTCGACGGAATCCCTAAACGCCCTAACTCCGGCAAAGGCGAAAAACAGCCAGAACGCCGCGGCCGCCACCGCGCACATCATCGCAAGCGAGAGCGCAAACGCGAACGAACAGCCAAGGGGCTTTTCCCTGGCAAATTTCAAGGCTTTGAAAAACGAACTCATAATTCAAACCCATAATGAAAACCGCGCGGGAGCGGGCAACAACAAAATTTTCCGCGCCCGCCGCAAAATCGGGAAAACCGGCGCGTCGGCAAAAAAAACTCCAAAAAAATCTGGAAATTCTCTTTGCGATGGGGCAAGATTGCAAAAAAATATCGGCTTTTGATTTTCACCCCATCCGGCGTCCGGATTCCGAAACTTAAAAGCCGTATTTTTAAAGGTTTCGCGGACGGACAATCCGCGAAATCCAACATTGTAAAAAGAGAGCTCAACTATGAATATCGCATCGACAATCTCGCTTTTGGGAGCCGTTCAGTCTGCGGGCGCGGATGGAAACATCCACGCGGCGTTCTGGATCGTACCGATAGCTTCAATAATCGCGCTCGCGTTTGCGTGGCATTTCTACTCCGGAATGAAAAAGGAGGAAGAGGGCACGGAAATCATGCGCAAAATCGCGGGCCATGTCCGCAGCGGAGCGCTCGCGTATCTGCGCCAACAGTACAAGGTGGTGGCCGCCGTATTCGTGGTCATCACCATTTTTTTCGCCTTTCTCGCCTACGGCTTGAAAGTGCAGAACGACTGGGTGCCATTCGCGTTCATCACGGGCGGCTTCTTCTCGGGGCTTGCGGGATTCTTCGGAATGAAGACCGCCACCTATGCCTCCAACCGCGCCGCGTGGGCCGCCAACCATTCGCTCGACAAGGGCCTGCGCGTAGCCTTCCGGTCGGGGGCCGTCATGGGGCTCGTCGTCGTCGGCCTCGCGCTCCTCGACATTTCGGCATGGTTCCTCATCTTGAACTTCTTTATTGAGGATGCCAGCGACGCCCATAAGATGGTCGTCATAACCACCACCATGCTCACCTTCGGCATGGGGGCGAGCTTGCAGGCTCTCTTCGCGCGCGTCGGCGGCGGCATATTCACGAAAGCCGCGGACGTCGGCGCCGACCTCGTCGGCAAAGTCGAGGCGGGAATCCCGGAAGACGACCCGCGCAACCCCGCAACAATCGCCGACAACGTAGGCGACAATGTGGGCGACGTCGCCGGCATGGGCGCCGACCTGTACGAATCCTACTGCGGATCCATTCTCGCGACCGCCGCCCTCGGCGCCGCGGCGTACATGACTTCTCCCGAAGTCCAGATGAAAGCTGTTCTCGCCCCGATGCTCATCGGCGCCATCGGCGTCGTACTCTCGATAGTCGGCATATACTTCGTCAGGGTGAGGTCGGGCGCAACGAGCAAAGAGCTCCTCGGAGCCCTCGGCAAGGGCGTAAACGCAAGCTCCGTGCTGATCGCCGCGGCGTCGTTCCTCGTCCTCTACTGGATTAAAACCCCGATGTGGCTCGGCAACTGGGGCTCAATCATAGTGGGGCTTGCCACGGGCATATTTATCGGAAAAATCACCGAATACTTCACGTCTGAGGCGTACGGCCCGACGCGCTTCATAGCCGAACAAGCCAAGACGGGCCCCGCCACCGTCATAATCGGCGGAATGGGAACCGGCATGATTTCTACGTTCTATCCCGTCCTAGCCATAGTGGTGGGCACCGCCCTCGCCTACGCTTTCTCGGCCGGAGGAGACCTCTCCGACATCAGCAAGGGGCTTTACGGCATAGGCATAGCGTCGGTCGGAATGCTCTCGACGCTCGGGATTACGCTCGCGACCGACGCGTACGGCCCCATCGCCGACAACGCCGGCGGCAACGCCGAAATGTCCGGCCTCGGCAAGGAAGTCCGCAAGCGCACGGACATGCTCGATTCGCTCGGCAACACCACCGCCGCAACCGGCAAGGGATTCGCGATAGGTTCCGCCGCTCTCACGGCGCTCGCGCTTCTCGCCTCGTACGTCGAAGAGCTGCGCATAGGCCTCGTCCGCCTCAAAGACGCGCCCCAGGCGACGGAATTTGCGCGCGAGACCATTCAGAAATTCTCCGAAATCTCCGGAAATGTCGAATCCGCAACCCTTATGGACTTCATGAACGTATATCAGGTCAACCTCATGAATCCGAAAGTATTGCTCGGAATGTTCATAGGCTCCATGATGTCATTCCTCTTCTGCGGGCTCACGATGAACGCAGTGGGGCGCGCCGCAAACCAAATGGTAAACGAAGTCCGCCGCCAGTTCCGCGAAAATCTCGGCATAATGCAGGGCACTTCCGAACCCGACTACGCGCGCTGCGTGTCGATTTCAACCAAAGCCGCCCAGAGGGAAATGCTATTCCCGTCGCTGCTTGCGGTAATCGCGCCGGTTCTCACCGGCATTCTGCTCGGAGTCTCGGGAGTTCTCGGCCTCCTCGGAGGCGCGCTCGCGTCCGGATTCGTGCTCGCGGTATTCATGGCCAACAGCGGCGGCGCATGGGACAACGCGAAAAAATACATCGAACAGGGAAATCTCGGAGGAAAGGGTTCCGACGCTCACAAGGCCGCCGTCATAGGCGACACCGTCGGGGATCCGTTCAAGGATACGTCGGGCCCGTCGCTCAACATTCTCATAAAACTCATGAGCATGGTGGCGATAGTCATGGCCGGATTTACCGTTTCCTATTCCCTCTTCTGATTTGCGGCAATCCAGGGCGCGGCGCCCGGGGAAACTGCCGGCGCGGTTTGCGGGCTTCGTCCGGCCGCATTGGGCGCCGTCCGACCGGAGCCATCTGAACGCGCGTTGGATCGTTTTAGCCCCAAGCGGCTTTGCCGCTTGGGGCATTTTGCGCGCAAAATGCTTCAAGCGCGCCCGCGCGCCTTATGCGCAACCGGCGCGCGGTCATTCCGCCAAGGCAATAAGAGCCCTCCGCTGGAAAACAGCCAGGGCTTTCCGACTTCGCCTTTGCCAAACGGCAAAATCAAGGCTACGGCCGCGCCTCGCGCATATCAGAACCCCCCGCCAATGGAACCGCCCGCACGCACGGGCGTCAACTGGCCTTCGGGGATAGACATCGGGTCGGAATATCTCGCGCGCAAATCGAGGTGGACGACATTCGTGATGTCGCCGCTTTTTATAACTTCGGCGAGATAGTCGTGCATGGCCCTTCTAAGCGCGATTTGATATTCCATCTCGTCGCGGTATATGGGATAAAATGAGTCCGCGTTCGGATATTGGGATATTTCGCGGCGCATGGCGTACATTATGTCGAGCATGTATTTTTTATAGTTGCGCTCATACGAAATTCTGTCCATGCGCTCGCTCGTAAACGCCCTGCGGTAGCGCTCCGCAATCTGCCCGAGCCTGCGCGAGCGCAACATGTCGCCGTACAGGTTGCGCTTGAAAAACATCAGGAAATCGTTGTTGTCGTCGGTGAATCTTCTGAGCTCGGTCTTCTGCCGCGCGGCGGCCTCCGGATTCAGCGGAACCCAGTCTCTGAGAGCCGTCATGCGGATGAACTGTATCGAGCTGTCGGGCGACTCCGCGAATTTCGTCGCGCCGTCGAATTGGCGGATGAAAGTATTCACGTCGGGAATGGCCATCTTTTCCCCGCCGACTATGGAACCTGTCTTCCCCGTCCACGAAAGCACTCCGGGATTGTACTTCCTAAACGCCATCGAGACGATCTTCTTTGTGTCGGGGTCTATCACTATTGAGTTTCCGCCGGCATCCACAGAGATTTTCGTCGAGAACAAAAACTTGTCTCCGCTCCTGTCGAGACGCTTAATGTCCGAAGTTTTCGTGATTTTCGGGGCGGTGTCGCTCGTGAGATTCAGGTATTTTTGATCCTCCGAAAACACGCGCACGCCGATTTCCGCAAATCCCGCCCCCGAGGGCGCGACCATCGAGAGGGGTTTCCCTATGACGGACGGCATATCGGACGGCCCGACCACTTCATAAGGGACAAAAGAATCCGGCACCGAGTCGGGGACGAGCATGATCAGCGGATAATCCCGCGATATGAAAGCGCGCGAGCACCTTATTTCGCCCATGCTGTTGCCTATCGTGCACGGGACTTCGCCGCCGAAAAATTCCTTTGAGCACAGGACGACCTCCTTGCCGTTCATCTTCACCAATACCGCGGTGGCGATTTTTCCGTCGAGCCCCCTCGTGGTGAAAATCGAAAACCTCGACTTGTCGGGTTTTTGCGGGCGGGGCTTTGCCTCTTCCGCCTCCTTTTTTTCCTCCTCCGCCGCAAGGAGACGCTCGCCCTCTATGATTTTCCCCAACTCTTCGAGCTGCCTTTCAAAATCCGCCGGATGCGATTTCTCGGCCTCCGCAAAAGCGGTTCTGGCTGCATCGTCCGCGCCGGCAAGTTCGGAGGATATGCGGCGCTTGGCAGCCTGCTGGCGACCGAACCATCGAACTGCGGAGGAATAGCCGCCTTTGAAGATATCCGAAGCTATGCGCTCCCTTATCCGCTCCGTTTCAGCGGGGGAAAATATGTTGGAGCTCGATGCCACGGAATTGTAGAGGCCGCCCCAGTTGCGCAGCTCTTTCGCCTGCGCGACATAGTCGCCCGGATAGAGCGACCGCGCTATGCGCGAAGAAAATTCAAAAGCGTCGCGCTTCATCGACTTCCCTATGGACTCAACGCGCTTGTAGCCGTCTATTTGGGCGAGAATCCGTCTGCGGACGACGGTCCAGTCGCCGGAATTGGCGGAAACCGCGCCGTTTTTTATCTCCCCGAAAACCTGTATCGGAATGTCCGGAACGATGGCGTTTATCGCGTCGTAAGACTTCAGCTGCCCGTCTATCCACGAGCGTTTCGCGGCGGCGTCCGCGCCCCTGAAATACTTTTCCGCAAGGGCGTTGACATCGCGCAAAACCTCCGCGGGATATTCGCGCGCAACAGGTTGCGGCGCGGCGGCTTCGTCTTTTTTCAAATAGTCGCACGCGCAAAGGGCAAACGCCGCCGCAAAAGGCAATATAAAACGAAAACGATAAGGCGATTCAAACATGGAAAATAAAAGTTTGCGGAATACGGGGTAAATAAAATGGCAAGCGGGGTCAAGCAAAATAGTGAGCATAAATTAAAAATTAATATAAAAATTTAAATTTAACCTTCCCTCCTATCCTTCTCGCCGCCCACGGCCAACCGCCGCACGCTTATGAGCGGCAAGGGTTAAAGCGACATTCAAACGGCTCGCAACCGCGTTGAACGCCCCTTGCAATGTCTTTCCGAAAATAAGGATTGCGTCGGCTATTTTTAAGGTAGGTTTTAAAAATGCATATAGCTTACACGCATACTCTTTAAGGCGGCGTTTTCGCTCGTTATATTCCAATCCTTTCACTTCGGGCAAAATTTCTCCTTGCCACTTCTGGGGAGTCACCGTCTTAAAGGGAATCTCCAAAGCGATAAGAATACCGATTACTTCTCCGTAAGACTTGCCGAGGACAAAGGAGCGGCTTGCGGGTTGGGCGTGTTTGCAACTTATATAGCCGCTTACTTGCTCAACATAAGCCTCCAAAGGAATATTGCACTTTTGGGAATATTCCTTCAATTTGCGCATTGCCTCAGCGAAGAACTGTATATCGTTCAGTGCGTCCGCCACATTCGCGCAGAGAGGGTGCGGGTGGAGGATTGCATATCCTCCGTTTACACCCGCGTCTATTCCGATTATGATTTTACCATTCATCGGAATCCTCCTCTCTGACAACACCCATAGCTTCGCCTATGCGCCGAATAGACAATACGTCGGATTTTAGCTTCTCGATAGCGCGACTTGGGCTTATCTGCCACATTGCGTTGAAGTTTATTTCTTCGTCTTTGCGCTTTATCCCGAAGAATCGCGCTATATTGCCAAGAGATGCCTTCTCAAAAGTTCCACACCCCCAGACTTGCAACAAATCTATGAAGTTGCCGTTAAGGTATATTACATTCACAACATTAAGTAGAATCCCTGAAGAATGCTTAAAGAGGCGTTTTGAGGGCATGCACGAGATCTTTGTCTCAAATGGATTCATTCTAAAAAATGGGAAATATGACTTACACAAGATAGCGAGGTTTCTCCAAGACAACTGCCCAAGCGACTTGGAAAATTTTATATGCTCATTCGCACTTGTCGCAAAGAGCGAGCTTTACGACAGAATATGCGAGAAGCTTGCAAGCTTTGGTATCGAGACCTCCCCGACAGATGATTTAGAAACGCTTGCCGCTATGCTCGCCGAGCGTGATATGACTGCTTGCAATGCCATTGCCGCAAGAAAAATGGCGGACGAGACTCACTCATACTCCCACTATATCCCGACTGTGCCGCATTCAGCTCAAGAGATTGGAAACGAACAACTGCTGACACTAAAGCAGGAAATACTCTCTCCTTATTTCGCCAAAAATGGACGTTCGGGCTACATAGATATTTATCCCCACATAACCGATAAATTTGCCTTCTATTGCATTGCGCACGGCGCACCAAAAACAAGGGAGCGTTCTGTCGGCGAAGAGGAAGAAGCAAGCTTCCACACCTTCCGCCCTGAACTTGTAGATATTATTAGAATCAATCTATCCAATGCAGAAATTTCCGTATTTACACAGAAAAACCATTCGCGGGGATTTAAAGAATTTTACGTTGAAAATTTCGGCAGGTTGATTTTGCCAGATTCAAAGTATGTTCCTCATAAGAAATTTAATCTATCCGCGCTCTCCAATAACGAAATTTTTAACGTAGGAGAATTCTCAGACAAAATATCAAGCATTACTCCTATGAAGTTTAGCTATATCGGAATCGGAGGTTGCAAATTAGATGCAAGCAAGAATGTTGATGCCGCTTACCTTGATTGCGTAGAAAACAATAGGCAAATTATTTCTATGACTTTCAATGTCTGTTTTGCTGATAATCCGAAGAAGAAACATAGGGTCTCCATTCATTCCGATTCCCGCTCAGAATTTCCCATAGGTACAAACGAAGAAATTATCGAGGATTATTTATTTTCTAAAGGCATAATGAGGGATATTTACCGTGAAGAAACTTTTACTCTGGAAACGCAAAAAGTCCTACTTTCCAACTGATAATCTTGCTTGGAAAAATGTTCTGGGAGAGAATCTAAAAAGATACTTTTGCCAGAATGGGTTATTGGAATATGGAAAATCCACCGTCGATTACATAGAGATTGACGGCGAATCCTATCAAGTTGAATACATCGGAAACGAATTCATTGGCATAAACGATGAACTCCCTGATGTGAAGCTATCCAATAGCGATGTTTGCAAGCTTACCTTAAACAAAAGTAAATTTGCTTCCAAAGTACGCGAACTTTTAAGAATAGGAGGCGCAGTTTCAGATATTCCGAACTGTGATGCCTACTGCATTGGAGATTTGAAAGGAAGTCGTACTTTTAGGGTGTTTTTATGCTTTTCAGAGTCGGGGAGCCTGTATAGCTCAATTCGGAGTATATCTAAAGGAATTCCTCCCATTGTATTTCTTTTGAGGAAATTTCAGGAGAACTTCAAAAACTATTATATGAGCTTAACGGAAAGTTCTTCAAAATAGACGAATGTATATGTTTCCGCAATGACAGCATTGAAGCACTTTCTCCAATAGCAGAACTTGCGGGGAAGGTCAAAAGAAGCAAGACATCAGACGTTTATTACGCTTGGAGTTCTACTGGCTTTCATCAACCCCAAAATCCCAATTTGAATATGCTTAAGATTCGCATACTGTCTTCAACCCGCCTACATATTGAATTTGACGGGGAAGGAGATGATTTCGATTACAGCGACATAAGCATATTCAGAAACGAAAATAATGGTAAAATGAATAAATGTTGGACAACTCTGGGCTTATTGGCGGCAAAGAAGGAATTTAAGAGAGATGAAGGAACCCGAAAGATAGTCTCCAGAATGAATACTGTCTTCAGAGACTTCTTTGGCTTCTCTAAGCGTTTAATTCCTTTTGAATTTAGGGATACTATTCTTTTCCCAAACTTCTATCTGAAAGCCGTATCCCAAAGGGAAGAAAGGAAAGAAACCTTTGAAGGAGGCGGAATTTCTGAAAAAGAGATAGTAGAAGATTGGGAGCGTCAGAGGTATCAACATTAACTTATTTTGACGGATATATCTTAAAATACTTTTCGGCGTCCTCTTTAGTCGCTACTCCTCGGTAGTGTTTAAAGAGTATATCTGTGCCTTTATGTGACATAATCAAAGCCGTATCTTGGAAGTCTCTTTTCCATGCGACGTGGTAGCTTGCAAAACTGTGCCTGAAAGCATTGTGGGGCGGTATCTTCTTTTGTGGGAATTTGCCATTCTCGTCTGGAGTTTTTATTTGTTTTCCATTTACAAGCAATCCCGCTCTGCGCAGGGCACTCTCTCGGCGCTTTTTCCACTTGCGCTCACACCACCCAAAGGCAGACTTTGGCGTCCGTTCCAACCAAGCCCAGAGATTGTCTGGGAGGTTTTCTATGTAGTTTCTACGGTTTTTCTTGGTCTTTTCAGTGGGCGTTAAAATTCCTTGCCGCATTGTGATTTCATTATAGTCAACTCTTGGAATTGCGGAAGTTCTCATTCCAGCAAATAGCCCCAGAGCCATTAAGCCGCAGACTTCTGGATCTATCTTTTCATTTGCTCGGAACAATCTCTCCGTTTCCTCCATAGTTAGTATTCCAATCTCGCCCATTTCAATCTTGGGCAATTCAAGTCCCTTGGCTACGTTCTTTTCAATTAGTTCGTTTTTCTCAAACCAGTTCCAAGCGGCAGTTATATTGGACCTCCAATTCTTTACCGTGACTGGAGCAAATTTTAGAGATTCTAGCCAATTTTCCAACTCCTTGCGGCTTATATCTTGCAGGAGCCTATCGCCAAATGATTCAACAAGAACTTCCAAAACGCGTCGGACGTGCCTTATATGTTCGGGCTTGGCTTTTTCAGTCTTACGCATATTCCGCAGATATTCGTCGCAAGCGTCCCAAAGAGTTAATACACGCCTTGATTTGTGGTTCTTTGCCCAAAATTCCCATATATCGCGGAAACTTACGTTCCCTCTGATAGACTCAATGTAGGAGATGTCCGAAATGGTATTTTCGTCAATTCCCAAAAGCGCCTCAAAAGAGAGCTTATCCAAATGTCCGTTAAGCCTTAGAAAATCCTCCCTTGCTTCTTCTGTTTCAAAGAACCTTGAATGCCTTACGCCTCCCTCAATCCAGAACAGTTGATAGGGTGATTTTCTACCTCCACAATATCTCTTAGTAATCTTCGCCATAGTGGTGTACTTCTAATAAAAAACAACCCCTTTTGTCAAGATTATTATTGATATATTATGAGTATGTATAATTTCATTATTTTACAATATAGTTTAATAAAGCGCGAGTTATGATGAAAGTTGTCTTGAATATCTCGATAAATGGGTTATGTTTTCTTGATTAAAATTTAGACCGCAAATTCATTTTATAAAGCTATTCGATGGACTTAAACTCAATAGAAGAAACTCTCAGCAAGATTACACAACAATTTAGTAATTCAGAATTTATATATGAGTTTTTGCTGGCGTACGGGATCCCGCAGAGTACCATAACAAAACTAAAGCAAAAAAATGCAGCTCTTGATGGCATTGACAATATTATTGATGTAAAGAAAAAAGTTTATTTTTTAAACGTGGCAGAAGGGAACGACTTGCCTTCCATTCTTGAGCGGCTGAAGAATGATCCTGCCACATTTAAGCACAGACCGCGTTTTATCATCGTTACAGATTTCAAACGTTTATGCGCTTGGGATTGCAAATTAAAAGGGGCGGCGCTTGATACAAAATTTGAAGACCTTCATATAAACTATGAATTCTTTTTACCTCTTGCAGGTCGCGAAAAATATGTTCAACATCACGAAACTTTTGCTGATGTAAAGGCCGCCGAGAAAATGGCCAAAATCTACGATGAAATCCTTAATAATAATCCGGATTTTCTCGATGAGCAAAACAAACATAATCTGAGTGTGTTTCTTACTCGGTTGTTATTTTGTTATTTTGCCGAAGATACAGGGATTTTCCCTGAGGGCAATATATTTACAAAATCCATATATGAACATACGCAAGAAGACGGTTCAGACCTTCGGCAATATTTTGAAATGCTATTCGCTGCATTGGATGATAAAGACCGCCGTAAGTATCCCGCCCACATCTCAAACTTTCCTTATGTAAATGGTAAACTTTTTGCAGACAAATGTAGAATTCCAAATTTTACGAAGCGGGCGCGCGATTTGATTCTTGAATGTGGAGACGGGATGAATTGGTCGGAGATAAATCCCGACATATTTGGTTCTATGTTTCAAGCGGTGTCCGATAAAAAAGCGCGCCGAGATTGGGGGCAGCATTATACTTCGGTCCCCAATATAATGAAGGTTATAACCCCTCTGTTTTTGGATGAATTAAAAGACGCTTTTGAGAAAGCGCAAGATTCGGTCTCTCGCTTATCTGCCTTATTGCACCGCATATCTGAAATAAGAATATTCGACCCGGCTTGCGGATCGGGAAATTTTCTAATTATAGCATACAAACAATTACGCCAGTTAGAGATAGATATCATTAAAAGAATAAGAGATTTGGAAGGCGGAATATCATTCAATTACTCCCAAATAAAGCTTAGCAATTTTTACGGTATTGAGTTAGTGGATTTCCCCTGTGAGATAGCCCGCCTTTCATTATGGCTTGCCCAGCACCAGATGAATAGATTGGTAAAGAAGGAATTCGGGATTACGCAACCTACACTACCGCTACAAGAAAGCGGACATATTATATGCGGAAATGCAACTCGCCTGGATTGGGATAAGGTATGTCCGAGAACAAGAATCCCAAATTCTTTGCAGGCTGTATGCGAAAGAGCAGAAATTGAAAATAGCGAGTTAAAGCTACAAGTTCCTACAGAATATAACGAGATTTATGTATTGGGGAATCCGCCATACTTGGGAGCTAAGTTGCAGGAGGAATCTCAAAAAGAAGATATAATACGCTTACTCCCCAAAAATAAGAATATAGACTATATTTCTTGTTGGTTTTATAAAGGCGCAGAGTATCTAAACACAAGTCCTTGTGTAAAAATCGCATTTGTATCAACAAATTCTGTGTGTCAAGGCGAACAGGTTGCAATTTTATGGAAGCAGTTGAAAAAGTTTACAAATGTTGAAATTGGTTTTGCATACAGATCTTTCAAATGGACGAATAATGCAAAGTATAACGCAGGTGTAACGTGTGTTATTATCGGATTGCGACAAAAATCCTCAGCGCAAAAGTTTATATACGATGGTTTACAAAAGGTTCTTGTAAAAAACATAAACACATACCTGTTAGATGCGAACGATGTTTATATAGAACGTACAAATGAATCGATCTCTCATTTTGCACCAATGGCATTTGGAAGTATGCCACGAGACGGCGGGCATTTGATTCTTACTCCAATCGAAAAGGATAATATTATCTCCAAACATCCACAATCCTCTAAATTTATAAAAAAATATATTGGGTCCGAAGAATTTATCAATGGTAAGACGAGGTACTGCTTGTGGATAGAATCCAATGAAAGTAATGAGGCTAAATCTTACCAAGCCATATCAGAAAGAATTGACGCGGTATCCAAATTCAGAAATTCAAGTAAAGCCTCAAGCACAAAAAATTACGCCAAATTAGGATATATGTTTGTTCAAAGAGCATATAAACCAACCAACGCAATTATCGTTCCTTGTGTATCCTCTGAGAGACGTCAATATATACCCATAGGATACTTGGATAAAGATACTGTCATATCAAATTCTGCACAGGCCATATATGATGCGCCATTATGGCTGTTTTCGGTTATTACGTCTCGAATGCACATGGTTTGGGTTAGAGCAGTCGGTGGAAGATTGGAAACTCGTTTGCGTTATTCAGCAGAGCTTTGCTATAACACTTTCCCATTTCCCGATGTTTCAGACCAAAAAAAGAGAGAATTGGAATACCACGCAAAACAGGTTCTTTCAGCACGGGAAGCCCATTCTGAACTTACAATGGCAGAGCTCTACGACCCTGATAAAATGCCGGAGGATTTGCGTTCAGCGCATGTATCCTTGGATATTGCCGTTGAACAATGCTACAGAAAACGCCCCTTCGATAATGACGGGAAGAGATTGGAATATCTTTTTAAATATTATGAAAAAATGTCAGCAGGCTCAAAACTTGGGCAGCAGGAACTGGAAATATTGTAAGGTTTATGGAAAATTTAGTTGAAGTAAAATACGCCCAAACAGGAGAAAGCACAAAAACAAATTCGCTTGGTATGCGCGAGATGCAACAGCGCGCGTATGCGTATAGAGACGCGCAATACATTTTGTTAAAGGCTCCGCCAGCTTCAGGGAAGTCGCGAGCATTGATGTTTATTGCCTTAGACAAGCTTAAAAATCAAGGCATTAAGAAGGTAATAGTGGCTGTTCCTGAACAGTCTATAGCATCTTCATTCAAAGAAACAGAACTGAAAAAATTTGGATTTTTTGCGGATTGGATTGTGGATTCTCGTTATAATCTCTGTAGAGGAGGCTCTGACAACGGCAAGGGCAAGATTAAGACATTCCGCGAGTTTATGGAGGATCCATATTCAAAAATTCTTTTGTGCACGCACGCTACCTTGCGCTTTGCCTGCGACGGATTGGAATACAGCAAATTTAACGATACTTTGCTTGCTATTGACGAATTTCACCATGTTTCCGCAGATAGTGAAAATAACCGATTGGGAGAGATAGTCCACGGTTTAATGGCCCAATCCACAGCGCATATTTTGGCAATGACAGGATCGTATTTCAGAGGAGACTGCATACCTGTGCTTTTGCCGGAAGACGAAGAAAAATTTTCTCGAATAACTTACAACTACTACGAACAGTTAAACGGCTATACCTATCTGAAATCACTTGGTATTGGGTACAACTTCTATCAGGGTAAATATCTGTCGGCTATAGCGGAAGTTCTGGATACAAACAAAAAGACGCTAATCCACATACCGAATGTAAATTCCATAGAATCTACAGGCGATAAATACAAAGAAGTTGACGCTATCCTTGAGATAATAGGCGAAACTATTAAAATAGATCCAGATACTGGAATAATTCATGTTAAAAGGCATTCAGACGGTAAAATTCTAAAAGTTGCAGACATAGTCGATGACGACGTTGAGCGACTGAAGGTGATGGGTTATCTGCGCAATATAAAGAAAGTAGATGATATAGATATCATTATTGCGCTTGGAATGGCGAAGGAAGGATTTGATTGGCCTTTTTGCGAATATGCCTTGACTGTAGGTTATCGGGCTTCACTAACGGAGGTTGTTCAGATAATAGGCCGCTGTACGCGCGATAGTGAAAATAAATCACACGCGCAATTTACAAACCTTATAGCTCAACCAGATGCGCAAACCCAAGAAGTTAGCGTTGCAGTAAATAATATGCTAAAGGCAATTACTTGTTCGCTATTGATGGAGCAAGTGCTTGCCCCAAACTTCAAATTTTAGAGCAAACTGCCAAATGATAATACGGAAAACGATCCCAACACCATAAAGATAAGAGGCTTAAAAGAGCCTT
>ENA-UOJG01000744-UOJG01000744.1-human-gut-metagenome-genome-assembly--contig:-C47-NODE-744-length-40971-cov-12.812347_pt1 | contig 40971 bp, 40 predicted proteins | sample MGYA00242340_ERZ723887 | MGnify/ENA metagenome assembly ERZ723887 | reverse complement strand
GCCTGCCTAATCCGAGGACACGCTTCAAGGTACCCCTATCAGGAGTAGCGGAAGGGTGCTTCTTTTTCTTCTTCCCCTTGTTAAGAGGAGAAAAAATATAAAAGGGGCATTCTCTCACGCGAGAGAATGCCCCCTTTGTCACAGTGCGACGATTCAGATAAGCATACTGACCCCGTGCGTCAGTATGGTGATGATGCAGCCCGCGATGGCGACGCCGAGGAAGATGACCGGCACGGCACGCTTCAAGCGCATATTGAGCACGGCGGCGATGAGCGCGCCCGTCCACGCGCCGGTGCCCGGCAGCGGAATGGCGACAAACAGCAGCAGCCCCCACGTCTGATAGCGGACAACATTTACGCTCTTTGCCTGCGCCCGCGCTTCAAGCGTTGAAACGAAGTGCCCGAGCTTTGGGATATGTATGCGCACCCAGCGGAAAAGGGGGCGGACGAAGAGAATGACGAACGGTACGGGGATCATATTGCCAACGAGCGAGGAGAAAAACGCCGCAGGGATCGGCAGCCCCATTGCAACGCCTGCGGGCAGCCCGCCGCGCAGCTCCACAACGGGCAGCATGGAGATGAACATTGTGAGCAGCGCTTCGCCGAGCGGCGTTTCGTGCAGCCAGTATGAGAGGGAGTCCAGCATGACGCTCCTTTCTGATGATGGAAATGCGGTAGTGCGGATTTTTCGGTAAAAGCATAGCATGAAAGCAAAAGACATGCAAGGGTCGATACATTAAGGTTCAATAAAAAATACAGGACCCCGAAAGCATTCGAAGCCCTGTATCCCTGAGTACGGTCAGCGGTTGTTTCTGTTCTGGTTGTTCTGGTTGCCGTTCTGGTTCTGCTCCTGGTTGGTGTTTTCCTGATTTTTGGTTTTGTTCTGGTTGCGGCTCTCCTTCATGCCCGTCGCCTCCCTTCCGTTTTTTTGCCTGCAAGCATAGTGTTGACGGCGGAAAGTAAAAATATACCGCGGATTTTCTGCTTATTTTCGCAAATTGCTGTTGACAAACCGAAAGATAGAGCATATACTATCTACGCAAAACAAAGAAGAGCGGTGCATTCGTTCTCACCCCCAGCAAAGCGAAGGGGTCAATCATGGAAAACAAAGCCTTCGGGCTTTTTGTGTCATGGTGCGGGTGCAGAATGTTCTGTGCTCGTTTTTTGTTTGCAAAAATCTTTATGAAAAACGGAGGTGCTTCGGTATTAGCAGCAACGTGCATCAGATCAACGAGGAGATCCGGGACAGCGAGATCCGTCTCATCAGTGCTACCGGTGAGCAGCTCGGCATCATGTCTGCCGCGCAGGCGCAGCACATCGCCGACGAGCAGGGGCTTGACCTTGTCAAGATCTCGCCGCAGGCCACGCCGCCCGTCTGCCGTCTTATGGACTACGGCAAGTTCCGCTTCGAGCAGGGCAAGCGCGAAAAGGAAGCCAGAAAGAACCAGCATGTCGTCGAAGTCAAGGAAGTGCGCATGTCCCCCGGTATCGATGTGGGCGATTTTAACACCAAGCTCAAAAACGCCCAGAAGTTCATTGCCGACGGCAACCGTGTCAAGGTCTCTGTCCGCTTCCGCGGCCGCGAGATGGCGCACACGGACATCGGCCGCGATCTGCTTGTGCGCTTTGCAGAGTCTGTCGCCGAGGTCGCCAACCTGGATAAAGAGCCGAAAATGGAAGGCCGCAGCATGTCGATCTTCCTTTCCCCCAAGGCGGGAAAGTAACTTTGAGCGCCACTACAAATACGAAAAGGAGAAACTACTATGCCCAAGCTGAAAACCCACAGCGGTTCCAAAAAGAGATTCAACCTGACCAAGACCGGTAAGGTCAAGGCCGCCAAGGCTTTCAAGAGCCACATCCTGACCAAGAAGCCCACCAAGCGTACCCGTCGTCTGCGTCAGGGCGGCTATGCTGACAAGACCACTGCCAGCACGATCCGCAAGATGATCCCCTACAAATAATTTACAACGATACGCTTTAAGGAGGCTTATACAATATGGCACGTGTTAAAGGCGCGATGATGACGCGCAAGAGAAGAAACAAGACCCTCAAGCTTGCCAAGGGCTACTGGGGCAATAAATCCCGCCACTTCAAGATGGCCAACGAGCAGGTCATGAAGTCCCTGACCTATGCTTACGTCGGCCGCCGCCTGAAGAAGAGAGATTTCCGCTCCCTGTGGATCACTCGTATCTCCGCAGCCTGCAAGCTCAACGGCATGAACTACTCCACGTTCATGCACGGCCTGAAGACCGCCGGCATCGAGATCAACCGCAAGATGCTCAGCGAGATGGCCATCAACGATCCCGTCGCTTTCACCAAGCTCGTCGAGATCGCCAAGAAGGCCTGATTGTAACTGTAAAAAAACCACCGCTGCTTTGAGCAGCGGTGGTTTTTTGCGTTTTTATGCCGCTGCGGAAGACCACAGCGGCGGAAAGAGAGGAAAAATATGAGAAAAACGCTCAAACGAAATCTGGCGTATGACGACAGAAATCACCTTTATTATGTCTCGCTCTACTACGACGGCGAAAACGGCAGGCGCGTGCGCCGCACGCGCACCTATCAAACGATGGAGCAGGCGGAGCAGGTCATTGCAGACTATCGCCGCGCGCAGCTGCTCGGCGGCAAAAGCGCTCCCCGCGACGTTTCGATGGAGGACTGGCTGCGCTACTGGATGCGTGAGATCATCACGCCGAACTGCGCGGAAACAACGCGCCACGGTTATGAGAATATCCTGTACACCCACATGATTCCAACGCTTGGCAAGGTGTATGTGCAGGAGCTGACGGCCATGCGTGTGCAGCAGTATTACGGGGAGCTGCGGAAAAAGGGCCTTGCCAACAACACCATTCGCAAGCATCATGTGCTGCTGCATGCGGCGCTGGGGGCGGCAGTACGGCAGGGAATCGTGAGAGACAACGTGGCAGATCTGGTCACGCCGCCTGCGCATGAAGCGCCCCGGCACCGTTTTTACGATTCATCGCAGCTGCGGAAACTTTTTTGCGCGAGCGAGGGATCGCAGCTTGAGATCGCCGTTAAGCTCGCGGGCTGTCTCGGGCTGCGGCGCAGCGAAATCTGCGGGCTCAAGTGGCGCAATGTCGATCTGGAGCGGGGCGTGCTTACGATCTGCGAGGTGCGCACGGCGGTAAGCGGCAGGGCACTTGAAAAAGCGCCGAAGTCCTATGCCTCCGAGCGGCGGCTGGCTTTCCGCGGCAGCGAAGACCTTGAAGCGCTGCTGCACCGTTTGCACCGCGAATGGGAGCAGCGGCGGAAAGAAAATGCGGCATATAACCCTGAAGGTTATGTTGCCGTAAATAAGGCGGGAAAGCCCTATCAGCCGGATATCCTCTGCCGGCGCATTGCACAGTTTATTGCAGAGCAAGGGCTGCCGCCAATCTCGCTGCACGGCCTGCGCCACAGCTTTGCCAGCGTCGCCAACAGCCAGAACGTGCCGATGTTCAGCATCTCCAAGGCGCTGGGGCACAGCTCTACCTCGGTGACGAGCGCAGTGTACATGCACCTTTTTGACGATGCGGTGGCAGATGTTGTATCGCAGGTGGCGAGCGCCATCACAGGGAAGGAGCCGTGAGCGTCAGGGAAAGAGAAACGGCAGCGCGGGCAGGGCGAACAGCATCGAGAGCAGCGCCTGCAAGGCTTTTCCCTTGTAATAATAGCGCGCGGTGAGAGGGGAGCCAGACAGCGCGCTGAGCGTCTGGCAATGGACGCTCATTCCGCCCCAGCCGAGCATCGCCGCGCAGGCGAGGAAGCCTGCGCGTGAGGCGGGGAGAGACAGCGTGCCGCTCGTCAGCTCCAGAAAACCGAGCAGCAGCGAGCAGAGCAGAGAGGACGCGAACTGCGGCGGCAGAAAGTGCAGCAGCAGACGCACGAGCACCGTGAAAAACACCACAAATGCGCTCACGTTCAGGCAGCCCGACAGCGCGCTTTGCACCGCGAGTGGGAAAACGGTGGAAAAGCGCTGCCGCTTTCCCGCCTGCACCCTTGTTTTACGATACGGCACCGGCGGCAGCGCGCGGCAGATGAGAACGCCGGAGAAAATCGCCGCGGCGGCATGAATGAGATACAGCGCCGCGCCAGCACGGGCGGAAGAAAAAACACCCGCGCCGCACACGCCGAGCAGAAATCCCGGCCCTGCGTTGTTGCAGAAGGCGAGCAGCCGCTCGCCTTCCTCCCGCGGCAGCGAGCCGTTTTCCACAAGCGCGGCGGCAGTGCGCGCACCGACGGGATAGCCGCCGCAAAGCCCCAGCGCAAGCGCTGACGCGCCCGCGCCGGAAAGGGAGAACAGCGGCCGCATCAGCGGCGAGAGGAGCGAGGCAAACAGCGCCGACGCGCTGCCGGAGGTCAGCAGCGCCGAGAGCACAAAAAACGGGAACAGCGACGGAACGACCGTCTGCGCGCACAGCGCGAGCGCGTCGCGCGCGGCCTGCGCGCCCTCTTCGGGTAAAAGCAGCAGCGCCAGAAGGCAGAAAAGCGCCGCGCCCGGCAATAAAAATTCGTGCAGTTTCATTTTTCTCACCTCGCCTTTTGAGACAAGTCTATGCATCGCGGCGGCGGAACTTGCCCCGTGTAGGACAGGCAAATCGCGCGGAGCGCGCGCATAAACTTTGCCCGAAAGGGAGATGAGGACAGTGGAGCGAAACGAACGGCCGCAGCGCATGATGGCGCGCATGGCGGAGCTTTTCGACCTGCCGGCGGACATTGTGGCGGGGCTGTGCCATGTGGAACTGCTGGGCGACCGGCAGCTTTTTCTGGAAGGGCACAGCGGCATTCTGTCCTATGGAACAGAACAGATCGACGTGGGCGCCGGTTCGCTCATTCTGCGTGTGCGCGGGCGGGAACTGACGCTGCGCAGCATGACAGACAGTGAGCTGCGCATCTTCGGTAAGATCGACGCGGTGGAATATGTGAGATGAGGGAAGTATGCTGAAAAAAGCCGTCAAGCTGCTGCGCGGCAGCGTATGTGTGCGCGCCAAGAGCGCGTATCCCGAGCGAATGCTGAATCTCTGCTCCGTGCGCGGCATTGAATTCTGGGACGTCAACTGGCTCGACGCGGCCACGCTCTCTTTCTGCGTGGCGCGCGGTGACCTGCGCGCGCTGCGCCGCGCTGCCGAGGGCTGCGGAGCGGAGGTGAGCATCGAGCGCACGGCGGGTACGCCGTTTTTCTTCGCGCGCCTGCGCCGCCGCCATGCGCTCATGGCGGGCGGGATCCTCTGCGCGGCACTGCTCGCTGTCAATTCTCTTTTTATCTGGGACTTTGAAGTCACGGGCAACAAGACCGTGCCGACGGAAACGATCCTGCACGCGCTGCGCGAGCACGGCGTACACCGCGGAACGCTGCGCTATTCGTTCCGTTCGCAGGATATCTGCAACCGCGTGCTGCCCGAGCTCAAGGACCTTTGCTGGCTTGCGGTGAATGTGCGCGGATGCAGAGCCTACGTGCAGGTGCGCGAGCGCGTGCGCGCGCCGGAGCGGGTGAACGAGAGCGAGCCGACGAATGTGATCGCGGCGAAGGCGGGCCTTGTTACGAAAGTCCGCGCGCTGGACGGAGAGAAGAGAGTCCTGCCCGGCACGAGCGTGCAGCAAGGGCAGCTTTTGATCGCGGGCGTGGTGGATACCGGCGGCACGGAAAAACCGAGCGTGACGACGCGCTTTCTTGCCGGTAAGGGCGAAGTCTGGGCGCGAACGTGGTACGATCTCACTGTCCGCGTGCCGCTCACTTATGAGGAAAAGGTCTACACCGGCGCGGAAAAGCACAGCCACACGCTCATCTGGGGCGAGAAGCGGTTGAAAATTAACGCAAAAGGGAGTAGTATTTGCGATGTTGATTGTGATAAAATAAAAAATCAAACACATTGGTCGCTTTTCGGCGTTTTTTCCCTGCCTGTTACATGGGAAACGGAAACGCTGCTGCCGTATGAGCCGCAAATGGTCACGCGGCCGCGCGGCGATGCCGAGCGGCAGGGCAAGGCCGTGCTGGAAGCGTATCTCACCGCCCTCTTGGGCGAGAGCGGCAGCGTGACACAGCGGCGCTTTTCCACCGCCGTGGAAGGAGGCGCGCTCTTGATCACGCTCTCGGCTGAGTGCGAGGAGCAGATCGGCAAAGAAGTGCCGGTTGCGATCAACGAAGGATAGCATTTTTTCAGGAGGAAACACAGCATGGAACAGCGCATCAGCATCGAGCGCATGGAACAGGCGGTCAATTTGTTCGGCTCATTCGATGAGAATGTGCGGCTGATCGAATCGGAATTCAAGGTCACGGTGTCGAACCGCGAGGGCGAGCTGCGCGTGAACGGCGAGGTCGAGGACACGATGCTCGCCTGTAAGGCGCTGCAAGCACTGCTGACGATCTCGAACCGCGGCGAGCCCATCACCGAGCAGAACGTGCGCTACGTGATCTCACTTGTGCGCGCGGGACAGGAGGAGCGCATCAGCGAGCTGACGCAGGACGTTATCTGCATCAGCTCCAAGGGCCGCCCCATCAAGCCCAAGACCATCGGACAGAAGCGGTATATCGAGTCCGTTTTGAAAAATACCATCACCATCGGTGTCGGCCCTGCCGGCACGGGCAAGACCTATCTTGCCGTCGCCGCGGCGGTCGCGGCCTTCCGCGAGCGCAAGGTGAACCGCATCATTTTAACGCGCCCCGCGGTCGAGGCGGGCGAGCGCCTCGGCTTTTTGCCGGGCGACTTGCAGAGCAAGGTCGACCCGTACCTGCGCCCGCTCTACGACGCGCTCTTCGATATGCTCGGCGCGGAAACGTACCAGAAGTATTTAGAGCGCGGCAACATCGAGGTCGCGCCCCTTGCCTACATGCGCGGCCGCACGCTGGACGACAGCTTCATCATTCTCGACGAAGCGCAGAATACCTCCTGCGAGCAGATGAAAATGTTCCTGACGCGCATGGGCTTCAACTCGAAAATGGTCATCACCGGCGACGTGACGCAGATCGACCTGCCGGCGGACAAGATGAGCGGACTCAAGCAGGCCGTGCGCGTGCTCAAGGACGTCGAGGGCATCGGCATCTGTGAGCTGACCGATCAGGACGTGGTGCGCCATGTGATGGTGCAGCGCATCATCAAGGCCTACGCGGACTATGAGACTGCACGGAACGAAAAGAGGAAAAAGTGATGGCAAAGAGACATTATATCCCCATTACGGTGGAAAACGTGCCCGATGTGAGCGGCAGCAAGCGCGCCTTCATCCGCAAGGTCATCCGCACGGCGCTTACTGCCGAGGGTGTGGACTTTCCCTGCGAGATCGACGTGGAGCTGACGGACGACGAGATCATTCACGAGATCAACCGCGAGATGAGGCAGGTCGACCGCGCGACGGACGTTTTGAGCTTCCCGATGTTTGAGCTTTCGCCCGGAGAACTGCCGGGGACGGAGGACGCCGACCCCGGCACGGGGCTTGTACCGCTCGGCGACATGGTCATCTCGCTCGAGCACGTCGCCGCGCAGGCGAAGGAATACGGCCACTCCAACCGCCGCGAGCTTGCCTATCTTGTGACGCACTCAGTGCTGCACCTGCTGGGCTATGACCATCTGGACGAGGGGCCGATGAAGGCGCAGATGCGCGAGCACGAGGAAGCGATCATGAAGCTGCTCGACCTTACGCGGTAAGATTTTCCCAATACAACAAACAGAGAAGGAGCGAAGAGAAATGAAAGACGATTATATCCTGTTGAAAGTGCTGGCTGCATTTGTCGGGACGCTTGTGTTCGGCGGGATGCTGATCAGTGCGCTTCCGTTTGGATATGTGGAATCGGCGGTGCTTGTCCTTGCAGCCGTCGTTGCCGCCTCTGCGGTCTGGATCGGAAGAGAAAAGTGACCTGCTTTGGCAGAAAATAATAAAATGTTCAACGAACAAAGAAAGTTGAGGATCACCTATCATGAACAAAACGAAGACTGCTATGATCACCGTCTGCGGACGGCCGAACGTCGGTAAATCCAGCCTGACCAACGCCCTTGTGGGCGAGAAGATCGCTATCGTCTCCAACAAGCCCCAGACCACGCGCAACCGCATCTACGGCGTGGTGAACCGCGGCGACACGCAGTATGTGCTGCTTGATACGCCGGGTTTCCACAAGGCGCGCAACCGCCTGGGCGATTATATGGTCAAGGTCACGCGCGAGTCGATCGCGGACGTGGACGCGGTGCTGCTGCTCGTCGAGCCGGTGGCGCACGTCGGTATTCCAGAATCGGAACTCATCGAAAAGATCAAGGCCTCGCACCTGCCGGCAATTCTTTGCATCAACAAGATCGACACCATCGAGCGCAAGGACGACCTGCTCGCCGTCATCGCGGTCTACAGTGAAGCATATCCCTTCGATGCCATCATCCCCATCTCCGCGCGCACGCACGAGGGACTGGACGATCTGATGAACGAGCTTTCGAAGTACGCCGCCGAAGGCCCCCAGCTCTTCCCAGACGGCATGACGACCGACCAGCCCGACCGTCAGGTCGTTGCCGAAATCGTGCGCGAAAAGCTGCTGCGCAACTTGGATAAGGAAATTCCGCACGGCACGGCCGTGGAGATCACGCGCTTCATCGAGCGCGACGACGAGGTCATCGAGGTCGACGCGACCATCTACTGCGAAAAGGCGAGCCACAAGGGCATCATCATCGGCAAAAACGGTGCGATGCTCAAGAAGATCTCGACCGAGGCGCGGCAGGACATCGAGCGTTTCATGGGTACGAAGGTCTATCTTGAGACCTGGGTCAAGGTCAAGGAGAATTGGAGAGACAATATGAATTATATCCGCTCGTTCGGCTACGACGAGCAGTAAAAAATATTCCCAGCCATATTGCTGGTTTCTTTCCTCATGCTAAGCATGAGGTGAGGGCAGTGGAAGAAGGATATCTGGCGCTTTTTATGCAGACCGGGCAGCCGCTATTTTATCTCATGGCGGTGGAAAGACGGTCCTGCAAGGAATGAACGCTGTTCCCCGCGTGAGGGGAGCAGCGCTTCGCGCCGCCGCGAGCAGAGAAAGGACGTGCTGCGCCGCCATGGAAAAAATCGTTACTAAGGGCATCGTCCTTCGCGCGACGGCGACGAAGGAGGCCGACTACATATTGAATATTTTGACCGATTCCCTCGGGCGGATCGCGGTCGTCGCGCGCGGCGCGCGGCGCAAGGGAAGCCGCATCGCGGCAAGCTGCGAGCTGCTGGCATTTTCCGAGCTGACGCTTTATCAGCGCGGCAACTGGTACTATCTTGACGAGGCGTCGACGATCTCGCTTTTCGACGGTGTGCGGCAGGACATCGAACTGCTCTCGCTTGCGTCGTATTTTGCCGAGATGACCGAGTGCGTCACAGCGGAGGACGAGCCCGCGCCGGAAATTCTGTCGTTGCTGCTCAATTCGCTCTATGCGCTCAGCGAGCTTGAAAAGCCGCAGAGCATCGTCAAGGCGGCGTTTGAGCTCAAGCTCCTTGCGCTTTCCGGCTATGAGCCGCTGCTCGACGGCTGCGCCGTCTGCGGCACGCACAACCCGAAAGAGCCGGTGTTTGACGCGCAGCAAGGGGTGCTTTTGTGCAGGGAATGCGCGCCGTATCATGGAGCGGGGCTTCTGCCGCTGGACGCGGGATCGTTCGCCGCAATGCGCCATGTGCTCTTTGCAGAGCCGAAGCGCATGCTGTCGTTTTCTCTCTCGGGGGAGACGGAAAAGCGCTTTGCCGCCGCCTGCGAGGTTTTTGCGCAGGTACAGCTGGACCGGCGATTTAAGACGCTGGATTTCTACAAAAGCATGAAAACTGTCGACTAAACGTATTATCTGTCGAAATCATTACGAATCGGAATCGAAATTTCGGAGAAAACTATGAGTGAACTGTTTGAAAAATCCATCCGCGTGCTGGAGCTGCCGCGCCTTTTGGAAATGCTCGAGCGTCACGCTGTGAGCGCGGAAGCCAAGGCGCGGGCGCGCAGTTTGACGCCGTCGGACGACTTCGGCGAGGTGAACCGCCTGCTCGACGAGACCGACGCGGCGCGCAAGATGATCCTGCTGCGCGGCAGTCCCGCCTTCGGCGGCGTGCGCGATGTGGGCGAGTCGCTCTCGCGTGCGGAACGCGGCGGCATGCTCAACACGCGGGAACTTTTGGACATCGCGGGGCTGCTCGCCAATGTGCGCCGCGTGCAGGACTATTATAGGGAGGACGAGGAAGGCACGGCCATCGACAAGCTCTTCCTCTCGCTGCACGCAAACCGTTTTTTGGAGGAGAAGATCACGACCGCGATCCTTGATGAAAACGAGATCGCGGACAATGCCTCGCCCGAGCTTGCCGAGATCCGCCGCCACAAGCGTGCGGCGGCGGCCAGAGGCCGCCAGATCCTGCAGCGCATCATTTCGTCCCCGAGCTATCGCAACGTTTTGCAGGACGCGCTCATCACGCAGCGCGGCGGGCGATTCGTCGTGCCGGTGAAGGCCGAGTGCCGCGGCGAGCTGCCGGGCCTCGTGCACGACACGTCCTCGAGCGGCGCGACGATCTTCGTCGAGCCGATGGGCGTGGTGCAGGCCAACAACGAGCTCAAGGAACTCGAGGCGAAAGAAGAAAAGGAGATCGACCGTATCCTCTATGCCCTCTCCGGCGAGGCGGCAAGCTTCAGCCGCGATATTTTGTGGGATTATGATATTCTTGTCCATCTCGACCTCATCTTCGCGCGCGGCGAGCTGAGCTACCGCATGAACGCCATGCGCCCGGAGCTCAAAAAGGACGGCAGCGTTTATCTGCGCCACGCGCGCCACCCGCTGCTTGATCCGGCGAAGGCGGTGCCCATCGACATTGAGCTGGGCCGAAGCTTCGATACGCTCGTCATCACCGGCCCCAACACCGGCGGTAAGACCGTCAGCCTCAAGACGCTCGGTCTCATGTGCCTGATGGCGCAGTGCGGGCTGCATATCCCCTGCGACGATCGCAGCGCCGTGAGCATTTTCTCCGCCGTCCTGGCCGACATCGGCGACGAACAGAGTATCGAGCAGAGCCTGTCGACCTTCTCGGCGCACATGAAGAACATTGTGCAGATCTTAGATGAGGCGGATCGGCACAGCCTCATTCTCTTCGATGAGCTGGGCGCGGGCACCGACCCGGTCGAGGGCGCGGCGCTTGCCATCGCCATCATTGAGCAGGCACGCTCGCAGGGGGCGAAGATCGCCGCGACGACGCACTACGCCGAGCTCAAGACCTTTGCCATGACGACTGCGGGCGTGGAGAACGCAAGCTGCGAATTCGACGTGGAGACCCTCTGCCCGACCTACAAGCTGCTCATCGGCATTCCCGGCAAGTCAAATGCCTTTGCCATTTCGAAGCGATTGGGGCTTTCTGAGTCCGTCATCGAAAAGGCCAGGGCGCAGATGGACAGCGAGAGCATCCATTTTGAAGATGTGCTCACGCAGCTGGAGCAGAAGCGACAGCAGCTCGAAAAGGAGAAAGCGGAGGTCGACCGCCTCTATGCCCAGCGTGAGGAAGACGCGCGCAAGGCGCGTGAATTCCGCACGCAGATGGAAAAGGCGAAAGAGAACGCCCGCAGCCGCGGCGAGGCCGAGGCCAAGCGCCTGCTTGCCGAGGCGAAATCCGCCGCGGACGAGACCTTCCGCGAGCTGGACGCGCTGCGCAAGCAGCAGAAAAAGCTCGACGCCCAGCAGATGAACGCCCAGCGCGCCGAGATCATGCACAACATCAAGGAGGCGCGCGATGCCGTGGGCCTGCGCGATGAGCGCGCGGAGCCCATTCCCAAGCCCTCGCGCCCCATTCGGGAAGGCGACCTTGTCGAGATCCCCGGCACAAGACGTCAGGCCGAGGTCACAGCCGTCAAGGGCGATACGCTCACGCTCAAGGCAGGGCCTTTGCAGATGAAGGTCAAAGCCGATGAGGTGCGCCTCATCGAAGAGGCAGAGCGCGCGGCAACAGCGAAGAAGCAGCCGCAGTTCGCTCCCTCGCAGCGTATCCTGCGCACGGCGAGCGCGGCGCGCGAGCTTGACATTCGCGGCATGGAAACACTGGAGGCCGAGAGCGTGCTCGACAACTATATCGACGCTGCCGTGATGGCCCATCTTGAAACGGTGACCATCATTCACGGCAAGGGAACGGGTGCGCTGCGCAAGGCGGTGCATGCGAGCCTGAAGCGCAACAAGGCAGTCAAGAGCTTCCGCCTCGGCAACTACGGCGAGGGCGAGTCCGGCGTCACTGTGGTCGAGTTGAAATAAATGCCTGCCCGGGGAAGCACTTTGTCTGTGTTTATTGCCAAATCCGAGCCGTTTCGCGCGAATTGGCATTGACGAATCTGCCCTAAATGGTATATGATACGATAAAGTCCGAAAGATTTTTTTGGAGAGGGAGAAGTAACGATGTATACTCAGAGTGTTACGATCAACAATGAAGTAGGCCTGCATGCCCGTCCCGCTACGTTCTTCATTCAGAAGGCCAACGAATTCAAGAGCGGCATCTGGCTGGAGAAGGATGAGCGCCGCGTGAACGCCAAGAGCTTGCTGGGCGTGCTGTCCCTCGGGATCGTCAAGGGCACGACCATCACCCTGCTGGCCGACGGCGCTGACGAAAAGGAAGCTGTGACGGCTCTCTGCGAGCTGGTTTCCAGCAATTTCGGCGAATAAAACACGATCAGGAAAGGCGGCTTCAAAAGAAGCCGCCTTTTTCCATTTTATTTTCCGGTTTCGACCTGATATACTATTAACTATTATATATGTAGACAAGAGGAGGAAGCGGCCTATGACCAAGCAGGAGCTGCTCGACAAGGCAAACGACCTGCCGCTCGCACCGGGCGTTTATCTGATGATGGATAAAAGCGGCGAGGTCATCTACGTCGGTAAGGCCAAAAAGCTCAAAAACCGCGTCAGTCAGTATTTTCAAGAGGGGTCCTCCCACAACGAGAAAACGCGCCGCATGGTCGCGCAGGTGGATCACTTTGACACCATCTTCGTTTCAAGCGAGTTTGAGGCGCTGATCCTGGAAAACTCGCTCATCAAGCAGCACATGCCGCGCTACAACATCCTCTTGAAAGATGACAAGGGCTATCCCTTTGTGCGCCTCGGCACGGGGCATTATCCGCGCTTTACAATGGTCTCTAAACCCGCGGACGACGACGCGCTCTACTTTGGGCCGTTCGGCGGGCGAAGCGAAACGCGCGCGGCGATCGATGCGATCTGCGCGGCCTTCCGGCTGCCGACGTGCAGCCGCGCCTTTCCGCGCGACATCGGCAAGGAGCGTCCCTGCCTCAACCATCACATGGGCCGCTGCGACGGATTTTGCCGCGGTACGCCGGACGAGGAGGAATATCTGCGCCGCATCGGTCAGGCGGAAGAACTGCTGGGCGGCCATTACCGCAGGCTCACGCGCGCGCTGCGCGAGGAGATGGAACGCGAGGCCGAGGCGCTGCACTTTGAGCAGGCAGCAGCGCTGCGCGACCGTATCCGCGCCATCGAGGTGCTGGGCAAACGCCAGAAGGTCATCGCCGGCATCTGCGCCGACACCGACATCTGGGGCGTTTACCGCGGGGCGCTCAAATGCGGCAGCGCCGTGCTGCACATTGAGGACGGCAGCGTGACGGGGCGCGACCTGAACCTCTTCGCCGCACCGCAGGACGAGAGCGAGCAGATGATCCTCTCGGCGCTGCTGCCGCAGTATTACCTCAATAAGAGCGTCCTGCCGCGTGAAATCCTGCTGCCCTGCGAGATCGAGGGCGCGGACGAGCTTGCGCAGATTTTGACCGAGCGCGCGGGACGCAAGGTGACGCTCCATGTGCCGCAGCGCGGCGAGAAGGCGGAGCTTCTTGCCATGGCGCAGCGCAACGTGCGCGAGGACGTGGAGCGCGTGACGACCGCGCAGGAGCGGGAAAACCGCACGCTTTCGCAGCTTGCGGGCATGCTGTCGCTTGCCGCGCCACCTAAGCGCATGGAGTCCTACGATATTTCCAACACCGGCGCGAGCGACATTGTCGCCTCCATGGTCGTCTACGAGGGGGCGAAGCCCAAAAAGAGCGCCTACCGCCGCTTTAAGATCAAGAGCCTCTCGGCCCATCCCGACGACTACGCCTCGATGGAGGAGGTGCTCACGCGCCGTATTCAGCGCTATCTGGACGGCGATGAGAAGTTCAGCCCCCTGCCGGACGTCATGCTCATCGACGGCGGCGTGACGCATGCGCTCGTTGCTGAGCGTGTGTGCGCCAAGATGCAGGTCCGCGTTCCCATCTTCGGCATGGTCAAGGACGACCGCCACCGCACGCGCGCGCTTGTCACGGCGGATGGGCGCGAGATCGACCTGCACGCCGCGCCGAACGTCTTTGCCCTGATCGGCCAGATCCAGGAGGAGACGCACCGCTTTGCCATCACCTTTCACCACGAGAGTCACACGCGCTCTTCCACGCGCTCGGCGCTCGACGGCATTCCCGGCATCGGCAAGGTCCGCGCACAGGCGCTGCTCAAGACGTTCAAGAGCGTCAAGGCAATTCGAGAGGCGGACATTTTCGCCCTCGAACGTGTGCTGCCAAAAGACGCTGCGGCATCTGTTTACCTTCATTTTCACGGCGAAACGAACGGAAAAAGTCAGGATCGGTAACTTCTTCCCTTGCCGTCCGTTTGGTGGAAAAAGGGAAAAAGAATGCTTGATTTTGTTGGACTTGCCAACAAAATCTGAAAATACGGGTTGACATAATTGAATTTCGATAAATGAATTTTTAAAAAGTCAAACTTGCATATTTTGCTCTGCGGCGATGAAATTTGCTGCATGCAGCGTCCCCTGTGACCTTTGCGGACACGGGAGGCGCTGCATTTCTTCTGTGCGGGGCAAAGGCGGTGCTGACGAGCAAAAAGGACAGTGTTTGCAAGGCTTTTCCGGCCTTTGACGCGCCGGGGGAAGGCGGCGGGACACACCCGGACTGCCCGCAGAGATTTTTTTCCCCGCTTCGAGGGAACAAATGCACCGGAAAGGAGGCTGCCGGTTCTTCCGCAGCGCGGCGGCGCGGCATGGGGGAGGGGTGATAGAAGTTTACATAAACCTGAAAAATGCTGCTTTCATGAGCGCGAAATCTGATTTTTACAAGCAGAAAGTTCCGATAATATCGAAATAATAGAAGAAAACAGAACTTTTGTCGAAAGAATGGCGAGAACTTGACAAATCCTTTTTCGAGCGGTATACTGCCAGCATGTTTTGGAAAAGTTACAAATTGTAATCTTTTTCCGGGCGCAGCGCATTTCCCCCGCTGCGCGAAGCTGCGGCGGCTCACGCCGCGAAAAAAGGAGTATTTCATGCAGAAGTTTTTGAAACAGTTGTTCACAGCCCCGCACAGCCGGAGAGCGATGTTCTTCGTGCTGTTCGCCGCGGTGATGCTGCTGAACAGTTCGCCCGAGCTGCGCGCGAACGCGCTGTATCTGATCGCCGACGGCGATGCGGTCAGCGTGCTCGACGGCACGACGGACATCCCGCAGGAGCGCGTTATCGTCACGGGCGCGCAGAGCGCCGACGCGGAAGTTACGCTCCCTGCCGGTGAAAAGGTAACGGTGACGCACGGCGACGATATTGAGTACGCCACCACAAGAAATGGCGAGCGCGTCAGCGAGCTGCTGCGCCGCCTGCAAATCTCGGTCAGCCCCCTTGAGATGGTGCTGGTCGATGTTTCCGGCGAGTCGGTCGAGATCACAGTCGCTTCCGACTTTACCTACTACGAAACGGATACCGAGGCTGCGGAGCATATCACGATGACCACCACCTCCTACCGCCTGCCCAAGGGCGAAACGAAGGTCGTGCAGCAGGGCATCGACGGTACGCGCGATGTTGTTTACGAGGTCGTGTACGCAGACGGTCAGTTTGTCTCCCGTCAGGCGGTAGAGGAGAAGAACAACACCTCCGTTGCGGAGATCACCTACACCGGCACGCTCGTCGACAAGGCGCAGAGCGGCGATACGGTCAAGTCCGTCGCCTATGAGGACGACGGCAGCGGCTACCTTCTGATGAAGTCCGGTGATTCCGTTCATTTCTCCGGCTCGATGAAGGTCACCTGCACGGCCTATACCGCGGGCTACGGCGGCGTGGGCACCAGAACCGCCACGGGTACGACCGTCCATGTCGGCACCGTTGCGGTGGATAAGAAGGTTATCCCCCTCGGCACCGAAATGTTCATCGTCGGCTCGACCGGCTACACCTACGGCAACGCCGTTGCCGAGGATACCGGCGTGCGCGGCGCGGCAGTCGACCTCTATATGAACACCTATCAGGAGTGCAAGCAGTTCGGTCTCCAGAGAAATTCGACCGTCTACTTCCTCGATTGAGAGGGACAATTTGCCGAATAGTACGATAAATGCATGTTCCGAATGCGCATATTGCGCATTCGGAACATTTACTTTATTGCGGTGACGTGATACAATTATCGGCAGAAACCGAAAGGAGCGCACAAGATGAAAGCCATTATCACAGTGATCGGAAAAGACCGCGTCGGCATTATCGCAGGCGTCAGCTCGCTGCTGGCGCAGTGGAACGTAAACGTTCTGGATATCAGCCAGACGATCCTGCAGGAGAATTTTACGATGGTCATGCTGGCCGATTTGGCAGACTGCCCACTCTCCTTTGCAGAACTGACGGAAAAGCTGAGCGCCCTCGGCATGGAGATGGACATTGCGATCCGCATGCAGCGGGAGGACATCTTCAACGCAATGCACAAGATCTGAGCGGGGAGGGAGAGAGTCATGCTAAGCCGCAGTGATATCCTGGAAACGATCCGCATGATCGACCAGCAGCATTTGGATATCCGCACGATCACAATGGGCATCTCGCTCCTCTCCTGCGCGGACAGCAGCGCGGAGCGCGCGTGTGAAAAGATCTACGATAAGATCAGCCGCTATGCAGAGCATTTGGTCGCAACGGGGGAAGAGATCGAGCGGGAATTCGGCATTCCCATTGTCAATAAGCGCGTTTCCGTCACACCGATCGCGTTAGTCGCCGCTGCATCGGAGACGGAGGACTATGTCCCGTTTGCCAAGACGCTTGACCGCGCGGCCAAAAATGTTGGCGTTAACTTTATTGGCGGCTTTTCCGCGCTCGTGCAGAAGGGCATGACGGACGCCGATCGGAAGCTGATCGCCGCAATCCCCGAAGCGTTGGCCGGCACGGATCTTGTGTGCTCGTCGGTCAATGTCGGCTCGTCCAAGGCGGGGATCAATATGGACGCCGTCGCCCTGATGGGACAGACGGTGAAGAAAACGGCAGCACTCACGGAAAAGCAGGGCGGCTTCGGCTGCGCCAAGCTTGTGATTTTCTGCAACGCAGTGGAGGATAACCCCTTTATGGCGGGCGCATTTCACGGCGTGGGCGAACCTGAAAAAGTGATCAACGTCGGCGTTTCTGGGCCGGGCGTTGTGTATCACGCGTTGCAAAGCGTCAAGGGCCAACCGTTCGACGTGGTGGCGGAGACTGTGAAGAAAACGGCGTTCCGCATCACGCGAATGGGCCAGCTCGTTGCGCAGGAGGCGAGCCGCCGGCTCGACGCGCCGTTTGGCATCGTCGATCTTTCGCTCGCGCCAACCCCTGCCGCCGGTGACAGTGTGGCCCGCATTCTGGAGGAAATGGGGCTTGAGGCCTGCGGCACACACGGTACGACCGCCGCGCTCGCCCTGCTCAACGACGCGGTGAAAAAGGGCGGCGTGATGGCCTCCTCCTCGGTGGGTGGCTTATCCGGCGCGTTTATCCCCGTCAGCGAAGATGAGGGCATGATTGCCGCGGTGTCCTCCGGCGCGTTGACGCTCGACAAGCTGGAGGCAATGACCTGCGTTTGCTCCGTAGGACTCGACATGATCGCGCTTCCGGGCGACACCAGCGCGGAGACCATCGCTGCCATCATCGCCGATGAAGCGGCTATCGGCATGATCAATACGAAGACGACCGCGGTGCGCGTTATCCCCGTGCCCAGATGTAAGGTGGGCGATATGGTAGAGTTCGGCGGACTGCTCGGCTCGGCACCGGTGCAGGCGGTTCATCCCTATTCAAGCGCGGAGTTCATTGCGCGCGGCGGCAGGATCCCCGCGCCGCTGCACAGCCTGAAAAACTGAAAGAAAGAGGACAGCTCCGGCTGTCCTCTTTTTTTTGATCAAATTTGCCGCTTCAGAACAGCAGCTCATAGCCCATCTTGATGAAAAGAAGCGCCAGCACCACGAACATCATGTTGCGGATCTTTTTGCTGCCGCCGCGAATGGCATAGCGCGCGCCGAGATAGTTGCCGAGAATGCTGCATGCGATGGCAGGCAGCGCCAGCTTCCAAAGAACGCTGCCGTGCAGGATCCACACAACAGCGGAGGCAACATTGGAGGCAAGGTTGCTCGCCTTGGCGCAGCCGCCCGCCGTGATGAGGTCGAGCGAGAGAAAGCCCGTGAAGCCAAGGATCATAAAGGTTCCCGTGCCGGGGCCCAGCAGCCCGTCGTAGCAGCCGAAGACAAGGCCGATGAGCGCGGCGGTGACGACCTCGCGCCTGACAGAATACACGGGGCGCTCTTCTGCGGGAATGTCCTTGCCGAAATCCTTTTTTACCGTCAGAAAGACGGCCACGCAGGGGAGCGCGATAAGCATCAGCGTTTCCAGTGTCTTTTCCGAGATGACGGCGGCCAGCTCTGTGCCGAGCGCCGAGCCGATCAGCGCGCCGACGGCCGCAACGATGGCGGGGCGCAGCAGGATCTTGCCGCTGCGGAAATATTTGGTCGTGGCGGTCAGCGTGCCGCAGCCGTTGACGACCTTGTTCGTTCCGGCGGCAAGGTGAGCCGGGATACCGGCCATGAGGTAGGCCGGCAGTGTGATGAGTCCGCCGCCGCCGGCAACGGAATCGACAAAGCCGCCGAGAAAGATGAGCGGCAGAACAACGATCAGAATTTGCGGTGTGAGCTCCATGAGAATATCCCTCTTTTCCTGAGATTGCTGCATTTTATCACAGGGGAAAAAGTTTTACTACTCTTTTGCGCAAAATATGATAAAATAATTTCACTGATTCTTTACGCCCAAAGCGCAGAAAGGAACAACGCTATGGAACGCAACAACAAAGCTGCCATCGAGGCGCTCTTGAAGCGCCACGGTTTTCACTTTTCCAAGTCCATGGGTCAGAATTTCCTCATCGACCCCGCCATTCCCTTCGAGATCGCCGAAAGCTCGCGCGCAAGCGAGCAAAACGGCGTGCTGGAGATCGGCCCCGGCATCGGTGCTTTGAGTCATGAGCTCTGCGAGCGCGCGGGGAAGGTCGTTGCTGTGGAGCTTGACAAGACGCTGCTGCCGATCCTTGAAGAGACGATGGCGCGCTACGATAACTTCGAGGTCGTCTCCGCCGATATTCTCAAGACCGATATCCCCGCGCTGGTGCGCGAAAAGTTCGGGGGCCTTACGCCCATCGTGTGCGCAAACCTGCCCTATAACATCACGACCCCCGCCATCACCGCGCTCATCGAGGCGAAGTGCTTTGAGAGCATTACGGTGCTTGTGCAGAAGGAGGTCGCCGAGCGGCTGTGTGCCGCGCCGGGCACGAGCGCCTATGGTGCATTCTCCGCCTTTATGCAGTACTACACGGAGCCGGAGTATCTCTTCGCCGTGCCGCGCGAGTGCTTTGAGCCCCAGCCCAAGGTCACCTCTGCCGTGCTGCGCGCCGTGGTGCGCAAAGAGCCGCCTGTCAGGGTGGAGGACGAGAAGCTCTTCTTCCGCGTGGTATACGGCGCGTTTGCCCTGCGGCGCAAGACGCTCGTCAACAGCCTGATGACGGCGTTCGGCTCGCAGCTCACAAAAGAGCAGCTTGCGCAGGCGATCACCTCCTGCGGACTTGACGCAACTATCCGCGGCGAACGACTGGGCCTTGCGGAATTTGCGGCTCTCACCGCCGCGATCGGCGCGTTACTGCGATAACATGCTGCGATATATTCAAAAAAATAATAAGCTATATGGTTGTTATTGATGAGACATTCTGCTACAATTTGCGGTAGAAAGGAGTCAAACTCAATAGCAACCATTTTCCTGTGCATCGGTTCGCTCTCTGCCGCCTTGCGCGGCACGGCACGCCACACAAGACGCGGTGCAAAAAAATTTCCTTTGTGCCGTGAAAATGCTGCGAGGAAAAGAACAATGACGAATTTGACGAACAACAAGGCGGTATTGTCGTGGATCGACGAGATGACCGCCATCACCAAGCCGGACAAGATCGTTTGGATCACGGGAGAGGAAGACCAGATCAGCGAGCTGCGCGAGCAGGCCGTCAGAGAAGGGATCCTCATCAAGCTCAACCCGGATAAGCTGCCGGGCTGCTATCTGCACCGCACCGACCCCGACGACGTAGCGCGCGTGGAGGACCGTACCTTCATCTGCTGCGAAAAGGAAGAGGACGCAGGCCCCACGAACCACTGGATGGAGCCGAAGGAAATGTACAAGAAGATGTATGCTCTGGCTGACGGCGCTTACAAGGGCCGCACCATGTACATTATCCCGTATTCCATGTCCATCATCGGCTCGCCGTTCGCCAAGTATGGCTTTGAATTGACAGACTCCATTTATGTCGTGCTCAACATGCACATCATGACCCGCGTCGGAAAGGCCGTGTGCGACGCGCTCGGTGACGACACGGGCTTCATCAAGGGTCTGCACTGCCAGTGCAACCTTGATAAGGACAATAAGTACATCGTCCACTTCCCGCAGGACAATACCATCATTTCGATGAACTCCAACTACGGCGGCAACGTCCTTCAGGGCAAGAAGTGCTTCGCTCTGCGCATCGCCTCGAACCTCGGCCGTCAGGAGGGGTGGATGGCCGAGCACATGCTGATCCTCGGCATTCAGAACCCGCGCGGCGAGATCAAGTACATCTCGGCGGCCTTCCCGTCCGCCTGCGGCAAGACGAACCTTGCCATGCTGATCCCGCCCGAGGGCCTTCAGCGCTGGGGCTGGCGCGTTTGGTGCGTGGGCGATGATATTGCGTGGCTGCGCGTCGGCAAGGACGGCAGACTCTGGGCGGTCAATCCGGAGAACGGCTTCTTCGGTGTGGCGCCCGGTACGTCGATGAAGTCGAACCCCAACGCGCTCATTTCGACGCACAAGGATACGATCTTTACGAACGTCGCCCTCGATTTGAGCGACAACACCGTCTGGTGGGAGGGGCTCAACAAGACGCCGCCCGCCCGCGCGATCGACTGGCGCGGCCGCCCGTGGACGCCGCAGAGCCCCGAAAAGGCCGCCCACCCCAACAGCCGCTTCACCGCGCCGGCGCGCAACTGCCCGTGCCTGAGCCCGGAGTTTGACAATCCCGAGGGTGTGCCCATCAGCGCCATTATCTTCGGCGGACGCCGCGCGAAGACCGCGCCGCTCGTCTACCAGTCCTTCAGCTGGCAGCACGGCGTGTTCATCGGCTCGATCATGGCCTCGGAGACCACCGCTGCGGCGACCGGTCAGGTCGGCGTGGTGCGCCGCGACCCGATGGCAATGCTGCCCTTCTGCGGCTACCACATGGGCGATTACTGGCAGCACTGGCTCGACATGGGCAAGAAGATCCCCAAGCCGCCGAAGATCTTCAACGTCAACTGGTTCCGTACCGACGAGGACGGCAACTTTGCCTGGCCCGGCTTTGGCGACAATATGCGCGTTTTGCAGTGGATCATCTCGCGTGCCGACAATGAGATCGGCGCGGCGGAGACCGCGCTCGGCTACGAGCCGAACACCCACGACATCGACATGGAGGGCCTTGATATGTCGATGTACGACATGCGCAGACTCCTCTCGGTCGACCGCGATCTCTGGCTCAAGGAGTGCGAGGACGCGCGCGCCTACTACGAAAAGATCGGCAAGGTGCCGCCGGAGCTTTACAGCGAGCTCGACGCGCTCGAAATGCGCCTGAACCGTGGCTACAAGGTAGAACACTGAATAAAATAACAAAAAAGGAACCGCTCAAAGAGCGGTTCCTTTTTTGTTGCTGCGATCATCGCACCACGCCGAACTGAAAAAGATAGTCGCGCCACATCACGTAGTAGGGAGCCTTGACGTGCACGCCGTCGCCGGAGTAATCCGCCGTCAGCACGCCGGTGTCGTCGTCAAAGACGGGGTTGCAGTCGATGTAGAAGACCGTCTCGTTGTCAGCAAATTTTTGTATCTCCGCGTTGCGCGCGTCAATGGTCGAATTTTTGAAGAATGTTGTATCCGACTTTTCCTGCGTCGTGTGGAAGATGGCTTGCAGGAAAATGATGGCATCAGGCTGTAACTCGCGTACCTCGTCGAGCAGCACCTTGTACTGCGCGGCCCAGCTCTCCGCTGTGCCGGCGCCAAGCTCATTGATGCCGAGCATCAGGTAGATCTTGCCGTAATGCTTGCCGCGGAGCGCCTGGGCGAGCGTCTGCTTGCCGGGGAACTCCGCCTTTTCTACCGCCGACCAGACGGTCAGCCCGTTGTGGCAGAGGTAGTCGGCGTTGGGAAGGCCTGCGTAGTCCTTGAAGCCATCGGTGTGCGAGTCGCCGATGAAAAGCGCGTCGTCAAAGTAGCTCGCGTCCACCGTGGTGAAGGGGGAGGCGGGCTCTTCGGGTTCCGGTTCGGGTTCGGGTTCTGGCAGCGGCTCAGGTGCGGGGGGCGGCTCAGGCGCTTTCGGCTCGCTCCACGGATATACCCCGTCGGCAGCTGCGAGCGCCACCGCTGCGACGGGCGGCGTTTTCTTGTCGAGCTTTGATAGATAGCCGCCGTACACGCCCGTGGGGTCAAACAGCGGGTAGACATTGAGCGCGACCGCGCTCAATAGGCACAGCGGCAGCAGAAGGGAAGGGATTCGGGAGGACATGAACGATCTCCTTAAAAACGAGAATAGAGGAAGGCGTTGCCCGTCGATGTGGCGATGAAGTACACGCACACCCAGAAGAGGACAAAGAGAGGCAGATCGATGAGCGGCGTGCCGCGGTGCTTTTCAAAAAAGCGGCGGGGCTGCGGCAGACAGAAGAGAATACCAAGGAGCAGCAGCCACCAGTAAGAAGAGAGCAGCTTGAGCGCATCCTGCGCGGACACGGCGCTGTGCGTGCCGAAAAACGGAAACAGGCGGGAAAAATACGCGCCGACATCGGAGAGCTTCGTGATGCGGAAGATGACCCACGTGGGCGGAATGACAAAAAGAAGGTAGAGGTGCGAGAGCAGCGCGTGCTTTTTGAGAAAGCTGCCGATGCAGAATTTTTCAAGCAGGATGAAGAAAAGCAGCACGATGCCCCAGAGGACAAAGTTCCAGCTTGCCCCGTGCCAGAGGCCGGTGAAGAACCACACGACCGTCAGCGCGAGCGCCGTGCGCGCGCTTCCGCGGCGGCTGCCGCCGAGCGGAATGTAGAGATAGTCGCGGAACCATGTGCCGAGCGTGATGTGCCAGCGGCGGTAGAACTCGCTCACCGAGCGGGCAGTGTAGGGGAGGTCAAAGTTGCGCGGCACGGGCAGCCCCAGCATCTGCCCAAGACCCATCGCCATGAGAGAATACCCGGAAAAGTCAAAGTAGAGCTGCAAGCTGTAGCTCGCCGCGCCGAGCCAGGCAAGCGGCGTAGAAAGATAGCCGTAGCCGATGCGCTCAAGCGAGGCCCACAGCGGCGCAAGCTGGTCGGCCAGCAGCACCTTGAAGCAAAGACCGACGGCAAAAAGCTCGAAGTCGAGGAAAGCGTCCTCACGCGAGAGCGTGCGCTCCTTGAGCGCGCCGCGCCACTCGGCGTAGCGCAGAATGGGCCCCATCGTCAGCTGCGGAAAGGCGATCGTAAAGGCGGCATAGTCGACGAGATTTTTCTCCGCCGCCGCGCCGCGGCAGACGTCGATGAGGTATCCCGCGCTCTGGAAGAGGTAGAAGCTCACGCCCAGCGGCAGAACAAGCTTGACGAGGGGGAAGCTCTGCCCGGTCAGTTTTCCCCAGTTTTCAAGAAAAAATGCAGCGTACTTGAAATAGACGAGGCAGAACAGATCCGCCGACAGCGCGGCGGCAAGCAGCCCCTTGCGCATGCGCGGGGATCTCCCCACCATCAAGCGCGCGAGAAAATAGTGCAGAAGAAGCACCGCGGAAAGAAGCAGCGCGTCGCGCACACCTGCGCCAAGCAGATAACATGCGGCGCTGCCAAGCACGAGCACGACATTTTTGCAGCGGAAGGGGACGAGATAATAAACCGCAAAGAAGAGCGGCAGAAAATAAAAAAGAAAAGTAAGGTCGGAAAAGCTCACGGGACGGCTCCTGTCAGAAAGTGTTGTGGGAGGGGCACATCGGCTTAACGCAGCATGCCGGGTCGAAAATCCGTCAAGAAGCCGCCGGGTAAACCGAAAACCGAGATTTTGGTTTACATGCGGCGGCAAGCGTGCTACAATCCTAAGACGGCGGCTGCGAAATGGCGCAGTGTTTGATGTATTATGTCAATCGTAAACGATAAGCCGCCAACTGTCAACTTCAAAAAGGTAACAATTTCGGTTACATTTTGTAACGGAGGACGCTATGGGGAAAGAAACCGTTTTGGCGCTGCTGCTGCGCGAAAAGGGACGCTTCGTCTCGGGCGAGGCCGTCAGCGCGGAGCTTGGCATCACGCGCGCGGCGATCTGGAAGAGCATCTCCGCGCTGCGCGCGCAGGGGTATGAGATCGAAGCCGTTCCGGGGCGCGGCTACTGCCTCAAGGCACTGCCCGATGTGCTCAGTGAGCAGACCGTGCGCAGTTTTCTGGGCGGGGTGCAGGTGGTCGGCGGGCGCATCGACTGCTTTGATACCATTGATTCGACCAACGCTTACTTAAAACGCATCGCGTTCGACGGCGCACCGGACGGCACGGTCGCCGTTGCCGCGGAGCAGACGAGCGGGCGCGGCCGGCGCGGCCGCACTTTCCAGAGCGCAGCGGGCAAGGGTGTGTATCTTTCTGTTTTGCTGCGCCCTGAGCTCACTCCCGCGCAGCTTATGCCGCTCACGGGACTCGTTGCCGTTGCGATGAGCCGCGCGGTCGACCGCGTGGGCGGCACAAACGTGCAGATCAAGTGGACGAACGACCTTGTGCTCAACGGCAGAAAGCTTTGCGGTATCCTGACCGAGCTGAGCGTGGAGGGCGAAACGGGCGCGCTGCAATACGTTGTGCCGGGCATCGGCATCAATGTCAGCCAGTGCGAGGAGGACTTCGACGGCGACGTTGCGCAGATCGCAACGTCCATTCTGCGCGAAACGGGCAGGCGCATTTCGCGCGCGGAACTGGCCGCGGCGATGATCGAGGAGCTTGACGCGCTCTACGCAGCGCTCAAGTCGGGCGATACGAGTGCGTATCTTGAAGAATACCGCCGCCGCTGCGTGACCATCGGGCGCGAGGTACAGCTTTTGTGGCAGGATACGAAGGAAAAGGTTACGGCGCTGGACGTGGACGAGGAATTCGGTCTCATCGTGCGCCGCGAGAACGGAACGGTCGAGACCGTTCGCACGGGCGAAGTGTCGGTGCGCGGCCTTTACGGATACGTGGAATAAGGGGGCTTTGAACATGCTTTGGGAGCTGTTTCTCACCTTTGCCAAGATCGGCGTGATGACCTTTGGCGGCGGCATGGCCATGCTGCCGATCCTTGAGCGCGAGATCGTACAGAACAAAAAGTGGGCGACGGAAGAAGAACTGGTCGATTACTTTGCCATCGGTCAGTGCACGCCGGGCATCATCGCCGTCAATACGGCGACCTTTGTCGGGCAGAAGAAAAAGGGCGTCCTCGGCGGCATTGCCGCAACGCTCGGCGTTGTATTCCCCTCTCTTATCATCATCACGGTTCTCGCGGGATTGATCACGAACTTTGCGCATCTTGCGTGGGTGCAGAATGCCTTTGCCGGCATTCAGGTGTGCGTGTGCGTGCTGATCCTGAACGCCGTGCTCAAGCTGCTGAAGAAATCCGTGGTCGATAAGCGCACGGCGGTCATCTTTGCGCTCGTGCTGCTCGGCAGTATGCTGCTGAGCGTTTCGCCGGTGTGGTTCGTGCTGCTTTCGGCGCTTTCCGGCATCGTGCTCAAGGCGCTTGAGGGGAGGGAAGCGAAATGACGCTCTATCTTCGCCTCTATTGGGAGTTTTTCAAAACAGGGCTTTTTGCCATCGGCGGCGGCATGGCAACGCTGCCGTTCCTCAAGGACATCGGCGTGAGCACCGGCTGGTTCACGCAGACGGACCTTATGAATATGCTGGCGGTGTCGGAATCCACGCCGGGGCCGGTCGGCATCAACATGGCGACCTACGTTGGCTACACGGTGGCGGGTGTGCCCGGCGCGATCATCGCCACCATCGGCGAGGTGACGCCGTCGATCGTCGTTATCCTGATTGTCGCGGCGATGCTTGCAAAGTTCCGCGACAGCAAGGCAGTCGCCGATGCGTTTTACGGGCTGCGCCCGGCCTCCACCGGCCTCATCGGCGCAGCCTGCGCGGGCGTGATGCTCCAGGTGATCGCGGGGATCACGAGCGCGTCGGCGGGCGAGTCCCTGCTGATGAAGTTTTCATGGGACGGTGCGATCAACTGGCGCGGCATCGTCCTTGCGCTGGCGCTGCTCTTCTTCACGCGCTGCGTCAAAAAGACCAAAGACCTGCACCCAATCGTTTTCATCGGCATTTCCGCCGTGATCGGCGTGGTGTTCCGCTTCGCGGGCGTGTAAAATAGTCAAAAAGAGGAGATGCCAAGGGCGAGCGCTCATAAAACAGTAAAACCGGCCGGTAACCATCGGCCGGTTTTTCATCTGTATACAGCTTGGCGGAAAATGGAGCACCCCAGGACGCACCTTGATAGAGAGTATAGAAGTGCCCTTTTGTTCCGAAAGGATTTTTTATCAGTTCGACAAACCTGAAGCTATAAACGCCTTTGCAAATATATCATATCTATTAACTTTACACCGCCCTCATAGATTGGGGTATTATAATTGTCTGTAAAGAAATTTGAAATCTTGTGAGAACGAGCAAATCCACATTTCTCATAAAATGGTATTGTCAGTGGACTATCTCCAGTTCCAACTTGCAAAATAGAATACTCTTTTGCATATTTATTGGCAAGAAAACCAATCAGTACCTCGCCATATCCCATTCCATGATATTTCGGATCAACCGCAATATTCTTGATTTCAAGTATTCCATTACCTTCATCCGTGACAACACATTCAGCTTTTACACCATTGTCTTCAAGCACATACATCGTTCCTTTTTCAAGATAACGGTCAATCATGCTTTCCTGTTCGTCTGCTAATAACAACAATGATATAAACTGCTTTTTATTTTCGTTCACTTCTCGAATTTTCATACAACTTGTTACCCCATCAATTGCCGTCTGCTTTATTTCATCAAACTGGAAGTTGTCAAGCAATTATTTGTCCTCTTCCAAAGAGGTAATGATTACAGCCCCCATTACAACAATTGCAAGAATTGGACCGAGCTGCGGCCAATTCATTATTTCGGCTCCAAATGCACTGCCAAGGTATCCCGAGATAATAGCAATAATGGAAGAAATAGCCGCTTTTCTCATATATTCGTACTCCTCTGTTAAATTCCTTTCTTGATCATAGATCAATTCTGCTTTTGCATTTTTTTAATCTTCCGAGGCGATGTGGCTGGCGATGCGCTGCATGATCATGTCGAGCGCGACTAAGTTGTGCCCGCCCTCGAGCACGATGATGTCGGCATACTTGCGGCTTGGCTCGACAAACTGCTCGTGCATGGGCTTGACCGTCGTGAGGTACTGCGTGATGACGCTTTCAAGCGTGCGGCCGCGGTCGCGCACGTCGCGCAGGGCGCGGCGCAGAATGCGCACGTCCGCGTCGGTCTCGACAAAGATCTTGATGTCAAGCATCTCACGCAGCGTGGGATCCTGAAAGATGAGAATGCCCTCGACGATGACGACCTTGCTCGGCAGAATGAGTTCGGTTTCCTCGGTGCGCTGATGGTCGGCGTAGGAGTAAACGGGGCAATGAATGGCTTTGCCGGATTTGAGCTCCTTGAGCTGTTTGACCATCAGATCCGTTTCGAAAGCGTCGGGGTGGTTGTAGTTCTGCTTGCAGCGTTCTTCGAAGGGAAGATCCTGGTGCTTATAATAGCTGTCGTGATGGACGACGCTGATATCGTCGCCGAAATGCTGCTTCAAATGCTCGGTGAGAGTCGTTTTGCCGGAGCCGGTGCCGCCCGCAATGCCAATGAAGATGGTGTTCATCGCCGCTTCCTCCGTGAATTGTATTTTATAGGTCAATTATAGGGAGACTTTGGCGAAATTGCAAGGCTGCGCTGCGGAAAGCGACAATTTTTTGCGCATTGCAGTTGACGCGGAAGAAAAAAGCAAGTATTATGTAAAGGAGTACAGCGTGCTTGCGCTGTGCGGCAGATACTTGATTTTTGACAAAAAGAAAGGAGCGTCGGCATGGATCTTCTCAAATGCCCGCGCTGCGGTGAAGAATATTCTCCCAGCTATCGCAGGTGCCCGTTCTGCGAGGAGGGCGACCACCCCCGTAAGGTCAAGCACAACTCCGGCAAGCACAATTCCGGCAAACAGAACGGCGGCCGGCGTGTTTCGGATAAAAAGCAGACCCACTCCGCCCGCGGCGCGATGGCGGCGGTGCTGGTCGTGGTGCTGCTGCTTTTGAGCTGGTCGCTCTTCGGCGAAAAGATCGTCGCAAAGATCAACCCCGATGACGCTGACCCGTTACCCGGCGTGCAGGACGACAGCAACAAGCCGGTCGACGGAGATACGGACGCAGACGGCGAGACCGATCCGAGTATCGGCGAGGAGCCGAACGTGGGCGATGTGACGGGCGGCGAAACGACCGATCCCGGCACGACGGCTCCGGTCACTCCGACGGTGGACGCCTCGGCGCTGAGCATCAAGACCAACGTCGGTACGACGCTTTCCAAGGACGCGAACGGCACCTTCGACTGTACGATCAAGCCGAGCGAATCCATTCGTCTGAGCGTTTCCGGAACGGACGCAGCCACCACCTGGGCGGTGGCGGACGCGAGCGTTCTGTCCATCTCGGCAGACGGTACGATCTCGCCCATCAAGACGGGCATTACGACCGTGACGGCCTCGGTCGGCGGTGCGGTGCTGTCGATCATCGTGCGCATCAAATAAAATACGTGGTAAAAGAGCGGCCTTTCGGCCGTTCTTTTTTTGCGCAAAAGGAGAGGCCCTCCTTGCAAGGCACTCCTGCCTGTGCTACAATTACCTTGAAGAAGTGTTTTCAGGAGCAATTGATTATGACGACCCGTGAATTTCAAAAAAAGCAGCCGCTTTCCATTCTTTTTGCCTACTTCAAGCCGCACCGCGGCCTGTTTGCCTTAGACCTTGTCTGCGCGACGATCGTCGCGCTCATTGACCTTGCCTTCCCGATGGTCACGCGCAAGTCAATGTACGATCTGCTGCCCCAGCAGCAGTACCGCGCGTTTTTTGTCGTCATGGGTGTGATGATGGCGGCGTTTATCGTGCGCGCGCTTTTGTACTATGTGATCGCCTACTGGGGGCACACGTTCGGTATCCGCGTAGAGGCTGATATCCGCCGCGACCTCTTCATTCACGTGCAGGAGCTGGACGTCAGCTTTTTTGACCATAACCGCACGGGTCAGCTCATGAGCCGGCTGACGAGCGACCTCTTTGAGATCACGGAGCTTGCCCATCACGGGCCGGAGGACCTGCTCATCTCCACGCTGACGATCATCGGCGCGCTTGTTATCATGTTCTCCATCGAGTGGCGGCTTGCCCTTGTGGTGGCGTGCATTCTGCCGGTGTTTATCGCCGTTATCATGTCGCGCCGCAGCAAGATGGGCGCGGCTTCGCGCAACGAAAAGCAGAAGACAGCCGCCATCAATGTCGGCATCGAGTCGTCGCTCTCCGGCATTCGCACGGCGCGTGCTTTTGCCAACGAGGACGAGGAGATCGACAAATTCAACACCGCGAACGAGGAATTCAAGGTCTCCAAGCGTGCTTTCCACCATGAAATGGGCGTATTCAACGCGACGATGGAATTTTTCATGACGCTGCTCTCCGCCGCCGTCATCACGGTGGGCGGCTACCTCATCATGCGCGGCGAGATCAACTACATTGACCTCATCACCTTTTCGCTCTACATCACCGCTTTTATCAGCCCCGTGCGCAAGCTCGCCAATTTTTCCGAGATCTTTGCGCGCGGCTTTGCCGGTCTTGAACGCTTCACCGCGCTGATGCGCGTGGAGCCTGCGCTGAAGGACGCGCCGGACGCGAAGGAGCTTACGAACTGCCGCGGCGAGATCGACGTTGACCATGTGAGCTTTTCCTATGAGGGAACAGAGGGAGAGGGTGTGCTGCATGACGTGAGCGTCCATGTTACGCCCGGCGAGATGCTTGCCATCGTGGGGCCTTCCGGCGGCGGCAAGTCGACGCTCTGCCAGCTCATTCCCCGCTTTTACGAGGTCAGCGACGGTGCGATCCGCATCGATGGGGAGGACGTGCGCGCCCTCACGCAGACCTCGCTCCACCGCGCCATCGGCGTTGTGCAGCAGGACGTGTTCCTCTTTGCAGACACCGTGCGCGAAAATATCCGCTACGGCCGCCCGGACGCGACGGACGAGGAAATCGTCGAGGCGGCGAAGCGCGCGGAGATCTACGACGATATCATGGCCATGCCGCACGGCTTCGACACCTACGTCGGCGAGCGAGGCACGATGCTCTCCGGCGGGCAGAAGCAGCGCGTGTCCATCGCGCGGATCTTCCTCAAAAACCCACCCATTCTCATTCTGGACGAAGCCACGAGCGCGCTCGACAGCGTGACGGAGGTGAAGATCCAGCATGCTTTTGACGAGCTTTCGCGCGGGCGCGCAACGCTTGTGATCGCGCACCGGCTCTCTACCATTCGCTCGGCAGACCGTATCCTCGTCATCGAGGACGGGCGCATCGCCGAGCAGGGCAGCCACGAGGAACTTCTCAAGGAAAACGGCGAGTACGCCTCCCTCTGGCGCACACAGAACGGAGCATGCTGATGGATCGGAGACAGCTTTTGGATCGCGCCGCACAAAGCGGCGAGGAGCGCGTGCTGCTGGCGCATATCCTCGATAAATGTGAGCAGAGCCGGCAGCGCAATATTCCCGCGGCGACAGATTTTTTAAGCCCCGCCGAGCAGCGCGCGGTGCAGGAGCTGCTGCACGCCGCCGCCATTCACGAAGGCTACGCCTTTCGCGGCGGTTATGAGCGCGCGGAGCGGAAAATGCTCTTTTTCCTGCCCAACTGGCAGGAGGAAGCGGACGAGAGCGAATCCATGACGGCGCTGCGCTGTACCTACCGCAAAGAGGACACGCTGACGCACCGGGACTTTCTCGGCTCGCTCATGGCGCAGGGCATCACGAGGGAAAAGCTTGGCGACATTCTGGTGTCGGAAGGCTCGTGCGACCTGATCGTTTCGCGCGACATTGCGCCCTATCTGCTGCAAAATGTGACGAGCGCAGGGCGGGTGAAGCTCTCGGTCAGCGAGATCGGACTTTCTGGCTTGAATATCCCTGAGCTCAAGGTCAAGGAGATCCGCGACACGGTTTCGACGCTGCGGCTCGACGCGGTGGCGGCGAGCGGCTTTTCGATGAGCCGCGGCAAGGCGCAGGAGCTTATCTCCTCCGGGCGCGTACAGCTCAACCACCGCGAAACGCTCAAGGCGGACGCGCCCATTGCGCAGGGAGATGTGGTCTCCGCGCGCGGGCTTGGAAAATTCGAGGTCGCCGAGGTTGGGGGCCTCAGCAAAAAGGGAAGAACGGCGCTGTTGTTGCGCCGATACTTGTAAGGAGAAGAATGCAATGACGATGGAAGAAAAGATCGCGCGCATCAACGCGCTGGCGCGCAAGGCAAAGGCCGAGGGACTGACCGACGGTGAGCGCGAGGAGCAGGCACAGCTGCGCCGCGACTATATCGACTCGGTGAAGGCAAACCTCAAGTCGCAGCTCGACTCACTGTATGTGCTCGATGAAAAGAGCGGCAAAAAGACGAACATCATCGACTTTGAACGCGAGCGCGCCGCAAGAGCGGGCGAAAAAAAGGAGAAAAAATAAATGAGTAAGGAATTTGAGTACGACCCCGAGAGCGGTTCGTTTCGCTTTGACGAGGGAGACAAAACGCCAAAGAAAAAAGATGGCGGCGACATTGGCAGCTGGATCATCATTGCGGCGCTCTTTGCCTTCGGCCTGTGGCCGATCGGCCTGATCGCGCTCATTTCCAAGCTTTCCGACAAGCCGAAGAAGGCGAGCGCCCCGCGCAGCGGCATGCGCACGAGCACCAGTCCGAACGCGAACGTCACCGCGCGCAGTACGAACAAGGTAGAAAAGACCGTCGTAAAGACGGCGAAGAAGATGAACCGCGCGCCGAAGACTTCCGACAAGACCGCGCGCATTCTCTTAATCATCGGCGCGGCCATCACTGCGATCTTTGGTATCAGCCTTGTGACCATGCTGGGCGAGGTCATCGCCTATGGCTGGTATTCCTACATGATGGAAGAACTTTTCCCTATGTGCGGCTTCTTTGCCGGCGGCGTCGCCATGCTTGTCGCCGGGCAGCGGATGAAGCGCCGCAGCGCGCGCGTCGCGCGCTACCTTGCCGTGATGGGCAAGCGCAGCCACATTGCTGTGGACGAACTCTGCGCCGTGACGGGCAAGAGCCGCAAAAAGGTCGAAAGCGATCTTGACTTCATGGTGGAAAAGGGGCTGCTCGGCGCGGGCGCTTATCTGGACAGCGGGCGAGGAGTGTTCTTCCGCAACGCCAACGCCTTTGCCGACTATGCGAACGAAACGGCGAAGAAGGCAAACGTCACGCCCAAGGAGGCGAACGAGGGCTACGCGGGCGCGCTGCGCGCCATTCGCAGCGCGAACGACCGCATCGCCGACCCTGCGCTGAGTGAAAAGATCGACCATCTTGAGACTGTTGCGGGGAAGATCTTCCGCGAGGTGGAGCAGCACCCGGAAAAGCAGCAGCAGGCCGCGACCTTCCTCAACTATTATCTGCCCACCACGCTCAAACTGCTCGACAGCTACGCCAAGTTTGAAGAGGCGGGCATCGAGGGAGAAAATCTTTCCCGCGCGCAGGAGCGCATCGAAGAGACGATGGACGCCCTCATCAAGGGCTTTGACAAGCAGCTCGACGACCTTTACCGCAGCGAGGCGATGGATATTGACAGCGACATTCGCGTGATGGAGAACATGCTCCGCCGCGATACGGCGAGCGTGGAGGAGGATTTCGGCCTCGGCGGCGCCGCTGCGCAGCGCGCGCCGGACGAGGAATAAGGCGCATGCGGTGTGATGCAGTCTCATATGCTCTATGATGAGAAAGGACAAGAGGTATGAAGCAAACCGGCAGACGATTTGACGCTGCGGCCTTTTACGGCGGCACGAACAGCGAGGCCTACCGCTATCTCGGCGCGCACCGCACGCGGCGGGCGGGAAAAGACGGCTACGTGTTCCGCGTGTGGGCGCCGAACGCCGCGTATGTGTCCGTCGTGGGAGATTTCTGTGCCTGGAACGGATACGACCACCCGATGACGCGCAACGCCGACGGCTTTTGGGAATGCTTTGTCGCGGGACTGAAGCGTTATGACACGTATAAGTTCGCCGTCACCTCGCAGAGGGGCGACACGGTGCTCAAGACCGACCCCTACGCCTTCCACGCCGAGACCCGCCCCGGCACAGCCGGCAAGCTCTACGATCTTGGCGGGTATCGTTGGGGCGATGACGAATGGTGCAGAAACCGCGCGAAAGCGCCCATCGACCGCTCTCCGCTCAATATTTACGAGGTTCATCTCGGCTCATGGCGGCGGCGCGAGAACGGTGATTTTTACGATTACCGCACGCTTGCCCATGAGCTGGCAGACTATGTTCTGGATCTTGGCTACAACTGCGTGGAGCTCATGCCCGTGACGGAGTATCCGCTCGACGATTCCTGGGGTTACCAGTGTACCGGCTATTTTGCCGCGACATCGCGCTACGGAACGCCCAAGGATTTTATGTACTTTGTCGACCACCTGCACCGCAAGGGGATCTCCGTTCTCCTTGACTGGGTGCCCGCGCACTTCTGCAAGGACGCGCACGGCCTCATCGACTTCGACGGTACGTCCTGCTACGAATACGCAGACCCCAATAAGCGTGAGCACGAAGGGTGGGGGACGCGCGTTTTCGACTATGGCCGCGGCGAGGTGAGGAGCTTTCTGCTCTCTTCCGCCGCGTTCTGGCTGCGGGAATTTCATCTCGACGGCCTGCGTGTGGACGCAGTCGCGTCCATGCTGTACCTTGACTATGGGCGCGAAAACGGCCGCTGGACGCCGAACAAAGATGGCGGACATGAGAATTTAGAAGCCATCGACTTTTTGCGCGCGCTCAATGAAACGGCGTTTTCTGTCGATCCGAATGTACTGATGGTCGCGGAGGAGTCGACCGCGTGGCCACTCGTCACGCGCCCGGCAAAGGACGGCGGCCTCGGCTTCAACCTCAAGTGGAATATGGGCTGGATGAACGACATGTGCCACTATCTGAAGCTCGACCCGTGGTTCCGCCAGTTCCACCACAAGGACATCACCTTTTCGCTGATGTACGCCTTCTCGGAGAATTTCGTCCTGCCGATCTCGCACGACGAGGTCGTGCACATGAAGGGTTCGCTTCGCGGCAAGATGCCAGGCGACGACTGGCAGCAGCTCGCGGGCGTGCGCGCATTCACAGCGTACCTTCTTGCCCACCCAGGCAAAAAGCTTACCTTCATGGGAGCGGAGCTTGGGCAGTGGCACGAGTGGGACTTTGCTTCCCAGCTTGACTGGTATTTACTCGAAAATCAAGAAAATCAGCAGACCCAGCAGTTTTTCAAGGACATCAACCGCTTTTATCTATCGCAAAGTCCCCTCTGGTCGATCGACTTTTCGTGGGAAGGCTTTGAATGGCTCGTTGCCGACGACAACTGCAACAATGTGGTCGTCTTTGTCCGGCGCGACCGGGAGGGGCGCGAGCTGATCGCCGCTGTCAACTTCTCGCCCGTCGGTCAGGCGGAGTACCGCTTTGGCGTGCCGCCGAAAAAAACCTACCGAGAGGTATTCACCACCGATCTTGCCGCCTACGGCGGCACAGGGGACTGGTGCAACGAAGAGCCGATCGAAACGGAGGGCATTCCGTCGCACGGAAAGCCCTGCTCGCTGTGCGTGAAGATCCCGCCGCTCGGCGCGGCGTTCTTCTCGGGCGAGGGCGAGTGGCACGAGGAGAAGAGCGAGGAGCCGACCGGAGAGACTCTGGCCGAGCAGTGACAAGGAGGAGAGAACAAGCGTGAAAAAAGAATGTATCGCCATGCTGCTTGCCGGCGGGCAGGGCAGCCGGCTCTATGTGCTCACGGAAAATATGGCGAAGCCCGCCGTACCGTTCGGCGGCAAGTTCCGCATCATTGATTTTCCGCTCTCGAACTGCGCCAACGCGGGCATCGACACCGTGGGCGTACTGACGCAGTACCGCCCGCTGGAGCTCAACCGCTACATCGGCTCCGGCCAGCCGTGGGATCTTGACCGCGCAGACGGCGGCGTACATATCCTGCCGCCGTATCAGAGCGCGGACGGCGCTTCGTGGTACAAGGGCACGGCCAACGCCATCTTCCAGAACATCGGCTTTGTCGATATGTACGACCCCGAGTATGTGCTTATCCTCTCGGGCGACCATATTTACAAGATGAACTATGCCAAGATGCTCGACCAGCACAAAAAGACAGGGGCGGATTGCACCATCTCCGTGATGGAGGTACCTTGGGAAGATGCACCGCGCTTCGGCATCATGAATGTGGACGGGACGGACACGGTCACGGAATTTGAAGAAAAGCCTGCACAGCCGAAGAGCAACCTTGCTTCGATGGGCATTTATATTTTTACATGGAAAAAGCTGCGCGCCTACCTCATCGAGGACGAGGGCGACGAGACGAGCAGCAATGACTTTGGTAAGAACATTATTCCCAAAATGCTGCAAAACGGCGAAAGGATGTCCGCCTACCGCTTTTCCGGCTACTGGAAGGACGTCGGCACGCTCGATTCGCTCTGGGATGCGAACATGGACATGCTTGCCACCGGCAGCGGACTTGATTTGCTCGAAAAGGACTGGCCGATCTACGGCCGCTCCACCTCCGCGCCGCCGGCGTATCTCGGCAAAAGGGCGCATGTGGAGCATAGTGTCATTGCCCGCGGCTGCACGGTAGAGGGCGAGGCGGAGAACTCCGTCCTCTCTGAGCGCTGCACGGTGGAGGAGGGCGCGAGCGTGCAGTATTCTATCTTGATGCCCGGCGCGGTCGTCAGGAAGGGGGCGCGCGTCTCCTATGCCATCATCGGAGAGAACGGCGTGGTTGGCGAGCGCGCGCTGGTCGGCGAGCCGCCGGAGGCGGTCGCACCCGAAAACTGGGGCATCACAGTGCTTGGCCCCGGCGCGGCGGTGGCGGAGGACTATGTGCTGCCCGCCAACCGGATGCGCAGCGTGGACGGAAAGGAGACGGTACGATGAACGGATTACACGGTATCATCTTTGCCTATGCGAAAACACCCGGCCTTCGTGAGTTGACGGAGGAACGCATGCCCGGCTCCGTGCCGTTCGGCGGGCGCTGCCGCGCGGTAGACTTTATGCTCTCCAACATGGCGGGCGCGGGCATTACAGACGTTGGCGTCGTGCTGCACGGCAACTACCAGAGCCTGCTTGACCACATCGGCAACGGCAAGACCTGGGACATGGCGCGCAAGAACGGCGGACTCAAGCTGCTGCCGCCCTTTGCCGACGCGCGCAAGTTCGGCGTGGAGGAATTCCGCGGCAAGATGGAGGCGCTCTCGGGCGTGCGGTCGTACCTGCACAAGATCCGGCAGAAGTACGTCGTCCTGTCCGACAGCGACCTTATCATCAATCTGCCGCTGCAGAAGGTGCTGGACGCGCACATCGAAAGCGGCGCGGACATCACCTGCGTCTGCACCGAGAGCGGCCAGTTTGTGGAAAACGCCACGTATTTCACCGTCAACGAAGCGGGCCGCATCACCGAGACGCGCTGCGCGCCGCACAAGGCGAGCGGCTGCCGCAGCCTGGAGATCTACCTTCTGAGCCGCGATCTGCTCATTTCCCTTGTGGACGAGTGCGCTGCGCAGGATAAATACAGCTTCCGCAGCGACGTGCTCTGCGCCATGGGCGACAAGCTCGACCTGCGCGCTTTCCTGTGGGACGGCTTTGCCGCGCAGCTGCGCACGGTGCAGGAATACTACGAGCGCAGCATGCAGCTTTTAAACCCGGCCGTGCGCGCCGAGCTTTTCTGCGCCGAGCGTCCGATCCTTGCCAAGGAGGACGATGAGGCCGCGTCCTATATTGCGCCCGATTCGCACTGTGTCGATTCTCTCATCGCCGACGGCTGCCAGATCGAGGGCAGCGTGGAGGGCAGCATTCTCTTCCCCGGCGTGAAGGTCGGCAAGGGGAGCAGCGTGAAAAACTGCATTCTTTTCAAAAACACCGTGGTGGAGGACGGCGTAACGCTCAGGTGCGTTATCGCCGACAAGGACGTGCGTGTGCGCGGCGGCGGTACGCTCATCGGACACGAAAGCTACCCGCTTGTTGTGAGCAAGGGGAGCGTCATCTGATGAAGGATAACCGGGAGAAAGGAGCTTTCGTATGAACATTCTGTATGTGACGAGCGAGGCGATGCCATTTTGCAAAACGGGCGGCCTTGCCGATGTGGCGGGGAGCCTTCCGCAGGCGCTCGCCGCGAACGGCGACCGCGTGAGCGTCATTCTGCCGCTTTACGAGCGCGTGAAGAACCAGTGGGGCGATCAGCTCCATTTTGAAAGGTGGACATTCGTACGCCTTGCGTGGCGCAGCGTTTACTGCGGCCTTTTTTCCCTTGAGCGTGGCGGCGTCACGTGGTATTTTGTCGATAACGAGGCATATTTCCGCCGCAGCGAGCTTTACGGCTACTATGACGACGGCGAACGCTTTGCCTTCTTCTCCCGCGCGGTGACGGAGCTTTTGAAGTCTCTGCCGCAAAGGCCCGACGTCGTCCACTGCAACGACTGGCAGAGCGCGCTTGTGCCGATCTACATCAGGGACGAGGCCGTGCGCGACGACTTCTATAAAGGGATCCGCACCGTGATCACGGTGCATAATATCGAGTATCAGGGGCGCTACGGCCGCGAAACGCTTGAGGATCTGTTCGGTCTCGATCGCGGCTGGTTCGACGGCGGAACGATCGAATTCAGCGGCGATGTGAACCTTTTGAAGGGGGCAATCGTTACGGCTGACGCCGTGACCGCCGTGAGCCCGACCTACGCCCAGGAACTCAAATACGCCTACTTCGCCCACGGGCTTGAAAACGTGATGAACATGAACGCGCGCAAGCTCCACGGTGTGCTCAACGGCATCGATATGCAGCGCTACGATCCCGCGCATGACAAAAATCTTGCCGCATCTTACTCGCCCGGCGACCTTGCGGGAAAGCAGGCGGACAAGGCGGCGCTGCAGCGCATGCTTGGCTTGCAGGAGAGAGCGGATACGCCGGTCCTTGCCATGGTCTCGCGCCTTGTTTCGCACAAGGGCCTTGACCTTGTGTGCGAAACGCTCGATTCTTTTATGCAAAAGGACGTGCAGCTCGTCGTGCTCGGCAAGGGCGATGCGAAGTATGAGACATTTTTCAACTATGCCTGTCGGCGCTACGGCGGGCGCATGGCCGTCCACCTTGGCTACTCCGAAGAGCTTGCCATGCAGATCTACGCGGGCGCGGATCTTTTCCTGATGCCCTCGAAGAGCGAGCCGTGCGGCCTTTCGCAGATGATCGCGATGCGCTACGGCGCGGTGCCCATCGTGCGCGAGACCGGCGGATTAAAGGACACCGTCCACGCCTATGAGGCATGGAACGGGCAGGGCAACGGCTTCACCTTTGCAAACTACAATGCGGGCGATATGTGCTATGTGATCTGCGAGGCCATTGACCTCTATCACAACAACAAGGGCGCCTACGCGATGCTCCAGCAGCGCGGCATGACCGCGGATTTCAGCTGGACGCGCTCGGCGCAGGAATACCGCAACATTTACAAATCCATCTGTCGATAAAGAAAAGGAAAACGATCTATGACCATTGACTCTGTGAAGAACATGAAAGAAGCGCTGTGCGAAAAGCTGAAGGTCAGCTTCGGCAGCACCGTGGAGGAGGCGAACGACGCGCAGATGATGCGCGCGAGCGCCCTTGTCCTGCGCGACGTGATGGCTGAGCGCAGCGTGGACAGCATGCGCGAGAATCGCGCGGAACATCGCCGGCAGGTACACTACCTGTCGATGGAATTTCTGATGGGCCGCAGCCTGATGAAAAACGCCTTTAACCTTGGCGTCGGCGAAATTCTGACCGAAGCGCTCGACGAGCTGGGCTTCCGCGCAGCGGACGTCTTTGAATGTGAGCCGGACGCGGGCCTCGGCAACGGCGGTCTCGGCCGCCTTGCCGCGTGCTATCTCGATTCCATGACGACGCTCGACATTCCTGCCGCGGGCTACTCCATCTGCTATGAGCTGGGTATTTTCCGCCAGCGCATCGTCGATGGCCAGCAGGTCGAGCTGCCGGACAACTGGAAGGATCTCGGCGGGGCGTGGCTGCTGCCGAAGCCGCAGGAGACCGAAACCGTGCGCTTTGGCGGTACGATCCGCCAGTTCTGGGACGGCGGGCGGCTGCACGTCGTGCCAGAGGGTGCGACTGAGGTGCTTGCCATTCCCTGTGACATGGAGATCGCGGGCTATGGAACGAATCACGTGAATATGCTGCGCCTCTGGGACGCAAAGTCTCCCGTGCCGCTCGATATGTCGCTCTTTTCCCGGGGCGAGTACCTGCGCGCGCAGGAGCAGCACGCCATGGCGGAGACCATCGCCAAGGTGCTCTACCCCGAGGACAACCACCCAGAGGGCAAGAGCCTGCGCTTAAAGCAGCAGTATTTCTTCATTTCGGCCACGATGCAGTCTATCGTGCGCAAGCACATCGAGGTCTACGGTACGGCGGAGAACTTCCACGAAAAGAATGTGATCCAGATCAACGACACGCACCCTGCGCTTGTGATTCCCGAGCTGATGCGCATTCTGATGGACGATGCGGGCCTCGACTGGGATACGGCGTGGCACATCACCACCCATTCCGTCGCCTATACGAACCACACGGTGCTTGCCGAAGCGCTTGAGCGCTGGCCGCAGGAGCTGATGCAGTCGCTGCTGCCTCGCATCTGGCTGATCCTCGCGGAGATCGCGCGCCGCTATCAGGAAAAGATCGAAAACTACTACCACGACCCCGCCAAAACGAGCGAGCTTGCCATCATCTGGGACGGTCAGGTGCGCATGGCGAACCTCTGCATCGCCGGCGGCATGGCCGTGAACGGTGTGAGCGCCCTGCATTCCGACATTCTGCGCAACGATGTTTTCAAATATCAGTGCGCCATGGAGCCGGAAAAGTTCAAGAACGTGACAAACGGCATCGACCACCGCCGCTGGCTCGCGCAAATCAATCCGCGGCTCGACGAGCTGGTGCGCGCGCTTGCGGGCGGAGATGAGTATCTGCTGCACCCCGAGGCGCTCAAAAGGCTTGAATCCTACGCGAACGACACCGCCGTGCTCGACCGTCTCGGCGAGATTAAGCGTGCCAACAAGTTGGACTTTGCCGCCTACGTCAAAAAGACGCAGGGCGTTGTGCTCAATACCGATGCGATCTTTGATGTGCAGGTCAAGCGCCTGCACGAGTATAAGCGTCAGCTTTTGAACGCGATGCACATTCTCTACCTCTATCAGCAGCTGCAAAACGACCCCGGCCGCGCCATGCAGCCGCGCGTGTTCCTCTTCGGCGCGAAGGCCGCGCCCGGCTATGCCGTCGCCAAGCGCATCATTCGCCTCATCAACTCCATGGCGGCCGAGATCAATGCGGACCCCATCTGCCGCGACAAGCTGCAAGTGGTATTCCTTGAAAACTACCGCGTGTCGCTCGCCGAGCATCTGATGCCCGCGAGCGAGGTGAGCCAGCAGATCTCCACCGCCGGCAAGGA
>ENA-UOJG01000736-UOJG01000736.1-human-gut-metagenome-genome-assembly--contig:-C47-NODE-736-length-41435-cov-21.576873_pt1 | contig 41435 bp, 26 predicted proteins | sample MGYA00242340_ERZ723887 | MGnify/ENA metagenome assembly ERZ723887 | reverse complement strand
GAAACTGAAGTTTCAAAAACAAAATTTCATATTCCATATCAGTCTTTATTGATTTTCCACGAAAGATTTCAAAAACAATTTTCAACTCTATTTTATAAATGAGACAAGGAATATTTTCAATAAATTACTGTATCAAAGTGACAGTTTTATGATTTCAATTTATTAAAAACTTTTTAATAGTATTAATTATAAATAATTTGTATGGTATGAAAATCTGATTTTCAAATCAACGAAAGGAGTTTTTAAATGACTTGTAGTATTTTAGTAGGTGGAGCATGGGGTGATGAAGGTAAAGGTAAATGTATTACATACCTTTGTGATCATGATAAACCAGATATAATCGCTCGTGCAGGTGTAGGTCCTAATGCAGGCCATTCTGTTGAATTTAATGGCGAAAAATACGGTTTAAGACTTATACCATCTGGATTTGTTCACACTGATGCGAACCTTTTAATTGGTGCTGGAGTATTAGTAGATCCAGAAGTTTTATTTAATGAATTCGATAATTTACAAAAATATAATGTACGTGAAAGAACATTTATAGATCCAAGAGCAGCAATAATTACAGATGAACACAGGCAAAGAGATAGGGGTTCTGAACATTTATTTAAAAAAATTGGAAGTACAGGTTCAGGCTGCGGTCCAGCTAATTCAGATAGAGTAATGAGAAGTATTAAATTAGCAAAAGATGTTCCGGAATTCAAAGAATACTTATTGGATGTTTCATTTTCAATAAATGAAGCTCTTGATACTGGTGAAGATGTATTTATTGAAGGTTCACAAGGATTTGCATTATCATTATACTACGGAACTTATCCATTTGTAACAAGCAAAGACACTACTGCAAGTACATTTGCTGCTGATGTAGGTGTTGGACCAACAAAAATAGATGAAGTAATTAACGTATTTAAAGCTTATATTACTCGTGTCGGAGAAGGACCATTCCCTACAGAAATGAGTCAGGAAGAAGCAGAATCAAAAGGTCTTGAAGAGTATGGTGTTGTAACTGGCCGTCGTCGTCGTGTAGGATACTTTGATATGGAACTAGCTAAAGAATCCTGTAGAATTAACGGTGCGACCCAAATTGCATTGACCTGTGTAGATAGACTCTATTCAGATTGTGCAAGAACTCAAAATTACTCAGATTTATCTCCAGAAACTAAAAAATTCATCAATGATATTGAAGAAGCTACTGGAGTTCCTGTTACCATTATATCAACAGGACCTGACTTAAAAGACACAATAGACTTAAGAAGTGAACTATTATAGCTTCTCTTTTTTCTTATTTTTATTTTAAAATACCATAATTTATAAATGTTAATAAGTTGTTATATAATGGTATGAGTAAAAAAATTAATTTTTTAGCTTATTTTTTAGTAATAATATTTTTAATAATAATCATTGGAGCTGTGGCAGGATTTGTAGGTTCTCTTTTTGAGCCACCTAAAGCAGATTATACAGATGAAGTTTTTGAACCGGTTGGTGACAATCACTTAAATGTTACATTAAAACAATGTAAAAAGATAAATGAAGAAAGTATTCCAGACGGTTCTGTTGAAACAGCAAATTACGGTAAGATTAGCTATTACGATGCTAAAAACATAACATATGTAAATCTTGCAGGTTTTAAGGATTATTTCATCATTTGGAAAGTGTCAGCAGACAAGTATGATTTCATCAATAAATCTTCTGATGTTGGAGTGTATCTCTCTGATTACCTTCAAGATGATAGTGGAAAAATATTCCTGGAACATGATGTTGAGAACAAATGTGTCTATGGTGTAATATTAGGAACAACCAATATCAGTTATAGTGAATCTAATTTCCTCTATAATATTCTAGGGTTTAATGGTGTTCTTTTCAATTTAATGTATACTCAACCTTCTACTTCCACATCATCTCATGGTAATGATCATTATCATTCAGTAGTTGGCGATAGGTATTCTCTAGCTCACAATGACCCAGATTCATATTATGACCATTATGATTATGGAGATAACTATGAAATTGATGATTACTTGGAATCTGAAGGTTACTGATTAATTTTTAATTAATCTTTTTTTCTTATTTTTAAAGATAGGTACTGATTTTCTATTAAAATATACTCATTCGTTCAATTTGACATTTGTTTTCTTTATTCAGATTGCCATAGTTCAATAGAATATTTATAGAAAATTTATTTAATTAGTTTTTTTATAATTATTTAGTACATTAATTTATTATAGTGATTATTTTGAATGCATTTGATTTTTTATTAATAGAACGTGAAACTAAACCTAGATCTAAAGGTGTTACTATGGTATTAGATAAAGGTTTAGGTCTTGAAAATGCTGACAGCTTGATGAAAATAGCTGGAGACCATGTGGATTTCGTTAAGTTCGGTTGGGGTACCAGCATTGTTCATAACCGTGATTTGATTAAAGATAAGGTTGAGATGTACAAGTCTCATGATATTGTTCCATACACTGGAGGCACATTATTCGAACTTGCATTTAGCCAGAATAAATTAGATGAGTTTTTTAATGAGGCTCAGGAGTTAGGTTTTCCGGCTGTTGAGATTTCTGACGGGTCTTGTGATATTGATCATAAAACCAAAATTGACTGTATCAGACGTGCTAAGGATAAAGGTTTCATTGTTTTATCTGAGGTAGGTAAGAAAAATCCTGATTTGGATAAGGAAATTCCTTTAGAAGATAGAGTCAGTAAAATGAATGATGAACTGGCAGCAGGATCTTCTTTTATCATTGTTGAGGCTCGTGAAGGAGGTAAAAACATCGGCATTTTCGATAAGTCAGGTAATGCTAAAGAGGATGAGGTTAATTTTATAGCTGATAACGTTGATTTGGACAGGGTTCTTTGGGAAGCTCCTAACAAGGATCAGCAAATCTTTTTTGTTTTGAACTTTGGCAAGGATGTTAACTTAGGCAATATATCTACTGAAGATATCACTTCTCTTGAAACTATTAGAAGAGGTTTAAGAGGAGATACTTTTGGTAAAATCAATTAGGCTGTGATGATATTGCAGAATCGTAGTGTTGAAGAGATTAACAAAAAAATAGAAAATAATGACTGCAATATTTTCACAGCTGAAGAATTTAAAGAGATGATAGCTGAAGGCGACGCACCAACCTTTGATGAGGTTGATGTAATCACTACTGGTACATGTGGTGTTATGAGCGGTACTGCAGCTGTTTTTAACATTATTGCAGCTGATCAGGGAACTTTCATGAGGGCAAAAAACATCTACCTGAATGACGTTCCAGGAAGCGTTGGACCTTGTCCCAATGAATGGTTAGGTTCTGTTGATCTGATTTTAAACGGAACCAGCAAGTCAATTTATGATTCCAGCTATGGTGGAGGATTTTTATTTAAGGATATTCTTCAGGGAAAAGACATTGACGTTAGGGTAGAAGCTATTGACGGAGAGATTATTGAATCCAGTACGAATATTGATGAGATGCCGACTGCCCAATTATTCGGAACCCGTATGGCTTTTAAAAACTATACTGCTTTTACTAATCCGTCATCTACTCCAGTATCTTCAATATTTTCTGCCATTCCTCTTGATGGACCTTTCAGCGGTTTAACCTTTTCAGGTTGCGGCCAGCTGAACCCCCTTCAAAATGATATTAAGCAAAATGTAATAGGCTTCGGCACTAAAATCCTTTTAAATGGAGCTGAAGGTCTAGTTATTGGTAACGGAACAAGAAGCAGTGCTGAAAAACCTAACTTGATGCTTACTGGGAATTTAAAGGAAATGGATTCAGGATATGTTGGTGGATTTAAAACAGGAGAAGGGGGAGAGGTTTATGATACAGTAGCTGTTCCAATTCCAGTTTTAAATGAAGAGATATATAACAATATCTTAGTTCAAAATAAAGATATTCCTCTTACAGTAGCTGATATTAAAGGCCGCATTCCTATTACTGAGATGACTTACGACGACGCATGGGGAGACTATGACTTAAGGCCTAGACTTAACAGAACAAAATGCGACAAGTGCAGTGAGTGTTCTGTTGAAGAGATATGTCCAACTAACGCATTGTATGATGGAAGGATTGACTTGTCTCTCTGTTTCGGCTGCGGTCTTTGCGCCCATTACTGTAAAAACAATGCCATTAAGATGAACACTGGTGCTGTTGATTTGGAAATCGATGGGGTTCAACACAATATTCCGATTGTATGCAGACAGTCTGACCAGTTAAGGGCAAATAAGTTGTCCTTGAAACTTAAGAAAATGATTGAAAATAATGAGTTTTTATTATGAATGTTCAAAAAATCACAGACAACCCTTTAGGTTTGGCTGAAGCTATTCTTGATGATATAAAGTCTTCTAAAGAAGACGGTGTTTTAAAGTGCGTTCAGTGCGGAATGTGCACTTCAACATGTCCTGCAGCTAAACACTCTAACTACAATCCCCGTGACATCGTAGAGAGGGTGCTCCAGGGTGATGAGACCATAATTGAAGAGGAAGAGATATGGAACTGCTTTTACTGTTATACCTGTCACAGCACATGTCCAGTTGGAAACAGCGTATGTGAGGTTAATCAGATTTTAAAGCAGTTTGCAATAACCAAAGGATTGGCAGTTGACAAGCTCTACGATTATCTTGGTTTTGCAGATAGCTATTATAACTCAGCTATTGGAGCAATACCTTCTAGATTCTATCCTGAAATTAGGGAGGATGTTGAAGGATGGTGGGAATTTAGAGAGCATCTAGGGGAAATTAGAGACGAGCTAGGTCTTGATTCATTAACTCCTCCTAGGGATGTAATTGATGAAGTCTCTTTAGTTTTAACAAATTGCGGATTTAAAGAAAGAATTGATAAGATAAGGGAAAATTATGAAGCAGATTCCAGATAAGGACATTCTCTTGTTTAAGAGCTGTCTTGTAAGTGTAGAATATCCGGGAATAGAATCATCTACAAAGTTTGTTTTTGACAAGCTTGGAATAGATTATGAAATATCTCCTGAACAAACCTGTTGCACTGGTCTTGGCCATTATTCTGATGTTTTTGACCAGTTTACAACAACAACTCTCGGAGCACGTAATTTTAAAGTATCTCAAAACATTAACAGACCTAACCTTGTTATGATGTGTGCAACATGTTATGCTATCAATAAAAAGGTAGCTAATATTCTAAATAACAAAGATGATATCAGAGAGAAGGTTAATGATGTTTTTAAAGACTCTGATTTGGACCATCTGATTTATGAAAAGGATTCAACCAAGTCAAGTGAAAATATCTTCCACGTAGTGGATATTTTGTATAGCAAGAAAGATGAGATTTCAAAATACTTGAAATTTGATTTAAGTGATTTTAGAATAGCTACTCACCATGGCTGTCATTACTGCAAAGTTCACTATGAAGATACTATTGGAGGATTTAGAAATCCTCACATTCTTGATGAGCTTATTGAGTCTTGCGGCTGTGAAACCATTGGCTTTTATGATCATAAAAGAACAACATGCGGTTCAGGGTTTAGACAAAGATACTCCAATAAGGAATTTTCTTTAAAGGTAACTGAAGATAAGTTAAACGCTTTAAAAGAAGACGATGTTGATATTCTGGTTCATCTGTGTCCGAACTGTCATGTGCAATTTGACCGTTATCAGGGTTTGATTGATAAAGATTGCGATATTATTCATTTGAATATAGCTCAGTTTATAGCTATTGCAATGGGTGCTGATTTTAACAGTGTAGTGGGCGTAAAGGCACATACAGTTCCTGTTGAATCTAAACTAAATAATTTAAGGGAGGTTGAATAAATGGCGGATAATTTGAAAGTAGGAGTTTTTATTTGTGAATGTGGGGGAAACATATCTGATGTGGTGGACATTGATAAAGTCAGAGCCTCATTAGACGTTGAAGTTGTGGAGCAGTTTGAAAATCTCTGTTCATTAAATGGCCGTAAGATTATTAGAGACGCAATATTTGAACATGACCTTGACCGTGTTGTAATTGCAGCATGCTCACCAATAAGCCATGAGAAAACATTCCAGGATTATGTAAAACCATTAAATCCCTATCTTATGGACATGGCCAATATCCGTGAACAGTGCTCATGGGTTCATGACGATGTAGATAAGGCTACCAAAAAGGCCATTACACTTATCAATGCTTCCGTTGAGAAAGTAAAACAGTCTGATGAAGTAAACCCTATTTATTGTCAGACTCCTGATGAAGTGGCAGTTGTTGGCGGTGGAATTGCTGGAATGAATGCTGCCCTTTCACTAGCTAAACAGGGAACTAAAGTAACTTTAATAGAGCAGTCTCCATCAATTGGTGGACACATGGCTAAAATAGGTAAAGTTTTCTCACCTGTAAAGATAGCTGAAGAGTGTGGAATGTGTTTGCTCAACCCTATTCTTAATGAAGTGGTTTGGAATGAAAACATTGACATAATGACAAACACTCGCGTTGTTGATGCTGAAAGGCGTGCAGGAACCTACAATCTGATTTTAGAGCAATCACCAACATATGTCAATCCTGAAAAATGTATTGCATGTGGAAAATGTAGTGAGGTCTGTGAAGTTGAGGTTCCTAATGATTGGAACGATAATCTGTCAAATAGAAAGGCCATTTACCGCCCATTTGGTCAGTCCTATCCTGAAGCATATACTATTGACATGGACAACTGCGATAAATGTGCCGAATGCGTAAAAGTTTGTCCGATGCATGCCATTAAACTTAAAGGAAAAAGTGAGAAATCTCCATTGAGTGTAGGGTCTTTAATACTTGCTACAGGCCACCAGCTATTTGACCCCAACAAAAGGCCGGAATACGGTTACGGTCGTTACGACGATGTAATAACACAGTCAGAACTAGGCCGTATTACTGGGGTTAATGGTCCCACAAAAGGAAAACTCCTTAAAAAGAACGGAAAAATTCCAAAAAGGGTTGTTATGGTACAGTGTGTAGGTTCAAGAGATGAAAAACCAGACGGGCACAAATACTGTTCAAAAGTCTGCTGTATGGTAGCCCTTAAAAATGCAAACATTATAAAACACAAATATCCTGATACAGATATTGTAATCTGTTATACTGATGTTAGAACTCCTGGAATGTATGAAAAATACTATAAACACTCACAGGCTAGCGGAATACGTTTTATACGCGGAAGGCCTGGGGAAGTAGTTAAAAAAGGGGAAAACTATATTGTTCGTGTTGAAGACACTCTCAAAAAGGAATTCTCAGAAATCGAGGCAGACATGGTAGTGTTGTCAACAGCTATGGAACCATCTGAAGGAACCAAGGAAATTGCAGACATCTTAAATGTTGGTGTAACTGAAGACAATTTCATTAAAGAGTCACACCCTAAAATCAAGCCTGTAACAACAGATCTTCAGGGAACTTTTGTCTGTGGAACAGCCCAGGATCCGAAAGACATCACCGAATCAATCATGCAGGCAACAGCAGCTGCTTCTAAAGTGGCTGAATACAATTATGCAGGTGTTGAAATAGAGCCATTTATTGCAGAAATTGATGAGGAGAAATGTGAGCTTTGCGGTAGCTGTATTATGCAATGTAAATTCAAGTCAATGTTTATTAATGAATGTAAAATTGAAATAGATCCGATGAGCTGTACAGGTTGCGGAAAATGTTTAACTGCATGTAGAAATTCAGCTATTACAGTAAATGGAAATATTGACGAGAAAATCATGGCAACAATTAATGGTGTTCTTGATAAAAAAGAAAAAGGGGAGAGGATGATTCTTGTATTTCTAGACAACATAGGTTATACAGCTGCTGATAATATTGGAGTAAACCGTCTGGAATACCCAGAATCAATTTATATAATTAAGGTTCATTCAGTAAACCGTGTAAGACCAAGACACATTAGACATGCACTGGAAAACGGTGCTGATGGAGTATTTATAGGGGAATTCCCTGGAGACTTAATGTATGAAGAGGTTGAAAGAAAAATCGAGAGAGTTAAAAAAAGATTATTGGAATCTAATCAAAACCCAGAAAGATTAGCCTTTTCTAAAGTATATATTCCTTATTTCACAGGTTTGGCTAAAAAACTGACAGATTTTGATGAAAAAATTAAAGAATTAAACGAATCAGAGGTTTAATTCTTTCATAAACCTCTCTTTTATCTTTTCAGGACTTAAATCGATGTTTGGAGCTGCACTGTTTCCTGCTTCAACATTATAATTGATAAAACTGCACTTTCCGTTATGAAGTACTTCTTTTAAATCGATATCTTCATAATTATGGGCATCTTCAAATCCAATGCCTTTAGCTACTTCTAGCAAATCTACTTTTTGAGCGTAGGTGTCCTGGTTTCCTGTTGAGCCGTAAGCTCCATTATTTATAACAATCCATGTAAAATTTTTAGGATTCTGTGCAAATACAGTAACCAAGCTCCCTAGATTCATTAATAAAGAACCGTCACCATCTATTATGACAATTTCTTTTTCAGGTCTTGATTTAGCTATTCCAAGGCCTATTGATGATGCAAGACCCATTGATCCAATCATATAGAAGTTTTGAGCTCTGTCTTTAACTGCATAGAGTTCTTTACATGGAACTCCAATATTGCAGACTATTAATTCATCTTCAATATTATTCATTATATTTTCAATCGCATCTTTTCTAAACATCCAATCACCAGTATTTAATTTCTAAAAGGACAGATACAGGTTTTTCAATGGTTTCTGTTTTTTCCCATGAGTTCTTAACTGCTGTGTAAGCCTCTTCTGGATTTTGAGGAGTTGTATATGGATAATCCATAGCTTCTAATAATTTAGCTGTAGCTTCTCCCATTGGGACTTGTCCACATATTTTCTCTCCTTCAGTGCCTCTATGGCTCATTATCATCACTAATGGAAAACCGTATAGTTCTGTTAAGGATTTTAAACCATTAATGCAGTTTCCAAGACCTGAATTCTGCATTAAAATACCTACTTTTTTTCCTCCCATATAGGCTCCGGCACAGATTCCAATTCCTTCCTCTTCACGGGTAACGGGAATGTGAGTTATTTCTTTGTCTTCATTTAACATATTCAATATTTTAGTTAGATTCACACAGGGAACACTAACTACAAAGTCTATTCCAGCTTCTTTAATACCTTTATAAATTGCATCGCTACTATCCATAAAATTATTTTAGTAAGGTTTTTAATAATATATTTAATGTTTAGTGAAAGGATTGATATTAATCAGACACATATCAGATTGACTACTGATATTAAGAACAACGGCTTAAATGAACTTATCTATAAAATCCACAGTTCTCTTAATTCTTTCATTAATTTACATACTGATTTTCTTTTATCCTTAGATGCAGTTGATTATGATGGATCTAATTTCTCTGAAATTGTTAATCTGATGATTGATTCTTCTAAAAAAGTAGGCATAGGTCCTATGGCTTGTGTTGCAGGCTCTATTTCTGAGCTATGTCTTAACAGCCTCATTAATCAGGGTTCCAGATATTCCATTGTGGAAAATGGTGGGGATATAGCTATTTTAAACAATAAGACTGCTCTTTGCGGAATATATTCCAACAATAAGGTTATAGAAAATAAGATTGCTTTTAAAATAAAACCTAGAAGTACTCCTTTAGGAATATGCACATCATCTGGTAAAATAGGGCATTCAATAAGCTTTGGTGTTTCTGATTCCGTTACTGTAGTGGGGGATTCCTCTTCAATAGCTGACGGTCTTGCTACAAGAATTGCAAATGAGGTTCGAGGGGCAGATTCAAATGAAGCTATTTCTAATGCTTTGGAAGTTTCTGAAGATTACAGGGAACTGTTTAATGGAATCTTAATTATCTCTAGTGACAATGTAGGAACAATCGGCAAACTGCCAAAGCTTGTTAAAACAAAAGAGTTTAAATTAGACAAAATTTAATTTTTTTCCAGCTATGTGTATAATATTTAAATAGTTGTCTAGACAATAGTTGTATAGACAACTAATTTGAGGAAAATGATTTATGAAATTTGAAAGAAATGAAGGAATTATAACTTTATTAATACTTATTGTTGCTTGTGCAATTACAACAACATCTCAAAGTATCGTAACAACAAGCCTGCAGCAGTATATGTTGTATTTCAACATAAGTTCTGCAACTGCACAGTGGACATATTCTGTATTTCTCCTGGTAATTGGAGTGATGATACCTCCTACAGCATATATCACAAAAAGATTTAAAATTAAATCAATATTGACAACATCTTTGGTTCTATTTTTCATTGGTTCTTTAATTGCATTTTTAGCACCAAATATTGAAACATTGATTGTAGGAAGGATTTTGGAGGCAGTTGGAACTGGAATATTAATGCCAATATGCCAAATCATGATTTTTAAAATACTTCCTGAAGAGAAATGGGCATTATTTATGGGAATATTCGGATTTATAATAGGTATCCTTCCAGCTATGGGGCCGACTATTGGCGGAATCATCGTTGACATGTTCAGCTGGAGAGCAATATATGAAATATTTGCCATATTGTCATTACTTGTTTTAATATTTGCATTTTTCTTTGCAAATTACGAATTGGGGACAGAGGACTATCCATTGGATTTCTCATCATTGGTATTATCAATATTGTTCTGTGTAGGAATTCTATTAGGATTTTCAAATATTGCCGAATACGGATTTGATTTGGTCTATGTAATACTACCTATTGTAATTGGGGCAATTTTATTAGTCGTATTTGTCAGACGTCAAAAAGAGCTTAAAAAGCCTTTGGTCAATTTACAAGTTTTGAAAAACAAATATTTCTTTTATGGAACTGTTTTTGCAGCTTTACTTTACTTTACAATGTGTGGAATAAACGTTATGGTTCCATTGTTTGTACAAAATGTTGCAGGCCACACTCCAACCACATCTGGTCTGATATTGCTTCCCTCAGCCATTATAATGGTTATATTTAACTTTGTAGGGCCGCTACTTTCAGATAAAATCGGAATAAAACCTGTTTTGTTAACTGCAACTGTATTGAACATCATTGGATTTGGAGCAATGATGACTTATGATATGAACTCATCATTTAATTTCATGCTTATTACACAAATTATAAGAGGAATTGGATGCGGATTAGCTTTAACACCTGTAATAACATGGACAATGAGTGTGGTAGTATATGATGTTGAAGATGCAACTGCAATCAACAACACTGCTCGTCAAATCGTTGGAGCAATTGGATCATCAATTACAGTAGTTGTAATGCAGATATTTGCAAATGGTTATATAAGCAACAATCAGGTTTCTGTCAATGCTTTTAGTTTAACTTCATTAATGATGATAATAATTTCAATTATATTATTGATAATTGTCATATTATTTATTAAAAACAAAAAAGATATTGAGGAATCACCATGTCAGAGTTAGATTTTGACTTATTGTTATCTAGAATAAACAAGAAATTCACTCAAAACATTAACAGCAACTTAAAAGAGTATGACGTAACCAGAACAGATGTAGCATATCTTTTGGCAATTCAAAAGCATAGTGAACTTAAGCAATATGAGCTTGCAGAAAAATTTGATATAAATACAGCTACAGTTACAAGGTCTCTCAATAAACTTGAGAAAAAAGGGTTGATTAAACGAGAAGAAGATTCTAAGGACAAAAGACAGAAAAACGTTGTTCTTACAGATGAGGGTAAGAATGTTCTTGATAGGATTGGTGAGAAGCATACATTATTTAAAAAGGAAATAGTTAAGGATTTCAGTAGTGAAGAATATTCTGAGTTACTGAATCTTTTAAATAAACTTTTAAAGGAACTGGAGGAATATTGATATGGAAATCCATAAGGTTTAGCTAATTGGCCACAATTGATTTTTTAAATTTTTATATTATGAAGTCATATAAATATTAATGTAATCATATTTTTTGGTGATATAATGAATAAGAAATTACTCGCAATTATTGTCGTGATTGTTATTATAATTATTGGAGTTGGAGCTTATGCTTTCAGCGGTTCTAACAATTCTAATACAGTAACTATCGGATATCTTCCTTCTGATCATGACGCTGCTCTTTTTGTAGCTGAGGCTCAAGGTTTATATAAAGATAAAGGAATTGAAACCAAATTGGTTCAGTTTAATAATGGTGGAGACTTGATGACTGCTATGGCTAGTGGGGAAGTTGATGTTGGATATGTAGGAATTACTCCAGTTTTATCTTCTATTGAAAAAGGAGTCCCTGTAAAAGTTGTAGCTGGGGTTCAAAATGAAGGTAGTGGAATTGCTGTATCTAATGAATCTGGAATCAATCAGGTTTCTGACTTAAAAGGTAAAGCTATTGCAACTCCTGGAGAAGCATCTATTCAGTACATGTTACTTGCTTACTACCTAAAAGAAAATGGAATGTCTACTGATGATTTAAACGTATCTGCAATGAAAGTTGCACCTATGAATGATGCTTTAAACGCTAATAAGATTGATGGTATGCTTACCTATGAACCTTATGTGACTATAGCTACTGAAAATGGTAATAAGCTATTTATTGATTCTGGTGAAATCCTTCCAGGACACCCTTGTTGTGTAGTTGCAGCATCTGACAAGTTTATCAATGATCATCCGGACAAAGTAAAAGACATTGTCGATGTTCACGCTAACGCTACTAAATTCATCCAAGATAATCCTAAAAAAGCAGCTTCTCAGTTACCTAAAGACATTGTATCTGATGTATCTGTTGAAGAAAAAGCACTTGGTGGTATTCCTTTCATTTCAGGTTTAAATGACACTTTCAAACAAAGCGTAATGGACTTTATGGATATAGAAGTAGATTTAGGTATTTTAAAACAACCTTTAACAGAACAACAAATATTCTGGGAAGGTTAAATTTGGAAGTAATTAATAATTTACTTCCTTTTTATTTTTCTTGATTTTTTTTAAGTAGCTCTATAGCTTTGATTGTTTCACTGTCTGCTACTTTGTTTATTACTCTCTGATTTTCTTCAAGTCTTTCGTCATAGTATTTTCTACCTTTTTCATCTACTATGTGATATCTTGTATAGTTTACAAGAGATTCGATAAGGCATCCCATTCCACGATTGAAGGCTTTTACAGATTCATCATTAACGACAACTTCTTTTATTTCTCCATTAATCTCATAAGGTTCCCTTTCTGATGATGTTGGTGATTTGATATCTGTTACGTTCACAATTAGATATGATGGAGCATCTTTTAGAATAGCTATTTCAGTATCATCTGTGAAGTAATCTTCAGGAACGTTAGATATTGTCGCATATGCAAAGGTCATCGGATCATGTGTTATGTTTACCACATATTTTCCAGTTTCTTTGATGTTTTTAAAAGTCTGTGCATCTTCAAAAATTCTACAGAATACTTTTTTATCTCCCAAATAGATAAATGCAATAGGGGCTGCATTTTTTTCTCCATCTTTGGAAATTGTGGTGTAGATACATTCGTATTGTAACTTAGGAACAATACCTAAATTGTCTAGATTCATTTTAATTCTCCTTTGTTGATTTTTTCAAGGCTATTTGCTGAAAGTGAATAGATATCAGTAAATATAGCTATTGTCTGGTTAATTATCTCTCCTAATTCTGCAATAATATTTTTCAATTCTTCATTGCTGTTTGCTGTTGCTTCTTTTATTCCTTTAATTCCTTCTTCAAGGTCTTTTGATGATTTTGGAAATGTTTCCACTACATGTTTGAAGAAGGGTTCATAGTCATCTAATCTTATTTCTTTTTGATTTAGATCTGATTGGATGTCTGCATAGAGTTCTTTAAATTCTTTCAATGCAGTTGTAAAATCAGGTAATGCTCTTTTTACTCCGGCTGTCATTTTACTGAACTTCTTATCTCTTTCATCATCTTCGTTTTCCATATTTAATGCTGATGCATTGTCTTGGATTATGTTTCCTATTTTTCCAAATCCATTGTTTAATCTGGTCATAGCTATTGTATAAAGCTCTAAGTTAAATTCGCCATTCATTCTATCACCTCTTTTAGGTAGTGTATTTATTTTTTTAGTTTTTAAATATTATGTTTATAGGTCCTGTTTATGCAGCTATATAATTAAAAATAGCTATGATTATTTTTACAGCAATTGCTATTCTATATAACTTAATCTAAAGAATTTATGATTATTTTATATTAAGTCATTGAAAACAAGTAAATGATAGCTATTATATAGGTTAAGAAATAAATAAAAAGAGAATTTCTCATAAAAATGAGAAATTTATTCAAGTTTAATTTTTACATCAAGAGCGCTTGATCCGTCTTCATAAACAAAGATTGGATTAATATCTAATTCAGATATTTCTGGGAAGTCTAAAGTTAATTTAGCTATTCTTTTAATAGCTTCTTTTACTGCATCAATGTCACAAGGAGCATCTCCTCTGTAACCGTTAAGTAATGTTGAAACTTTAGTTTTATCAATTTGCTCATCGATTTCTTGACAGGTAAGGCCTTTAGCAAGGTTGAATGCTACATCTTCAATGAGGTTTACATAGATTCCGCCCATACCGAAAGCAATCATTGGACCGAATTGTTTGTCTTTAATCATACCTACAAGAACTTCTTGACCGGTAGGCATCATTTTTTGAACTTCTACTCCGTCAGGGACAATATCAGGATGAGCTTTTTTTGCATTAGCTATGATTTCATCGTAAGTTGCTTCTGCTTCTTCTTTAGTTTCGATTCCAACTTTTACTCCCCCAATGTCTGATTTGTGAAGTATTTTATCGGAAGCGATTTTAAGTACAACTGGGAAACCCATTTCTTCTGCAAGTTTTCCTGCTTCAGTTGCAGATGTTGCAAGTTTGATTGGAGCTGCTTCGATGCCATATGCTTCAGCTACTGCATATGCTTCACTTCCAAGTAATGTGTCTCTTCCGTCTGCTTTAACTTTTTCAAAGATTTTACTTACTGCATCAGGGTCGGTTCCTTTGATGTTAGTTACACAGTCTTTGTATTCTCTATTTTCTAAACGTGCATAACGTGTCATTGCTTCAAGAGCTTTTACTGCGGTTTCAGGGAATACATAAGTTGGCACATTATTTTCTCTAAGCATTTTATTTGCGTTTTCAAATGATGGACCTCCCATGTTTACAACAAGGATAGGTTTTTCGAATTTTTTCTCAGCTTCAAGAATAACTTCTGCAATTCCATCAGGATCAGCAGATGCAGTTGGACATACCATGATAATTAAGCTGTCTACTTGCGGATCCTCTAAAACAATATCTAAGGATTCTTTGTATCTTGCAACAGGAGCATCTCCAAGAACGTCAATTGGATTATTCACACTACCTTCATCAGGTATGCAGTCTCTTAATCTTGCTTTGGTCTCGTCATCAAATTTAACAAGTTCTAGGCCTGCTTTTTCCATTGCGTCTACAGTTACTACTCCTCCACCACCAGCATTGGTGATAATAGCTACATTAGGTCCTGTTGGAAGTGGTGCTTTGGAAAATGCTAAACCTAAGTCAAATAGGTCTGCCATTGTTTCTACACGTAAGATTCCTGATTGTCTAAATGCAGTGTCAAATGCAATATCACTGCCTGCTAATGCGCCGGTATGTGATGATGCTGCTTCTGCACCAGCTGAACTGGAACCTGATTTAAGAACAATAATCGGCTTTTTGGTTGCAGTTTCTCTTAATGCATTTACAAAGTTATCATCATCTGAAATTGATTCTAAATAACAGATTATTACAGCAGTTTCAGGGTCATCAGCTAAGTATTTCATTAATTCAATTTCTGTTACTCCTGCTTTGTTTCCTAAACTGATTACTTTACTGAATCCAATTCCTGAAGTTATACTCCAATCAAGAATAGCTACCATCATAGCTCCACTTTGGGAAATGAAAGCAATATTTCCTGCTGGTGGCATCATTTGTGAAAATGAAGAGTTTAATGGGGTATGTGAATCAGTAGTACCTAAACTGTTTGGTCCAATAATGTTGATTCCATATTGTTTTCCAAGGGCAGTTAATTCTTCTTCTAATTTTGCGCCTTCTTCACCAACTTCTTTAAATCCAGCACTGATTACTACCATATTCTCCACACCAGCTTCACCACAATCTTTTACAGATTCGTTTACAAAAGCTGCTGGAATGGACATTATTACTAAATCGACTTTTTCCGGAATATCTTTTATGTTTTTATAAGCTTTTAATCCTTGAATTTCTCCGCCTTTAGGATTTACCGGGTAAATTTTTCCCTTATATCCTCCAGAAATCATATTTGATACAATAATGTATCCTACTTTTCCAGGAGTATCTGAAGCTCCAATTACAGCTACAGATTCAGGTTTAAATATCTTATTGAGATCTTTCATAAATTAGTCTCCTCTATTATTTTAATTATTTATAATGATAAATAATTAACAATTCATCTTATCTAATAAGTTTAGTTTTTATTTCATATATAATTATATGCTAAAAACTATTTAATTTTCATTAATAGGGCAATTATTGATTTTAAGATTATCTATTTTTTATAAAGGAACCATAATTTATATTCATAAAAACAACAATCCGCTTATATGTTAAAAACATTTATTACATATATAATTTTATAATGTATATTATAGTGTAATTATATTAACTGAAGGGAGGTAGTAATTATTAGTTTAATAATAGCATACATTGGTAAAAAAGGATCTGTAATGGCTAGTGACAAAAGGAAAATAGCATTTTTTGGAAACAAGGAAAATCTAGCCGAACTTGAAGAAGATCTCTATGGAGGTAAAATAAAAACCGATGATGAATTAATGTCTAGAGCTCAAAGTTTAGATATCCAAATTAAAATTTCTAATGATGGTAGTAAGATCAGCACAGTCGATGATGTTTTAAGAGGGGAAGTAAGTTCTAAAGGCGCTTTTGAAACAAAAAGAAAAAGAATTTATGCAACTACAAATGGTTTTCAAATTGTTGAAATCATCGGTTCAGACATTACATCAAAAAGCCCAGGTGAAAAAGCAATAATCATCTTTGGAAATAAACATGCTAAATCAGAAGCCGAAAAGCTGATTTCTAAAAAGTGGAAATCATCATTAAGTTTAAAATATATGGGAGATATCTTTGCTGAAATTATTAAAGAAGTTTCTAAAACAACACCAACTGTAGGTAATGAAGTTGATGTCTTAATAAAAAACGAATCTTACACTCCAAAACAAGCCCAAGAACATTTGGACGAATTAATAGCTACTGATATTAAACTTCTAACCAAGTTTAGACAAAAACTGCAAAACGATTTAATTGAAAAATCAAGGGAAATTGAGTTAGCATCTAAAATAATCGATGAAGGGTCAATCGGTAAAGTAATCAATATTGACGGAAACATGTTAGAAGTTAAATTAAATGACAATACTGTTGCCTATGATTTTAACTGGAAAGAATTATCTGGACCTAATGAAAATGTCTTAATGTTCAGCGAAAACAGCAACGTCAAAGTCGGGGATGAAGTAGTTATTGAAGGAGAAGAGTTGCGCCTTAAAAAAGACAAGTCTTCCCTTACATGTAATATAATTCTATGTAATAAATAGCTACAGGAGGGATAAATGAAAATAACATTTTTAGGAACTGGTGGTGGAAGATTTGCTACTATTGGTCAGCGAAGAATGACTGGCGGTTTTCGAATTGATAATTTAAGAGGTAAAAATTATCATATCGATCCAGGTCCTGGCGCTCTTGTTAGAACATACCAATTTGGTCTAGATCCAAGAAATCTCTCAGGTGTTTTTATCTCTCATTCGCATACAGATCACTATACTGATGCAGAAATTCTAATTGAAGCTATAACCAAAGGAATGACTCGGGATAATGGAGTTATAATTGGAAGTGAAAGTGTTTTCAACGGTTTTGAACAATTTGGGCCATGCATATCTAATTATCATAGAAGCAAGTCTAAAAATATCATACTTAAACCAGATGAATATAAAAAATTCAACGGAATTTCGATAAAAGGAACTAAAACAATCCATGGTGACCCTACTGGTATAGGATTTCAAATCAATGAAGGAAACATAAAGATATCCTATACATCAGATACATCTAACTTTGATGGGTTAGAGAGATATCATGAAGGAGCAGATATCTTAATAGGAAGTGTTCTTAGGTCTGGGGATAAAACAATAAGGGGACACATGTGTTCTAAGAACTTTGCAGACTTAATCAAAAAAGTGAAACCTAAATTAGCTATCATGACTCATTTCGGTTTAAAAATGATTAACTCAAATCCTATTTCTGAAGCTAAAGAAATTACTAGAAAAACTGGTATTAAGACATTAGCTGCTTTTGACGGCATGTCTTTAGACGTTAACTTCAAAAAACCACAGTATTCTAGAATGAAATCCTTAAGAGATACCAATCCCGAATTATCAAAAAAAGAAAGGAGAACAAGTTATCAAACTACATTAAAAAATAAAGAATATGATGAATTAAAAATAAATAAATGAGATTAATCATTTTCAATGTTTGCAGGGTGTATAAATCCTGAACGAATCATGTGGTCGGCTATTACAATAGCTATACTTGATTCAGCTACAACTGTTATTCTTGGAGCAATACAAGGGTCATGTCTTCCTTTTATTTCTATCTTCTTGTTTTTCATTTGACTTAAATCAACAGTATCCTGTATTTTTGATATTGATGGTGTTGGTTTAATAGCTATTCTTGCAATTATGGGCATTCCATTACTTATTCCACCAATAATCCCACCAGAATTATTGGTTTTTGTTTTTATTTCTTTATTTTCAATGTAAAACTCATCATTATTTTCAGAACCAAGTTTTGCTGCTACTTCAAATCCAGAGCCTATTTCAACACCTTTTACAGCTCCAATGCTCATTAAGACTTCTGCAATATCCCCATCTATTTTTCCAAATATCGGTTCTCCAAGTCCTACAGGTACTCCAGTAGCCATTATTTCAACTACTCCTCCTACTGAATTTCCTTCTGACTTTTTAGCTATTATCAAATCTTCCATTTCTTTTGCAGCTTTTTCATCTCCGCATCTAACAACATTCTTTTCAATAGTTTCTTTATCAAATTCCTTTGCCTTTATATCTCCAATTTGTGTTACATGGGCTATTACTTCAATTCCATATTTTTTCAGAAGTTTTTTAGCTATTGCACCTCCAATCACATGCCCTATAGTTGTTCTTCCACTTCCACGACCTCCACCATTGTAGTCGTAGTTTCCATACTTGCTCATCCAACCATAATCTCCATGTGATGGGCGTGGAGTGTCTTTAAATAATGAATAATCTTTGGAATGTTGATTTTTATTAAAGACAATTCCAGCTATCGGTGTTCCATCTGTTTTTCCTTCAAAAATTCCAGAAAGTATCTGCACTTCATCATCTTCTTTACGTGGTGTTGTAACTGCACTAGTTCCAGGTTTTCGTTTATCTAATTCTTTTTGTATGTCTAATGCACTTAATTCTAGGTTAGCTGGACATCCATCTACAACTGCCCCTATAGCTTTTCCATGACTTGCTCCAAAACTTGTAACAGAAAAAACTTTTCCAAATCGATTTACCATATTATCACACATTTTAATTTTTATTTAACAAACTATTTATAATTGTAAATTATATTATTTCACATGTGAAAAATATTGGTGATATTATGAATAGAATCCAGGAGAACATAAACAATATTTATAAAACATTACTTGATGTCTATGGTCGGGAGGGGGATTGGTGGCCAACATCAGATGTTTATAATAAAAGCACGATAAATGATGACCAATATTCAATTGAGGAAATTAAACGATTTGAAATTATCATAGGAGCTATTTTAACTCAAAACACAACATGGGACAGTGTAAATAAAGCATTGAAAAATCTATCTCGATATACTGATTTTAATCCATTAAATATCAGGAGATTTATTAAAGAAGATCCTGATTTATTTAAACAGCTGATAAAACCTACAGGGTATTATAATCAGAAAACAATTTATTTGGAAAACATAACTGAATTCTATATTGATTTAGATGGAAAAACCCCTTCAAGAAAAGAAGTCCTGTCTGTTAAAGGAGTTGGAAATGAGACTGCAGATTCTATTTTGTTATATGCCTATAGGGAAAAACAGTTTGTTGTAGATGCATATACAAAAAGGATATTTATCTATTTAGGTTATGTAAATGAGAAGGTAACTTATTTGCAACTTAAAAAGCTATTTGAAGATAATTTCATAGGCGATGTAAGGGATTATGAGAATTATCATGGTGTAATTGTTGATCATGGTAAATTATACTATAGGAATAAGCCTTATGGAGCAGATGATAAAATTCTTTCTAAATTCAAATTAGTTTGATTCCAAATTGTTAAATTATCTTAACTTGATAATATTGGAGTTATTTGTAAGAAAAACTATTTCAAGTCCATTATTTAATATTAAGTTTGTGGACGATTAGTTTCACAACCTTAATTCATTCCTTAAAGGGTACTGTCTTTATTAGATGAGGCAGTATTCTCACTTATTCTCTTTAAAGTTTTTTAAATTATTAGTTATATAATAATTAATAGGTGAAAAAATGTATTTTCCAACTACAAGAATGAGAAGACTTAGAAAGAATGAGCAGTTAAGAACAATCGTACGGGAAACAAAAGTATCTAAAGAAGATCTGATTTACCCAATATTTTTCAAAGAAGATCTTAAAGGCGATGAGAAAGAACCAATCACATCAATGCCTGGAGAATACAGATATTCTCTTGAGGCAGGTGTTGAATTTGCAAAGCACTTAGAAAAATTAGGTCTTAAATCAATTATTGTTTTTGGAGTTCCTTTGACTAATCAGAAAGATGAAGTAGGCACTCCCGCTTTTGCAGAAAATGGAATTGTTCAAAAAGCCATAAAGGCAATTAAACAAAATACGAATCTTGTTGTAATAAGTGATGTTTGTCTTTGCCAATACACTTCTCACGGGCATTGTGGTTTGATAGCTGAAAATAAAGATACAGATTTTGGTCTTGAAATATTGAATGATGAAACATTGGAATATCTTTCTAAAGTGGCAGTATCCCATGCAAAAGCAGGTGCTGATATTGTAGCCCCATCTGATATGATGGATGGTAGAGTAGAAGCTATTAGATGTGGATTAGATGAAGCAGGATTTGAAAATGTAGCTATCATGTCCTACTCTGCAAAATACGCCTCTGCATTCTATGAGCCATTTAGGGAAGCTGCATGCTCCTCACCTGGAATAGGAAACCGTAAAAGTTACCAAATGGATCCGGCCAATGCAAATGAAGCAATAAGAGAATGCGAATTGGATGTAGCTGAAGGAGCAGATTTTTTAATGGTAAAACCTGGCCTTCCATATTTGGACATAATTAAAACAATCAAAGAAGAATTTCCATTGCCTTTGGTAACATATAACGTAAGTGGAGAATACTCTATGATTATGACAGCTATTGAAAAAGGTTTTCTAACAGAAAGAGCAATTTATGAAACTCTACTCTCATTTAAAAGAGCGGGAGCAGACTTAATCATTACTAACTTCGCCCCTTATGTACTTGAGAACAATATGTTGGACTGAGATTATGGATTCTAAAACTATTGCTAAAATAGCACAGATTGCATCTTGTTTGGAAGTTAGCGGATTTCCAAAACCTGGAAATGTTCACAGAACCCGTGATTATGATGACATGGTCTTTGAAGACTTCCTTATAAGCGGGATTGTAATTGGAGATACAATTAAGGAATTGGCAGATAATGTCAATAAACAGAATTTGGCTTCAGCAAACCTTGGGAAATACATTTTAGAAGCGGTTCGTGAAACTGATAATTGGATAGCTAACAACACCAATCTTGGAATTGTAATGCTCCTTGTTCCAATATCTGCAGCAGTGGCCATTAGCAATGACTTCAACGAAATACGTAAAAATGTAGTTGAATTAATGGCGAGCACAACTGTTGAAGATGCAATTAACCTTTACCATGCAATCAATATTGCAGATGCAGGTGGAATGGGGGAGCAAGATGAATATGACGTAGCTAGTGAAAATGCAATTAAAGAGCTTAAAGACAATAATCAAACAATGTATGATGTTTTAAAAATATCCTCTCCTTGGGACAGGATAGCTCAGGAACTAACAACAGACCTTCCAGTATGTTTTGATATAGGTTATAAAGAATACTCTAAACTTAAAAATGAGACTTCTCTTAATATGAGTGCTGTTTTAACATTTTTAAAGATATTGTCTACAACTCCAGATACTTTGATATCAAGAAAATATGGGGATGAGAAAGCTCAAGATATATCAAAAAAAGCATTGGAATTGTTAGATTTTAAAGAAGATGATAACTTCAACGATTTAATTGAGGAGTTTGATGATTATCTATTTGAAAATAAACTCAATCCTGGAACAACAGCTGATTTAACTGCTGCTTCTATCATGCTTAGTCTCCTAAAAGATTATTTCTAAATACTAAATTATTTTATATGTAGAATAACAAATGTATTAATGAATTAATGATGGGTGTTTAAATGAGTGGGGATATTAAAAAAACCATTAATGAATTACATATTTATGAAAAAAAGCTATTGCAAGAACTTGAAAAAAACAGCAACGCTACTCCTGAAGAGATTGCAGAAAATACTGGTATGAACATTAAATCTGTAATGAGTGCAGCTGGTTCTCTTGCAGCTAAAGAGATTATTGATGTGGAAAAAGATATTGATGAAATTATTTCCTTAACTGATGATGGTAAATCCTATGCTGAATTTGGTCTTCCAGAGAGGAGAATCTTAGATGTTTTAGTTGCTGAAGAGGAAATTCCAATGGGTGAACTTGCAGCTAAGTCTGGAATTGATAAAAAAGATACAGGAATAGCTATTGGATGGTTAAACCGTAAACATTGGGCTAAAGTAGATAAAGGAATTATTAAAATTACTGATGTAGGTATTGAAAGTGCTAAGAAGCTTGGAGATGATGAAAAACTTCTCAAACATCTTTTTGAAACAGAATCAGTCATTAAAGATAGATTAAATGATGATTTGTTAGAAGGATTTAAATTACTTAATAATAGAAAAAACTTATTGGATGCTAAAAAAAATACCTCACATTCTTTTAATATATTGTCTAAAGGTCAAGACATTTTAGATGAAGGTTTTACTATTAAACAACAAGCTACTCAATTAACACACCAACAACTTAAAGATGGGGAATGGAAAAACCTTGAATATAGGCCTTATGATATTAATGCAGAAGCACCTACTGTTTTTCCAGGTAAGGAACATCCTCTTAGAAGAATTATTGAAGAAATAAGGGAAATTTTCTTAAATCTTGGTTTCACAGAATCTAACAGACCAGTTCTTGACTCAGCATTTTGGAACTTCGATTCTCTTTTCCAACCTCAAGATCATGCTGCCCGTGAAATGCAGGATACATTTTATGTTAAAAATCCATTAACATGTGATTTGCCTGATGATGAAAATTTAGTAGCTAAAACAGCTAATGTTCATGAAAATGGTGGAGATACTGGTTCTCTTGGATGGCAATATAAATGGGATGAAGATGTTGCACGTCAAAGCGTTTTAAGAACTCATACTACAGGAGTTTCTACAAAGTATTTATATGAGAACGAACCACCATTTAAAATGTTTTCTGTAGGTCGTGTTTTCCGTCGTGAAACAATTACTTACAAACATTTACCTGAGTTCCATCAAGTAGAAGGAATTGTGGGAGCTCCTGGAATTAGCTATCAAAACCTTCTTGGAACTTTAGAAGAGTTTTATAAGAAATTAGGCTTTGAAGTTAGATTCAGACCAGCATATTTCCCATATACTTATCTTTCTACTGAATGTGAAGTATATCTTGAAGATAAAGGTGCTTGGATTGAGCTTGGGGGATCTGGAATGTTTAGGCCTGAAGTTCTTGAACCATTAGGTATTGATGTTCCTGTACTTGCATTTGGACTTGGTATTGAAAGATTAGCTATGATACGTTATGATATCTCAGATATTCGTATGCTTTACAAAAGTGATATTAAATGGCTTCGTGAATTGCCGATTACAAATGGGATTGACTTATAAAAGCTGAAAATTTTATTGTAGGAGATGAAATAAAATGACAATTAAACTTACATCATGGAATGTAAATGGTATAAGGGCAGCTAGTAAAAAACAGTCATTTAAGGACTGGTTTAGTGGCTGTGATGCAGATGTAATTAATTTACAAGAAATAAGGGCAAATATTGATGATATTCCATCTGAATTATATGATGTAGATAATTATAATTCTTTTTTTACAACTGCTGAGAAAAAAGGATACAGCGGAGTTGCAACTTACACTAAAGAAAAACCTATTAATGTTTTTCATGGATTGGGAGATGTGGAATTAGACATGGAAGGCAGACTTGTGAGATCTGACTTTGAAGACTTTACTTTACTTAACATATACTTTCCAAACAGTGGGAATAGAGGAGCAAAATTAGATAAAAAAATCAAATTCTGTAACACCCTCACTAACTATGTTGTTGATTTGAAGGATGCTGGAAAAAGTATTATAATCTCAGGGGATGTTAATATAGCTCACATGCCTATTGACTTGAAAAACCCAGAGAAAAATCATGAAAATTCTGGATTTTTACCTGCTGAAAGGGACTGGCTATCAGAATTTCTTGATTTAGGCTTTATTGATACTTTCAGATATCTTCATCCAGAAGAGGAAAAATATTCCTGGTGGAGCTATAGATATAATGCTCGTGAAAAGGGTATTGGTTGGAGATTAGATTACTTCTTCGTTAGTGAAGATTTAAAAAATAGTATTGTCTCAGCAACAATAGAAGATAATGTAATGGGCTCAGATCACTGCCCAATTACCTTAGAATTAGATTTATAAAATTGTGTTAATATCTCCGATACTTTCAACAATTTTAATATCTAAATTTTCTTTTTTTATTCTTAATCTTTCAGATTTAGTTATATTTGAATTAACAAGAATTGCACTTAATCCTGCTTCAACAGCTCCAAGTGCATCTTCTAAAAATTTATTTCCAACCATAACACTTTTATCAGGGTCTGCTTTCATTCTTCTTAAAGCTTCTTCATAGATTTCTTTACTAGGTTTTGAAAAACCAACTTCTTCAGAAGTAATTACCTCATCAAAGAATTGATATATATTTAATCTTACAAGCTTTTCCCATTGTTTTATGGTAATTCCATTGGAAATAACTCCTAATTTGTAGCCTTGACTTTTAAGATAGATTAAAATGTCTATTGTTTTAGGAAACGGTCTTAAAAGTGAAAATTTAATGTTGTGGTAAGTTACCATACCAAGTGCAACAAGCATAGGATCTTCTTTTCCTAAAAGAGACTTGGTCAGCACATTAAAATGCTTATCATAATTGGATCCTTTTTCTTTAATGACTGTTCTTAAGGTAGAATAAGCTATATCTTCTTTAAGAGGAAGTCCATTACCTACCATTACTTCAATAGCTGCTCTTCTAGCAGTTTCTGCAAATTTTGATGTATCAAGTAAAGTGTCATCAACATCAAAAAACACTACACTTTCACTTGCTTTATCTGTTCTATTCATTATTTTAAAATCTATTTCTATATTATTTAAAAATTTTGATTAGTTTACTTTTCTGAAAAATTAATGGATTTTTTAAAATAACTTTGATTATATCTTCTTTCATGATAATTACTTTCGCAATTGATTTTCAATATTCATTAAAGGGAATTACATTTAAAAAATAGTATTTGAGTTTTCATAAAAAAAACACAAATCTGATAATAAAAAAATCACAATATGATATTTTATCTGGGTATCAAAGTAGAAATTTTTCTAAATATTTACATAAGATGCCAAATATATTTATATATAGTGTAATATTTGATATAATTGAAATTTTAATAATTTAATAAAAAAAGTTGGGGATTTTTTATTAATGTTGGGGGAAATTTATCTTTTATGAAATCTAATACATATTTTATTTTTATTGTATTTGCAATTCTGATTCTTTCTGTTTCAGCGGTAAATGCTGCAGAAGATTTGGGTTCAAATGATAATTTAGATTCTAATTTGATTAACACTATAGATGCCGTCTCTCAGGCTTCGACTACTGTTAATAAAAATTGGACTGTAGACGAATTTTTGAATAATTATAATACGATTCAAGATAATGAGGTTGTCCTGATTCGAAATGGAACCGGGACTCCAACGGGTAACGTTGTTTTGAGTCAAAAGGGTATAACTATTTTTACTGAAGGTAATGTGATCTTCGATGGACAAGGTAAAAATATGCACTTTGAGATAACCGGAAGTAATGTTTTGATAAGAGGCATCACTTTTAAAAACTTCAATTCCAATAATGGCGGAGCCATACTTTGGAGTGGTAATGATGGTACTTTGACCGATTGTAATTTCAGTAACAATACTGCTACTGAAAAGGGTAGCGGTAATGGTGGTGGAGCTATTTTCTGGTCAGGTACTAATGGTGCTTTAACTGATTGTAATTTCAGTAAAAATGCTGCTACTGGAGGGTATGGTGGTGCTGTTTTATGGAATGGTGCTAATGGTAGTTTAACTAGCTGTACTTTCAAGGATAACACTGCTAATTATAGTGGTGGTGCTATTTATTGGAATGGTGCTAAAGGTACTTTAACCGATTCTAATTTTACAGGTAATGTTGCTACTAGTAGTAATGGTGGAGGTATTTTCTGGCTAGGTGCTAACGGTATTTTGTCTGGCTGCACTTTCACTGGTAACACTGCTAAGATGTATGGTGGTGGTATTGGCTGGTGGAATGGAATTAATAGTATTTTATCTGGCTGTACTTTCACTGGTAACACTGCTAACAGTCAAGGTGGTGGTATTTACTGGAATGCTGATAAGGGTACTTTAACTAGTTCTAATTTCGTTGGTAATACTGCTACTAGTATGGGTGGTGGTGTTTTCTGGCATGGTACTAATGGTAATTTAACCAGTTCTTCTTTCATTAACAACAATGCTAACCGTGGTGGTGGTGTTTACTGGTGGGCTAGTAATGGTCGTTTAACTAATTCTAATTTCACCGGCAATACTGTTAAGGGCAGTTATGGTAATGGTGGTGGTCTTTACTGGTGGGCTGCTAATGGTATTTTATCTGATTCCTCTTTTACTAACAACTCTGCTATAGGTACTTCTGGTTATGGTGGTGGTGTTTTCTGGGATGGTGATAAAGGTCACTTAACTAGCTCTACTTTCAGCGGTAACATTGCTAAGACTAATGGTGGTGGTGTTTATTGGAATGATCCTAATGGTATTTTAACTGATTGTACTTTAACAGGTAACACAGCTAATTGGGGTGCTGGTGTTTGGTGGGGTGGTGCCAATGGTATTCTATCTGGTTCCACTTTCATTAGTAACAAAGCTAGGCATAATGGTGGTGCTATTGACTGGCAAGGTATTAATGGTAATATAACCGATTCTACTTTTATTAATAACTCTGCTCTCGAGGGTAATGGTAATGGTGGTGCTGTTTATGGAGACGGCCGTGCAGATAAATGTAGTTTATCTGGTTGTACTTTTATTGGTAACATTGCAGATAATAGAGGTGGAGGTCTTACATGGCATGGTGTTAATTTTACTTTATCAAATTCCGCTTTCATCAAAAATACTGCTAATAGTATAGCTGGAGGTCTTTATTGGTATGGTGATGATGGTATTTTGATTGGCTGTAACTTTACTAATAACACATCTCCATCTGGTGCTGGTATTTACTGGAATGCTGACAACGGCCGTTTAACTGGCTGTAATTTCATAGGCAATGTTGCAGATATTCGAGGTAGTGCTATTTACTGGTATGGTGTTAATGGTACTTTATCTGATTCTACTTTCATTAGTAACGTAGCTAAAGATAATGATAGATGCGGTAGCGGTATCTACTGGCAGGGAGCTAATGGTACTTTAACCAGATCTACTTTCACTGATAACACTGCTAGAGGTAATGGTGGTGCTGTTTACTGGAGCGGTACTAATGGTAATTTATCTGATTCTAATTTCACAGGCAACACTGTAACCAATAATAATAACGGCGGTGCTGTTTGGTGGGGTGGTAGTAACGGTGTTTTATCCGGTTCTACTTTCACTGGTAATACTGCTAGAGGTTATGGTGGTGCTGTTTATTGGAATGGTGTTAATGGTCTCTTGAATGGCTGTATTTTCACTGGTAATACTGCTAGAGGTTATGGTGGTGCTGTTTCATGGAATGCTGCAGGTTCTATGATTAATTGTAGTTTTATTAACAGCAAATGGACAAAGTCTAGCAGCAGATCTAATGGAATGTATATTCAAGGCAATTTAAACGTTAATGGTGGAAAAGGTATTGTGGACATATTCAATAATGGTACTTTATCAGGTATTTCCATAGTAGTTTTAAATAATGAAACATATTTTGTCTCTCCTAATCAATTCATGAATTTAACTGCAATAATCATGAGTGGGGATTTGACCATTGTGGATGCAGATAACAAACTCAGTTTCAATGTTGGAGGTATTGCTTATAGTGGTAATCAAGTAGGTATCCGTGAGTCAGATGGAGCATATTATATTGTTAATTATAGAACTCCAGCTGCTGTTCCTCAAGATATAACTGTTAGTGCAAATTATTCTAAAGCAGGTACTGCCCAATATAAAAAAGGTACTATATTGGTTAGACCTAGTTTAAATAAAATTACTTTAAATGTTACTAGTGCTGATGCGGTTTATGGCCAACCTGTTGTGATATCTGCATTTTTAGATAAGAATGATGCAACAGGTTCTATTGTTGCAATTATTAATGGTATTAATTATAATTCTGAAATTGTAAACGGAAAAGCTATTTTCCAAATTTCTAATCTCCCTGTAGGAGCTTATACTGCATATATATCTTTCCCTGGTGATGATAAGTATATGGCTGCTACTGCCAATACAACTTTCAATATACTCAAAGCTACTCCAGTTTTAGATGTCAATGTTGTAAATGGTACTTATGGAACTGATACTACAATATCTGTCACCACTTCTGCTGCAGTTACCGGATCTATAATCATTACAATTGATGGTAGAACCTACACTAAAAAAATAGTAAATGGTGTAGTAAGTTTTGTTATTTCTGGTTTAGATGCAGGTTCCTATAATGTTAATGTAAAATATTCTGGTGATGGTAACTTTACTAATGCCACTGCAAATGCAGCATTTACTGTAAATAAAGTTGATACTTTGTTGAATATGGCTGTTAACACTAACGGAAATAGTGCTACTGTTACAGTAATTACTGATAGTAGAGCTACTGGTAACATGATTATCAAAGTTGGAGATAAAACAGAAACTGCAGTTATCGTCAATGGTAAGGCTTCAGCTACCTTTACTGGCCTTGGTGTTGGATTCCATATTGCTGATGTAACATATGATGGTGATGATAATTTTGATGCTAAAACAGGATCATTTAACTTTACTATAGATAAGCTTAATCCGAATATGGAAATCGCCGTAATGACTTTTGATTATGGAACTAAAGCAAAAGTAACTGTAACTGTAAATAATAAAGCAACTGGAACAGTACTCATATCTATTGATGGCAATAATGGTGTAACTGTAGATGTTGTTAATGGGAAAGCCATATATACTTTTACAGATATCACTGATGGCAATCATACTGTAACTGCATCTTACTCTGGTGATGGTAACTTCAGTGAATACTCTAAATCTCTAGAATTCTCAGCTGGAAGTGAAGATGCTTCATTAAATGTAATTGTTGGAAACATTGCCTATGGAAGTAATGCTACAATTGTTGTAATTACTAACCCGACTGCAACTGGTACTGTAGATATTACTGTAAATGGTAAAACAGAAACTGTAACTCTTAATGGAGGTAAAGCAACTTTAACCGTTTCTGAGCTTGATGCTGGAATTTACACCATATCTGCATCTTACTCTGGAGATGCAAATTTCTCAGGATCTACTAAAAACACAGAATTCACAGTAAGCAAAATCAATGCAGGTATGAATATAATCGTTTCAAACATTACCTATGGGGACAATGAAACAGTAATTGTAACTGTTAACCCTGAAGCTACTGGTACTGTAGATATTACTGTAAACGGTAAGACAGAAACCCTGAATATTATTAAAGGCAAAGCTACACTAAATGTCGCTGGTCTTAATGCAGGATATTACACAGTAACTGCAACCTACTTTGGTAATACAAACTTTGATGCTTCAACCGTTAATGCAGACTTCATTGTAAGTAAAATCCCAGCTGACATGAAGGTTAATATTACTACTGATAGTGATAGCAGTAGAGCTACTGTAACTATAACAGTTAACCCTAAAGCAACTGGAACTGTAACTATCACTATCGATGATACTGATTACATCGTTTCCATTTCTAATGGTAAAGCATCATTTACAGCTTATTATTTGGATGTTGGTAATCACACAGTTGATGTGAAATATGGTGGTGACATAAACTTCATCGATGACAATCAAACTGATAAATTCACTATTGAAGCAATTGACTCAGGATTAAATGTTATTGTTGGAAACATTACTTATGGTGATACTGCCACTATTGTGGTAACAATTAATCCTTCTGCTACTGGCAAAGTAAACATTACTGTTAATGGAAAAACAGAAACTCTAACTCCGGTTAATGGTGTAGCTAAATTAAATGTGGTCGGTCTTGTTGCAGGTAAATACACAGTAACTGCAAAATATGCTGGTGATGTAAAATTCGCTAATGAAACTGCAAGTACCAATTTCATTGTAAACAAATTAGATGCTGGAATGAATGTATTGGTTGAAAACATCACTTATGGTGATAATGAAACTATAATCGTAACTGTGGGAAATAAAGCAACTGGTAAAATAACCATAGCTATTAATGGTGTTGCTCATGAGGTTGAGGTTGTTGATGGTAAGGCTGAATATACTGTTGTTAATCCAACTGCAGGTAAATATATCTTAACTGTAAGTTATACTGGTGATGCAAACTTCAATACTGATAATATTAATACTGAATTCATCGTAAGCAAAATCAATCCTAATATGACTGTTGATGTTGATACTGTTGATAAAGAAGGTAAAGCTAATGTAACTGTAACAGTTAACCCTAAAGCAACAGGAACTGTAACTATCATTATCGATGGTAAAAAATATGTTGATGGTATTGTTGATGGTAAAGCAACTTTAATAGTTTCAGATTTAGCTGTTGGTAATTATACTATTGCAGTAAATTATTCTGGTGACGTAAACTTCATTGGTGAAAATGCTACTGCTAACTTCACCATTGGAGCCGTTGATCCAGCATTGAATGTTGTTGTTGGAAACATTACCTACGGTAACAATGCAACTATAACTGTAAATGCTAACTCAGCTGCCACTGGTAAAGTAACCATTACTGTAAATGGCGAAACTTATGAAGTAGAACTTTTAAATGGTCAAGCTACTTTAATCGTACCTGGTCTTGCTGCAGGCAAATACGTCGTAAATGTAACTTATGATGGTGATGTAAACTTCAATGGCTCAAATGCAACTGCAAACTTTACAGTAACTAAATCTAATCCTGAAATGGCTGTTAATGTTGGAAATATTACATATGGTAACAATGCTACTGTATTCGTTACTATGGATGCTAGAGGAAACGGAATTGTAAACATTACTGTAAACGGAAAAACTTACACTCAAACAATCAAAAATGGCCTAGTAACCTTACCAATTTCTGGCCTTGGTGCAGGAATATATAAGGTAACGGTATCTTACGACGGTGATGGAAACTTTACATCTGCAAGTGCTGAAACTGAGTTTGCTGTAAGTGCAATTAACCCAGGAATGAATGTCGCTGTTGGAAACACTACCTATGGCAATAACGCAACTGTAACCGTAACTGTAAACCCTGCTGCAACTGGTAAAGTAAACATTACTGTTAACGGTGCTACTTATGAAGTAGACATTGTAAATGGTCAAGCTACTTTAGTTGTATCTGGTCTTGGCACAGGTAAATATGCAGTTGATGTCAAATATGCTGGGGATGCAAACTTCACTGGTGTAAACGGAACTGCAAACCTTAATGTAGATAGAATCAATCCTGGAATGAATGTAATAGTTGAAAACACTACATATGGTAATTCCACTACTGTGAATGTAATTGTAAATCCTGAAGCAACTGGATCTGTAACCATTACTGTAAACGGAAAAACAGAAACTGCAACTCTTGTTGGAGGTAGAATTAATTTAGCAGTATCTGGTCTTGCTGCTGGTAGATACATTGTCACTGTAAAATATCTTGGTGATGGAAACTTCAATGAAGCTACTGCCAATATAGAATTTGTTGTAAGTAAAATCAGCCCAGATATGACTGTTGATATCAAAACTGTTGATAATGGCGGTAGAGCAAATGTAACTGTAACTGTTAACACCAAAGCAACTGGAACTGTAACCATCACTATTAATGGAACTGACTACGTTGCAGCTATTAATAATGGTAAAGCAATCGTAACTATTTCAGACTTAGCAGTTGGAAACTATACAGTAGCTGTTAAGTATCTTGGTGATACAAACTTTATCGGTGCAAACGAAACTCTTAACTTCGCTATTGGAACTGTTGATCCAGCATTGAATGTTGTTGTTGGAAACATTACATATGGAGATAACGGAACTATCGTAGTTACCATTAACCATGATGCTACAGAACCTGTAACCATTACTGTAAACGGTAAAACAGAAACCCTAACTCCAGTTAATGGTATAGTTACATTAAATGTACCTGGTCTTGTTGCTGGTAAATACACAGTATCTGTTGAATATGCTGGCGATGCAAAATTCAGTAAAGCAACTACAAGCGCAAACTTTACTGTAAACAAATTAGATACTGGTATGAACGTCATAGTTGGAAACACTACCTATGGCAATAATGTAACAATAACTGTAACTGTTAATCCTGAAGCTACTGGCAAAGTAAACATTACTATAAATGGCGATACCTACAGTGTAGATATTGTAAACGGTAAAGCTACATACACTATGGTTAAACCAACTGCTGGTAAATATGATGTAACTGTAAACTATGGTGGTGCTGTAAATTTCAATAATGATACTGTTGATACAGAATTTATCGTAAGTAAAATCAACTCTAACATGACCATAGGAGTTACTGCCGTTGATAATGGTGGTAAAGCTACTGTAACTGTAACTGTTAACACTAAAGCAACTGGAACTGTAACCATCACAATTGATGGTAAAGACTATGTTATTGGTATTGTTGATGGTAAAGCAACACTAATGGTTTCAGACTTAGCTGTTGGTAACTACACTGCAACTGTAAAATATGCTGGCGACATAAACTTCATTGGTGAAAATGCTACTGCTAACTTCACTATTGAAGCTGTTGATCCAACATTGAATGTTGTTGTTGGAAACATTACCTATGGTAATAATGTGACTATTGTTGTAACCCTTAACTCCGGTGCTATGGGTAAAGTAAGCATTAAGGTAAACGGTGCTAATCATGAAGTTGACATTGTTAATGGTAGAGCTCTTTTAGTCTTATCTGGTCTTGGTGCTGGCAAATATGATGTAACTGTAACATATGATGGTGATGCAAAATTCACTAATTCAACTGTAAGTGCGGAATTTACTGTAAGCAAATTAGATTCTGCTATGAATGTCGGTGTTGGAAACATTGTTTACGGTGAAAATGGAACCATTACTGTAACTGTTAACTCCGGCGCTACTGGTAAAGTGATTATTGCCATTAACGGTGTTGCTCATGAAGTAGATATTGTTGGGGGTAAAGCCGTCTATGCTGTTGTTAACCCTGCTGCAGGCAAATACAATGTAACTGTAACATATGATGGCGACACTAACTTTAACGGAGCTATATTTAGTACAGACCTTGTTGTTTCTAAAATCAATCCTGATATGGATGTTGATATTGCTACTGATAATTTCGGTGGTGAAGCTACTGTAAATGTAACTGTTAACACTAAAGCTACTGGATCTGTAACTATCACTATTGATGGTACTGATTATATTGTTCCTATTGTTAATGGTAAAGCTGTATTAAATGTCAATGGTTTGGTTGAGGGCATTCACACTGTAACTGTCAATTATGAAGGTGATGAAAACTTTACCGAATCTATTATAACCAACGACTTTGCTATCAGTAACGTTAATGCTTCATTAAATGTTATCGTTGGAAACATTACTTATGGTAATAATGCCACTATTGTTGTAAGTACTAATGATAAAGCTACAGGAACTGTAACAGTTACTTTAAACGGAAAAGATTACATTGAAACTCTTGTCAATGGTAAAGCTACATTATCTGTTTCTGGTCTTGCTGCTGGTGATTACACTGTAACTGTCAAATATGATGGTGATGGAAACTTCAATAGATCTACAATAATCAAAGAATTCACAGTAAGTAAAATAAATCCTGGAATAGATGTTGTTGCTGGAAACATTACCTATGGTAACAATGCTACTGTATTTGTTACTATGGATGCTAGAGGAAACGGAGCAGTAAACATTACTGTAAACGGAAAAACCTACACTCAAACAATCAAAAATGGTAAAGTCACTTTACCAATCTCAGGTCTTGGTGCAGGAATATACAAAGTAACAGTATCTTACGACGGCGATGGTAACTTCACATCTGCAAATGCTGAAATTGAGTTTACTGTAAGCGCTGTCAATCCTAACATTAATATTGTTACAGGAAATGTAAATTATGGTGCTAATGCTACTGTAACTGTTACTGCTAACACTGGTGTTACAGGTAAAGTGATTATTGCTGTTAACGGTGCTAATCATGAAGTTGACATTGTTAATGGTAGAGCTAGTTTGGTCTTATCTGGTCTTGCTGCTGGTAGATATGGTGTAACCGTATCTTATAGTGGTAACGGTAACTTCACTGGTGCAACTGCGGGCACTGAATTCAATGTTACTAAAATCAACCCTAATATGAATGTTGATGTTGTTACTGATGATTCCGGTGGTAAAGCGAACGTAACTGTAACTGTAAACCCTGAAGCTACTGACAAAGTAAACATTACTGTAAACGGCGATATTTATGAAGCTAATATTGTTGATGGTAAAGCTGTCTTAGCATTATCTGATTTAGCTCCTGGTAAATACACTGTAGCTGTCAAATACGATGGTGACGGTAACTTCACTGGTGCAACTGCAAATACAGAGTTCACTATTGGAACTGTTGATCCTTCTTTAGGTGTTGTTGTTGGAAACATTACCTACGGTAATAACGCAACTGTTGTTGTAAACGTAAACCCTGGTGCTACAGGTAGAGTAAACATTACTGTTAACGGCAAATCTCATATTGTAAACATTGTTGATGGTAGAGCTACTTTAGTATTTTCTGACCTTGGTGCTGGTGATTACACAGTATCTGTCTCTTATGATGGTGACGGTAAATTCACTGGTGACAGTGCAGAAACCGAATTTATTGTAAGTGCAATTAACCCAGATATGAACATAGTTGTTTCAAATATTACTTACGGTAACAACGCTACCCTAACTGTAACTCTAAACTCAGGTGCTACTGGCAAAGTAAACATCACTGTAAACGGTGTTGACCACGAAGTAGATATTGTAAACGGTAAAGCTTCATTCACTGTTGTTAACCCTGCTGCAGGTAAATATGCTGTTGTTGTATCTTACGATGGCGACGGAAACTTCACAGGTGTAACTATTAACACAGAATTCGAGGTTGCACAAATCAGTCCTGATATGGCAGTTGATGTTGCAAACATTACCTACGGAGCTAACGCTACTGTAACTGTAACAGTAAACAAACAAGTAACAGGCAAAGTAAACATTACTGTAAACGGCGTCTCTCATATTGTAGACATCATAAATGGTAAAGCTACATTATCTGTTTCTGGTCTTGCTGCTGGCGATTACACCGTAACTGCCAGATATATTAACGGTGGCAACTTTGCAAATGCTACTGTTGACACAGAATTCACTGTAAGCAAAGCAAATCCTAACATGACTGTTGGAGTCACTACTGGTGATTACGGCACTAAAGCTAATGTCACCGTAACTTTAAACAACAATGCCACTGGATCCGTAACCATCACTGTAAGTGGTAAAGGTTCACAAACTGTTGCAATCGTTGACGGCAAAGCTACTTGGAGCATTTCCGATTTAGCTGAAGGTAGTCACACTGTAACTGTAACTTACGATGGTGACGGTAACTTCACAGCCACATCTCTAACTACAGAATTTAGTTCAGGAAATGGAGATGCTTCATTAAGTGTTGTTGTTGGAAACGTTACTTATGGTAATAACGCAACTGTTGTCGTATCCACTAATGGTAAAGCAACTGGAACTGTAACTATTAATGTAAACGGCATCGAACAAACCAAAACTCTTGTAAACGGTAAAGCTACATTTATTGTATCTGGTCTTGCTGCAGGCACATATACTATAACTGCAACCTACTCTGGTGACGCAAACTTTACAGGATCTAGTGGAGATGCAGAATTCACAGTAAGCAAAATTAGTGCGGGTATGAATGTAGTTGCTGGAAATGTAGCTTATGGAGCTAATGGAACTGTAATTGTAACTGTTAATCCTGAAGCTACAGGTAAAGTAACAATTAATGTTAACGGTGTGGATCATGAAGTAGACATTGTTGACGGTAAAGCAGTATATGCTGCTGTTAACCTACCTGCAGGTAAATATGCTGTAACCGTAACTTATAAGGGCGATGCAAACTTCACTGGCACTACAATTAACACAGAATTCATTGTAAATAAAGCAGATGCTGGCCTGAACGTAATTGTTTCAAATATTACATACGGTAACAATGCTACTGTAATCGCAACTGTAAACAACAAAGCTACAGGATCTGTAACCATTAATGTAAACGGCAATGATTACACCGCAACAATTATCAATGGTAAAGCTACCTTTAACGTTCCTGATTTAGCTGCTGGTGATTACACTGTAGCTATTAAATATGGTGGTGACATTAACTTCACTGGTGCAGATATCTCTGCTGAATTCACAGTAAGCAAATTAAATGCTGACATGAATGTTATCGTTTCAAATATTACTTATGGCAGTGATGAAACTGTAACTGTAACTGTAAACAACAAAGCTACTGGAACTGTAACTATAGCTGTTAACGGTAAAGATTACACTGAAGCTATTGTTAATGGTAAAGCTACTTTCAATGTATCTGGATTAGCTGCGGGCAATTACACTGTAGCCGTATCTTACTCTGGTGATATAAACTTCAATGGAACTTCCACTAATTTAGAATTCACAGTAAGTAAAATCAACCCAGATATGAACGTTGTTCTTGTAAATGGAACTAATGGAATGAACGTGACTGTAAGTATGAACAACCAAGCTACTGGATATGTAACTATTAATGTCAGCGGTAAAGGTTCACAAACTCTCAATATAGTTAATGGTAAAGCAAACTGGAATATTGGCATATTAGGTGAAGGCACATACACTGTAACTGTGACATATGATGGTGATGCAAATTTCACTTCAGCTAATGCTAATACAGAGTTTGTAATCGGTTCTGCTGATGCTTCAATAGGTGTAACCGTTTCAAACATTACATATGGTAGCGATGCAACTATTGTTGTAACTGCTGATTCTAAAGCTACTGGAACTGTAACTATTAGTGTTGCTGGTAAAGAACAAACTCAAACTCTTGTAAATGGTAGAGCTACATTCACTGTCTCCGGCCTTGCTGCAGGTGATTACTCTGTAACTGTATCTTACTCTGGTGGAGGTAACTTCACTGCATCTACTAAAGAAGCAGAATTTACAGTAAACAAAGCCAACTCTGGAATGAATGTAGCTGTTTCAAACATTACCTACGGTGCTGAGGGAACCGTAACTGTAGCTGTAAACCCAGAGGCAACTGGTAAGTTAAACATAAATGTTAATTGCGTAAATCATGAGGTAGATATAGTAAATGGTAAAGCAACATATACTATTGTTAACCCAGCTGCAGGCAAATACGATGTAACTGTCACTTATGATGGAGATGGTAACTTTACTGGTGCCTCTATGGACGCTGAATTTACTGTAAACAAATTAGCTGCTGGAATGACTGTTGTTGTTTCAAACATTACTTACGGCAATGATGCAAATGTTGTTGTAAATACTAACGGTAAAGCTACTGGATCTGTGACAATTAATGTTAATGGTAAAGATTACATTGAAACTCTTGTAAACGGTAAAGCTGCATTATCCATCTCTGGTCTTGCTGCTGGCACATACTCTGTAACTGTAAAATATGATGGTGACGGTAATTTCACTGGAGCTACAATGTCCAGTAGCTTCACTGTAAGGAAAGCTAACCCATCATTAAATGTTGTTGGAGAAGTTTACGGCAACAGCGCAATTATTGTTGTTACTGCAAGCAACAAAGCAACCGGAACTATAACCATTACTGCAACTGGTAAAGATCCTGTTGTAAGTTCTCTTGTTAACGGTAGTGCAGTCTTAGTTCTTAGTGGTTTAACTGATGGCACATATACTGTAACTGTAACCTATCCTGGTGACGGTAACTTCACAGGAGCCGTTGCATCTAATCAGTTTGATATCGGAACTGGTGATCTTGGATTAACAGTATCTGTTTCAAACATTGTCTATGGCAATACTGCTACCGTTAATGTAAATGTGAACAATAAAGCTACTGGAACTGTAACCATTACTGTTCAAGGCAGAGACCCTGTAACTCTCGCTGTTGTTAATGGTAAAGCTACACTTAATGTTCCTGGTCTTGCTCCAGGTAATTACACTGTGACTGTAACCTACAACGGCGACAGCAACTTCACAGCTAACACAACATCAACTACGTTTACAGTATCTAAAGCAGATTCCTCATTGGATGTAGCTATTAACAGTACTGATAATAATGTAACTGTTACTGTAACTGTTGATAAGAAAGCTACTGGAAGTGTAACTATTGCTGTTGGTGATAAATCTGAAACTGTTGCTATTGTTGATGGCAAGGCTTCTGCTACATTTACTGGTCTTGATGCTGGTCAGCACAATGTTACTGTAACCTATCCTGGTGACGATAACTTTGATGGCAAAACATTCAATACCACATTAACCATTGGTAAAGCAGATCCTTCATTGAATATTGCTACTAATACTAGCGGTAATAGTGCTACTGTTACTGTAACTACTGACAGTGGTGCTACTGGAAGTGTAACTATTGCTGTTGGTGATAAATCTGAAACTGTTGCTATCGTTGGAGGTAAGGCTTCTGCTACCTTCACGGGTCTTGATGCAGGTCAACATGAAGTTACTGTAACCTATCCTGGTGATGAAAACTTCAACAGCGCTACTGAATTAGCTAACTTCACTATTGATAAAGTAGATCCTACATTAGACATTGCTACTAACACTAGTGGTAATAGTGCTACTGTTACTGTAAACACTAATGGAGCTACTGGTAATGTAACTATTACTGTTGGTGATAAAACTCAAACTGTACCTATCGTCGACGGTAAAGCTTCCGCTACCTTCGATAATCTCGCTCCTGGTGAACACACTGTTACTGTAACCTATCCTGGTGATAATAACTTTGATGCTAAAACAGAAACTGCTACCTTCACTATTGATGCTGGAGGCAAAGCAGATCCTTCATTAGAAGTTACTGTTAAACCAAACGATGACACCGTAATTACTGTCACTGCTGATAAGAAGGTTACAGGCAATGTAACTATTAGCATACCTGGTGTAGGCTCTGTAGTACGTCCTATAGTTGATGGTACTGCTTCATGGACTGTATCTGGATTAAATGGTACCTACACTGTAACTGTTACTTATGGTGGTGATGATACCTTTAATGGAGGTCAAGCATCTAAGGAATTCGTTGTTACTGCAGGTTATGTATTGTCAGCTGGCGATGTAGTGAAATACTTCCGTAACGGAACCCAATATCACGCATACCTTAAAACATTGTATGGCAATCCTGTTGCTGGTGCAAAAATCCTCGTAACCTTCATTAACAGTGGAGGTAGCTCTGTTCAGTATACCATAACTACTAATGCAGAGGGTATCGCAACATTAGTGCTTAATGCAAACCCTGGCAGATATTCCATTGTAGCTGAATACGGTAGTCAAAAAGTTACTAGCTCAATCACAATATTGGCTTTGTCTTATTCATTAAGTGCTGATGATATTGTTATGGGTTACAGAGACGGTACCAAATACACTGCGAAAGTGACTTATAGCAATGGTTCTCCTGTTTCAAATGTTGTTGTCCTTATTATTATTAACAAAGGAAGCTCTAAATTAGCAGAGTATAAAGTCACAACTGATAAAAACGGTATAGCATCATTACCAATTAACTTAGCTATTGGTCAATACACTATGACTGCTAAGTATCAGGGTGAAGCTGTTACAACTAGCTTAACAGTTTTATCTGGCAGTTATAGGATTTCAACTGGCGATGTTGTAAAATACTTCAAAAACGGTACTCAGTACAATGTTAAAGTAACTAACCTTAAAGGCAATCCTGTTGTTGGTGAAAAGGTTACTGTAACCATTAGAAATTCAGCAGGCAACACAATGAGTTATGTTCTTACAACCAATGCTCAAGGTATTGCAACCATGGTTATTAATTTATTACCTGGTCAGTACACTGTTAATGCGAAGGTAGGCAATGATAATGTTCAAAATAAGATTACAGTCCTTCCAATTTTGACTAGTGAGAATTTAGTCAAATCTGTTAATCAGCCTGCTAGTTTAAACGCATATCTTGTAGATGGTAAAGGTAATCCTAATGCAGGTAAGAATATCGAGTTTACTATTAATGGTAAAACCTATACTAAAACAACCAACAGTGGAGGTATAGCTTCATTACCAATTGGATTAGCTGTAGGAACTTACACTATTACAATTGCAGATCCTGTTTCCGGTGCAAAAACAACTGCAAAAGTAACTGTAACAAGATAATATTAAATTAAAACACGTTGAAGGGAAAATTTCCCTTCTTAACTTTTTCTTTTTTGAGTAAAATTTTCAATTTTTATTAAATGTCTTTATTGTGGATAATATTCTGATTTTTCGATTAATGGGGATTGCTATTTATCTAGACGTTTTCTTCATTAGTTTCCTTATATGATCTGGAGTAATATTCAACAGTCTCGGTAATATTGTTATATTATCATTAATGAAAGCACAGTCCGCTATATTGTATCTCTAAATGTAGTTTCATCCTTAGAAAAAAACTATTATCTGTAGTTTTTTGTCAGGTATTAACGAATTTTTTAAAAAAATAAAGTTCACTTATATTTACTTGTATATGATGATTTAGAATAATGGTTAAGATAGTTATATGTATTAAATAAATAAAAATTGCTTTTATTAAAATTATACTTTCGCTCTTGTTATCTATAATAAATATAGTGGCTATTGATTATTTTGATTATTCTATCATGTCCTGTTTTATGTTTTTCTTTGTGAAATTAATATTCGTACTTGGGGGATAGTAATATGTTTCATTGTTTAAAA
>ENA-UOJG01000735-UOJG01000735.1-human-gut-metagenome-genome-assembly--contig:-C47-NODE-735-length-41435-cov-26.546544_pt1 | contig 41435 bp, 33 predicted proteins | sample MGYA00242340_ERZ723887 | MGnify/ENA metagenome assembly ERZ723887 | reverse complement strand
ACCGAATTCAATAACTTGACGCTTTCTATTTTAATTGCATACAAAAAAAGATGTCCTTTCTGGCATCTTTTTTTTATATGTTTTTAGTTATTCTATTTATTCGTTTTGCACATTTTTTAATTTGTGGTATAATATCAATAGATTATAAAAGGAGGGAAAAATGGCAAAGAAATCTAATAAAGGAAAACTTATGGGAATCATTGGCAACGCTGTTACAATGATTTTCGCTGTTTGTGCTCTTGCACTTATGGCATTGCCTATGCTTGCTCAAATTTCAACAATTGCTGATAAAACAGATCGCACATCTTTGGATAGTGTATTCTCATATATGGGCAATGTATCCGATGCTGACGGCACAGGTAAAGGAGCTCTTGTTATGTTTATTCTTGTTGCAATCGTTGCGTCACTTTTGATTGTTTCTGCAATCGTTGGCCTTGTAGGCGTATTCATGGGCAACAAAAAATTAAACATGTCATTAGTAAACAAAATCCTTGCTCTTGTTTTAGTTGTTGTTGCATTGGTTGCAATGATCCTTACAATCGCTGCTGCTGCTGATGGATTAAACTTTAGCGGTTCAATTATTCCTGCTTCAACAAAAACAGTTGCTGATGCTGGCGCTGTGCTTCCATTAGTATTTGGATTGTTTGCAGTTGTTGGTGCTTTCCTTACACCAAGCAAGAAAAGATCATAATTGCTTATTATGAATTAAAAAAGCCTCTTTGGTTACACTATAACCAAGGAGGTTTTTATTTATGAAAAAATCGCAAATCAAATGCATAGTCGGAAACTCGCTAATTCATGTTGCTTCAATTTTAATTTTGTGTTTCTTTGCACTGAATTTAATTGAAGGTGGCGGCAAAAATTCAATTTATTATGGTATAACTCATATGGCACAAGCAACTGGGGCAAACATAGTTTATTACATTGTCGCAAATGCTTTTTACACTCTGGTGCTTACTCTTGCCATCGTTATGCTTATTGAAAGTGCGCTTGGACTTTTTGGCGCGATTTTTGATGAGCGCGGCCTTAATATGACAGTGCCAAACAGAGTTCTTTCTATGATTGCAATGATTGCTGCTTTGATGGGGCTTGTGTTTATGATTGTCTATGTTTCGCTTGCAGGCGTTGCTGGGGCAAGTGTTGGTGCAGGGCCAATCACTGTGTTTATTTCATCAATAGTAGCGGTCGTTGGCGCGTTTGTTGCTCAAACAAAAAGGATTTCAAGAAATCAAAAAGAGGCATGATTGCTATTAAAAGATAATTATCCGGTGTGATTTACAGCAAAAAATCTCGCGAAAGGCGAGATTTTATTTTGCTATTTTTTGCATTTAGTATATTATATAAATAACTAATATGATATTTTTGTTCAGGGGGGGATAAAATGAACGAATTAAAAGTCAGAGGTATTGTTGGCAGCGTGCTTTGTCTTTTCGCAAGCATTTGCGGATTGGCTTTAATGTTTTTACCTATGCTTTTCGAGCCCCCTAAACACGCCATTTATTCTGTTTATGATTCTATATTCCATATCAACACGGTTTCAGCTATTTTAGGAACAGATGCAATATATTACACTGTTGCAACTGCATTTATGATTGCGTTTATGGTTTTGATGGTTGCTATAATCGTTTTGTCAATTTTGACCTTGGTTGGCGCTTGCAAAAACAAAAAGAATTTAAGCATGGCGATTTCGCTTAGAGTTGTGACGCTTATTGCGTCGGTTATTGCATCAATCGCAACAACATTTTTGCTTTTGTATTTTACCGTAAATAATTATACCCAAACAACATTTGGACTTGGCACAATTTTACCGCTAGTTGTCAGTTTAATTGGAATTGCGGGGGCTTGGGTTGCACCTAGTGCTACAAGACTAAGAGGCCCTGTCGATGAGCATCCAGTAAACGGGCAAGAAGTGAAAACAGAAGGTTAATCAACCATTTCGATGTTTACAATTTTATCTTTATTCAGGTCTATCTTCACAATAAGCGGACCTGTTTTTTTATCTAGCAAATAGGTGTCTTCGCTCAGTGGCAATATTTCGTCGATGTCGCCGAAATAGGCGGCAACTTTTTCTTCCGAAGACGGAAGTCTGTCAGAAAGAAGAGTGCAAGCATCTTTGTATTGCTTTGCTTTTACCATTTCGAGAAATGTTATGCCAAGAATTTTAGTGTTGCGAATGTGAGGAGGTATAGAGCGGACTTTTATTATTCCGTCGTCACTTATTTGATATTTTTCTTCTTTTTCAAACTTCTCGCAAAAAATTTCATCGTCGTTGATTTCGATTTTGTCATAAACTAAGTTTGTGATTTGATTAGTCGAAGGATTGACGATGGTGAGTTGTTCGCTTTTTTCGCCATTTATTTTTAGCAAGGCAAGTTTATCGCGCTTTGAAAGCTCATAAGTTTTTGGCGATATCGACGGGATTGATTTTATTATGTTGTTGCACTCGATTTGCAATTCGTTTTGACCAATAACAAACGTGATGTCAGAGCCGTCAACGGAAGTTATTTCTTTGACACAGATTTTGGGCTTTGTGTTTTCAGAAAAATAATATAATATGCGCTCCGGCAGCACAAACCTTTTTATCGGGCAGACGCTTGCGTTGCAATCTAACACAAAACTCGTATATCCCTTTTGGGCAGGATATACAAACATTTTTAGCGGCCTTTCAAAAATCAGTGATTGGCCGTCATCTAAAAATTCTTCGCCGCCTTGATATTTCACCAAACAAGGAATGGTGCTTCTAAATTCATATTTCATATGATAATATATGCTCTTTCACATTTTTTAAGTATGTTTTTTGTTATTTTGGCAAAAAACTTTTAAGGAGGTAAAAGGTGCAAGGAATTTGGGAGGATAGAGAAGTTCAACAACTTTTTAAAGAAGTTGAAAAAACAAAGGCGAAAGGCATGGCGATAAAGTTTGCTTTTTCTGAGTTTGCAAAACAATCAAACAGAAAGCCAAACAGTGTGAGAAATTATTATTATGCAGAAATTGCAAGACTGGACAAAGATAAAAAGCGAGCAAGCAAATTGGGGATTGATTTAGGAAAGCATCAAAAAAATGAATTTAACTTTTTTTCGGAAGAAGAGAAAAATAACATAATAAACAAAATTCAAGAAAAACTTAAACAAGGATGTTCGGTGCGGAAGGCGTGTTATTTGCTTAGTGGAGGAGATGTTAAAGAAATGCTTAGAATGCAGAATAAATATAGGGCGTTATCAAAAAAAGAAGACAACGTTTTGCCGTTTAAGAAAAAGGTGAGTCAACAAATCAGCGATACTGACATAAGCAGTCTGTTTATGGGGCTTGTCAAACTTGTTAAGCGCAACGCGATTGAGCAAGCGCAGAAAGAAGTCGCCGAACAATGCCGCAAAAGCGACGCGGCGCTAAGGGACCTTTTGGCTAAACTGGGGCAAAAGGAAAGAGAGTTGCAATTTTTAAACAGCGATTATAAAAGAATGAAAAACGAAAATGCGCTTTTGAAGAAAAGACTGCTTATTTCGACATGTTTGAAAGCCAAAGAAATAAACGAGAAAGAAAAGCAAGCATAAAAACTTTATTTTTATTGCGAATTGTGATAATATTTAACTATGAAATTAAAAGTCATCTCAGGAGTGAATATCACTGAGTCGATTAAAAATGCGATTTATGATATTCCTCTTGATGAAGAATGTTTTGTAGTTGTTCCTGACCGAATGACTCTTCAAATTGAAGAGATGCTTTTTTCGTTGAAAAATATATCTGCAACATTTAATGTCAATGTTGTCGGTCTTACTAATTTGGCTATTAAACACGTTGGAGTTGCTTTAAATCCGCTAAGTCAAATTGAAGGCGTTATGCAGACAAAAAAAGCAATCGAAAACAGCCAAAGCCAGTTGAAATATTTTAAAAATTCAAACATGTATTTTTGTAGAGAAATTTACAAATTCATTTCGCAACTTTCTTCGTCGGGTGTTTCGCCAGAAGATATGGTTTTTAGGGGCAAGCGCGAAATTTTAAAAAGAAAGTTTGAAGACGTTAAAATAATTTACAGTGAGTTTTTAAATTTAACCAGTGACCGCGAAGATTCGTCAAAACTTGTTGACAGACTTGCAAAAGCTGTTGAAGAGAGCAAACTTTTTGAAAACGCCAACTTTTATTTTATAGGGTTTGATAGTTTTACAGCAAAACATTATTCGCTTATGAGTGCGCTTTGCAAAAACGTAAAAAGTATTGTCGTTTCGCTACCAATGCCAACAAATAAGGGCAATTCCTACATATATGAAAATGACATTTTAAACAAAATGAAAAATCTTGCTTTGCAACAGGGGTGCGATCTGGATTTTATTTCGCCAGCATCACAACTGCCCAAGGCGGCGCTTATGCTTGCGTCAAATCTATATTCAAATTTGCCTAAGCAGGCGGAGGCTGATAACGTTTTTGTTTTTGAAGGGAAGACAAAAAAACAAGAAGCCGAGTTTGTGGCAAAAACCATTGTTTATGAAGTTTATCACGGCGCGCGCTATAAAGACTTTTGCATTGCGTGTGGCGACCTGCCTTTATATGCACCCGAACTTAAACTAGCGCTTGAAAAAAATGGAGTGCCATATTATCTAGACGCAGCAGTGACGGCGAGTAAGACATATTGCGCGCTGTTGTTTAAAAAACTTATTACACTTTCATATAAGAATTTCAATAAAAATGACCTGTTATTCGTTGCGAATTCGCCATTTTTTGAAATGTCAGACAAAGACAAACAACTAATCGCAAATTGCACTCAAGGCGGCGCAAGGGTGTTTTATGGGCTTGAAAACGAGCAAATTAAGGGCTTTGTTAAAGCGCTGGGCGACAACTATTTAAAAGGCGCAAGAAGCATTGTCGATTTTATGGAATTGTCTCTTCCAAAACTTGCAGAACTTGACCTTGACGAGAAAACTTTGGATATAGAAAATCAAGTTCCAGCGGCAATTCGCGAGATATTGGATGCTGCGTCGGCTGTTTCAAATGTGGGCGAAATTAAAGAGATTTTGTCTGCGATAGAAATGGGGCTAGAAACAAAAGAAATCTCTGCTATTCCAAGTTATTGCGACCAAGTTTATATAGGCGATGTTGCGCAAAGTTTCTTTTCAAATCCTAAAAAATTGTTTGTTGTCGGAGCAAATGCTTCGCTTATGCCAAAAACGACAAACGACGATTCGATTTTTTCAGATGAAGATATTGATGGAGCTGGTTTTGCAAAAAAAATCGAGCCTAGCATTAAAATGATAAATCGTCGCGCAAGATTTAAAGTTTTTTCGCTGATGTGCAGTTGGACAGACAGGCTTTATGTTTGCTATTCACTGACAGACGCTGAAGGAAAACCGATTGCAAAAAGTTCGGTCGCACAATCAATTATTGAAATGTTTAGAAAAGATAACAGCATAATTCGTTCGGCCAATTTTGATCTTGGCGACAGTGCGTTGCTGTTTGAAATAGGCAAAAACAGAGTGACTGCCGAACAGGTTATGAGTGGAGGTGCTTTACCACAGCAAAAGGCTTCGCTGTTTTTGGCGTTGCAACCAAACCTTGAAAAGTTTAACAGAATTCGTCCGCTTTCAACCAGCAAAGAGTTAAGGCTTGGCGAAATTATAAAACCAACCGAAATTGAAAAGTTTTATGATTGTCCATTTAAAGTTTATTGCGAAAATATTTTGGGGCTGCGTGAAAAACGAACAGACGTGCTTACGCCACCACAAAGGGGAAGCATAATTCACGATGCACTTGAAAAATATGCTAAAAAATATAGTTTTGCACATTTAGATAATCAGACTATGGACAAGTTTATCTCAAGCGAACTTGATAAAGTTGATTTTGAAAACATTGGTGACGGCGAAATTGAAAAAATCAGATTGAAAAAAGATTTGACAAGCATTTTGAATTACGTTGCCGACGAATATGAAAAATCGGGAAGCCAGAAGTGGCTGATTGAAGAAAATGTTGAAGGCGAGATTGCTGGAAAGAAATTTTATGGGCGTGTCGACCGCGTTGATAAAATTGGAGATAGATTTAGAGTTATTGACTACAAAACGGGAGCGATAACAAAAAATCTCGCTTGCGATTTAAGTTATGGCAAAAAATTGCAACTGTTTGCCTATGCCTCTATCATTGGCAAAAGCTCGTCACTGGATTGCGGCGGAGTTTACTATTTTGAAGCAAAAGCCAACAGCAAAAACAAGGATAAACTTTTAGTGGGCTTGCAAGTTGGCGGTGACGACAAAAATTCAGTCAGTGACGAAGAATTCAAAAACATGATTTTGCAGGCAGAAGAGTTGATGAAAAAAGCGTGCGGCTATATGGCAGCGGGAAAACTTTTCCCATATCCGGATATTAAGTCGTGTAGCTATTGCCCATTTAAGGCTATGTGCCTTTATGACGCCGAACGCGGGGTGCGACTCTTAAAAGGAGGGCAAGAATGAAAAATTTTACACCTTCACCTGCACAACAGCAGATTTTTGATTCGCAAAAAAAGAACATGGTCATAAGTGCATCGGCAGGCTCAGGCAAGACGACAACTATGATTGAATATATTACGCGTCTTGCGCTTAGCGGAGTAAAAGTTAAGCGTATGCTTGTTTTGACCTTTACAAAGGCGGCGGCAAGCGAAATGAAAGAAAAACTAATGATGTCACTTATGAATTTGAGTGACAATGAAACGCTGCAAAACCAAATTGACGACCTTTTCACCAGCGACATAAGCACAATTCACTCATTTTTAGAGAAAATTATTAAACGAAATCTAAACGCCTTTCCTTATCTTGAAGGTTTTAGAATAATCGACGAAAAAGAGTCGACTTCGCTTATGGAAGAAGCGTTTGAAGACTCTGCAAATGAATTTAAACAAAAATGCGAACATGAATTTTATGATTTGTTCACTTCAATAAGAAGCAACGAAACAATCAAAGACATGATGTTTAATTTGACAAGTTATCTTGCCGCGCAAGCCGACAAAGAAAAGGCGCTGCAAAAACTTGCTAACTATGATGAAAACCATGCACTTGCAAAAGATTATTTCAAAAATGTTCTTTTAAATATGATTGCGGATATAAGAAAAGAATTAGATCTAATTTCAACTGAAAATGAAAAACTTGCACCATATATTGACGAAATGAAAAGGGCTTACAGTTTTACGTCAGATGATGCTAGGGAGATTGTAAAACATTATGACGGCGACATTACTTTCCCTCGCGCGCCAAATTTGCGAGATGAGTCGGCAAAGTCTTATATCGAAGATTTCAAACAAAAACATAGCGAATTTACAAAGTTTCTTAAAAACCTTTGCTATGATAATGATGAGATTTGGGAAGGCAGGAAAAATAAAATCCTGACCAAAGAAATTTTTGATTTGTATCAAATTTTTGAAAAGAATTATCGCGAAAAGAAAATCAAAAATAATGTTCTAGATTTTAATGACCTTGAACTCAATGCTGAAAAACTGCTTGATGATGAAACAATTTTGCAACAACTTCAAGAAAATTATGATTTTGTGTTTATTGATGAATATCAAGACACAAACCCTGTGCAAGAAAAGATTGTTAAACAAATTGCACAAAAGGGCAGATTTGTTGCGATTGGCGACCCTAAGCAGGGCATTTATGGTTTCAGAAATGCAACATCAAAAATAATCATTAAAGACAGCCAAGATTTTGAAAAACTCAGTGATGGCGAAACGCATTATTTAAGCACAAATTATCGCAGTGATAAAAAGATACTTAATTTTGTGAACAATTTGTTCAGCAAGGTTATGACGCAAAAAACCGCCAATATCGACTATAAAGCATCGTCAATGCTTGACGGAGAAAAGCAAGCGCCAAAAGCGGGCGATGCTGCCGTTGAAATTTTAGTTACACCCGTTTTGAAAAAGACAAAGTCTATGCCAACTCAAGATTATGACATTTATGCCGATTCTCTTTCGGTGGGAGATGATTCGTCGCTTGAAGCAAAAGTTATTGCTGTTAAAGTTGACCAAATGCTGGCAAGATTTTTTGTTGATCCTTTAAATGGCGAAAGAAGAAAAGTTCAGCCAAGCGATATTGCCATTCTTGTTCGCGGTAAAAGCGGAAATTTCCAAAACATACTAAACGAACTTAAAAAGAAAGAAATTCCATATGTCTGCTCAATTAAAACCGACCTTTCGGATAAAGCGCATTCAAATTTAATAAAGCAGTTGCTCACTCTCTGCGTCGACAAAAATGATGACATAGCTTTAGCAAGCTTCTTGCTGTCGCCACTGTGCCTTGTGAGTATGGACAAACTTTCTTTGATGGCAGAAAAGAAGGGGAGATCGCTTTCAGAAGTCATTTATTCGAGTGATGACGAACAAATTAAAAGCAACTTAAAACGCTTAGAAAAATTTAAAACTGATTGTATGTTTTTAGGCGCGAAAGAAGCGCTTGAAAAATACTTTATCGAGAAAGAAATTTTTGTATATCTCAAATCGCAACTTGGCGAAGAAGAGGTAAGCGAAGTTGAAAGCCTGCTTCAAATCATTGGCAACTTTGAAAACGATAAAGACGTGCCTGCGCTTTTGTCATATCTTTCATCAGACATTGGACAAGCAAACGTTTCGGGAGCAAACGCTGTGATGGTTTCTACAATTCACGCAAGCAAAGGATTGGAATATCCAATCGTTTTTGTTGCGCAAACAGGCAGCTCGATAGTAAAAAACGATGCAAGTGTGTTTAAAGAGAGTGAGCAATTTGGTTTCGGCTTAAAATGTTTTGACGAAGATAAGGCAAGTTTAATTTTGCAAGCGATAAAAAGAGAAAATAAAATTCAAAACAGAGTTGACGAACTTATGGTTCTTTATGTCGCTTTGACAAGAGCGAAGTCGCATTTGATTGTGACAGGCACAATTAACGAGAAAAATATTTTCGATTACAACGAAAATGATTTTCTTTCATTAAAATCAAATATGCAAATGATTTTGGCAACCGCTCCGGAAAATGCGGGAGCGAAAGTTGAATATATCGACGAAGTTGAAAGTTTGTCGCCGGCTATAAAGCGCGTTGAAATTGGCAAGGCCGATGAAAAACTAGTGAGCAAAATAAATGACTATCTAAATTTTGTTTATCCATACGAAAGTCAAACATTGGTTAAACAAAAAACTTCGGTTACTGAAATTGCTTCCGACCATCCTGTGCTTACTGCCGCTCAAAATATACTAGCGGAAGAAGGGACAGCATACCACGAAGCGCTTAGAATTTTAGACTTTGAAAAAATAGAAAAAGTTGAAGATGTTGAAAAACAATTAATTGAATTAAAATTTAATGAAAATTATTTAAAAATTGTTGATTTTAATATAATTTTTGCAAATATTTTGCTAATTAAGCCTTTTATAAAAAATAAACAAATAATAAAAGAAAAAGAATTTACAATGTCGCTTAAAAGCGGACAAGACAATATTCTCGTGCAGGGCACGATAGACCTTTATTTAAAAGGCGAAAAAAATATATTGATTGATTATAAATTCACTCGCGAGACAGACGAGAAAAAGTTGATTTTGCGTTATAAAACTCAGCTTGATTTATACAAACAAGCAATCGAACAAGCCGAAAAAATAAATATTGATGAAATCTATTTAATCTCTTTAAAAAATAGTAAAATAATTAAATATAAAAATAATTAAAAAAATATTAAAAAATTATTAGTAAATTATTTTTTCTTGTGTTATACTAATGACGAAAGGAGTATGATTATGAGTTTTTCATTCCTCGCGGATATTAAATCTGCATTTGAATCATTTTTTGTTAGTCTTACAAGTTCGGTTTCATTCAACCTTATTTTTCTCGTAAGCCTGGGCTTAGAAGTATTTTTCATGGCATTGTTTGCAATCTTAAGCCGCTTCTCTTACGAAAGTAGAATGAGACGTTCACTTGACAAATTAAACCGTTGGCTTTTCAAGCATAAAAATCTTGATAAAGAAAATATTAAAGAATTCAACACAATGGTTAAAAAAGCGCCAAAGCGCTTAAATGTTAACTGGCAACAATACATACTCTATCGTGAAAAAGCACCATCAGAATATATGTCTGTTGACAATATTATCGAAAAACCTTTGCGCACAAGTTCATTTGCTGCAAACATCAAAAACATGACTTGGGTTTCACTTATTTGGGCTTTGTTCTCATTTGTAGTTTGCCTTTCATCGCAAAACTTTGGGGGAACAGTTATTGATGCAACAATGATTATCATTTCAATGGTAGCACCTATTCTTATCGGGCTTATGTGTATGATTACCGTTATGATTCTCAGAGCTAGAAAAAATGTCAACCTTGACGAACTTTACCAAAATCTTCACATTTTTGATAGATTTATAGACAACGCGTGCGTTGACCTTCCACCTTACATTGATTATTCACTTCTCTTCACAGCACAAGAAATTGACAAGGGAATCCCTGCACTTAGAGAATATCTCGAAAGTAGAGCAAGAAAAGAGAAAGAAGAATTTGATAAAATTGCTGAAGAAGAAAACACAACTTACGAAAAATACAATTTCGAAGAACTTGACATTGATGGACAAAACATTCTTGAAAGAGCGATGAAAGAATCAGAAGCATACCTTTCAAAGAAGAGCCAAACACTTGTTAAGATCAGCCAAATTGAAGAGACTCTTGAAACTTTAAAACGTAACTTTGCAAACGTTCAAAAAGATTTCCAAAAGAGCGTTCAAGTTTCAAAAGAAAACATGGAAATGCTCAGACGTCAACAAGAAGAAACCACAAGTCGTATCGAAAGTGGTGCAATCAGAAAACGTTTGAACGACGAAGTAACAAAACAAGAAAAACGTCAAGCCGATTACAACCAACAACAAGATCGTTATGCTGTTGAAAAGAGTGAATATGAAGAAGCTATGAAGAGCCTTTATGACGAACTTGACAGTGGCAAAAACAAGGTTGAAGAAGCAATGCTTTCAGAATACGAAACATTCTATGGCAAAATTTTCAATACTGCTGTGGAAGAAGCTGAAAACAAAGTGAAAGACAAAATTCAATCACTCACCGAAGCAAAAGCTGAAACTGAAGAAGATTTGACAATCAAAGAAGCTCAGCTTAAACGTGTGATTGACGAAAACGAAACATTAAAAAGAAAACTTGGCATGGACTATGAAACAATCGAAATAGAAAGTGCAAAGTTGTCAGAAGTTCCTGAAGAAGAAAAGAAAGTTGAAGAAGAACATGTGTCAAAACTTATCACTCCTGAACAAGTTGCTCAAAGCATAAAAGAAAAACAGGAAGAAAAACAAGGCAAAAACAAAAAACACGTTGCGAGATTTGAAGAAACTGAAGTTGCAGCCGCTCCAGCTGGAGTAGAAGAAGAATCAAAAGCTGAAGAAGCACAACCTAAAGAGGTTGAAGAAATTGCTCCAGTTGAAGAAGTTAAGCCAGTAGTTGAAGAATATGTTCCTTCAGCAGCTCAAGAAGAGGAAGAAGAGAAAGAAGAGGAAACTGCTGTTGCAACACCTGTAGAAGAGGCTAAGCCTGCTGCCGAAGGCGCAAAACGTCGCGGCAGACCTAAGAAGGGCGAAGAGAAAACTATTGAAGAACTTGTAGCAAACAAGCGTGGTCGTGGCAGACCTAGAAAGGCCGTTGAAGAAGTTGAAGCAGAACCTGCTGCTCCAAAGAAGCGAGGAAGACCTGCAGGAACAACAAAAAAACCTAAGGTTGAAGAGCCGGTTGGTGAAAAAAGAGGACGTGGAAGACCTAAAAAGGAAACAACAAACGAACTTAACAACATCAACGAAAAAATCAATGCCGAACAAAAACGTTTGGAAAACATGAAGGCAGAACTTGACAACAAAATACAAAAAGCAATCGTCGATCTTGATGCCGAATCATCAAAAAAAGAAAGACGCGATGAAATTTTAAATGAAATCAGCGCTTTGAAAGAACAAGTTGAAAAGGCAAAACAAGAAAATGCCTCAGTTGAAATTGAAAAGCTCAACGCCAAGATTGAAGGACTTCTTACAGAAATTCAAAACTTAAACGACTAAAAAAGACTCCGCAAATGCGGAGTTTTTTATTTTAATTTGACAATATAAGCCGAAGTTATGCTTCGGTTTTTTTTGTTATCTTTTTGTCATAAATTGGACAGGTCGTTCACAATATATATCGATATGAGTTCGTTTTGGAGTCTTGTAATTTTAGGGATTGTGCAGGGGCTGACAGAATTTTTGCCAGTCTCTTCAAGCGGGCATTTGGTGCTGCTCTCGTCGCTTTTTGGCGTTGAAGACAGCCTTTTTGTCAGCATAATTTTACATGTCGCTACGCTGTTATCGGTTGTCGTTGTGCTAAGAAAAGAAGTTTGGCAGGTTGTTAAGCATCCGTTTTCTGGCGTCGGTAAAAATGTGATACTTGCCACAATTCCAACTTGCGTGATAGTGCTTGCGCTTTATCCGTTTATAACCGAATCATTTGAAGGCGCATTTCTTCCAATTTGCTTTTTAATTAGTGCAATTATGCTGATTTTTACTGATATTTTTATGAAAAAAAGCACTTCGCCTTTTACAATCGAAGTCACTACAAAACAGGCGCTTATTATGGGCATGATTCAAGGGCTTGCCACGTTGCCAGGAATATCACGTTCGGGCTCAACCATCTGCGCGGGAGTTGTGAGCCACGGAGACAGAAAGCAGGTTGCAAAATTTTCGTTTTTGATGAGTCTACCGGTTATCATCTTGTCGATGTGCTTGGAAATTTTTAAATTTGTCAAGGGTGGCTGTGTGCTGAATGTAAACATAGGCGGGCTTATTGTCGCGTTTATTCTTGCATTTATTATCGGCGCATTGGCAATAAAGGCAATGATTAAAATTACTTCTTCGTTAAATTTAAAGTGGTTTGGTGTTTATTTGATCGTGCTGTCAATCGTGACGTTAGTTTTGAAAGGAATTTGATATGAGTTTTTATTCGCAAAGTATAGCGGCTTGCTTTGAAAATGTTAAGTCTGGATTCAACGGACTTAGCAGTGAAGATGCCGCGCTAAGAGCAAGGAAATTTAAAAGTGAGCGCATAGAAAAACAAAAACAAAGTAGTTTGCTTAAAAAGTTTTTGATGCAGTTTGCTGATTTGATGATTATGATTTTGCTTGCATCTGCGCTGGTTTCTTTTATAATTGGCTCAATAAACCACACGTCAAGTGAAATTATTGACGGCGCTGTAATTTTAGCTATTGTTCTTATGAACGCTGTTTTTGGAATACTGCAAGAAAACAAAGCAGAAAAATCGTTGCTGGCGCTTGAAAAAATGTCGCAGCCGGAAGCGGTTATTTTAAGAGATGGCAAACAAATTAAAATCAAAACTGAAATAATTGTGCCGGGTGACGTAATTGTGCTTGAAGCGGGAACGATTTTGCCAGCGGATTGCAGGCTGATTGAAAGCTCTTCGTTGTATGTTGACGAGTCTTCGCTGACGGGTGAGAGCCATGCCGTAGAAAAAAATGCAAATTGCATTTGTAAAGAATCAACGCCGCTTTCTGAGCGTAAAAACATGGTGTATAATGGCACAAATGTTGTCAAGGGGCGCGGGCTTGCGCTTGTTGTCGGTGTAGGAAAAGCCAGCGAACTTGGCAAGATTGCGGGTGCGCTTTCAAACACTAAAAAAGAACTGACTCCGCTTCAAAAGGGCATTAAAGACCTTGGAAAGATAATCACTTATTTGATTTTGGGAATGGCAGTGGTGACATTTATAATCGAGATTATTGCTAAGCACAATCCAATGGAAGCCTTTTTGACGGCGGTCGCGATTTCAGTTGCTGCGATTCCCGAAAGCATGCCGGCGGTCATAACAATTATCATGAGCCTAGGTGTGTCGCGACTCGCAAAGCAGCGTGCGATTGTAAAGCACATGCATTCGGTTGAAACGCTGGGGTGCTGTGACGTTATTTGCTCAGATAAAACCGGAACAATAACTCAAAACAAGATGGAAATCAAGGCGATATATTGTGATAATAAACTCAGCTATTCGCGTTCAAACATTGGAAAAGATTTTCCGCTGCTGTTGTCGGCAATGGTGCTTTGCAATGATTGCTCGGTTTCAAAAAATGGATACATGGGCGACCCGACTGAAATCGCACTTGTCAATTTTGCGAAAAAATATGGATATGACAAGACAATTTGCGAGCAAAAAAGTAAGCGACTTTTTGATGTTCCGTTTGATTCAGAAAGAAAGCTTATGAGCACGATAAACATGTATGAAGGTCAAAAAACGGCATTTGTAAAAGGTGCTGTCGATATGCTGCTTGCGCGATGCACAAAGCTTCTTATCAGCGGCATTGAATTGGAACTTACGCCTGCAAGAAAAAACGAAATTTTGGCGGTCAATGCCATGATGGCGTCAAAGGCGCTTAGGGTGCTTGGCTTTGCAGTAAAAAGCGTTGGAAGCGAAAATGGATATGATGAAAATCAACTGACCTTTGTGGGGCTTGTGGGCATGATGGACCCACCAAGACCTGAAGTTAAAAACGCCGTTAAAAAATGTCGCAAGGCGGGAATGCGTCCGATTATGATTACGGGCGACCATGCAGAAACCGCTTTTGCCGTGGCAAAAGAAATCGGAATTGTTTCGAAAAGAAGTGAAATTATGACCGGCGTTGAGATTGACGCGTTAAGTGATGAGCAACTAAAAGAACGATTGCGCTCGGTGAATGTATTTGCGCGAGTTAGCCCCGACAACAAAACGCGAATAGTTGACGGCTTGAAGAGTCTTGGACACGTGGTGGCTATGACGGGCGACGGCGTCAATGATGCTGCCAGCATGAAAAAAGCAAGCATAGGCATAGGCATGGGGATTACTGGAACGGATGTTGCGAAAGAAGTTGCTGACATCATCATCACAGACGATAATTTTGCAACAATTGTTGTTGCCGTGGAAGAAGGCAGAAAAGTATATAAAAATATACAAAAAACAGTCAAATTTTTGTTTTCTGCAAACATGGGAGAAATTTTAGCGTTATTTTTTGCAACTCTTATCTTTCCGCAATACACATTTTTGTTGCCGATTCAAATATTGTTTGTCAACTTGATTACCGATTCTTTGCCAGCCATCGCGCTGGGCGTTGAGCCTGCGGAATGTGACCTTATGGAAGAAAGGCCGCGGACTAAGGGGAAAGGACTGTTCAGTGACGGCAACGGCTGGATGACGATTGTCATGGGATTTGTTCAAACGGCATTGACAATATCGTCTTTCTGCATTGGACTTTATATTTACGGCGAAGCAAGCGCTATGAGTATGGCTTTTTACACTTTGAATATAGTTCAATTTTTCTATCTCATTTCGATTCGAACAGAACAAAGCATTTTTAAATCAAATCCGTTTGCAAACAAATTCTGCAATATCGCCGTGCTGTTTGCGGGCGGGCTGCTGGCACTTATTGCTGCGACTCCGCTTCACAAAGTTTTGCGACTTGCCACGCTTACGGGATTTGAATGGTTGTGGATTTTGCTTGTGTCGATTGTCATGCTTGTGGCCAGCGAAATTTGCAAATATTTTCTTCGTCGTAAGTCAAAAGGAAAAAGCAAAAAAATTAATAAAACAAAAAATATAAAATAGTGCGAAAAAAGTCGCACTTTTTTATTTAAATTGCAATAATTTCACTTAATAAAAATAAATAGTTTGATTTTTTGCAATATTGTGTTAAAATTTAACTATGCTTAAAGATATATTTTTGCAAAGCAATGAATTTGCAACTTTCTTAAAGTCGCTTAAACATTCTTCTGCATCACATAGTTATTTAATTGTCAGCAAAGATGCTTTTTCTGCAAACGAAATGGCATCGCTTTTTGCGCAAGCAATCTTGTGTGAAAAAATGTGTGGAGAGTGCAAAAACTGCAAGAAAGTGGAGGCGGGCAGCCACCCCGATATAAAGTTTTATCCAGAAGGCGCAAAACTTTTGGTTGATGACAGCAAAAAAATAGTTGAAGAAAGTTTTATTAAGCCTATATTTGCTGATAAAAAAATATTTATTATCACATCAGTTGATTTATCGACCGAAGAGGCTCAAAACAAACTTCTCAAATCTCTTGAAGAGCCAAACGATTGTGTTTATTATATTCTCACAACTTCAAACATCGAAAAGGTTCTGCCAACGATTCGTTCGCGTTGCAACAAAATTGAATTGCCACCAGTTTGTGAAGAGCAGATTTTGCCACTTTTGTCTGGTGACGAGCAAACCAAACTTTTAGCGGCACGACTTGGCGGCGGCTATATTTCGAAAAGTATTCAGTTAAGCAAAAAAGAAAATCTTAAAGATATCGCGCTTTTAGGGCTTGGAATTTTGGGAGAACTTGCTTCAAGCCGTGAGGCGATTAAATATGTAAAAAGAATTGTCGATATTAAAGGTGACATCTTGACAATGATTGAGGTTATGAATTTGGCGATCGAAGATGCTTTGATTTTAAAAACGCAAAAAAACGGAAAGATTTCGCTTGATATGTTTTGCGACAAGATTTCGATCATGGCAAACGATCTTTCAATCAAATGCTTGTCAAACTTGTGCTTAACGTTAAACAAAGCGGTTCGCGATTTGAGTTTTAACGTAAACCTGCCTCTTGTAGCGGATAATCTGGTTATGAATATTTTGGAGGTTAAATATCTATGCAAATAAATGTTGTTGACGTTAGATTTCGCCATGGGCTTAGCACATATTCTTTCAGCCCAAATGGCTTGCAATTAAAAAAGGGCGATCAAGTTATTGTTGAAACCGAAAAGGGGAACGACCTTGTAAGAGTTGTGGAAGAAGAAAAGGTTATCGATCCAAGTGTGCTTGAAGAGCCGCTCAAAAACGTGATAAGAATTGCTTCACAACAAGAAATTGAAGAAGCAGATAAAAATGATAAAAAGGCTGCGTCATATTTGCCAGAAATCAGAGAAATGGCAAAAAAGAGCGGTTTAGAGATGAAAATTGTTTCAGTTGAGGCAAATTATGACTTTTCGCGCATGACTGTAAACTTTACATCAGAAGGAAGGGTTGATTTTAGAAACTTTGCCAAAAAACTTGCAGAGCGATTTAAAACCAGAATTGAACTCCGTCAAATTGGACCACGTGATGCTGTCAGATGTATGGGAGGGCTTGGTATATGTGGCAAAGAATGCTGCTGCAGTCAAGGCTATGGACTGTCGGATCATATTTCGATAAAGATGGCCAAAAACCAAAACTTGTCACTCAACCCAAATTCAATAAGTGGCGTATGTGGAAAACTTTTGTGCTGCCTTGCTTATGAAAACCAAGAATATGTTGACGCACTTAAAGAAATGCCTAAAGTTGGGATGATGGTGAAAACAAATGAAGGTATGGGGAAAGTTGTTTACAACGACTTGTTGTCGCGCAAAGTTAGCGTTAAGTTTGAAGATGATTCTACAAGCGAAATAAAGGAATATAATCTTGATGAAATTAAGTTTGAAAGAAAGTGAAAGGCTTGACGATTTGCAATTTGAAGGTTTAAAGATTGTGCAGGATCGAAATCTTTATTCGTTTACGTCTGATTCGGTGGTGCTGGCAAACTTTTTAAAAATTAAAAGGGGCGAAAAGGCAGTCGAGATTGGCTCGGGAAGCGGAGTAATTTCTATTCTCGCGACTAAAAAAACAAATGTCAGCCACATAACTGCATTTGAATTGCAACAGCCACTTTATGAAATGTCGCTTAAAAGTTTGCAGTTGAATGGCATTAAAAATGTTGACGTGATAAACGATGATGTTTGCAACTTTAAAAAATATTTGTCGGTTGGCAGTGTTGATGTCGTCTTTTCAAATCCACCATACAAAAAAGAAGGTGCTGCTGCGAAAAATGAAAATGAAAGCAAGGCGATCGCAAGACATGAAAAATCACTGCCGATTGAAAAGCTTGTTAAGTGTGCTTCGGATATGTTAAAGTTTGGCGGCAGAGCATATTTTGTTTATGACGCCGATAGAAGCGCAGAAATGATTTATCATTTAATTTGCAATAATTTGCAGCCCAAACGCATGTTTTTTACAGAAAATGGCAGAAAAAAACCTATATTATTTGTTGTTGAGGCTGTAAAAGGCGGGAAGAGCGGAGTTAAAGTTCTTCCAAATCTTGTAACAAATGACAGCGACGGAAACTATATTCAAGAAATAAAAGACGGAATTTGGAGTAAATAAAAAGAGGCGAAAACCTCTTTTTCTTTTTTTGTTTTCCTTTTTACATTAGGCGGCACAGCAGGCACGCGATGATTGCGCCTAAGATTGACGCTGCAAGTGCGCATGGAATCGCATAGTAAAGTTTTTTGACTTTGGTTTGCGAAAGATATACTGTCGTGACATAGAATATCGTTTCGCTGCAACCCATGATGACTGATGCACAGCGCGATATATAACAGTCAGGCCCGAAGGCAGTGTAGACGTCATTTAAAAGCGCATACGAGCCAGAACCCGTGAATGGACGAAGCAAAACAAGTTCGCAAAGTTCGGGCGGAATCCCTAAAAACGAAAAGACAGGAGCGAGCAGCCTTGCCAAGAATTCGGTTATGCCGCTCACGCGCAAAAGCGCAACCGCAATCATAATGCAAGCTATATATGGGAAGATGCTTACGGAAAGTTCGATTGCGCCTTTTGCACCTTTTACGAATGTGTCATATGTGTTGATTTTTTTGATATAAGCATAAATAAATAGACCAATAAACAAAACGGGGAGAATATATGCGCTCATTTTTTCGACCTCCGCCTTTTCCACCTTTTTGAGATGTTGTGGCACAAGATGACAAGTGAAATTGCAAAGATGGTTGTAATCAAAGTGGAGATGAGTGTTGGAAGAATGATGTCGGCGGGATTGGCGCTGCCGGCTGATGCACGCAGGCCTATCACTGTGCTTGGCAAAAGTTGAATCGATGTGGCGTTCACCACAATCAACATTATCATGGCATATGTGGCTTTGCCACTGCCGTCGTCCATCGCTTTCATTGCTTTTATGCCCATCGGCGTTGCGGCGTTGCCAAGGCCAAGGAGATTGGCAGACATATTTAAGGCTATCATTTTTTCAACTTCTTCATTGTCGACTTTGAAGAGTTTTTTTATTATGGGGCGCAAGAGTTTCGCAAGTTTTTTGCCTAGCCCAGACACTTCGACTATTTCAAGCAGGCCAAGCCATACCGCATAGACGGCGCAAAGTTCCAAGCAAAGTTTAAACGACGATGACGCTGCGCTTATCATTTCGTTTAAAGTGGCGGAGGGATCGACAAAAAGCAAGGTTATAAGAGAAACAACCATCATTAAGAACCAAATTTTATTCATATCTTAAATATATGTCTGCAAGGCATATTTCTTGACAAATTAAGGGGCTTGTGTTAGGCTTTTGGTATGTTTATAGATTCGCACGCACATATTTATGAAATAGATGCAAAAGCGGCAATAAAAAACGCCAAAGACGCACTTGTTGAGGCTATTGTTTGTCCTGGGACAAATATTGATTCGTGTTTAAAAAGTGTGCAACTTGCCAAAGAAAACGACATTGTTTATGCGTGTGTAGGTTTTCATCCCGAAGATTTTGAAGTGCTTACAAAAGAAGATGAACAGAAACTGATTTCGCTTGCAAAAAACGAAAAGGTTGTTGCTATTGGCGAAATAGGGCTTGACTATCATTTTCGAAGTGACAACAAGGATTTTCAAAAATATCTTTTTGTTAGACAACTAGAAATCGCGCATGACCTTAAAAAGCCTGTTGTTGTGCATGTGCGCGACGCTATGGAAGATGTTATTTCAATATTGCACGAACATAAAGGTTTACTCGTCTATGGAGGTGTGATTCATTGTTTTGGCGGCGATGTTAATGACGCGAAAAGACTGCTTGATTTAGGATTGGATTTTACGTTTGGCGGCATTTGCACTTTTAAAAATTCAAAGACGATAAAAGACGTGATTCAGTTTTTACCTTTAGACATAATTTTACTAGAAACGGACACACCATATCTTGCACCTGTGCCACTTAGAGGACAGGTAAACGAGCCTAAAAATGTTGTTTTGGTTGCCGAAAAAATTGCGGAATTAAAAAATATGAATATCGAAGAAATTGCAAAAATTACTACAAAAAATGCAAAAAGAGTGTTTAAAATATGAAAAATTTTAATTTTAAGAAAAAATTTGGTCAAAATTTCTTAACTGATAAAAACCTTTTGTCTTCAATCTGCGCCGATGCGGAGATTGACTTTGGCGACCAGGTTTTAGAAATCGGCGCCGGTATGGGCGCTCTGACCGTTCCGCTTTGTGAAAGAGCGAGCAAAGTGGTGTCATATGAAATTGACAACGAACTTCAGCCACATTTGCTTGGGCTGGGACTTAAAAATTTAACTCTTCATTTTGAAGATGCTCTTGAAAAACCTTTAAGCGAAATTGAAAAAGATTTTGACGGGGAATACAAACTTGTGGCGAATTTGCCGTATTACATCACTTCGCCGCTTATCTTTAAATTTTTGGAAAGCAACAAACTGAAATCGCTGACAATTATGGTTCAAAAAGAAGTGGGCGACCGAATAGTTGCAAAACAGGGAAGCAAAGACTATGGCGTTCTTTCGCTTAGTTGTGCATATTTTGGACAAGCCAAAATCATGAGAAAAGTTCCAAGACAAATGTTTACGCCATCTCCTGATGTTGATTCGTGCATCGTTAGACTTGATATTGAACCAAATAAATATGACTTAGACAAACAAACCTATTTTAAATTGATTAAAACGGCATTTAAAAGCAGACGAAAGACACTGCTAAACAATCTGTCGGAAGGATTAAATGTGCCAAAGAACACTCTTTCTGGGCTTGATTTTGACCTTTCAAAAAGGGCGGAGCAACTTTCAATTGACGATTTTGTTAAGCTGGGGCATTTATTAAATAAATTTATCGGGGAGAAAAGGCATGATAAAAGATGAAATTTTAAAAAAGATTTGTAAAGCGCGAGATATTTTACTTGTTGATAATTCCATTGATGCGGTTTATTATGTATTTGAAGACTTAATCAACTATATAGAAAAAAAATAAGTTCTTAGAAAAAATTGATTTAACTGCAATGTTTATGGGCAGTTATCGAATTTATCGAACAGCAAATTTGACCTAGCAAAATTTTTAACTCCGCAATTTCGTGCGGAGTTTTATTTTTGCAAAGCTCAATCGCGATCGCCGTTGACAAATACAACATTTGTGGCGATGTCATATGTTTCATGCTGTTATTTATGAAAAATCAAATAAAAATGTTTCCAAATTTGCAAAAATATGTTAAAATATTACATAGATCATCGAGAGGAAAATATGAATTATAAAGAAGAATTTTTGGAGATTTTTTATGATATTGAGCGTGAAGGAAGCGATAAACTTTTAGATTGGCTTGAGCGAAGCGACTTTTTCACCGCGCCAGCATCAACCAATCGTCACAGTGCCGAAGAAGGCGGGCTTTGCAAACATTCGGTTTTTGTTTATAGACGTCTTGTAAAACTTCTTGAGTCAGAATATGGCAAAGATTGGCGCCAAACAGTTTTGGCTGAAACTGCGGCTATCGTTGCACTTTTGCATGATGTCTGCAAAGTAAATTGCTATATTTCTGATACCAGAAATGTTAAAGACGAAAATGGAGTTTGGCAAAAAATACCTTGCTATAAATTTGAAGATAGTTTGCCTTATGGGCACGGCGAAAAAAGTGTTTATATCATCAGTTCGTTCATAAAGCTTACTCGAGAAGAAGCAATGGCTATAAATTGGCACATGGGTGGGTTTGACGCAAGGGTGAAAGGCGGTTACTACGGGCTTCAAACAGCCTACTATAATTATCCACTCGCGCTTCTAGTGCATTTGGCGGATATTGAGGCTACATATTTAGACGAAACATGCTAAAAATAAGTTAAATTTTCTTTTAAAACAGGTATTGACAACAAGTAACAGTTGCGGTATAATATATACGAACATAAAGGAGGGTTTCGCAATGGAAACAACCACAGAAAAAACAACACCTACAGTAGAAGAAACAACACCTTCTATTTCATCTTTAATGGCTGAGGAACCAGCGACTGCAACAATCGAAGAAACAACTTCAGAAGTGGTTTCGGAAGCTGAAACCCCTGCTGCGAGTGAAGAACCAGCGCCAGTAGAACCTGCTGCAGAAGAAAAGCCTGCCGAAACTGAGGAAACTCCTTCGACATCAGAAGAAGCTGAACTTCCAAGCGGAATAGGGCATGAAGATATTGGCGGAACAAGCCATACCGCAGACACAATGCCATCAACAAAAACCAAGGGAAAAATCAAAAACAAATTATTTGTGACATTAGCTGCGGTTGTCGCACTTGTGGCGACTGCAGTCGCTACATTAACAGCGACATATGCTATTAAAAATAACAAAGCGATTGATAAAATTAATGCAACTGGTGGTGGAAATAATACTTCAACAGAAATACCTGCAGAGAAGCAAGCAGAAACAATTGCAAAGGGTAAAAACACAGTTGATAGCGTTTTAGCGGGATATCCAGGATATGCTAAAGAAGGAGAAAACTTCATTCAAAACAACGGAACATCAACAACTGTTTATTTTAAAATGAAAAACAAGACTAATGGCAAAAAAATTATTGTTCCTGTAATTGCCAGTGGAGTTGCTGCAGACACATTTGATGATTACTTTAAACAAGTGGGAGATTTTGGAGAAAACGGCGCCGCACTTCTTTCAATAGGAAATGTTTATGTATCAGTTGAGACTTACAAAGAAGCAAATCCAGTAAGTGTAGAGACTATTGATAGTATTGTTGCCAATGTAAACAAAGTTGTTGGTAAAGGAACGGTTTATGTAGGCGGCTCATCAAAACAAGTTAACTCGGGAATTAACATGACAACACGTTTTTATGTTGATGGGTTAGGTGATAAAATTGGATTTAGTGAGTATGTTAAAGAAAAAACAGCTGAAACTGAAAGTAAGTTTATAGAGAAAATGGATAGAGCAATGAAGGGCGGATATCCAAGTGGCAGATTTGCATTAGACAAAGACGTTTCACCTGAGATTGAGGCTAAAATTGCCGAAATTAACAAGCCAGCTATACAACCTACCACTCCAGCAGAAGGAGAGACAGGGACGGAAACTGAAGATCCTAATGCTTCAATTTAAGTTTTAAAATTAAAAACCTTAGATTACTCTAAGGTTTTTTTATTACATTTTTTGACTGTTTTAAGCAATGGGGCGATTTTGACAATAAAAAAGCGCGACTGTTAAGCCGCGTTTTTGGTGGAGAATATCGGAATCGAACCGATGACCTCCTGCTTGCAAGATTTATAAGGGTTGCTCTTTCCCTTTAAAATAAGGGCGTGTAGATGCTATCAGTTTTTTTCCCAAACTTTCCCAATGCTATTGAGCAAAAAACACTCTTTTCATAGAGTGTTTTTTTTAATATATTAAAAATGCTTAGCGCTCAAATTTTTATTTTTAATCGCAATTTGGTTTGATTTTGTAAAAAATTACCGTTTAACTAGCTATTTCTTCGTATAACCGTTCGATTTTAAAAGCTACGGGCCAACGTGGATAGGCAGATCCTGAAATCCATCTTGATACTTGAGACTCATTAACTCCCAATTCTAATGCAAGATCTCGTTGGCTGATTTTTTTAAAATTCATAATAACAGCTAGCTTATCTTTTAAATTTTCAATTTTTCTCGGCATTTTACTCCTTTGGTGAAGAATTTCGCAAGTTTTGCAAGTCGCGCCCTACGGGCGCTAAATCGGTCGATTTAGAACGTTTTTATATGAACCAAACATAATTTCAAGAGCAGAGGCAATAGGCGCGAACGTTGAGCGATAAAAGGCTCCACACCTAGGCACGCGAGGTAATAGGACGTGCAATTTGCACATCCTATTACTTAACTCGCGTGCCTTAATTGCTCGATTGTGATTTTGCAATGCCTTTTTTTGATGACATCGAACGCAACATTTTTTCTGCTTTATCTTTGCTCAACTGTTTATTCTCAAAAACAGACATCTCAATAGGCTTATCAATACATTGATAAGCTGATCTGTAAACACGTGAATTATAAACCCATTCTTGACGGCAACTTAAGTATATTGTTCCTTTATTAGAAGTGGTGACAACTTGTCCTGCTTCTGAGTTGCCAGTCGCAATATATTTAATTTGCAAAAAGCCACAAGCTTTCAAAAAACTATTAAACTTAACCATAAACGTTGAGAAAAGTTTTGATGAAATTTTCCCTTTGTTGGTAAAAAATACCTTTAGTTTTTTATACAACCAAGTTAAAAAAATCGGTTTTAAAACTTCTTTTTTACCTTTGTAAACACGATTTTCAGCTACTACTCTCCGAACATCTATGTAAATGTTTTTATAATCTTGTTCTGTACCGATCAATCGAGCTTCTACAAATTGGCGGTCAAAGCGGCAAAAGTCAGCAACTGATAATACAGTGCTATCGCCTTCTTGTCGCTTGCGTGCCCCATCAACGGAAGTCATTGTCCCGATTTCATCAACAACACAATTAATTCTATATGGAAGGCGTTTGCGCTGTGCTAAATGATTTAGTTCTAGTTCATAGCAATATCTGCGGTATCTTTTCGAATAAATCGGGATGTTGGCGCCTAAGCATGGGATACCATTATTTTTTGAATAAAAATCATACGCGTCTAAAATTTCTCGATCGTCATCCGAGAGCGTATAATGTGGGTTAAGAGATTTGTTGAGAATGAGCCAGCGCTCGTATTTAATTTCTTCCCAGGCTTGCTTGGACATTTCGTAAATGCTAGCGACTGCGGTTAGACTTTTACAGCTTCCAGGAGGGCCGGCAAAGATGGCCGCATGATTAACTGTTCCAGCTGTTTCTGTTCTCCATTGGTCGAACATCGCGCGACAATATATCCATTTCCCAATTTTGATTAATGATACTGCGGATAAAGCAATAAATGGGGAGAAATAAAGCAAATACCATAAGTTCCAATTATTAACCGCCATGACTGGCACAATAATGACGATTGATAAGGCTATGATAATCAGTGACCTGATCCAAATATAATGGTGAGCAAAGTTTTCAATCGCTGGCAGTTTGTAAGTTTTTAATTCTTTCATAATTACAACCCAAAGAATTCAGAAGGAATGCTATAACTATACTTTGTAGAAGTATAATTCAAGTTGTCAAATGTAAAATTCACATTTGACCCCATTTTAGTCATAGTAATCGATGCTTTGTCTCTTCCCATATAATCAACCAAACCGAGTGTATAACTCAATCCTGTTTTTTTCAGACTGGTGATATAATAAAATTCGTCAATTGATTTAAATGTTATATCGCTTCCTGTCAGCTCGCCGGTAAAGAATATCAATTTCTCAGCATAAATCACGGCAAATTTTCCTGTGGTTTGTCTAAATACCGGGCCTGTGATTTCATACAATGCTTCTTCGTTTATATCTTTTTTTAAATCATATGGAACAAACCCTGTAAACATTAATGCGTTTGGCTTAGATAGTGATAATGGTATTTCAATTTGTGACCAATCAAATGTCAAAGCGTTTTCAACTGCATTAGCGAAAATTAAATTAGGGTAAGATTGGTCAGGCTCGCAAAAACCTTCTATCAATAATCGATAATTATTACAAGTCCCGCCGGGAAGAACAGCATAACCTGTTAATTCAACAGACTTATTAAATAAGTTTGGACAGGCAGCAACAAGCGTAGATTTTGAATCGACATATTTATATGATTCGAATGAAACGTTCTCATACTTATCAGCTAATGCTCCTACGTCTTTTAAAAATGAAACATAGTATGCAGGGTCTTGATAAAGCTTCCCGTCGTAATCAATAAACTGTGGAATTTCGATTTTATCTAAAACAGCGTCACCAAATTCTAATTTTTCGCCCGATATAGTTACATCCATAGCGCTATCAATGCCTGCCTCTGCAAAATAGATATTTAAAGTTTTTGTGTTGTCTGAAACAGCAGTTGAGTTAATGATATAATGTTCAAAGGTATTCAAGTTATAATTGCTTATTTGGTATTCATTGTAACAAGTAATTTGTCCGTCTTTTTCTTGACCAAAAGTTACAAGAACATTTTCTTCTCCAATCAATACAACCATTTTGTTTAAATACAATGAGCCTTCTTGACCCGCTTCTTCGTCACTTGCGTATGCCTCAAGCCAAGGTGATGTATCTTCATCGTGCTTAATATTAGAAATCACATCTGACGGATCATCATACAACTGTTCATTTTCAGCCTTATTGCTGTCAGATGCTTTAACATTGTTAATCCAGCAATAGGCTCCAAAGCCTACAGAAAACGACATGATAAGAATTATCAATGTAATAAATATTTTTTTCATAATCACCTCACATACTTGCCAATGAATGTTGGAATTTCTGAGCGGATAAAAGCTTTGCCCGCTAGACTATACCCTTCACTGAATGTAAGTTCATCACCGGTAATTGTTAATTGATATTCGGTCGTGCAGGACAAATCATCTTTGAAAGTTATTATCTTATCAGTTCCAGAAATAGTTGTATTTGTAATATATGAAAGAGCAAAAGGTCCAGAAAGAAAAGCATCTGGTTTATTAGGATCGATAATATCGTAACTACATAAAACGCCGTCCTTCATCATACATGAAGCAACAGCAAAACGATTGTCTGATGTAAACAATACACATGTGTAATCATATGCCTGAGATGCAGATTCACGAGCATAACATTCCAACCAACGGAACTCTTCAGACTCATTAGAATCGTCCTTTATTTGCTCGTTGTTTGAATTGTCAACTTTGTTTTTTAAATAATCAAACCAACAATATCCTCCAAATGCAACTACTCCTAACATAATAATAATTAAAAATGAGATTAACAATTTTTTCAAAGTGTCGACCTCCTAGTAAGAAAGTTTAAATTTAGGAACGGTGTAATTAACTGTTGAGGCGATATTATCAGCTTCTCCTTGGTAGCCAGAAATTGTTGTTTGGTAATTCAATGTTGCGTTTGCTGAAAGATAATCGAAAGTTGTGTCAGTATTGACTTTAAGTCCATGTTTTGACAAATCAACATTGTAAGCTTCGGATGATTCGGCTTTAATTCCATTTTCTACACATACTTTGTATAAAGCCTTAAAGCAAATGTAGGCTTCTTTAGAAAAATTGTATCGTGTTGTTTCGATCGTGTTTTTGCTTTTGTCAGCAGCTTTGTAAATAACGTTTGCAGTAACAAAACCTTCGCTAGTAAAAAGAGAATCAACTTGAGCGATGTTGCTGCAAAGTTGTAACGGCATATATGTTGTTGTTGCCCCATTGTTCAATTTAACGTTTGAAGGTAATTTTACTTTTTGAATACCAAAGTGCGCTTCAGCCCATGTTAAGTAAATATTATCTTCTTCCAATTTTAATCCATACGTTATTTTAATTGGTTCAGAAGAGATATAGTTGCCAGACAAGTCGTATTTATTAACATACGTCGAGACTTGAATTGAGCCTAATATGTCAGTTGTTTTTTTTGGGAACTTACCTATTGCGTAAGTGCCAGGGGCTGCAATATTAAATTTAAAGAAGTGATCTTGGCTGAGACTTGCTGCCCAACTTTGGCACTCGTAATAATCAGGGAAGCCCTCGAAATAAGTGTAGCCAGATGTATTGGCTGTTAATGTGTAAGTTGTTAAATCTGCGAGATTGTCCTTATCTGTCAATGAGGGATTAACTTCGACATCAACATCTTGTCCTTTATCGATGACATCAGTTTGAAGCGTTTCGTTAGTTTTATCGATGGTTACTATTTGAGTTTTAGTTCCTTGATTTTTTGTGAAATACTTATAAATGCCGTAACCAGCACCTACAAGCAACACAATGGATAGGATTAATCCTATAATTTGTAATGCTTTTTTCATTTTTCCTCCTATTTAATAATTAAAAATTTTATAGATTCTAAATTTTCTTTGCTGAAAAGTTTTATGATCCAATTGTGGATTGTGGGGCTAGCAAAAAATAGAATTAGAATAACAACAGAAACAAACAATAAGAACCAAAGAAAACTTTTCACATCGTCACCTCCTTTTACCCTGTCTCATCAGTTGCAGTAGGGTAGTTTTCTGCAAGACCTGGCATGTTGCCAGGTTTCGACAAATAATATGCGCTTATACGAAAGAACAAACTTTCAAACTTAGAGAATTAACTGAGCAGCGGTTTCGGCTACTTGCTTGGTTCCGGAAATAGCTTCTTTAACAGAAGGAACTCCGAAGTAAAGGCCTAAGAACACGGCAAGGCCACCGATTACCAATCCGCCAACAATGGCCAAACCAATTTTCCAACCTCTGGACAGGCCATTGCCTTTGTGAAATCTTTTGCGTTTAGACAATGTATTACACCTCCTTATTTATTTTCGAGTTGACAAGCTCATGCACTTGCCTACTCGACGAAACCGCTAGCGCGGTTTTTTGTTTAATCGTTCTTCAAACGACGCGAAGTGTCTTGATTGGCGCAATTTAAACTCAATAAGAGCTGAATGATTTTTTAAAACTGACGCGAGAATATAATAGTCAAGAGACATGATTTCCTGAGATCGATCTTCGAGTTCTTTGAATAAGCTACCAAGTTTGCCAGCGTCGAAAACCTCCACTAAGATTTCAATTGTTTTTTCGTTCACTTTGAAACCGCTAATCCATTTGCCGATAAATTCATTTGTAAAGTAAGCTTTAGCAACCGTTCTTACGATAAGGTTCCAACTAGGCGTTTCTTTAATAGCTTTAAAGCCTAAATATTTTTCAGACTGGCGCTGATTGATTACATCAATAATTTCGCGTTCGCTTTTGAAAAAGCTTGAACCGGATTTAATGTAAATGCGACGTTTACCATTTTCAAAAACTGTGTATATGAAATTGTTTATTTCTAAGTCTTTAAGCCAAACAGTTATTGACCTTTCGGATGTGGAATAAAGTTTTGCAAAGTAGCTGTTTTTTGCGTCACAAAAACCGCGTGAGTTGGATAGGGCTGAGATTTCGCCATACATTAGCTTTTCGCTGGGCGTTAATTTGTCGCTGTATCGCACGTCTGCAGGAATTACGGCGAAGTATGTTGGCGCTCTCATTTTTTAACCTCGTAAAATGCAGTGTCGCAAATTAAAATTGGCGATAGGTTGTTTGATAGCCCAAATATTTGAGCATGCTGTCCTGCAACCAGCGCCGCTTGAAATAATTTGAATGCGTCAGGTAGAGAGGAATATAATATTCCCATCGTATGATTTTCTGGGGTAGTTACTGATGTTAAAAATGCAGGCTTCACGCTTCACCTCTCATTTTTGCTGAGTTATAAATGCGTAAAGACTGCATTTGACATGCTTTAATACCTCTAGAATCGCACCAGTCACGATAAGCAATTATTGTTTCAAAGCCTTTCATGTTACCTCATATGCAACTTTTTTTCCATTATACGCTACAAAAAGTGGCATTGTCAACAAAAAATGCAACATTTTTTCTAAAAAACTTTTTTTATGAATAAAAATAGTTTCGTTTTCCTATCATGATTTAATATTAATTACAGAAGGGGGAGAATCATGAAACAATTAAAAACACTTATGAAACAAAAAAAACTAACCCAGCAAAACTTAGCGGAAACCTTAAATTTATCGCGGGCTAGTATTTATAAATATTTAGAAGGGAAGGCCGAACCGAATATTGAAACATTGATTAGTTTAGCTGACTTGTTTGGTGTGACGGTAGATTATTTGATTGGCCATCCAACAAAGGCAGGGTTGCCGATCGAGCTATATTCACAAACTCAGCAGCAAGTAATAGGTTTGGTTAAAGATTTGAGCGACGAACAGTGCTTTAAATTATTGGGTTACATTGAAGGTATGAAAAATCAAGAATTCAATCCTGTAACATGGGATGACTTGTATGCAGAGAAAAAGAATAATGATCAGATTTTATAGACGTGGAGTTGTCTCTCATGCGCGCGCGATTTGATAAAATAATCTTATTCTTAATATTTATTTTTTAAATTTTATTTTATAAAAAAATAAAATCTAGAGACGAAATAAACTTCTAGTGTGGAGAAAAAATCTTCGGGTGAAATAAACTTCACCCCTTGTGGATAACTAAGGAGATATAATGAATGACAATATAAAAAACTCTTGAAGAAATGGCCGTGGCTGGTAAATTTATTTCTCAGAACGCTTTAAAAATTTCAGGATATTTCGACGGCCAAAATGCACGCTGGGAACTTCAGCGCAGCAACATTGTCGTATTTAGTGGGGGAAAGAAAACGATAGCATCTGATTTAGAAGAAAAAGGAGAATCAGATGTGGAATTAGAAATAATAAAAAAAGTAAAACGAGATGAAGTTAGGCGACATATACGCAGGAAACAAAATGGAACCTATGAATTTCGTATAAGAGAAAATGGAAAAAATTATTCAAAATCAAACAAAGATATTGAAAAGCTGATTGATATTGTTCTCAGCAATAAATATAAACCAAGAAAAGTTTCTGGCGTTAGTGTTGCGGAGTTTATATCGATGTATACAAAGCTGTATCGTCAAGGACAATATTCAGATAAGACAAAAGAAGAGTTTGCAAATAAGGTAAGGCATGTTGTTAAAGGTTTTGGCCAACAAGACATCACGAAGGTGAAAACTGAAGACGTTCAAAACTTGATTAACTCTATAAAAGGGGACGTGATCAGAAAAAAGGTGTTTTACTTGCTTAAATCGGTTTTTGATAAAGCTGTTGCTTTAGGGAAAATAAAAAAAGATCCGACGATCGCTGTAATTTTGCCTTATGTGAAAATCAAAACAAAGCGCAAGGGCCTTTTGTTTCAAGATCAAATTGCGCTTGTGCGGGCATTAGATAATTACGATACTGATTTTAAAAAGTTTGTGTTAGCTTCGCTTGTCTTAGGAACGAGAGCTGAAGAAACGTGCAATTTGAAACTTAGTGATATCGATTTTAAGACGCGCGTGATTACCATTCACGGAACCAAAACAGAAAATGCGGAAAGATCATTCATTATATCTCAGGCAATGATTGATTTGTTAAAGCAGAATGTAACTGAAGACAAGATCTTTTTGCATTTGAAAAACTCTTATTATCATAGACTAAAAAGGTTGTATGCGAAACTTGGCATCGCGAATATGAATGTTCACTCATTGAGACATACATGTTCTGCAAATTTATGTTTGCTGAAAATGCCGGATAAAGAGCGTCAACAAAGGTTAGGACATAGCTCTATTGTGATCACAAACAATGTTTACACCTGGTTGCAAGTGGGGATCACAAAAAAGGATGTGGAAAATCTCTACGGGCCGTTATATTAAAGGAGTATAGCAATTATTTTCCCAAAACGTTTCCCAATTTGGTAAAAAAATATGAAAAAAAAGAATACCGCAGTCAACATTTTGTTGTTGCGGCATTCCAATGAATACTAATGGTGGAGAATATCGGAATCGAACCGATGACCTCCTGCTTGCAAGGCAGGCGCTCTAGCCAGCTGAGCTAATCCCCCTTAAATGCTTTGTAAGAATACCATAATTATTTTAACTTGTCAATCACTTTTAATTATTTTTTATAAAAAAATTTTTGCGACAATTTTTGAATAAAGTCTTTTAATATATTTAATATATTTATATTTATTCTATTGAAAAATCTGTTGTTTTTTGCATTTTATTTTGTTATAATGTAAAAAATAATATCTAACATTGTGCTTGTTTTTCAAAAAATTTTATAAGGAGAAAAGGTGAACGGAATAGTCTCGCTTTTAGGCGCCGGTTTTTGGACAAAACTTACAGACTTCATCACTGGAATATTTGCGGTTATTCCTCAGTTTATCTATTTCTTTTATACCTGTGTAGCAAGCGTTTTAGATGCACTTCAATATTTGCTTAGAAAACTCGCTGGGCTTGACTCTTATTATATTAACGGAGTTAAAAACGACGGTGATATTTTGACAAGATTCGTAAATGGTGTTCTTGGGCTTGATGGAAGTTATTCGGCACTGAACACTGTTTTTTGGTCGATGATGCTTTTTGGCGTTATCTTGCTTATTCTTGGCGTCATCATTTCTATGATTAGGGCGCATTACAATTATGATGAAAAGAAATCGCGACCTTCGCATATAATTGGCAAGGCACTAAAAAATATCGCAACTATGGCAATCGTTCCAATTGTTACAATTTTAGGTGTTTATCTTGCAAACATATTCTTAAAAACTCTTGATACCATCACGGCGTCTTCGTCAGTTGGCACAACCGAACAGGCTTTCGCGTCTTCGGAAGGAAATTATAAAACCGTATTCGTAGAACAAAAAGATGAATGGGGACAACCTACATACGCTTCTTATGACTTTTTCGGTTCCAGCGCGCCAACAGGGAATGTGACACTTTCTGGTATTTTGTTTAAAGCTGCGGCAAACAACTGCAACCGTGTTCGATATGGCGCATATTCGGCAGCCGATGGCGGAGCAAGTTTAGATCCATCTGATGGTAAATGGTCCGACTGTGGTATTTTTAACTCCACTCTATCTTCACCGGCAGAACAAAAAGAAGCGGTGGCATATATGATTGACTATGCTTTTGCAAACAACTTAAGACTTAATGAAAGAAAGACCGCAAGCATTTTAAAAGAAGAAAGTTTGTTGCTGGTAAGTTCGTTTAAATATCTGCAAAGTCGCGTTTGGTATGCCGGAACAATTCAATTTAAGTCGTTTTCAAAATATAATGTAGGTTTGGTTTGGTATTACTATAATCTGTGGCAATTTAATTTTTTAATAGCATTTATTGGTATAACAATCGCTATCACTTTTTTAAGTAATATTGTTTTTGGTCTTGTTGTAAGACTTTTGGAGTGCACCGCATTGCTGATATGTTTAGGGCCTGTTGTGGGAATGGGGCCTTTAGAAGATGGAAAAGCTTTCGGACAATGGAAGCAAAATTTTGTTGGCAATGTTATGATGGCTTATGGCGCCATATTGGGAATGAACCTGATGTTTATGATGTTGCCTCACATTCAGTCCATAACATTCTTCAATAATTCGATGCTGAATGCAATAATGGATATGGTAATTATTATAACCTGTCTATTAGCAGTAAAGCAAACGATTGCATTGATATCTAGTTTTGTTGGTGGGAAGGATGCATATTCTGCTGGAAGCGAACTCAAAAAAGAAGTAGGTAAAGCTTCTGGTGTGAGTGCGGAAAAATTGTCAGGGGCAGCTGTAGTAGCTGTAAAAGTAGCCAAATTATTACCGGGTGTTGGCGCTGCAGCAAAAGCGGCAGAAAGCACAGTTAAAAAGATTCATCAAAACAATCTGCGAAGAGCAGTGATGAAACAACAAGAAGAGGGTTCAGCAAAAGTATCTCAAAAAATTCATGACGAACTTAAAGCCGACGAAATAGAAAAGAAAAAACAAGAAAAAGAAGAACTTGAAAGAGAAATTGAAGATAGTAATAAAGGTGAAACTTCAGAAGAAACCACAAAGAAAGCAGATGAACTTGAAAATGAAGCTAATGCAACAGATGTAGAGGCAGATGAAGAAGAAAAAGAATCGGATAAATCAGCAGCAAACTTTAATATGTTCCTAGGTGGAACGACTACACATGGAAGTGAAAAATTTGGTGAAGACAGTAAGTTGGCAGCTCAACTGGAAAAAGAATATTTGAAAGACATCAATAAAGAAGGTGTCACCGATGCTGATCGAACGAGGTTGCACCGAGAATATGTTGAAAAATTTAAACAACAAAACTCTCATGCCCAAAAGGCAAACTCTTTGCGAAATGAAGCAAGCGAAAAACACACTGAAGCGGCAGAATATAGAAAAACAGCTGCAGCACAACAGCGAATTGAACAACTAGACAACGAGATTGAAACAATGTCTGACGCTGGCTATGTGATGGATGGATATGAAATTAAAAAATCTCATATACCTAAATCATTTTTATCTCAAAACTCAATTGATTCGATCATTAAATTCGGTGGAGAAACTATTAAGGCGTTTGGATCTATCACCGGTTTTGATAAAGCAATTGAATCATTAGGTAAAGAAACCAAAGCAATAGACAATGGGCATATAATTCTTAAAGATTTTGCACAAAAGCTTGGAGTTCAAGCTAGTCAACTTCAAAGTAAAACTTTCCAAACCCAAAAAGAACAAGAGAGTCAAGGCAAAGGCTCACAACAACAAAAACTTGTTGTTAAAGGCGGCGAAGAAGAAGGAAAAGAAATGTATAACGCTGTCTTAAAATTAGAAAAAGCGCTTAGGAATCAAAATAAAATAGATTAAAAATATAAAAGGAGGTAAATTATGGCAAATTTAAGTATGCTTGGCGGAGTAATGGACAAACTTGCTAATATAATTAGCGGCTTTTTTGCCATAATTCCTCAACTTATGTATTTTCTTTACACATCTATAGGCAGTTTGTTGGATTTATTTCAATTTGTGTTTAGAAAAATTGCTGGTCTTGATGTTTATTATGTCAACGGCGCTGAAAAGACAGGCGACTTTGTAATTGAACTTATCGAAGGTATATTAGGAATCAACAAGAACTATTCAGCCTTAAACACAGTTTTTTGGTCAATGGTAATTTTTGGTGTTATCGTGTTGATAGTTATGACAATTCTGACGATTATTAAAGCGCACTATAATTATGATGCTAAAAAATCTCAACCGTCTTACATTTTAAAAACGACTCTAAAATCGCTGGCTACAATGGTGATTATTCCATTGACTGTTATGTTTGGACTATATCTTGGCTCTGTATTATTTAACGCATTAGATACAATCACAACGCCTGTTTCGGAGTCGTCTCTTGATGATTATTATGAGCGTGAAGCAATTGAAAACTTTGCGCACGGGACGGCATCTAAAGATGGGAAAAGAAAAGTGTATTCTTCATATGATATGTTTGGAGCTAAAGAATGGTCGAATACGCCAACATTTTCTGGTATTTTATTTAAAGTTTGTGTAAACAATGCGAATCGTGTTAGAAATGGTGAGTATACCGTTCGATCAGATGCATGGGATAATGCAGGTGTATTCTTTGTTGAAAACGAATCAATGTCACAAGAAGCCGCAAAAGAAAAAGTATCACAACAGATAGACTATGCTTTTTCAAACACACTATCGCTTGTTACAAGCAAAACGATAGAATTAAGCGGAAAAAACGAAGCGGAAACAGCAATTGCATCATCATTGACGTTTGGACCTAGTGCGGTTTTTGCTGCAGGATTGATAAATGTTGATCATTTTTCAAAGTTTAATGTGGGGTTAGTGTGGTATTATTATAATCTATGGACTTTTAATTATATTGTCGGATTTTTAGCTGTGGCTATCTGCTTGGCATTGTTTGGGAATATACTATTTGGTCTTCTGGTTAGATTCTTAGTCTTGTCAATTATGTTTTTAATTTATCCGCCAATTGTAGGGATAACTCCATTTGATGAGGGAAATGCAACGAAAACGTGGAAGAAGAAGTTTATGTCATATATTCTTTCAGCCTACACAGGTGTTATTTCAATAAACATTTTATTCTTAATTATGCCATTAATTTTTTCTATTTCATTCTTCAATAACGCATTTTTAGATGGAATTTTTCAAATGATAGTTTTAATTGCAGGACTTTCAATGGTTAAAAGGTTTATTTCGTTGGTTTCAGGTTTTGTTGGTGCTGAAAACATTGACGAAATGGGTGGTGCCATGAAAAAAGAATCGTCTAAACCAGTTCAAAAAGGTATAGGAAATGCGGTTAAGGTTGGAGCTGCTTCTATCTCAGCCCGACAAATGGTTAAATCAATAAAGACTGATTATAAAAATTCTGATATGTATGCAAGGTCTGCAATTAAGCGACAAATGGCAAAGCAAGGAGACAACATTAAGAGAAAAGATGTTACGCCAGAACAAATTAAAAAGTATAGATTGCAAATGGCACAAAAACTTAAAAATAAATTTGATAAGACTCAAGCCATTTCTGCAAAATTTGAAAAAATTGGTGGAATCGCTAATAAAGCGCTTGAAAGCGATATTGGAAAAATTATCTTTTCTCGTTTTGGCATTCCGGTTGATTCTACTCTTGAAAGTGAATACACTGAAGTTGAAAAAAGAGATAAAGACGGAAATGTAGTTACAGACGAAAAAGGAAATGTAGTTACAGAGAAAGTGCTTTTCAAGAAGGATAAGAAAGGCAATATATTAAATGGCAAAGATGGCAAACCTATCATTATTAAGAAGAAAAAATCAGGATTAAAAAATATAGGTGATGGCATCGTTGATATTAGCAATGTTGCGTTTAAAGCAATAGGAGAAATTTCAGGAATAAAAGGACTTGTTTCTTCGCAATCTTCTGCAATTAACACCGGGAAAGAAAAATTGAATGATCTTGCAAAAGCCATTGGTGTGCAAGGTAAAAATAAAGGCGGGGCATTATTTAAAACTGAAAAGATGAAAGCGGAAGAAGAGGAAGAAGCAGCTCTTGAATCCTCCATTTTAAGTTTTGAAGTTAGTCCTGATGAATCAGCAAAGACTCTTGAAAAAATCAATGAATTAGTAAAGAGGATTAAAAGTTAAAAGAAATAGGAGAAAAAGCCAAATATTGTTGATTTTGAAATGATATTTTGATATAATCAAAAAGAAAGGAGAAGCAATGCAAACACTAGGCATGTTGTTAGCAAAGGGATGGTTCCAAAAAGTTACAGATTTTGTGCTTGGCTTTTTTGCGTTTATACCCCAAATTATATACTTTTTATATTCTTCAATTGCATCGCTTCTTGATCTTTTACAATATTTGGTTAGAAAACTTGCAGGGCTTGATGGTTATTACGTTAATGGAGTTGCACAAGAAGGAGATATTGTAACTGACTTTTTAAAGGGAATTGTTGGGATTGATAAATCTCCCGCGTATTCTTCGATAGCAACTGTATTTTGGTCGCTTGTGATATTTGGCGTAATTTTACTGGTTCTTTCTACAATAGTCTCTATTATCAAAGCGCATTACAACTATGATGCAAACAAATCGCATCCTATGACGATTTTGCGCGGAGCATTGAAATCGGTTGCGACAATGGCCATTGTCCCAATCGTTGCAATATTTGGAGTTTATCTTACACAAATTCTTCTTAGGTCATTAGATGAAATAACTTCACCAACCACAAGTAGTGCCTTGGCCGGCATTTATGAAGCCAATGCAGTAAATAAGTTTGCCAGTGACGATGATGGGACTTATACAAGTTATGACTATTTTTCTGCAGGGGGTTATACTAAAACATCTACATTTTCTGGTATGTTGTTTAAAGTTTCGGCTTATGGCTGCAATCGTGTAAGGACAGGTTATTTTACCGCTACAATAAATGAAAATGAAAAGGGGACATGGGACAATATGGGTGTGTTCTATGCTTCTAGTGGTTCGGCAAATCAACACGAGGTAATTGCGGCGCAAATTGACTACGCCTTTGCAAACAATTTAAAGCTTAAAGAGACATATTCAAAAGTTGAAATTGAAAACACAAGCGAAGCGAATGCGCTGGGACCATCTCTTAGATTTGGATATAGTGCGACATTACAAGCTGGTTTGTATAACGTAAAAAGTTTTTCTAAATATAATATAGGTTTGGTATTTTATTATTACAATTTGTGGTCGTTCAATGCAATTATTGGTTTTGCTGGGGCGTGTATTACTGCAGTTATGCTTGGAAACATAATATTTGGACTTATGGCAAGATTGTTGCAGGTAGTTGCGTTATTTATCGTTTATCCAGCATTTATTGGGATTATGCCTTTGGATGACGGGAATGGATTTACCCAATGGAGAAAACAATTTACCAGTGATATTTTAATGGCATTCGGCGCGGTTGTGGGAATGAATATATTCTTCTTAATTTTACCTTTCTTTAATACAATATCTTTCTTCAACGAGGCGTTCCTAGATGGTATTGTAAATATGATAATTGTTATCGCGGGTCTCACTCTTGTTAAAAAATTTATCAAACTTGTATCAGGGTTTATTGGGGCCTCTGACGCAAATGAAGTTGGGCAATCGACGCGCCAAGATGTAACTGCATCCGCAATTAAAGGTGTTGTTGGCACACTGGGCGCAGGAGCCCTTGGTGTCACAGCTGCAAAACCTATCGTGAGTGGAGCAAAAGCTGGCGGGAAAGCCGCGGCAAAAGGCGCTAAGAAAGCTGGCGGCAAAATTGCAAACAAGATTGCGAACACTAAAGCTGGAAAATTAATGGCCCAAAAGGCAGCGGCAAGCAAACAAGCTAGAGATGACAGAAAATACAACAGAATGGTTGGTAAAAAGGGTAATGCAGCAGTTTCTGATGAGGAAAGAAAAGCATTTGCTCAGCTTATGAAGCTCGATAATAAAGAGAGAAGAGCTATTATAAAAATGGCGGGCGTAAATGATAGAACGGCAGGCAGTGCTAATTTCAATCGCACTTTAAGGAATGAACTTGGATTAAAAGGAACGGATAAATCAAAGAAGAAATTTGAACAACATACTCAAAATACATTTAATAGAAAACAAAAAGCTACTGATAGAAAATTCAAATTAGCTAAAAATATTGGTTCGATTCTTGGTCAAGATACGTCAAAATACAAAGCGGGATCTGTGAGCATGGATGATCAAGGCAATATAACTCAAACCAAAGGAACGGGAGTATTTAAGGGTGTTGGGCAAGCGCTTCTTGATATAAGTAAATCAACAGTTAAGACAGTTGGTGAATTAACAGGAGCATCCGCAGCTTGGAAAAAACTTGGTGACTCTGGCGCTGTGGATAAGGCAAAAGAGAATCTTACCACACTATTCGGCATTAATCCTTCAGGGGATTTCGCAAAGGCAACAGGACTTCAAACTAAAAAGAGCAAGGACGATGCGGAAAAAGCAGACTTGAAAAATTTGAGAGAAGCACAACTTAAAGAACAACAAGCAATTGCTAAGAATACGGAAGACACTAAAAAGGCCATTGAAGAACTTGCCAAAAAACTTACAAGCAGTTCCAACAAAAAGAGTTAACAAATAAAAAAAGAAAGCTGAATATGGCTTTCTTTTTTTGTTTTATGTTATGCCCGCTCAAGTGTTTGGCTGCGCGCGGGCTCTCTAATATATATGTAATAATATATTCTATATATAATACATATAAAAAAGGGCAGGATGATACGGTGGAGATAATGCGGCGGAGAGATACGAAACGTGATAGCGATTGTGAAGAGTTGTCATTTGTTTCGCTAAGATTTTTGTGGCGGCTATAAAAAAGGTTTTGAGTTTTAGAAAAAAAGTTTGCGAATTTTGGTGAAATATAAAATTTTTTTGAAAAAGTTTAAAAAAATTTTTAAAAATTTTTAGTCAAAAAATGTCCAAAAAGTGCCGAAAAACAGGCAATTTTGTGAACACGTGGCGGAGTTGTGGCGGAAAATTTAAAAAACTAAAAAAATCTTTTAAAAAAGTTAAAAATTTTTAAAAAAAGTTTTAAAAAAACGTTGACATAAATTATCAATGTGTGCTAATATATCAATGTTGCCACCCAGAGAAATGGCTGAAGCCATTCGGCAACGAAGAACTTTGACAACTACATAACAGTTTAAAGATATCAAATATCAGTTACGAGTAATTTTAAATTAAGTTTTTAAATTAACGAGTAATACAATATTTGCATATTTCAATTAAGCAAAGTTATCTTGAAAGAATTAGATTAAATTTGTTTACTTATGCTAAGAAATCCATAATATATGATTAAGCTACAAAGAGCATATGGGGAATGCCTTGGCACTAGGCGCCGACGAAGGACGTGATAAGCTGCGATAAGCTACGGTGAGATGCACATAATCTGTGACCCGTAGATTTCCGAATGTGGCAACACAACACCAGTTATGCGGTGTTATCATTACATGAATAAAATAATGTAATGAGGGGAACTCACTGAACTGAAATATCTAAGTAAGTGAAGGAAAAGAAAGTAAAAAAACGATTGTGGGAGTAGTGACGAGCGAAACTGCAAGAGCCCAAACCTAACGCAGAAATGTGTTAGGGGTTTAGGACCTCATCAGTAGAGGACAGACGATAGGTGAAGATGGTTGGAAAACCACTCAAAACAGGGTAATAGGCCCGTAACCGAAATCGAAAGTCCCTCAGGGGTATCCAGAGTAACGCAGGACACGAGAAATCCGGTGTGAAGAAGCGAGGACCATCTCGTAAGGCTAAATACGACCTAGTGACCGATAGCGAATAGTACCGTGAGGGAACGGTGAAAAGAACCCCGGGAGGGGAGTGAAATAGAACCTGAAACCGTATGCTTACAAGCAGAGAAAGGCTGACACAACATGAGTTGTTAGGCTGATCTCGTACCTTTTGTAGAATGGGCCGGCGAGTTACGGCATGTAGCAAGGTTAAGTGATTATGTCACGGAGCCGAAGCGAAAGCGAGTCTGAATAGGGCGAATAAGTTGCATGTCGTAGACCCGAAACCCGATGACCTAACCATGAGCAGGTTGAAGCGGTGGTAACGCACCGTGGAGGACCGAACACACGCCTGTTGAAATAGTCGGTGATGACTTGTGGTTAGAGGTGAAACGCCAATCGAATCGGGATATAGCTGGTTCTCCTCGAAATAGCTTTAGGGCTAGCCTCTGCATTTTACAGATTACTGGGGGTAGAGCACTGAATGGGCTAGGGGCCTTCACGGGTTACCAAACCTTATCAAACTTCGAATACCAGATAATTGATAGCAGGGAGTCAGACGGTGTGAGATAAGTTTCATCGTCAAAACGGAAACAGCCGAGATCTACAACTAAGGTCCCAAAGTAATGGTTAAGTGGAAAAGGATGTGTTATTGCTAAAACAACCAGGATGTTGGCTCAGAAGCAGCCACTCATTAAAAGAGTGCGTAATAGCTCACTGGTCGAGTGACAATGCGCCGAAGATTCAACGGGGCTAAAACCATACACCGAAGTTTAGGAATTCTAGTTTACTAGGATTGGTAGAGGAGCAATGTATGCGGGCAGAAGCAGTATCGTAAGGGGCTGTGGACTGCATACAAGAGAGAATGCCGGCATGAGTAGCGAGAGCATGGCGAGAAACCATGCCGTCGAAAGTCTAAGGTTTCCTGGGGAAGGTTCGTCCGCCCAGGGTAAGTCGGGAACTAAGCTGAGGCCGAAAGGCGTAGGCGATGTCCAACTGGTAGATATTCCAGTACCACCAAAAAACGATAAAGAGCGATGCAGTGACACAGTAGGATAGTGGATGCACGGTGATGGAAATCCGTGTCTAAATCATGAGGGGTCTTGTGAGTTAAGTACCATAAGAGCACACCCTAGGTGATGATGGGGAGTGAAATTTAGTAACGAAGTCCATGAATTCACACTGGCGAGAAAAGCTGCTAAGTAGTTTTAGGTGCCCGTACCGCAAACCGACACAGGTAGACGATGAGAGAATCATAAGACGAACGGGATAACCCTTGTTAAGGAACTCGGCAAAATGACCCCGTAACTTCGGGAGAAGGGGTG
>ENA-UOJG01000731-UOJG01000731.1-human-gut-metagenome-genome-assembly--contig:-C47-NODE-731-length-41693-cov-15.055142_pt1 | contig 41693 bp, 33 predicted proteins | sample MGYA00242340_ERZ723887 | MGnify/ENA metagenome assembly ERZ723887 | reverse complement strand
GAACCATCCGCTCGGATATTACGGCGCTCACGGTCGATTACCCTCTGGAAACACAACGCGGAAACGGCGGATGTGTCAAGGTGGCGGACTGGTACCATCCCCACCGTAAAGGAAGTCAGCGCAGAGAACGAAAAATACGCGATGCGCATCTGGCTCCTGCGGCTCGGCATGAACGGACCGGAATACAAGGATGAGCGCAGAATCCTGATGACAAACCTCTCCGGAAACTGCGCTTTCCGCACTGAAGAGGACAAAGAACGCTGGCAGCTGAGGCAGAACGAAAAGCGCGATGCCCTGAAGGCGCTGAAGCAGGAAGCGGAGGTGAACGATGATGCTGACGCCGAGTAAAGAAACCATCGAAGCCCTCCGCAGGGCTTACCCCGTTGGATGCACTGTGGAGCTGGTACAGATGGACGACCCGCAGGCACCGCCTCCCGGCACTCTGGGTAAGGTGGTCGCGGTGGATGATATTGCCACGATTCATGTGGCCTGGTCAACGGGCAGCGGATTAGGCGTTGCATGGGGCCAGGATAGCTGCAGGAGGGTTGATCATGACTGAGAAAGTGAAAGAGCAGATCCTCGCCATCCGAGATACCGGCCTGACCAACATGTTTGACATCCCCATGGTCCAGCGACTGGCCTATGAGCGTGGCTACTATGAACTGGTCTGCTATCTCGAAGAACACCGCAAGGAATACGCGCATTTCATCCTGACCGGCAAGGCGGATTGAGCCTCGCAGCCAGAAGAGCCAGCGGCTCTTTTGGTCGTACAGGACACAATTCATGACACAGAAAGTTATCAATTATATGTGCGTATTTCGGGCAGAAAAGACTTGCTATATTCTCCGTTTAGAGTGATATATACACATGCCGAAAGGCAAACAGCACAACGAAAACGGAGGAACAAGACCATGACAAACCTTGAAAAAGCCGCCCGCACCTACCGCCTGCCGGAGACCACCACCCCTGAGAACCTGGCCTGCCACTGGACCTACAACGTGAACTTCGGAAAGCGCTTCCTGGTTGCCGGATACTACTACACCTACAAGGAACCCTGCTACTACGGCGCGGTTTACGAGCACACCGACGACGACCTTTCCTGCGAAGGCGAGATCAGGCTGATCGCGGTGAGCGAAGAGCGCTTCGAAGACAACGGCCACGCCCTGGCCTGGGCGATGCAGCAGTAAGGAGGACGGAGCTATGATGAACGCGAACAACACCTACTTCCTGGACCTGAAGCGCATCGGGCACGAATACGAGGCGGCCCGCGTCGAGCGCAAAGCCCGCAAGCAGCAGATCATCGACACCCTGGGCTGGGAGAGCGAAGAGCTCAAAGTCTGGTACAAAGAGGATGCCGCAGCCAAGTTCCCTTTCCCGCAGGGAGCCTGCAAAGCCTACCGCGCCTGGGCCTTCAGCCTTAGCCGCCAGGAAGAAGAGCTGGAGATGGACGACTTCCTCTGGGAAAAAGAGGTCCACGACTTCATCGAAGCCCTCCGCAGCGCCGGAATCGACACCTTCGTTTACACCAACCAGTCGACAGCGGTGATGGAAAACCTTCACGCCTTTGCCGCAGAGGGCTGCACGATGACCGGCCTTTGTACGATCACCCGCCACGAGAACCGCTGGGGTGACGAGGAGCCCACCGAGATCATGGGCATCCGCTTCAGCGTCAACTGAAACCCGCTGGAAACCAGCCGCCACGGAGCCGAAAGGCTCTGTTGGTCGTATGACGCATGACACAGAAAGTTATCAATTATATGTGCGGAATCCGAGCATAAATGACTTGCTATTCTCTCCGTTTAGAGTGATATATACACTACCCCAAGGGGAAAACACGAACGGAGGCAACCACCATGAAGCGCGAAGAAAGAAACGAGTTCAACTACATCAAGCGGTACGAAAAGCAGTTCAACTTGAGCTACGGGACGACCCTGACGATCCGGACCGACGGCGGCTCCGAATACAAGCACGCCCTGCACGACCTTTACACCGGCTGGGGTTTCCACCCCGCCAGCGTCCGGGTGGACCGCACGATGTACGACGACAAAGAGCGGATCATTTACATCTACGGACTGACCTTCGACCTGCGCGGCGAGGAGCATCCCTGGACCGAGCTTTACACCCCGGAGGAGCGCGAGCGCTTTGCCAGAGCCCTCGACTGAAAAGCCCCTGCGAGAGCCGGGACGCAGCCTGGAAAGGCTGTGTTTCTCGTCATGAACCGCCCACATTCCGGTCCGTAAAACACATATATTTATCTTGGAATATCTGCAGAAATGACTTGCTATTTTCTCCGTTTAGAGTGATATATACACTACCCCAAGGGGAAGACAACGAACGGAGGAACACCACCATGACGATCACCTACAAGACCAACGCAGCTACGACCACCAAGAGCATGACCGAATGGTTCTTCGGAAAAGAAGTGGTCAGGAATCTCACCGCATCCGCCCTGCGGATGAACAAGAAGACCGGGAAGACAGAGTTCCGTTTCTGGCAGGATGGCACCGGGTACCTCACGATCCGGATTGCCGCCTGAGAGGAGCGCCCCAGACGGGGCTTTTTCTCGTTATGGCGCAAGCGTAATAGTGACAAATGATCCGCTGATTGTTTGTACATATTTATCTTGAAAATAGGCCAGATATGACTTGCTATTTCCTCCGTTTAGAGTGATATATACACTACCCCAAGCTGAATCCAGTTTTCGTCCATGCCGAAGGGCTCGATGATTTCTGAATAGCGCTGGTAGATGCGCCGCACGATTCGGGAATACTTCAAGTACAAATCGTAGTGCGGGTCCACCATGATCAGGCCAGGGCACGCCTGCTTTGCCTGCCAGTTGGCCATGCCCGTTTTCACACCGCTGCGCTTGGCAGGGTAACTGGCGGTCAGCACGATGCCGTGTCGGTTTTCCGTTGAGCCGCAGACCGCTACCTTCTTTCCTTTGAGCTGGGGCTGCTCATTCATCTCCACGCTTGCGTAAAAGCAGTTCAGGTCGCTGTGCAGGATTACGCTCATCAATCATCCCTCCTCCGGCGCGGTGTCAGAATTCCCTATGGGGCCGTGCCTTACGATGGAAGGTTAGCATAAAATAGTTATCCGCTCAATAGCCTATTGCGAACGTATGTACCACTGATAAAATTTAATATTCCGGCATTCACGAATCGAACAGAATAAAAATTTTATCCGTTTGGTATTGCAAAAACTCATCGCTTGTGATATGATACATACACCGACCCATGCGAGGAGGAGTCCGTATGAAGAAGCCAACAGCCGGAAACATCACCACGATTGCGGAAGCGAAGGAAGCCAGCACGCTTGCCTTCAACAAGAAGCAGTATGGTGACCTGATCCACGCCCGGCGCACCCAGCTGGGATTATCCCAGGCGCAGCTCGCTCAGAGCCTTGGCGTACAGAAAGCCTATGTGACGCATTGGGAAGCTGGCCGTTCACGCCCGGACCTCAATTTGATCCCTGCCCTTTGCAGAGAACTGGGCATCAGCATCGCGGCCTTTTTCAATGCTCCGGCCAGCATCGATAGCCTGTCCGAGGCTGAGCAACGGCATATTGAGGAATACCGGAGCATCAGCGTCCGGGATCGGGTGATCCTGGATACCACGCTTTCGAAGATGGCGGAGATCGCCATGGCGGAGCTGTGGGATCGGTGCAGGACTCAGTTCCATGTCATCTACCACAATTACCAGCAGGCAGCTGCAGGCACCGGTATCATGCTGGAAGCGGAAGACTCCGGTGAACCGGTGTTTATCCGGAACACGCGGTTGTCGGACCGTGCGGATGAAATTGTTACCGTCAACGGCGCATCGATGGAGCCGGATTTCCATGACGGCCAAGACGTGTATGTCGAGCATACGCCAGATCTGGAAATCGGCGAGATCGGCCTGTTCGTCATCAATGGCGATGGTTTCATCAAGCAGTACCAGGGTGATCACCTCCATTCGCTGAATCCGGAATACGACGACATCCAGTTGAGCGAGTTCGATGAAGCCCGTACTGTCGGTAGGGTCCTTGGCATTGTGGAAGAGAGTGATTATCCCACTCGTGAAGAGCAAGCCGTGCTGGCAGAGATACAGAGAGAAAAGAAAAAGTAAAGACAGAGTATAGATACCATTTCTGAACGGGGATATCGTTCAGCTTGTTTTCTGCACCCTTTTTTCGGAGGCGATAGCGATGGCGGAGACAGCCAGGTACAAGAAGGAATACATCGAGGTGGAGGTTCACTTCGCTGCTGATGGGACGATGCTCCCTCGAATCATTGAATGGGTTGACGGCCACAAGTATGAGATCGACCGCGTCCTGAAGATTCAACCCGCTCCGGCAATGAAGGCCGGTGGCCAGGGTGACAGGTACACGGTCATGATCGGTGGACAGCAGCGGTACCTGTTCTTTGAGCACAGTCCCGAATACGGGAACGAGAAGATTGGCAAATGGTTTGTAGAAAGGCGGGTGGGATAGATGCCGAAGGTATCCGATGTTCCTCAGCGTATTCTGAGATACATCTCTGATTATGATGGGCAGCACGGATTCTCTCCGACTATCCGCGAGATCTGCGCGGGGATTGGCATCTGCTCCTCCAGCACCGTGCACCGGCATGTGAACAAGCTGAAAGAGCAAGGCATTCTGATAGAGACGAAACCGGGCAGCCCGCGTTCGCTGGCGATCTGCAGCGCTGTTTGTCTGGATGGGAGGATGATTGAGGCGAAACACCTGTGCCTGCAGACATCGGATGGCGGTACCCTGATCCTGGATTGCAAGGCGGTCAATGGGCGGCTGGAGTTCAACGGGCCGATCAAGGCCACCGGCATACATGACGCTCAGTCGAAGGTCATAGGCTGCCGGGAACTTGATGAGGACGCTTACTACGAAGCCATGGTCATGTGAGGTGAGACAGATGGAGAATGAAGTCAGAGTGAAGACCGTGCCCAGGAGCAAGCGCGTGGCTTTCACCGGGTACCGGCCACAGAAGATGCCATTCGGGTTTGATGAGCAGGATGAGCGGTGCGTTGATTTTAAGAAGCGCCTGCGCGACACGATAGAAAGCTTCATCTGGCAGGGATACCAGCATTTCATTTCCGGCGGTGCGCTCGGGATGGATATGTACGCGGCAGAGGCAGTGTTGGAACTGAAAAAGCAGTATCCGGAAATCATGCTGGAGATGGTATCGCCGTTTGACGGGCAGGCTGCGAAATGGGCTCCGGAGTACCAGCAGCGACATGACGCCCTGTTTGACAAGGCGGATATCGTCACAGCCACGGGGCACCAGTACACCAAGTCATGTATGTTTGCTCGGAACAGATACCTCGTGGATAATGCAGATATGCTGCTGGCGGCATACGACGGGCAGCCTGGCGGGACGGAAATGACGATACGGTATGCCAGGCAGATGGGCATTCAGGTGTGTTGCATCCCGCCATGCCGTGCCCAAAAAGCGCAGTGAAAAAAGGCGATTCCGGCTACCACGACGGCAGCCGGAATCTTTATGTCGGTTAGAAGCGATCTGGGAATTCGCTGGCGAGCTTTTCCTGCGCCTTCTTCAGGCGAGAGAGGAAGGTGGTCCTTTTGACCTTGAGAGCGTTGGCAATGGCCTCATCCGTCCAGCCCTTCTGACGGAGCCTGCCGATCTCCCTGGCCTCGGGCATCAGCTCATCCAGACGAGCGAGAAGCTGGCTCAACTCTTCTCTGTCACACATAGCGCTGACAAACAGGGAATCGGGGTCCATCAGGGTATCTGCGAGGGTGACTTCATCGCCGTCCTCGTTCACTACGGGAGCGTCCAGGGAGATGGTGTCGCCAGGTGCGTGAAACTCGCAGTCTTGGCACATACCGTCGCACAACCACCATTTGCTACGCGGACACATGCAGCGTCCATGGTATTGCTCACGCTTACGGATGCGCGTGCGCCAACGGTCGTACTCCTCGAACTGCTCAGGGGTGACCTCGAACCAGGTCCGGGTCTGCTTGTCGTAGATGTGGTTCTGTTTTCCATAGTTGTCATTGGTGTTCATAATACGGGCCCTCCTCGACCCCACAGCCGCCGGTCGGTGTGGAGAAGCGGAGAGCCCGTTTGGGTGCCAGCGGCAAAATGGACGCAGAAATCCACCCGTAGCGGGAGAACAATGTCTCCGCTTCAGATTGCGTCCAGCTGTTCGCGTGCTGGCTTAGTATTCAGTTGTCGGTGTCACCTCGGTGGCGAACAGTTCCTCTTTGTGCACTCGGAACGATCACGTTGGTGACCCGGAGCCTTTTAACGTCGTGCTCAGGACGTTAAGCTCTAATACCTTTGTGAGATGCTGCACCTACTTTTTCAGTGCTATTAGTCTCTTGCGTCTTTTGCCATGAAGTCGAGTTCTGCAAATACCTCGCTGAAATATTGTGGGGCCAGGGTTTGTATTGAATCAGCGTTGTATTTTCGTAAGACATACTTCACTATTTCCATTCCCAAGAGGGCTGCTACCTCAGTGGCGGCATTTTCAATGCTAATTATCCAATCCATGCGAGAAACCATTTCATCACCCTCCTGACGTAGCTTTTTATGCGGTGACCAATCGCCAACTGGAGAATTTTTCGTCGTGCATCCAAACTTTAATGTCTGTCATCGCAGTCATGATGTTGCGGATGGCGATCAAGTGTGATATAATCTTCCGGGTAGGGTTTGGGGGAGAGATAGCCTTTCCCGCAGCCCGCACATTCACTATACAAAACGGGATCTTCAAACCGCGTACATTTGCATACATTGGCATACATCACCGCATACAGGGAAGGAGGGAAGACTGGTGAGATTCTGCGAGTTAGCTCACGTCTTTCATAAGTACAAGCGCGACAGATCTGAAGACGCAGCAATGTGCGTTAAAATTCTCACCGACGCTATCCTCGATGATGTTTCCTTACAGGTGATTGGAAATTCTGGTAAAGAGAAGAATCCGCTTTATGGTTTATCGAAATCAACGCTACAGGCAATCTTCAATGGGAAACGGCTAATGATTCCGCAAAATGCTGCGGCTGCAATGCTTAGCAGGGCTGATGAGGAACAATTTGCGGAATTTGTGAATGACTATTCTTATGATGCCCGTGTCCAGATGGCAGAGGACGTATCAGAATATGGCTTTGATGCACGGCCAGATAATGTCGCAGAAATATGTGCCAACATCATGTTCCAGATCATCAACCTTCGAGCAGAAAACAAGTATGATGATGTAACGACTTTGACGTATAGGCGAAAAGAAACTGGGAAAAGAATAAAAAACATCGCCCCTGCGACAATTGAACGCAGAGGCGACAAGCTGCATATTTGTGGTGAAGAGATTATTATTCGGAAAGAAATCTATCCGGACAATGAAAGAAAAGGACTCCGGTGTTTCCAAGCTGTATGCGATGCATATGCAGAAGCTTTGAGAATCACAGACCGAGTTATTACGGAAGATGACCTTCCTTCGCTTCCTAAATGGTGTCAAGAGGACTTCGCTGACCAACAAGAGTGTTATTTCAGTGCTGAAGGCATTCAGCACTCTATCCGAGACGTATTTGACGACGGTGAGGATGAGTTTAAACTGCTGAAAAAAGACGCCTGGCAAGGCATCAACATGACATTTCGCAAACGATATGACACCGGTTATGATCGGCTCATTGCTGTATTGGAGAAAATTACGAATACGAGACTGGATTTGTCAGCATTGGTTCAGATTCGGAATCTCATTGGAAATATGGAGAGGAAGGGAATCTGTCATATTCTCGTGAATGACGGAACGATAGATTCATGGGTACGGAAAGATGCTTAAACTGTTTAATTCGACTTTTGAAGTATCGCTCCGGCTGATGTTGCTGCTTTCTGTGGCAAATGATGCGCCAATGTCGGTAGACCGTATTGCCGCTTACGATGTAATAACCATATACAGTAGAGACTTTGGCCTCTCAAACGAAGTGCTTCATGGAGACAACGAGTTTGGCTTGAGCGAATTCGCCTCACGCAGAAGCAAGACTCAGGTGGCCTTAAGGGAGCTGGTCCTGAATGGATCTGTAAAAGCGATCGCTTCTGATAAGGGCTTCTTATATCAAATAACACCTGCCGGAAAGCGTGTGGCCGAGGAAATGGTTACACAGTATGCAACAAACTATAAGCGGTTGGCAAGAATCACGGTGGAAAAATACCATCAGAAGACAGACATGGATGTGATGGCAATAATCAACACAACATCCGAAGAATCTCTGAGGAGGTAAATGACATGGCTGGATTCTACATAAAGCGAGTTATCGCAAAGAGTGATACAAAGCCAACGTCATCTGTTGAGTTGACCGAGGGCCTGAATATTATCCAGGGGCGTTCCGATACGGGGAAATCCTGCATTGTTAAGTGTATCGAATTCGTATTTGGCGGCGACATGAAACACTTGCGGACGCCTTTCAAGGAGTCTTCTGGCTTCAATGAGGCCGTGGTTGTTATTTGCACAGATGAGGGAGATATCACCATTTCAAGAAAGGTCGGCAAGAATTCTGTTGAGGTCACTGCGCCGGAGATAGATTGGATTGAAGATGGAGTATATGCATTAAAGAAACCTCCGAAAACAGCTAAAAACCCGAAACCCGTTCTGAATGAAATCATGATGCATCTTCTGGGTTTCGATGAAGAGCCGGAGGTAACAAAGAATGCTCGATTCGACAAAGAGCGTATGACTTGGACCAGTCTACTCCGTTTACTCTACATCAAAGAAGGCTGTATTGATGCAGAAGAAGCGATATTCGAGCCGACAGATAACTATGAGAAGACTCCTTTCTTATCGTCGATTCTGTATCTGATCTATGGGCATGACTTTGGGAATGCTGATGCCCAAACAAAAAAGGAAATCAAGAAAGCGCGGCGTGAAGCTGTAAAAGAGTATCTAAGTGGAAGGATTCAGTTGGCCGCTGATCGACGCAAAGAATTAGAGAAGCAATTACATCAGTTTGACGGTCTTAATGTCGAGCAGACAATATCGGATATGGTAGCTTCTTTGAATGCAACCGAGCGTTCAATTTCTGAAGCCCTGGAAAAAAGCAAGGGACTTCTTGCCGAAATAATGCAGGGAGAAAAGCGACTCGCCCAATGCAACGTCCTTCTTTCCCGATACGAGTATCTACGAAGCCAGTATAAAGCAGACATACAAAGGCTTTCATTCATAGTTGAAGGAGAGCAAGAAACCAAGAAACTCCCGGTTGTATCGACTTGCCCTTTTTGTGAAGGGAAAATTGTTCACAGACACAAGGAGACGTTTGTCGATGCATCCAAAGCTGAACTGACACGTATCATTGCTCAATTGGAAGGACTTGATACTGCAGAGAAAAATGTTCAGCGAGAGAAACTTGAAATCGAAGCATCCTTGGAAAGGCTTCGTGAAGAACGTGAAGATATTGAAAGGCTTATCAGAGATGAGTTGAAGCCCAAGTCTGCTGAGCTGGAAGCTTCGATCAGTGCGCTCAAAGCGTATATTAGGCTTTCCGAGGAGATGCGGGTGGTGGTTACGTATGCCCATGACTGGGAGACGGATATCGATTCCTATGAGGCCACTGAAGAAACCGAAACACCGCTGGTATATCATCCAAAGGATTATTTCGACAGCGAATTTCAGACGGGCATGACAGAAAATGCAGAAACCATTCTATCAGAATGCAGGTACCCCAATTTTACTGCTGCCCGATTTGATATTCCAACATTTGACATCGAGGTTAATGGCGAGGCAAAAGCAACGAGCCACGGGAAAGGATATCGTTCCTATCTGAACACCGTCGTTGCATTGATGTTCAGGAAGTATCTTATGGAGCGCGCAGTGTACAATCCTGGCATCCTTATCTTAGACACGCCACTTCATGGGCTTGATGAGGAAGCAGCGGAAGACGCTCCTGAAAGCATGAGAGCGGGGCTGTTCACCTATTTTCTGAATCATCAAGAAGGACAATTGATCGTTATTGAGAACTTGGATCACATTCCACATTTGGAATTTGAAAAGAGCGGAGCTAATGTTATTACTTTCACTAAACGACTTGATGATGGACGATATGGGTTTCTAAGTGAAGTCTATTAACCACTGTCGGTAAGAATTACCGACCGAATACGGAGGAAGAACAATGCATATCACTTACAAAAAGCTCTGGAAACTGCTGATCGACCGCGAAATGAATAAGCAGGACTTAAAGAAAAAGTGCAACATTAGTTCTGCCTCTGTAGCCAAACTCGGTAAATGCGAGAACATTACTACAGATGTGCTTGTTCGTATTTGTGAAGGATTGAACTGCAGGCTCGAAGATATTATGGACTTGGAAGAGGATACGCCTGCCACATCTGCACAGCAGTAATCCTTTCGGAGGAGGACCAAGATAAATGCTTGAGAAAGATAAAATCGCTCTGCGTGACGCCAGCCCATATGACGCAGCCATCACGCGGGAACAATTCTTGTTTTATGAAGTTAGGACCACGGCAAAGCTGGTATGTGAAGGGCTGAACAATGAAGAGGTCGTGGACCGCATCGTAAAAGAAAACCTGTTTCAGTACCCGACAGAAAAGTCCGTGAAGAAGATGGCCCTTGCCTGCATCCGGAGGCTCGAAGCCCTCGAAGATCAGACGCTGGTGGAGGCTATTGCCGATCAGCCCAGCGACGTGTCCAGGCAGATTTGTCTCTACGCAATGATGCGTCAGTATCGCCTGGTCCAGGACTTTATGCTGACAGTCATCGGCGAGAAGTACAGGAAATTGGACAGCACGTTTGGTAAGATAGATTTGAACGTATTCTTCCAGCGGCTGCAGGAACAGGATGATTGGGTGGCCACCTGGAGCGAGAGCACCATCACCAAGCTGAAACAGGTGCTTCAGAAGCTGCTTGTGGACAATGAGTATCTGGACAGCACTGAGGCAACCAGGCTGAATCCCGTCTTGATCAGTCCACTGCTGGAAAACGCCATCCGCGCTGATGGCCAGGAATACCTGCTGCCCGCCTTCAACTGTTTATAAGGAGAAGCACACGCCATGAGTGAGTTAATGGAACGGCTGGACAATCTCCGAGCGATGATTCAAACACCGGAGTTTCTGGAAGGCAAAGGTCTCAGCAATGAGGTCAACATCCGCATCTTCTGCTATGACTCGAAGATGGAAATGGCTGTGCGTCACTTCACCGAAAAGCTGGTGACTGATCAGAGCCTGAGCTGCCATGTGATCGAATACAACCTGTATCGCGTATTCCTCTCTATCTGTGATGACAAGCGGATTACAGACCGCGTTGCCCAGCAGGAGGAGAAAAAGGGAAAGCAGTTCGTGCTGGATCAGATGAAGCGGATGGCTAACAACATGGCCTTCGTGAACAAGATGCAGTATGAGCCACACCGGAAAGGAGACGTGCTGCTGATCACCGGCGTCGGCGAGGCGTTCCCCTTCATCAGGGTACATGCCCTATTGGACGCGATGCAGCCGTATTTCTCCGATGTGCCTGTGCTGGTGATGTACCCTGGCACCTACGACGGCCATTATGTCAAACTGTTCGATAAGCTCACGCCCAATCCGTACTACCGGGCGTTCAACGTGATCTGAGGAGGAGACACCGTATGAGAATCCAAGAAATGTTCGAAAAAGGCATTGACCGCCCGATTAACGGTGTCGTCAAGGTCAACCAGGATGAGCTCGACATTCTGGTTCAGGAACTGGACGAGTACGTCATCACGCGGGAGCTGAAGAAACATATCATCACCTTCTTCAACAATTACCTGGAGGCTTTCCATACGCCAACTGCTGATATCGGCGTTTGGATCTCCGGTTTCTTCGGCAGTGGTAAATCACACTTCCTGAAGATGCTGTCCTACCTGCTGCAAAACCAGGAAGTGAACGGTATCCGGACAGTAGAGCGCTTCCGGCAGAAACCTGAGCTGGTGGATGATCCGGCCACCTTCATGCTGATCGACCAGGCGACTCGTTCCGGTCATACGGACACCATCCTTTTCAATATCGACATCGAAGGCTCCATCAATAAGGATAAGACTGCTGTTCTGCGCGTCTTCGCCAAGATGTTCTATACCTACCTCGGCTACTATGGTGAGAACCTGAAGGTCGCCAAGCTGGAGCAGTTCATCGACCGGAAGGGCAAGACCGAAGAATTCCGGCGCGTGTTTGAGGAGAAGAACGGTGCGGCCTGGGTGGACTCCCGCGATGCCTACGCTTTCTTTGAGGATGACATCGTTGCCACCCTCATGGAAGTCCTGGGCATGAGCGAAACCGCTGCCTCCAACTGGTTCAATGGCACTGAAACCGTGGAGACTTCCATCGCCCAGCTGGTTTCCGAAATCAAAGAATATGTGGATAGCAAGCCTTCTGATTTCAGGTTGCTGTTTATGGTGGACGAAGTTGGCCAATATGTCGGCAGCGACACCGACCTGCTGATCAACCTGCAGTCTCTGGTGGAGCAGATCGGCAGCGCGTGCGGCGGCAAGGTCTGGGTCGTCTGCACCGGCCAGGAAGCCGTGGATGAGATCATCCGCACCCGTGAGAATGAGTTCTCCCGCATCATGGCCCGCTTCAAGACTCGCCTGTCCCTGTCCTCCTCCTCTGCGGATGAGGTCATCCAGAAGCGTATCCTTCTGAAGAAGGAAGCAGTCGTGCCTCAGCTGGAGCAGGTGTACAACGCCAATGATTCTGTTCTGCGGAACTTGTTCTCCTTCACCGATGCGGTGTTGGACATCAAGGGATTTAGCGGCCCCGGCGAGTTTGCCCGAAATTTCCCCTTTGTGCCGTATCAGTTCATCCTGATGCAGAAGGTCTTTGCTGAAATCCGCAAGCACGGCAATTCCGGCAAGCACTTGTCCGGAGGCGAGCGCTCCATGCTCTCTGGCTTCCAGGAGGCTGCACAGAAGATCGAGGACCGGGATGAATACGCCCTGGCTCCCTTCTATCTTTTTTACGATACCGTGCACACCTTCCTGGACAGCTCCATCCGGCGCGTGATCGAGCGATGCCAGCGTGCAGCTGATGATGGCAACGGCATCGAACCGCAGGACGTGAATGTGCTGAAGCTCCTGTACCTGGTGCGCTATGTCGATGACATCAAGGCCAACCTGGACAACATCGTCATCCTGATGGCAGACGACATCCGGTTGGATAAGATCACCATGCGCGAACAAGTGCGCGACAGCCTGAACCGCTTGCTCAGCCAGAACTATATCGGACGCACTGGCGATACCTATAACTTCCTGACCGACGAAGAGCAGGACATTCAGCGTGAAATCAAAAACACCACAGTGCCAAACTCCGATATCATCCGCAGCATCTCCCAGATGCTCTTTGCGGACATTTACACCGCCAAGAAGTATCGCTCCGGGCGTTATGACTTCACCTTCGATCAGATGGTGGACGGCCAGCCTAATGGTGTGCTGACCGGCGGCATGATGCTGCGAGTCCTGACAGCGGCTTCCGATCCGGTAGAGAAAACGGAGATGCGCCTGGTCACCGAGTCCAAGGGACAGGCCATCATCGTGCTGGCGGACAATCCATACTACGAGTCTCTGGAAAGTGCCATGAAGATTCGCAAGTATGTGAAGGGACGCAACATCAGCCAGCTGCCTAAATCCGTGCAGGACATCATCCGCGATCAGCAGGATGAAGCTGCCAATTATGAAATGAGAGCCGCTGCCTTCCTGGCGGAGGCCATTGCAACGGGCAGATTTTATGTGGATGGTGAAGCCATCGAAATCCGTCCCGGCAACGTCTCTGTTTCCGAGACAGATACCGACAAACGCGACCTGAAGGTCAAGCAGGCCCGGGCTCGCAGCGTCATCGATCAAGCGCTGGAGTATCTGGTTTCCCACGTATACAGTGACCTGGGCCTGATTACCCGTTTCGCGGAGACCGATGAAGATATCTTCACGATCCTCCGTGGCACGGAGATCATGGTGCCCGGCACCGAGCCTAACCGTGACGCCGCTGCCAAGGTTGAGGAGTTCCTGGAAGTGCAGTTCAACATGAACCGCAACACCACCATGGACGATGTGCAGAAGCGCTATCAGGCCAAGCCCTACGGCTGGCGCGAGATCGACATCGCCGCTGTGGTTGCGATGCTCATCCAGCAACAGAAGGTCACCATCAAATACGGTGGCGCTACCATACAGCCGGACAATCCTAAGCTGGTGGATATGCTGCGCAAAAAGACGGAAATCGGCAGGACGACTATCTCCAAGCGCCAGACGCCTCGCGTACAGGACATCCGTGAGGTGCGTGAGTTCCTGCGTGACTTCTTTGACGAGATGGACGTGCCGGAAGATGAAGACGGCCTGATCCGTCACATCAAAGAAAAGTTCGGTGCGGAGCTGACGCACTACACGGCGTTGCAGGCGCTGTACAAAGATCGCAGATATCCAGACCAGTCGAAGGTGGATAAGGCCATTGCGCTGATCAAAGATGTGCTCTCTCAGCAGAACGACAACATCGCCCTGCTGAAGCGTGTCATTCAGCGCGAAGACGACCTGTACGACATGAAGAAAGAACTCCAGCTGGTGGAGGAGTTCTTCAAGTCCCGCGTGACACTGTTCGATTCTGCCGTTCGCTTCGAGCAGGGCCTGCGCCACGATCTGGACTACATCGCCAAGGACCCGGAAGCAAATGCTGCGCTGAACCGCATCCGCCTGATTACCATGGTGCAGCCTGGCGCGAAGTTTGACTATAGCCGCCTGCCGGAGCTCAATGAGCTGATGGCCAAGGTGAAAGCCAGCCATGACGCCATGCTGCAGGAGAAGCGCGATGAATTGCTGGAAATTGTCCGGCAGTGCATGGCGGACATTCATCAGGCCGCCGGTGAAGACCTGTCTGCCCGCAGTGTGTCCAACACGGCTGATAAGTTCTATGACCAGAAGAAAGAGCAGATTGCCTCCACCACTGAGCTTGCCCTGCTGGACGGCCTGATCCCTCCCATGTGGCAGTACAAGGACACCACCCTGGAGAAGATCGAAACCATTGTCAATCCACCCAAGGTGGAACCGAAGCCTCCGGTCACGCCCGGTCCCGGTGGTAGCGGCGGCACACCTACTATGAAGGAGCCTCCGAAAAAGATCTTCAAGACCATTCATCGTCAGGCCATGTTCCCGGCGAAGACGCTGACCACGGAAGAAGAAATCGACGCCTATGTGGAGAAGATTCGGGCCAACATGAAGCAGCTGCTTCACGGCTGCGATGGCATCAAGCTGAGCTAAGAGGTGTATTATGGATAAGAATGCTATCAAGAAATATGCGGTGTGGGCGCGGCGAGAGTTGATCGACCGCGTGTCCAAGCGCGCCGCCGTTTATGGCATCACCACCAAGAGCATCGGAGATTATAACGCCGACAGCGTGAACGGTCATCTGCTCTCTGGAGCCGAGAAACGTCAGCGCCAGGCCCTGATCCGCCGAATCGAGGAAAAGGGCTACGAACAGGTCATGGAAGAAGTGGCTTACACCTGGTTTAACCGGTTTGCAGCACTGCGCTTTATGGAGGTCAATGGGTATCTGCCCTCGCATATCCGCGTGTTTACGGATGACGAGGGACGCTTCCGTCCGCAGATTCTATCCGAGGCAATTCACCTGGAGCTGGACGGCCTGAACATGGAAAAGGTCTATCAGCTGAAGGACGCCAATCAGGATGAGGAGCTGTTCAAATACCTGCTCATCGTGCAGTGCAATGCACTGAACAGCATCCTGCCTGGCATGTTCCAGAAGATCGAGGATTACACCGAGCTGCTGCTGCCAGACTATTTGCTGCGGGAAGGCAGTGTCATCGAGCAGATGGTCGCCCTGATTCCGGAGGATGACTGGAAAGATCAGGTACAGGTCATCGGCTGGCTGTACCAGTATTACAACACGGAGCCCAAGGATAAGGTCTTTGCCGATCTGAAAAAGAACATCAAAATTAGCAAGGAGAGTATTCCTGCCGCCACCCAGCTGTTCACCCCGGACTGGATCGTCCATTACATGGTGGAGAATAGCCTGGGTCGCCTTTGGCTGGAGGGCCATCCCAACGATGAGTTGAAAGCCGGATGGAAATACTATCTGGACGAAGCGGAGCAAGAGCCGGATGTGCAGGTGCAACTGGTGGAGATCCGCAAGCAGTATGCGGTCTTGAAACCGGAGGAGATTCTGACCATCGATCCCTGTGCCGGTTCCGGGCATATCCTCTGCATTCTCTTTGACACGCTGGTGCAAATTTATGAGAATTATGGCTATACCGCCCGGGAGGCTGCTGTCAGCATCGTGCAGAACAACCTGTGGGGCCTGGATATTGACGACCGTGCAGCGCAGCTGGCGTATTTCGCGGTTATGATGAAGGCGCGGCAATATGACCGCCGTTTCTTTACCAAGGAAGTTCAGCCTCATGTCTATGCCATTCAGGAGAGCAACGGCATCAACCGGGGACACCTGAATTATCTTGGACGCGGCTTGAGTGACATTGAGCAGAATAATGCAATCAATCAGATGAATGCTCTGCTGGACGAGTTCATTGATGCCAAGGAATACGGTTCCATCCTGCAACCCAGGGAATACGACTGGGCACTGTTGTCGCGCTTTGTGGAGGATACCACGCCTTCTCAGCAGATTTCACTTAACGAGGCTGGGATAGATACCACACAGGCTCAGCTACGGTTGATAATTGCACAGGGGCAGACGTTGGCGCAGAAGTATCATGTAGCGGTAACTAACCCACCCTATATGGGCAATGGCGGCATGAATCCACTTTTATCAGAGTTTGTTGGTAACGAATATCCAGATGGCAAAGCAGATCTTTTTGCAGTCTTTATCCAACGATGCAAAAAATTTCTAACCTCAATTGGTTTTACTGGACTTATGACATCTTACACATGGATGTTTTTATCCGGCTATGAAAATCTACGTAAAGATATGCTATTCAATTCATCTTTGATCTCGTTGATTCAACCTGAGTATCATTCGTTTTTTGAAGAAGCATATGTCCCCATTTGTACATTTGTGCTATGTAAAGATAAGAGTAGAAGGACTGGTTCATATATTCGTCTTGAGCAGTTCTATGGGGCTTCTATTCAATCCACTAAGGCATTAGAAGCTATACATGACGAAAACTGCAAGTATCGATATTCATTCAACGCAGATAATCTAACGGTTATACCTGGGTCACCCCTTGTTTATTGGGCAAACAAAGTCATGTTTGAACAATACAAGCACTATCCGATGATGCAAAAAGTATGCCCCCCTAAGCCAGGTTTAAGTACAGGTGAAAATGAACGGTTTTTAAGGTATTGGTTTGAAGTCGACTTTATCAGAATTTCATTTTCTGGACTTAACGAAAAAAAGTGGTATCCAATAAATAAAGGCGGAGAGTACAGAAGATGGTACGGGAATCATGATTACATAATTAACTGGGAAAACGATGGATATGAAATTAAGAATTTTAAAAATGAGAAAGGAAAATTAAAATCACGTCCTCAGAATCTCCAGTATAACTTTCAAACGACAATCAGTTGGTCTTTAATAACAACCGGTGCATTTAATGTGCGGTTTTATCCACAATATTTTATGCAAAATGCAGCAGGTGTTTGCTGCTACCCGAAACCAAGCCTTCAGAAATACATACTTGGGTTACTCAACACAAAACCTGCCCAGGTGTATGCCTCCATGTTAAGTCCTACACTAAATACAAATGCTGGAGATATAGCAAGAATACCTATAATTGTTGATGAAAGTAGAATGTCTATAATTGACGCCTTGGTCGATGAGTGCATTGTGCTTTGCCAGAAAGAATGGGATTCCTTTGAATCTTCATGGAGTTTTCAACGTCACCCTCTCGTCATCCCTGCCATAGACCAGCAATACATGCGCTTAGCTGATTGTTGGCGCGACTGGGAACGAACCTGTGGTGAGCGCTTTACCCGGCTGAAAGCAAACGAAGAAGAGCTTAACCGCATCTTTATCGACATCTACGGCTTGCAGGACGAACTGACACCAGACGTGGATGACAAAGACGTGACTGTGCGCCGTGCCGACCTGGGCCGTGATATCCGCAGCCTGATTTCCTATGCCGTGGGATGTATGCTGGGCCGCTATTCACTGAATAGGCCAGGTCTGGCCTTCGCGGGCGGCAACTGGCAGGAGTGGCTGGCACAGTTGGATACCACGACTTATGTCCCGGACAAAGATGGCATCCTGCCCATCACCGATGATGAGTACTTCTATGATGACATCGTGACCATGTTCGTAGACTGGGTAAAGACAGTTTATGGTTCGGGCACGCTGGAAGAAAACTTACGGTTTATTGCTGAAGCTCTGGACGGCAAAGGTTCTCCACGTGATGTCATCCGAAACTACTTCCTGAATGACTTCTATAAGGATCATCTGAAGATTTATCAGAAGCGCCCGATCTACTGGCTGTTCGATAGTGGCAAAAAGAATGGTTTCAAAGCCTTGATATACATGCACCGTTACCAGCCAGACACTATTGCCCGCGTGCGCACGGACTATGTTCATGAAATGCAGAGTCGCTACCGCACCGCTATCGCCGACGTAGAGCAGCGTATGAACGGAGCTTCTACCTCTGAACGTGTGAAACTGACAAAGCGCCTTGCTGCACTGCAAGCTCAAGCAGAAGAACTTCGTATGTACGAAGAAGAAATTCATCACCTTGCCGATCAAATGATCGAAATTGATCTTGATGATGGCGTGAAACAAAACTATGAAATCTTCAGAAAAGTACTGGCAAAGATTAACTAAAGGAGTAGTAAATATGGAGATCAAGATTCATTTCACCCTTAAGGATGGTAGCGCTTTTGCCGATGGTGTATATGATGGAGACAAAACCATTGTAAAGGCAGGAGGTAAGGTGAGCGAACACTTCTCCTCTTGTATACGTGGAGGAACAAAAGCAAAAAGAATGCGTGCAGATCCAAAACTCGTTAACTCTGAACGTACTATTATTGCTGACTGTGTATTTGATAGTCCTTCTACTGCTGCCCAATTTGTTAGCGGCCGTAGCATTAGTGGATACGACGCATGGAAGGTCGAAAAGAAAAAAAGCCTTGGAGCTTATTTGAAGGAAAAAGGGCTCAGATAATACAGGAGTGATATCCATCATGGATGCTGACAAGATTATTCAAGACCTGAACCGCAAATTCGCGGCTCCCTTGCCGGAATTCTACAAGCGCAGGATTGTTGTCTGGTATGACGAGGACCGGGAGTTCGAAGACCAAATCGACGGGCTCACACTTTCGAATGCCAAAGTCCTGCGGCTGACCGGCTCCAACAATTTCTACGCTAAGAAGCTACTGGCGGTTGATGATCCAACCAGCAACTACCTGGTCTATTGCCCTCTGTCCTATGAGACGGAGGAAGATGACTGGCTGTTGGACGTGGAGCTTTACGGAGAGGAATTCCGGGCGGATCAGATCTCCATGTGGATGGATGAGATGCAGATACCGGAGACGCCTGCCCTGCGGAAAGCCTTCAAGCAGTACCGGAAGTTCTTCAAGGCCCAGGGCCGCAGGAATAAGATTACTGCGCAGGGCACCACACCTACTAAACCGGCGCAGCTGCAGATGGCGATCATGGCCGGACTGGCTGGCATCAAGGAAGCCAGGCCCAATCAGATCATGAAGGCTGTGCTGCAAGCCGGGCTGGACATGGAGAACAATGCTGTCTGGCAGGAGTTTATCAGCTATGATATCACCAGTGCATTCTGGAGCATGGTTGGTCAGGGCACGGGTTACAAGGATGCTGACCCTGACCTGCGCCACCTGGCTGCGCACCTGCTCCTCACCGCTGCAACCCGCACGATGCGGCAGGATGCCTTCTCCGGGTTGGAGTCGCTGATCTCCACGCCCCATCAGGCCTATTGCTTCGACTTCGTTTCCGACTGGATTCACAGCGAGGATTCCAAAGACATCTATGCCATTGCCGAGCACGTGGAATCCGAACTGAAGCTGCCACAGCGTTTCATGAAGCTGCAGGTGGTTGACTTGCTGGAAACTGAGATGTTCCCCTGCGTCAATGAGGTGATTCTGGTCAAGCTGATGACCGACATCGGTAATCACAGCATTGACGTGGACCTGATTACGCGGACCGTTGAAAAGCGCCGCACCTGCGTGTGGTATGACGCTGTGGTGAATTATTACGAAGGCATCCTGCAAGTTGGCTTGATGCAGGCGTTCTTCAAGGAGCATGCTTCCGGCTTCCATACGGTGGAGCCACACAAGGTCTGGCAGGAATACACCAAGGAATACTACCGCATGGACACCTATTATCGGCAGTTCCATATGCGGTATGCAGACAGCCTCAAGAGCTATCACATGGAGCTGACTGACCGTTTCAGTCTGGTCAAGGACCAGGTGGAAGGACTGTACATCAACTGGTTCCTGGGGCAGCTGGGCACCAACTGGTCGGATGCTTGCGCGGATAACCTGCGCGAGTATGGCCGGATTTTGGAAGTGCCGCAGCAGACGGAATTCTACCGGTCGAAGGTGGCGTCTTCCGATGCCAAGGTCTATGTCATCATCTCTGACGCCATGCGCTACGAGGTGGCGGCTTCCCTGACCGAGCAGCTGCAGCGCGAGACGCAGGCTAAGGTCAGCCTGACCGGCGTGCAGGGCATTTTCCCGACCGTCACGAAGTACGGCATGGCGGCGCTGCTCCCGCATAAGAAGCTGTCTGTCGAACTGAAAACCGGGAAAGTTGACCGGCTGGCTGTTCTGGCGGATGGACAGTCCACCGAAATGGGCAACCGCGATAAGCTGCTGAAAGGTGCGGACATCCACAGCGTGGCTCTGTCCTACAAGAACATCATCGGCATGAAACGTGCAGAGCGTCAGGGCCTCATCAAGGGCATGAACGTGGTGTACATCTACCACGACACCATCGATGCCGCCGGTCATGATGAGAAGGATGTGTTCGGAGCCTGCGATGAGACCATTGAAGAGCTAAAGAACATGGTGCGCATCATCGCCAACGAATGGGGCGGCGCGTATATCCTCATCACCTCCGACCACGGCTTCCTGTACACCTACAGCCCGCTCACGGAGGATGACAAGGTGGACAAGACCACCGAATCCGAGCAGGATGTGGAGATCGACCGCCGCTACGCCATCATGCAGCGCGGTGCGCAGCCCCAGTACCTGCTGCCCGTGAAGTTCCTGGGCGGTGAGACGCCCTATGACGCCTTCGCGCCTCGGGAGAATATCCGCATCAAGAAGAAGGGTGGCGGGCTCAACTTTGTGCACGGCGGCATCAGCCTGCAGGAGATGGTCGTGCCCGTCATCGAGTATCACTTCCTGCGGAACCAGTCCAGCGAATACCGGAAGAACCGCAGCAAATATGACACCAAGCCGGTAGAGATTGCCCTGCTCTCCGCCAACCGGAAGATCACTAACATGATCTTCTCCTTGAGTTTCTATCAGAAGGAGCCGGTCAGCTACAACCGGGAGAAGGCAACCTACCAGCTGTACTTTACAGACAGCACTGGGAAACCGGTTAGCGACACCGCGACCATCATCGCGGACAAGACCAGCGACAACGGACAGGAGCGAACCTTCCGCTGCAGCTTCAACCTGAAGCAGCTGAAATACAGCAATACGGAACAGTACTACCTCGTCATCACGGATGAGAACGGCATGATCGTATCCCGTGAGGAATTCCAGATCGACATCGCGTTTGCGGTAGATGAATTCGACTTCTTCAGCTAAGGAGAATCGCTATGGAAAACCTGTCAGAGGGCATGATGGATGCTCGAGAAACCATCAAGGCAAAACTCCGTGAGCATTTTGACGGAAGGATTGTCCGCAAAGACCTGACCAAGAAAATCAAGGAAGGCGCGAATGTACCCGTCTATGTCCTTGAGTTTCTGCTGGGCCAATACTGCTCCTCTGACGATGACGCCATCATCGAATCAGGAGTGCAGCAGGTCAAACGCATCCTGGCGGATAACTTCGTACGCCCGGATGAGAATCAGAAGATTCTGTCTCAGCTGCGCAAGCGTGGAAGCCACACGGTCATCGACATGATTACCGTGCAGTTGGATATTCAGAAAAACAGATACTTCGCACAGTTCTCCAACCTGGGCTTGACGAAGGTTCCCATTGAGGACGAGTATCCGGAGAAGTACGACCGATTGCTCTGCGGTGGCATCTGGTGCATTGTGCAGCTGGATTATGAATACGTGGAGGAGGACAAGAAGAACGGGTACCCCATCCAGATCAGGAAACTGACGCCAATCCAGATGCCGCATATCGACATCGACGACCTCAAAGCAGGTCGAAGAGCGTTCACAAAAGAAGAATGGATGGATGTGCTTCTACGCTCCATCGGTATGGAACCGGATACATTGACCATGCGTGAAAAGTGGCTGCTGATCCTGCGTATGGTGCCTCTGGTGGAGAATAACTTCAACTTGTGCGAGCTTGGCCCTCGTTCCACCGGCAAGAGTCATCTGTTCAAGGAAATCTCCCCGAACAGTATTCTGGTGTCTGGCGGCCAGACCACCGTGGCCAACCTGTTCTACAACATGGCTCGGAAGGCGGTCGGCCTCGTGGGTCTCTGGGATTGTGTGGCTTTCGATGAGGTGGCCGGTATCAATTTCAAAGACAAAGACGGTATCCAGATCATGAAGGACTATATGGCGTCCGGCTCCTTTGCCCGTGGCAAAGAAGAAAAGGCCGCCTCCGCATCCATGGTGTTCGTGGGCAACATCAATCAGAGCGTGGACGTGCTGCTCAAGACCAGCAGCCTCTTCGACCCGTTCCCTCCGGAAATGGGTACCGATACCGCCTTCCTGGATCGCATCCACTGCTACCTGCCCGGCTGGGAGATTCCAAAGTTCCGTCCGGAGCACTTCACAGACGACTACGGATTCATCACGGACTACCTGGCTGAATTCATCCGGGAGCTGCGGAAAGAACAGTACGGAGATGCGCTGGACCATTGGTTCCGGCTGGGAAAGAATCTAAACCAGCGTGATACCATTGCCGTACGCCGTACCGTTGATGGCCTGCTGAAGCTGGTCTATCCGAACGGCGAGTTCACCAAAGAAGAACTGGCAGAAATCCTTGAAATCGCCTTGGAGATGCGCCGTCGCGTAAAAGAGCAACTGAAGAAGCTTGGTGGCATGGAATTCTACGATGTGAATTTCAGCTACATCGACAATGAGACCTTTGAGGAGCATTACGTGTCCGTGCCTGAACAAGGTGGCGGCAAATTGATCCCGGAAGGTCTATGTAGCCCCGGACAGGTTTACACCGTGAGCCGTGGCAAGTCCGGCATGATTGGTGTGTTCCGGCTGGAGAGCCAGATGCTGCCTGGCAACGGCAAGTTTGACCGCACCGGCATCGGCACTGACCGTGATGCCCGTGAGAGCAGCAGCACAGCGTTCAATTTCCTGAAAGCAAATGGAAACCGGATCAGTGGTTCCATCAGCACGACAACGAAAGACTACATTATCAACTATCAGGATTTGCAGGGCATCGGCATGACCGGCAAGCTGGCGCTGCCCAGTCTGATCGCGCTGTGTTCCATCGCCTTGGGCAGACCCACGTTGGGAAGCCTCGCTGTACTGGGTGAAATCAGTATCAGCGGCACAATGATTAAGGTGGACGAGCTGGCCAACACGCTGCAATGCTGTCTGGACAGTGGGGCCAAGAAGGTATTGATTCCGTCAGTATCAATGATCGATTTCGCAATGGTCCCTGCGGACCTGATGGGTGCATTCCAGCTGATTCCATACAGCAGCGCTGAGGATGCCGTGTTTAAGGCCCTTGGTGTAGAGTGACAGGAGGACAAGTGGATGGCGCAGTTTGACGTTTACAGTACATCGGTCGAAAATATCATAAGCTGGATTAAGTCCGGCGAAGTAGCGATCCCTGAAATTCAGCGACCGTTTGTGTGGGACGCCACCAAGGTGCGCGATCTCATGGACTCGCTTTATAAAGGATTCCCAGTCGGTTATATCATTGTCTGGAAGAATCCTGATGTCCGGCTGAAGGACGGAAGCATATCGACCGGCAAAAAGATTCTGATCGATGGCCAACAACGTATCACCGCCATGCAGGCTGCCATTGCCGGGCAGATGGTTACGGATGCCAGCTACAAAAAGAAACCCATCCGGATTGCATTCAATCCGATTGAAGAGGTATTCGAGGTCTGCAACTCTGCCATTGAAAAGAACTCTCGGTGGATTCCTGACATTTCCAGGGTGTTTGATGTCACCTTCAATCCATGGGCTTTTGTAGGCGAATACTGCCAGGCGAATGGACTCGCCGGACAGGAATCCAGCATCAACAATACTTTGATGAAGCTCACGTCCATCAAGGCAATCAGCCTCGGTGTAACTGAAATCTCGCAGTCGCTCAGCATTGACGATGTCACGGAGATTTTTATCCGTATCAATTCCCAGGGCGTGGTGCTCTCCCAGGCGGACTTTGCCATGTCAAAGATTTCATCGGATGACCGGTATGGCGGTAACGAAACCCGTAAGATGATAGATTACTTCTGCCACTTCATGCAGAGGCCATCTGATTATGAAATGATTGTTGCCAACGATACTGAGTTCGCACAGTCCGATGCTTTACAGAAAATCAAATGGGTCATCCATGAACAGGAAGATATCTATGTGCCGAGCTATACTGATGTTCTGCGCGTGTCGTTTACGCACATCTTCCACAGAGGAAAAATTGCTGACCTGGTTAACCTTCTGTCAGGCCGCAATTTCGAGACCCGTGAGAACATCGAAAGCATCGCTGAGGATTCTTTCCGAAAGCTGCGCGAGGGCGTAGAAGCCTTTGTCAATGAGACAAACTTTAAGCGGTTCCTGATGATAGTACGTTCCGCAGGTATAATTGATGCTTCACTGGTGCGATCTCAAAACGTGCTGAATTTCGGCTATATCCTGTACCTTTCCCTGAAAGCACGAGAGATCGATGCAAATACTATCGAGAGCCTCGTCCGCCGTTGGATTGTGCTCTCCATGTTGACGGGCCGTTATTCCGGGTCCGCAGAATCAGCAATCGACTATGACATCAAGCGATTCACGGAACAAGACCCAGTACAGTTCGTCAAAACGACAGAAGCTGGTGAATTGTCTGATGCGTTTTGGAACACGGTACTGGTTCAGCGCCTGGATACATCTGTTGCCAGCAGTCCTTATTTCCTGGTCTATTTGATGGCCCAGGTCAAACGAAACGCCAGAGGTTTTCTGTCCAAGCAGATCACGGTGCAGTCTCTAATCGAGCAGCGTGGCGACATCCATCACATCTTCCCGAAGAAGTATCTGCAAAGAAACGGAATCGACAACAGGAAGGACTACAACCAGATTGCCAACTATGTTTATACCCAATCAGAGATCAATATCAAAATCAAGGATGACGCCCCGTGCGATTATATGGCACGGATGAAGCAGCAGGTCTCCGGTGAAGGTAGTTTCTATGGCGGCATCTCTTCGATGGAAGATCTCGAATCAAACCTGGCTGAGAACTGCGTGCCGATTGAATTCATGGGCATGGATGTGTTCGACTTTCAAGTGTTTCTGGATATGCGCCGGACGTTGATGGCTAAGTACATCAAAGAATACTATGCCAGTTTAGTGTAGTTCATAACTTGTTTCGTGAGTCGTTCCACTTCAAGTATGGGATTATTTAATGGAGAGATTATGTGGATTGAAAGCCTGAGATTCTTACTCTTCCAATCGAAGATCCATAATAATGAGCAGTGTCCTTGCGGGAGTGGTATACCTTTTCGTGAGTGCTGTAAGTACAGAGGACCTAAAGAAAACAAATCCAAAGAGCCGCCAGAGGTCCAGGTGATGAAAAGGATGCGCGCTTCTATGAAAAAATGCTGTCTGCATCCTGATAAGGAGAAGTGCAAGGGAAGAATTAAGGAGGCACATGCACTTCAGAATAATAAAATCATTTCTCTTTTAGCTGGTACTGAACGGCATGTATATGTGCTTAATGCAAAAAAGCAACCCATGTTAATTCCGCTCCAGAATGGAGAAACGGTTCCTATTGCGAAAATCAGCAGGACAAGTGCAAATGATGCAACAACAGAAACGTGTTTCTGTGATTATCATGACAACATTGCATTTGCAGTAATTGAAAAAGGAGCACCTGACTTCGATGATTCCAGTGAAGAAATGAAGTTTGTTTATGCATATAAAGCGTTTATCTTCGAGTACTACAAACAGATGCTGGGGTTACCTATTTTTCAAGAATGCTTTAGAGATAATCCTGGAGCATTCCTCAATAAGGACGCAATCGGAATGTATAGAATGCTGCAAATGAAGAAAGCTGAGTTTGAACCAATAAAAGCAGCATTTGACGTCCAAATACTTGCGGGGACAACGGAAGGGCTTTGCACATGCGTTATCCAAATCCCATTTCAGATAGCTTTTGCTGCTTATGCTTATATCGCACCAGATTATGATATGGATGGCTATCGTATTAGGCATACACATAAGGGGATAATGCATCGGCTGGCCGTGACGATCTTCCCAGAGAAAAACATCTCCTGGCTACTTATGAGTTGCTTCAAAAATGAGGTGAACTACTACAATCGCTTGTTTTCTCAATTACGAGAAGCATCAGTAGATAAACTAAAGTTCTATCTAAATACTATGCTTCCGCTATATTCAGAAAACATGGTTCTAAGTCCTGATCTGTGGAAATCCTGGGATCAACAAACGCAAATTGCTTACACCTATTATGCAAATCTTACCGGCTCACATGCAAGAACAATGGCGATGGGAATAGGAATGGCTTTACGTAATGCACATCGAAGCGGATCTACGTACTCAGGCACTCCAAAGATCAATTTATTCTCGGTAACTCATTAAGGAGATACTTTTTAACGATTCTATACTTTTTAACGATTTAGGAAAGGGGTGTCGGTTTTGAGCACTGCAGTGGCAACAGCGTACGAAAACCGTGCCCAATGGCACCCGGCTTTCAGCAGGCCAACACGGCGAAAAGCCCAGAAATCAAGCGGTTTCCGGGCATATGGCACATACAGGCATTGTATCAAAGATAACGTCTTGATAGAGCCCGCCATGGGCAGCGCGGCCTTCCTGAACGAGGCCGTGTCCCAGCTTGCCGAGGCCTACCTGGAGCGCAAGCAGAAGGAGACCGGCGTCAGCATTCCCCATGAGCAGCGCCAGCAGGAACTGCAGAAGGTGAAGATGCTGATCGCCGACCGCAATGTGTACGGCATCGACCTGAACCCCACCGCCGTGGAGCTGGCGGAGGTCTCCCTGTGGCTGAACACCATCTATCAGGGCGGCTATGTGCCGTGGTTCCGGACACAGATCGTGAACGGCAACAGCCTGATCGGCGCGCGGCGGCAGTGCTATACCCTTTCTCAGGCGCAGGCCGACGGAGCCGGTGCCTGGTACAACAGCGCTCCGGAGCGGGTGGCCCCCGGCATGAACCGGAGTCTGCGCAAGCAGCAGGTGTATCACTTCCTGCTAGGCGATCCCGGCATGTGCGCCTACACCGACAAGGTGATCAAAGGGCTGGAGCCGGAGAAGATCGCCGCCATCAACAAGTGGCGCAAAGCCTTCACCAAGCCGCTCACTGACAGTGAGGCGGACGATGTGCTGCGCCTGTGCAACCAGATCGACGCCCTGTGGGACGCCCACACCCAGCTGCGCGCTGAGATCAAGGACAAGACCACTGATCCACTGTCTGTGTGGGGACAGGCGCAGGATGAAGAGCACCAGCCCACCACCATCCGGGACAAGGACCGCATCTATGACAGCTTATATTTGTCTAAGGGCGGCAACAACGCCAGCCCTTATGCCCGGCTGAAGGCGGTTATGGACTACTGGTGCGCTCTGTGGTTCTGGCCGATTGACAAGGCGGATGAGCTGCCCAACCGCATGGAGTTCCTGTGGGACGTGAACATGCTGCTGGGTGTTGGCGTTGTGGACACCAGCGGCAACAAGCGCCGCCCGCAGGGACAGCTGTCCATTTTTGACGACCTCGATCTCGACCCCTATGCCCAGGAGCTTTCCGACCACTACGGCAAATACGGCGCGGTGAACCTGGATCAGCTCAGGGCGGATTTCCCGCGCCTGCGCATCGCCAACGAGGTGGCGGAGCAGCAGAAGTTCTTCCACTGGGAGCTGGAGTTCTCCGATATGTTTGAAAGCCGGGGCGGGTTTGATCTGGTGGTGGGAAATCCGCCGTGGATTCTGCTTGGATGGAATGAACAGGCTGTTATTGGCGATAGTCACCCTCTCTACATTATTCGAAACCTAACTGGGCCACAAACAGCAAATATGAGGCAGCAAGCATTGTCTGACAGCAAGACGTTTTCAGATTATTTTATAGAATACACGTCTATTGCTGGGCAGCAAAGCTTTATGAGTGCAGTTCAAAACTATGCTTTACTTAAAGGTATGAAAACCAATCTCTTTAAGTGCTTTTTGCCACAGGCATGGATGTTTGGAAATCAAACTTGTGTAAGCGCCTTTTTGCATCCTGAGGGAATATATGATGATCCTAAAGGAGGCGCACTACGAGTGGAGGTATATCGTCGCCTACGCCAACACGTGCAGTACGAGAACGAATTGGGGCTTTTTGAAGGCACAAATGATCATGGTAGAATGCGATTCTCCACAAATATTTATCGCAATGGTATTCGTGGCTTGGCGTTTGATACAATCGGAAACGTCTACTATCCTTCGACGGTTGATGAATGCTATGACTCCGATATTCTTGGTGAAGTCCCAGGTATGAAGGACGAATATGGGAACTGGAATCTCCATGGTCATCCGGACAGGGTTATTCATGTAGGCGAACGTGAATTGAAACTTTTTGCAAAGGTGTTTGATGGTAGTAGCGACTGGAAAATGGCCCGTTTGCCAATCATCCATGCGAAGCAACTTGTTGGAGCACTAATGCGTTTTGCCGATTATCCTCAGTTGAGTTCAATTTATGATGAGATATACACTACGCAAATGTGGAATGAAACGAATTCACAGAAGGATGGAACTCTAGTTCGGAATGTACATTTTCCGGATACTCCATTTGATATGATATATTCAGGTCCCCACATTGGTGTTGCCAATCCGCTGTTTAAAACGCCGAGAAGAAAATGTGTTTTCAATGGCGATTATGATTCTATCGATCTAACGATAATTCCTGAGAATTACATGCAGCGGTCAAATTATAGTCCTGCCTGTGAGACGTCAGAGTATTATTTGAGAGTGCCAAAAACTCAATGGGGTGATCGTTATAATCAGCATTACCGCCTCTCATGGCGGAAAATGCTTAATCAAAACGGAGAACGGACACTGATTAGCACGATACTTCCACCGGAAACTGCGCAGTTAATTACCGTTCACGGTGTCGCTTTTTTGAAAACTGCTGATTTAATAGCTATGGCTGCAATGCTTTGTTCTCTTCCTATAGACTTCTATGTAAAAGCGACTGGAAAAAATGATCTGCTTTGGGATGGTGCAGCGCAAATTCCTTATATGCGATCGTTGCCGCAATCCGCTGTCGTAAGATCACTTCTTCTAAATTGTGTATCACAGAGTTATTCACAACTATGGCATGAAGCATTTAAACCATCGTTTACTGAGTGCTCTTGGTCTAAAACAGATCATCGCCTTCGTAGTGAGTGTTTCTCATTACTGACTGAAGAATGGACATGGGGTACACCTCTTCGTAGTGATTTTGAAAGGCGGCAAGCATTAGTCGAAATAGATGTCTTGGTGGCAATGTGCATGGGTATGACTCTTTCAAATCTGATCGACATATATAACATTCAGTTCCCTGTACTAAAGGATAACGAGGCCGATACCTGGTACGACGCCAATGGCCGCATCGTCTTCACCACCAACCGCGGCCTCACCGGTGTGGGCTTTGACCGCAGGGAATGGGAAAGCGGCATCAAGGGCGCACCCGCCGGAAAAAAGTTCTACCGCACCATCACCGACGATACCCAGCCCGGCGGCCCCGTGCAGCGGACGATTGAGTATGTCGCGCCGTTTGACAGGTGTGACCGGGAGAAGGATTATGAGACTGCGTGGGAGTTCTTCAGTAAGCATAGCTAAGAAAGTGAGGTGAGATTCATGCCAAAGGACTTTATGTCGTGTTTGGAAATTGCTCCTCGAACTGACGATCCGCATAAAGAAGCAATAGATCTGACGAACGCCTTTAAGGATTGCATTCAACAGATTGCTGCGGTTCAATGTATTCACTCAAAATCTTTCGACGACTATCTGAATGAAACTTTGAGCGCTCCTCGGCAACCATCGGAGCGGTCTGCCCGTTCCAAGTCAAAGTCAAATAACGGGTTACATTTTTGGAGTAAGCCGGTGGCATGGATTAAATCAAAGCTTTTTACCGACGATACAAGCTATGCCGACTATAAAGCAAAACGTCAGAAATTGGAGTCTGACGCAGATATCATTTACCAGAGGGACTGCGAAAGATACAACCGTGAGTATGCAGACTATCAAGAAGAACGCTCTCGCCTTACGAGTGCATTTCAAAAACTGGCACCTGACGTAGTTGATAGTTTTTTCGAACATATTCTGATCAACGATCAGTTCAGCATAGACTATTTCAACACTTATCGCGTCGCTGTGCATAGCCTACACTATGATAAAGATCAGAGATGTTTATATGTTCATTACAGGATTCCTGGAAAAGGTGAAATCCTGCCCCTCGACTATTTCTTTTATGATGACGAATATCAGGCAATACGAGATCGACAGCTCACAGTTGGTATTGCCGCAGATTATCGCAACGATATAGCAAGGCGTGTATTACTTAGAGTTGCCGCAACGCTATTCATGTCCGATGATTACAATATGGTGGATACCATTGAACTACATGGTTTCCTTGAAGATGATTCTACAGATGGACGAATCATTACCGTAATTTCGCTTGTTATTCCACGAAATGAAATTATGGGAAAGAATCCAGAATTCATAAGTACAAGGACTGACTTCATTGAGATTTTCCAAGAAGAGAGAGCTCCGGATCTCTATAAAGCGGAATCGTATCAGTTAAGAGAATTACTCAGCAGACCACGGATTCAGAAAAAGGACAGCATTCAGGAATCCAAAGTAATATCCAAAGCAAAGAAGTAATCGGAGGATTTCAGCATGGCATACCAGCCTAAACCAGGAACTTTACTCTACAGCAGTATGCTCAACGACACCGAAACCGGGAAAATCAAGATTCCCCAGTTTCAGCGTAAGTTTGTCTGGACACCTGAGCAGACAGCAAGCTTGATCGATAGTATTCTGAAAGGCTATCCCATCGGCACGTTTATCATTTGGGAAACCGATGAGCGTCTTCGCGCCGTGCGTAATCTTGGCGGAGCTGACTTGCCCGAAACGCCTGCCGGCGTAAGGGTTCAGTATGTTCTCGATGGTCAGCAGCGTATGACCAGCATCTATGTGGCGCTCAAAGGTGCAAAGCTTGTCAACGAAGATGGCATTCCGGTCGATTATGGCAAAATGTACATCGACCTGAAAGCCGCAATGGACGAGCAAATCGTCGTCGTTGCAAAAGAGGGTGATGACGAGAGGCGCTATATCAGCGTTGTTGATCTGCTCAATGCAAAAACGCGCTGGCTCTCTGAGCATTACTCTACCGAGGCTTTAGATTTGATTGATACTTACAAAGATGCAATCAAAACCTATCAGTTCCCCAAAATAGATGTGACGGACGCGCCAATCGATGTCGCAACGGAGATTTTCACCCGCATCAATGTAACCGGCAAGCCGCTGAGTCTGTTTGAGATCATGGTTGCCAAAACCTATGATGCAGAACGGGATTTCGATCTCTCCGAAAAATATGCTTTGCTGATGGAAGACCTGTCCGAAGTGGACTATGGCACCATTTCTGACTCGACTGTCCTTCAGACGATTGCTGTTATCCTGGTTAATGACTGTACCAGAAAACGAATCCTGAAGCTTGACAAAAATGCTTTTATCGACGTCTGGGATAAAGCCGAGAATGCAATCAAAGCAGCTGTCGATTATTTCCGCACCAGCTACAGGATACCGGTTTCACAGCTGCTGCCTTACGATTCACTGATCGTACCCTTCGCTTACTACTTCTATTATCACAAGGATAAGCCGTTGGACAATCAGAGGCGGTATCTTGAGGATTATTTCTGGCACTGCGTTTTGTCGAGCCGGTTTTCCAATGCCGCCGAATCCAAGCTGACACAGGATATCAGAAGCATTGATGAGATTTTGGATGGTAAACTGCCGGTTTATGACTCTCCCATCGATATCTCGTATGAGTCTCTAGTTGGTCATGGATACTTCTCCGCAGGTTCAGCCTTCATCAAAGGTATGCTCTGCATACTGGCTTACCATGAGCCAAAGTCCTTTGCGGATAACGCAATTGTGAAAATAGCTAATGACTGGCTGAGACAGGCTAACAGCAAGAATTATCACCACTTCTTCCCCAGGGCGTATATGAGGAAGAACCATCCAGAGGTTGAGGATTGGCGAGTCAATCACATCGCTAACATTACAATCGTGGATGATTTTCTGAATAAACGGTCTATACGGGACAGAGCGCCTTCTAAATACATGGCCGAGTATATGAAGCGTAATCCCGACCATATTGATTCCGCCATGGAGACACACCTGATCTCGTTGGCGGAGGAGAACGGCGTTTTCAGCGATGATTATGAAGCGTTCTTCAGATACCGAATGATGCGCTTTCACGAAGAGCTGAAAAGCCGAGTAATCCTTGGAGATAAAGACAAGACCTAATCTGCGCAGGAGGTTCCACTTATGATTCCCTCTGTTCTTGCCTCCCGTTTCCGGGACAGTCTGATTGAATATATGGATGCGTCGTATCCCATCACGACGCCTGTTTTCCGTGGAAGCATCCAGCGCTTCATGGAGCGGGAAAACAACTTTTTCCATGAACCGTATATTTCGGTCAAGCTGCCGTTCCGCGTGGCCGAGCACGGGAACGAGCGGTTCAAGGCGCTGCATCCTTCCTATCCGCCCTATGTGCACCAGAATCGGGCCTTTGACCGCCTGTGCGGCACGGACCCCGTATCCACGCTGGTGGCGACGGGCACCGGCTCCGGTAAAACGGAGTGCTTTCTGTATCCGATCCTGGAATACTGCTATGCCCACAAGGGCGAGCCGGGCATCAAGGCGATCATCATCTATCCGATGAACGCCCTTGCCTCCGACCAGGCACTGCGCATCGCCCGGCTGATTCATGGCAGCCCGGAACTGAAGGGCAATATCACGGCAGGCATGTATGTAGGCGGTTTCGGTGGCACCAAGGGCATGGCCAAGGACTCCATTATCACCGATCATGAGACCATCCTGAACAGCCCGCCGGACATCCTGATGACCAACTATAAAATGCTCGACTACCTGCTTGTGCGGCCGGAGGACGCCCGCCTGTGGAGCAGGAACGATACCACCGGCGCGCTGCGCTTTATCGTGGTGGATGAGCTGCACACCTTCGACGGCGCGCAGGGCACCGACCTGGCCTGCCTGATCCGCCGTCTGAAGAGCCGCCTGAATATCCCGGAGGGCGATCTCTGCTGCGTTGGCACCTCTGCCACCATGGGCGGCGAAGGCTCCGCCCAGGCATTGCTGGACTATGCCCAGAATATCTTCGGTGAGGTCTTCGATAAGGACGCCATCGTCACGGAGGACCGCCTGACCGGGCATGAATTTCTGGACAGCGCAGAGGTCAATCTCTATAAGATGCCCACCGGCGAAGAGGCGGTGGAGCTTGGACTGCTGGCGCAGGAGGAAGACGCTGAAGGCTATCTGACCCATGCCATAAACGCGTGGTTTGAAGAGGAAGACCGCCCCAGTGATCCGCTTTCGGATGACGCGAAAGTGATGCTGGCTGATAAGCTGATGCACCACTCCTACTTTCAGAGCCTGATGGGCGTGATGGATGGCAAGATCCGGATAGCCAGCGAGATCAAGGATCAGTTGCAGCAGGTCTATCCTGAGATGGCGGGGAAACATGCGCTGGCAATTGTGGACTCTATGCTGGCGCTCATCAGCCATGCCCGCATCAGGGACAGCGGCGGGCATCTTCGTCCCTTCCTGCAGGTGCAGCTGCAGGTGTGGATGCGGGAGCTTCGCCGCGTAATGGGCAAAGTGGATGGACAGCAGTCAGATCTTCTGCTGGAAGCTGATCTGAACCAGAAGATCATCGACAAATCGCACTATCTGCCGGTAATCAACTGCCATGACTGCGGCGCGACGGGCTGGGCTGGTGTGGAAGATGAAAGCGGACGCGTCATTATCCGCGATGTTGGTACTTTCTATAACCAGTACTTCTCGGCGGATAAACACATCCGTCTGATTTTCCCGCGCTCAGCTGAAGACCAGCATGATTCACAGATCCATCATCCATACCGCTACTGCCCGGAATGCCAGAATGTGCAGATGGATCAGGGGTCCGCCAAGTGTACTGTCTGCGGAAAAGACACGATTCCTGTCTGGTATATCCTGCCGGAGTCAAAAAAGAGAAAATACAGCAGCACGCATGACTATGTCTGCCCCTTCTGCGGAGGAGAGAACAGCCTGCTGTTTATCGGTCTGCGCAGCGCTACGGCGATCAGCGCGGGCATTTCCCGCGTGTATGCTTCACGGTTCAATGACGATAAAAAGCTGCTGGCGTTCAGTGATAACGTGCAGGATGCATCTCATCGGGCCAGCTTCTTTAACGCCCGCACCTGGCGCTCCACCTTCCGTATTGCCATGCAGCACTTTGTTGACGATGGCGGTGAAGGGTTGTCGCTCAGCAGCTTTGGCCAGGCAATGAATGAGTACTGGCTGGGCAGGATGGACGAAGCTTCCTATGTGGATACCTTTATCCCGTTCAATATGTCGGATGACTCTGCTTATGAAGCTTTGAAGGCTACCGGCAAGTTTCCGAACGAGGCGTCAGGCAGATCCCTGCTGAATGATGTCAAGCGCCGTATCGCGTTGGAAACCCTGCTGGAGTATGGCCGACGGAGCCATATCGGGCGCACCCTGGAACGCGCAGGCGCTTCCATGGCCTGCGTGGATGATCATCTGATTGAGCAAGTGGCTGAAAGCGCGCTGCCCCGGATCGAAAATGAAGCAGGCATCCGCGATTTGTTGACAAAAGAAAAGCTGACTGGTTTCCTCCACCTGTGGGTTAATCACATGCGGAAGAACGGCGCGTTTGCTATGCCGCTGTATCAGCGGTTTGTGCAGGATGGCGGGAACGATTACGCCCTGTCGCCGCAGACGATTCCCTGGATGCCTGATGGCTTTGTGTCTCCGCTCTTCATCGCTGGATCAAGCACGGGCTGGAGCAGCGACAGCTTTGAGATGCTAACCCCCAAATGCTGGTATGCGCTGAAATTCCTGCAGACGATTGGCAAGACTGCCATCGAGGCCCCTGGTTACGCCGACGCCATCAGCCTGATCATCGTGGAAGCGGAAAAAGCCAGGCTGCTGACGAGGATGGCTGGGCCGAAGGATCTGCCGGTATTTGGGCTGAATCCAGAGGTATTCAGAATCACATCTTCTGTTAGCCAGATGCGCTGTGCGAAGTGCGGACATCTGCTGTCTGTTCATAAAGACGGGATCAGCGGATGGACAGGGGTCGCCTGTGCCCGGAAAGACTGCCTTGGCGTATATGAACCGGTGGAGGACGCCCTGAATGTCAGCTGCCGTATTTACAGTCAGGGCGATCCTGTGCGCATTCACGCCAGTGAACATACTGGCCTGTTGAATCGTCCCGACCGGGAAGCGCTGGAGGATTCTTTTAAGCACAGCAAGGAAGAGCACCGTGCCTGGGACGCCAATCTGCTCTCCTGTACTCCCACGCTGGAAATGGGCATTGATATCGGCGACTTGTCCACCGTTGTCCTGTGCCAGGTACCGCCGGGACAAGCGCAGTACATCCAGCGTGTCGGCCGAGCTGGTCGAAAGGACGGCAACGCATTTACCGTCACCGTTGCTGGTTCAAAGCAGCACGATCTGTACTTCTACCAGGAACCGACGGAGATGATTTCCGGTTCCGTGGAACCGCCTGCAGTGTTCCTGAACGCCTCCGCTGTGCTGGAGAGGCAGTTCATGGCATTCTGCTTTGATTGCTGGGTCAAGAACAGCGCTCAGGAAACGGCGGTGCCCAGCGAAATCAAGGGCATTCTGAGCCGGGTGGATAAGGAAACCAAGTCCGAAAAGGAATTCCCCTTCAACCTGCTCTTATACATGCACAGCAACATGGCGCGGCTTGAGCGGCGCTTTATCGGCATGTTCGGAGAGAAGCTTGAACAGGACACGAAAGACCGGCTTCATGCCTTCGTGCTGGGCGAAGATGACGACAATCCAGAGCATCGGCTGCTGGTTTCCTTCACTGAAGTCAAAAAGGATCGGGATCGCCTGCAGGACGACATCAAGCGGCTGAAGAAGGCGATTGACGATCTGGATGCCATGCCAACAGACTCGTCTTTCGAAGCGCAGAAGAAAGAGCTTTATGAAGAGCGCAGCGCTCTTCGCAGCGTTGTAGAAAAAATGAACAGCAGGAATACCTTCAATTTCCTGTCTGATGAAGGCATCCTGCCGAATTATGCTTTCCCGGAGGCCGGGATCACGTTAAAAGCCGTATTGACCCGCAAAAAGCGCAAGGAGGAAGTCACCAATCCTTATGAAGTAAACGATAAGGTGATCTATGAATATGGTCGCGGGGCTGCAGCGGCGATCTCTGAATTTGCTCCGTATAACTCTTTTTACGCCGCTGGAAGAAGGCTGGAGATCAGCCGCATTGATGTCAAATCCGCTGAACCGGAAACCTGGAGGCTGTGTCCGAATTGCAATTACGCCGCATTGGATTCCTCTCTTCACAACGTGAGCACCTGCCCGCGCTGCGGGTCCCCGGCATGGGCTGACACCGATCAGAAGTGCACCATGATCCGGCCGAAAACCGTGTACTCCGATATGAAGTATGAAGCGGCCCGAAGCGGTGATGAGAGCGACGATCGGACGTCCCGTTTCTATACACGACAGCTGTTGGTAGACGTCGACGAGGACAATGATGTTCTCTACGGATACCGCACCACCGGTGGAGATCTGCCCTTTGGATATGATTTTGTCAAGAAAGCCACGATGCGGGAGATCAATTTCGGCGAAAGTGACATGATGGGAAAAGCTTTCCCCGTTGCTGGTATAACCCAGCCCCGCAAAGGCTTTACCGTCTGCCATTACTGCGGAACAGTTCAGCGTGGTGCGAAACATCCCGCACATACGCCCACCTGTAAAGCCAAACAGCAGGGAATCAAGGAGCCCTTTGACAATTGCATGTTCCTGTACCGGGAATTCGTTTCTGAAGCAGTACGGATTCTGATCCCGGCCATCAAGATGGAAGACGCCAAGAAGGTTGAGTCTTTTGCCGCCGCCATCATGCTGGGGCTCAAGCGAAAATTCGGCAGTGTGGATCATTTGCACTTTACCGTTGTAGACGTACCGGAACAGGATTCAGAAGTTCGCAAGTCGTACATGGTGATTTATGATACGGTTCCGGGTGGCACCGGTTATCTGAAGCAGCTGACAGCAGGAAAGAACGCCATGATGGATCTGTTCCAGCTGGCCCTCGAAGCAATGGAGAACTGCTCCTGTGCTTCCGACCCTGATAAAGATGGCTGCTATCACTGCGTGTATGGATACCGTCAATCCAACCGGATCAATCAGATCTCCAGACGGATCGCGGTGGATATGCTCAAGCAAATCCTGAGCGGTCGCAATTCCCTGGAGAAGATTTCGAATATCCGGCAGATTTCGGTGAATACCCTGCTCGACAGCCTGCTTGAGGCGAAGTTCCTGGAAGCGCTGTCCATGGCCAAGGTAAGCGGCAAGCGGATTGAAATGAATAAAGCGGTTGTCGGCGGTAAGGAAGGTTATACCCTGACCATCGGAGAAAACCTGTGGCGGCTCGAACTTCAGGTACCGCTGACCGGTGAACAGGGCGTGAAGATCCCGTCGAAGCCGGACTTTGTGTTCCGTCCGCAGCGCAATCCCGGTCGTCAGCCCGTGGCGGTATTTACGGATGGAAAGTCTTATCATATTGATATTGTTGGAACTGACGCGCAGAAACGAATGGCTATCCGTGAAGGGCTCGGATGGACCGTCTGGTCTCTCACCTGGCAGGATGTCATGGAAAAGTTCGACAAAAAAGAAGAATCAACCGCGAAAGAGGTACTTGCAACTGATACTTTAGCATCTCCGGAGCTGGTAAAACATGCGCTTGGAAAGCACCATCTCGGCGAAGTCAGCAGGAAGTCATCTTTCGATCTTCTGCTTCAGTATCTGGCCGCTCCAGACGGGGATCAAAGGTTCTGTACCTATGCGTCCGCGACAGCACTCGGAATGTTGAAGCTTCGTGAGTCCGGAAGCGAAGCGTATATGGCCGAATGGAACAAAGGCTTTTCGGCTCTGCCTGAACTCCGCTGGACAGTACCCATTCCAGTATTCAAAAAGGTGCTTATCGGTATTCATGAGCCGGTTCCTGGACTTCGTGTATATGTTAATCTCCCTGCAGACGGCGTAAAAGGTGGAACAGATGCTGATGGAAAGCCGGTACGAATCTTCGATGAAACTAAGATAACCGTCGTCGCTGTCCTAGACGATGGCTTGCCCGAAAAGCAACTGATCCCGGCCTGGCGCAGTTTCCTTTACACAGGAAACCTGCTCCAGTTTGTGCCCAAGTCACTACTCGCCACTGAAAGCGGCATTGCTGCTCATGCCTATGATCAGCTGATCGATGAGGGCGTTAAGCCGACTGATGCCATCACCATTGACCCCAAGTGGAAAGATATCATTGAGGGTCTTGTTGACCAGGATCTGATCGATATGGCAAAACGGCTCCGCGATGAAGGGATCCCCGCTCCTGAAGCCGGTTTGTACTCCGATGGGGACGACGCACCTATGTCGGAGTTCCAGTGGAGCGAAAAGAAGGTACTGGTGCAGTCAGAAGACGAGTCGGAGTATAAGGCGCTCCTGCAAACTCAGGGCTGGAAGGTATACGGCCCGGATTATGAAGGCGTATCGCTCGCCCTGAAGGAGGTTTAATTCATGGCTAAAGCTACAGTCGCGATTTCACAGGATTTCTTCAACTCTTTTGCGGCGCTGCCCAAAAACAAGCAAAACAAGGTGATGGAGTTCCTGTCAAAATTCCGCTCAAATCCGGAAGCAAATGGGTTTAACTATGAAAAGATCCAGAATGCCTCAGACCCGAATATGCGCTCTGTCCGGATCGATGATACGTATCGCGCCATTCTGATCCGTGAAGAAGGTACCAATGTGTACCTTCTCCTGTGGGTGGATCATCATGATGATGCCTACGATTGGGCGGTCAGGAAGCGTTGTATACTGAACCATACGACCGGCAGCATCCAGGTATACGAAATGCAGGCGACAACTCAGCCGGATGAACAGGCTCCTTCAGTGGAGAAGCCTCTGTTCAAGGGTCTCAGTGACGAATTACTGCAAAAACTGGGCGTACCGGAAGAACTGATTGCTTATACGCGGACGCTGACCGATACAAGCTTTGATGACGCAAAAGACAAACTGCCACGGGATGCATTTGAAGCACTCGATTATGTGCGTATCGGGTTGGATCCCAAAGAGGTGATCGCGGAACTGTATGGCGAAACACCTGCTGAAAAGACCGGCGATATGGCGTCTGCCCTGCAGAACCCGATTACGAAGATGCAGTTCTATGTGGCTGAGGGTGAAGAGGATCTGAAGGCGATGATGAATGCGCCATTGGAGCTGTGGCGCGTCTATCTTCATCCTTCACAGCGCAGGATTGTTCGGAAGGAATACAAAGGCCCGGCCCGGATTCTCGGCGGCGCAGGCACCGGCAAAACGGTTGTGGCTATGCACCGGGCTAAAGAACTAGCATCGCACTGTCTGGGCAATGAGCGGATCCTTTTCACCACTTTCACGGAAAACCTGGCCGCAGATATTCAGGAAAACCTGCGGAAGATCTGCACGCCGGATCTGATGAAGCACATTGAGGTCGTCCATCTGGATCAGTGGGTCAACCGCTATCTTCGTGCGCATGAGTATCCATACACCATCGTGTACGGAGAACAGATTGCTGACATGTGGAAGAAGGCGGAGTCTTTTACCGGCGAGGACTTTGATCTGCCGGAAGGCTTCTTCCAGGAGGAATGGGAGACGGTCGTCCAGACGCAGAACATTCAGACGCTCGCCGAGTATGCAAAAGCGCCGAGACCCGGACGGGGCATCCGGCTTGACAGAAAACTGCGCATGCGCGTCTGGAAGGTCTTTGAGGAGTATCGCACCATGATGGATGCGGAAAAGGTGTGCGATGCGGCCTGCGCGATGAATGAATGCGCCCAGCTGCTGACCGCCGGCCCCGAAGTCAGACTGTACGCCGCCGTGATCGTGGATGAAGGCCAGGATTTCGGACCGAGCGCGTATCGACTGCTCCGAGCAATCGCAGGAAGCGAGCATACCAACGATCTTTTCATTGTGGGCGATGCGCACCAGCGTATTTATAAGAATAAGGTCATTCTTTCCCGCTGCGGCATTAATGTAAAAGGACGCTCCAGCAATCTTCGCAAGAATTATCGTACCACCGAGGAGATCCGGCATAGTGCCATGAATGTGCTGGAAGGTTTGTCCTTTGATGACCTTGACGACGGCATTGATGATGGCAAAGGCTACATCTCCCTGAGCCATGGTGACCAGCCGACGGTTACGACTTATGCTACACAGGATCAGGAAGCTGCAGAACTGATCAAACGCATCCAGGAACAGATTACAGCAGGCATTGATCCCAGGGAGATCTGCGTTGTTGCGAGAACGAATGCGCTGATTGACGATTACAAGAAATATCTAACAGCTGCCGGTATCGACAGCTTTGAGATAAAGCGTAAGCAGGCAGATGACCGCAGCCGTATAGGTGTCAGGTTGGCAACTATGCATCGTGTAAAGGGGCTGGAGTTTACTACTGTCTTTATTGTCGCCGCAAACAAGAATTTCATTCCGCTCAAATCGGCTGTCAACAGGACGGATCCGGCAGAAAGAGATGCTGCCATGGCCAGTGAGCGTTGTCTGTTATACGTTGCCATGACCCGCGCGAAGAAAAAGGTCATGATATCAGCGTACGGCGCGGTATCTGAGTTCCTTGGATAAGGAGGTTGCTCTATGGCAGACATTAACTATGAAATTGTCGAAGAGCTTGGAGTTCTGTCAACCACAGCTTCTGGATGGCAAAAGGAGCTCAATTTCATTTCCTGGAATGAAAGCGAGCCTAAATATGACATCCGCCAATGGGGACCGAACCATCAGCGTATGAGCAGGAGAATATGGAGGCTGTCTTCAACGTAACCGGCGAACGCCGCAAGGCGCTGGTAGAGGCTGTTAAGGCTTTTGTAGGCGCGCCTGCTGTGTACCAGAACGCTCCCAGCTTCGCCTATGTCATCGGCAACTACACCGTCAGCAAGACCGGCAAATGAAGCGCTCATGGCGGCGCTCAATGCGAAGGGTTTTATTGCAGAATAAGGCGTAATTTCCCCGCTTCGGCGGGGTTTTTTTGTCTAGGGTAGAGGGTTGCACCATTCCACAGAAATTAAGCGTAAAAAGCTGAAATTAGCCGTCTTTGCAATAGTGCCATCTATCATGGATAAGGTACAATAAGTTGCGCAAATTCCGTAACAGGAGGATTGAAAACAGTCC